>Ga0182745_1002148_pt1 | contig 18124 bp, 13 predicted proteins | sample eDN3rd30CKraftBY_FD_128523 | JGI IMG/M metagenome (GOLD analysis project Ga0182745, IMG submission 128523) | Enriched backyard soil microbial communities from Emeryville, California, USA - eDNA 3rd pass 30_C Kraft BY (version 2) (version 2) | ecosystem: Environmental > Terrestrial > Soil >...
CGAACGCATCCGCGGTGCCGCCCGGCACGCCCACGTCCAGGCCCAGGCTGAGGAAGAGCGGGGCCCCGTCCTCTCGCCGGAGCAGCGCGTAGCGGGCGCCCAGCTCCGGTGTCCCAAGGCCGAAGGCGTCCGGCGCGGAGACGCCGGCCAGCGTGCCCGCGCCGCCGCCACCCTGGTGGATGATGACGGGGAGGCGCGCGGACAGCTCCAGGTGGTCGATGGGAGACCAGGCGCCCGCGAGCCAGCCCGAGAAGCGGTTGTCGATGATGGAGCGCTCGGAGCCGTCGCTGCCCTTGAGCAGGAGGATGCCGCGCTCGTAGCCGGCCATGAGCATCAGCCGGTACGCGCCCTTGGGGAGCACGTGGCCCGTGTCCACGAGCAATGAGTCCGTGGCCGCGGGCGTGAAGCGCAGCCGCTCCAGGTCGATGGGGACGAGCGCGCCGGTGGTGCTCTGGGCGAGGGCATTGGGCGCGATTGAGGCGATGAGCGCGGCCAGCGCCCAGCTCCGAGCCTGTGTACGCAAGGTGAGGTCCATTCGCGAAAGAGGGAGTCGTTCGGTTCAGTGCGAGGCGTGACGCGAGCGGCGGCGGAGGCCGCTCCATGACGCCAGAATCACCAGCAGGGCCAGCGACGCGGCCGCGCCGCCGTCAGTGGCCTGGCATCCGCCACCTGCGATGGAGATGACCGTCGCCTGGACGGCGACCTGGAACGTGCAGTGGGCTTCGTTGCCCGAGACGTCGGTGGCGGTCGCGGTGACGGTGGTGGTCCCCATCGGCAGGGTGCTGCCTTCGGGCGGCGAATAGGTGACGGTGACCGGGCTCCCCTGCGAGGAGGTCGCGGTGGCGGGCGGCCAGCGGCCCGGGGCGCCCTCGGGCCCCGTTGCTTCGAGGGTCGTGTCCCCGGGGCAGGTGATGGCCAGGGGCGCGGTGGTCTCCACCGAGACGCCCACCGTGGCCTCGTTGCTGTCCAGCCCGCAGTCACTGACGCGGTAGGTGAAGCTGTCGTCGCCCACGTAGCCCGGGTCGGGCGTGTACGTGAGGTCCGGCGGCGTGCCGCTCAGCGTCCCGTGCTGGGGCTGCGTGACAATCGTCCACGTCAACGTCTGGTCGACATCTGGATCGGTCGCGGTGAGCGTGACGGGGAGCGGGACGCCGGAGCGAGCCGTGAGGCTCACGGCCTGCGCGGTGGGCGCGGTGTTGGCGCGCACCATCACCATGCGCCCGCCGGGAATGGCGTTGGCGAAGACGGACAGCGCGTAGGGGCCCGGCGGAGCGTCCGCGGGGACCCGCACCGTCGCGCGCGTCGCGCTCATGTCCGTGCCGGGGAGCGTCCAGAGCCGGCCGCCCTCGGCGGCTCGCAGGCGCACCAGGGGGAAGCTCGTTGGCGAATCCAGGGGGCTGCCGCCCGTGGTGCTGGAGATGCCCCGGAAGCGCTGGCCTTCGAGGACGCTGGGGCAGGCCTGGTAGAGCGCTTCCGGCGCCGAGACGACCGGGCGCCATGCCGGGGGCGCCAGGGGCTCTTCGTAGCGCTGGGCCGTGGTGGCGGCCGTGCCTCCGGCGAGCAGGAGGTCCCCCGTGGGCAGGGCGACGGCGGCGGCTCCACCGCGCACGTCCGGAGGGCTGACCGGTGACCAGACCCCGAGGGCGGCATCGAACGTCTCCGCCGAGTCCTCGTACGCGCCGGGGGCGCTCAAGCCGCCCACGACCAGGAGCATGCCGGAGGGCATCAGCGTGGCGGTGTGGCGCCAGCGCGCCCGCGTCAGCGGGCTGCCCGGCGTCCAGGTGTTCGTCGTGGCGGAATAGTGCTCCGTGGTGGCGAGCGCGGCGCCGCCCGCGACGCCGCCAACCGCCACGACCTCGCCGGAGGGGTGCAGGGTCAGCGAGAGCGCTTCACGGCCCTGGGCGAGGCTGGCGGCGGGCGCCCAGGTATTGGTGGCCGGGTCGTACAGCTCCGCCGATGGGAGGGCCGTGCCACCCGCGTCACGTCCACCCGCGACGAGCACGCGCCCGTCGGGCAGCAGGACGGCGGCGTGCGCGGCGCGCGCCACGGCCGCGGGCGCCGCGGCGGTCCACGCCTGGGTGCTCGGGTCATACAGCTCCGCGGAGGTGAGCACGTCCGCGCCGTCCTGGCCTCCGACGACGAGCACGCGTCCATCGGACAGGCGCGTCGCGGTGTGGCGGTGCCTCGCGCGGGCGAGCGGCGCCGCGGGGCTCCAGGTCTGGGTCTCCGGCGCATAGCGCTCGGACGTGTGCAGCGAACCGCCCGCATTCATCCCGCCCACGACGAGCACCTCGCCCGAGGCCAGCACTGTCGCCGTGGCATCCGCCCGCGCGGTGGCGAGGCTCGCCGCCGTGGTCCACGCGTTCGTCGCCCGCTCATACAGCGAGGCATCCGCCGTCGCGGTGCCCGCGGCATCGCGGCCACCCGCCACGAGGACGCGGCCCGAGGGCAACAACGCCATCAGCGGGTCGACGCGAGCGCCCCCGAGGCTGCCCGCCGCGGACCAGCCATGGGTGTCAGGGGCGTAGCTCTCCGTGTCCGCATGGAACGTGAGCGCTCCCGCCTGGGCGAAACCTCCGGCGATGAAGACCTTGCCGGAAGGGAGCAGCGTCGCCGAGTGGTTCTCCCGGCCAATCACCATGGTGCCCACGGTGGTCCACTGCCCGGTGGCGGGGTCATAGCGCTCGGACTCCGGCCGCGCGGCGCGTGCGCTGTCGGAGCCGCCCGTGACGAGCACCCGGCCGTCAGGCAGCAGTGTGGCGGAGTGCCCCTGGCGGGGGAAGCTCAGGCTGCCCGTGGCCGTCCAGGTGTTGGCCACCGGGTCATAGAGCTCCGCGAAGGTGGTGGCGCCGCCCGCTGCGAATCCGCCCGCGAGCAGCACGCGGCCGTCGGGGAGCAGGGTGCTGGTGGCGTAGTATCTTGGGTGCAGCGGTGGCGCGGCGGAAGTCCAGGTCCCAGTCTCGGGAGTGTAGAGGTCGGCGACGGGGACCTCTGCGTCCACGCTGTTGAAGCCGCTCACCACGAGCACCTGTCCGTTCCTCATCAAGGTGGCGGTGTGCCTGCTGCGGGCCCTCGACATGTCGCCCGCGGGGAGGAACGTGTTGCTCGCCGGGTCGTACAGCTCGGTGGACGTGAGATTGCTGCCGCCCGATACCAGGACCTGGCCGGAGTCGAGCTGTATGAGGGTCGCGAGGCCGCGGGGGGTGGACATCGGCCCGGTGGTGGACCAGGAGTCCGTGGCGGGGGCATAGAGGCGCCCCGTCGTGGAGCCGTCCGTCAGCACGAGCGCCCGCCCATCGGAGAGGAGCAGGCCCCGGGTGACATTGCCTGTAATCCCAGGCGGGGGCGCCGCGCTCCAGGTGCCGGCGTCGGGGTCATAGAGCTCGGCCTCGGCCACGAAGCCCGTCCGGTTGACGCCACCTGCGACCAGCAGTTTGCCGGTGCCGAGCAGGATACCGGCGTGCTGGGCGCGGGCGGTCGCCATGGCGGCCGTGGAGGACCAGCCCGGGTCCACGACGAGCGGCGCGGTGAGCCCGGCGAGGGAGACCTCGGTGGTGATGCGCACCTGCGCGCCTTCCACGTCGAACACCCGGGTGCGTGGATTCATGCGCCCGCCCGTGAGCCGTGTGCTTCCTTCGCGAGACTGTCCGGTGGCGTCGCGCACCACCGCGGGATGGAACCGGAGGACGGGGCGCGCGCGCTCGTCGAGGAACTGGAGGTAGCTCCCCGTGTCCTGGATGTGCCGGACGGACGGCGGCAGCGTCACGGTGTACTCCGCGCGGTGCGTGGGCTCGGCGTCCTGCGCTTCCGGCGGTGCGTCTAGAATCCACGCCTCCTCGACGCGCGAGGTGTGCCAGCCCCCGGACGCAGGCGCCGTGGGCCCCACGGGCCACCAGAGGTGCCGCTCGCCCTGGAAGGCGGCGGAGTGCTCGCGGCGGAGCGCGCCCGCGGCCGGCGAGCCCGGCTGGACATGGAAGGTCAGGCCGCGCGTGCTCAGCGCCAGGCCGCCGTCATCCGCGAGCCGCGCCGTGAGGTGCCGCTCGGTCGGTGCGGTGGCCGCGGGGCGTGTTTCGAGGTCGGGGAAGTAGGCCTGCGCCAGCGTGAGGGCGGCGGTGGCGGAGGGGGCCTGCTTCCACCTCGCGAGGGCATCGCTTCGTGCATCCTCCGCGCGAGGCGCCGAGTCTCCCTTCCCGCATGACAGCAGGATGACGCTGCCCACGAGTATCAGGCGCCTGCTCCAGACCGCGCGATGTGACTGCATCCCGGGACTCCGATTCGAAAGGAGCGGCGAGGCGGCGAATGCCGTTGCCCGGCCGCTGTGAGTCAGTCAGTCCTGGCGGTTTATCCGTATCGCGCTCGCTGGGGCAACGCTGACCTCCCCGCCGTGGTGCGATGAGCGTGTCGTCGCGGGTGCGGCACTGGAAGCTTCTGCTCTCCCTGTCTCCGGGCGTGAGCGACGGGCTGGCTTGACGCACTGGCCGGAGGTTCGCTACATACCAACCAGTTTGTATGAATGAGGCCTCGACACGACGAAGGCGGGACGCCCCCGAGACGCGGCGCCAGCTCATCGAGGCCGCGGTGCGCCTGATGATGCGTCAGGGGTTCGCGGCGACGACGGTGGACCAGATTTGCGCCGAGGCCGCGCTGACCAAGGGCAGCTTCTTCCACCACTTCGAGTCGAAGGAGGCGATTGGTGTGGCGGCCATGGCGGCCTTCGCGGAGCGGGGCATGGGGCGCTATGCCGAGGCCTGGCGGGAGCCCGGCGTGGACCCACTGGAGACGCTGCACCGGCTGCTGGACGTCATGGCCGACCTGGCGCGGCAGCACGGCGAGCAGCTCACGTGCATGGTGGGCATGCTGTCCCAGGAGTTGGCGATGACGAACGCCACCGTGCGCGAGGCCGGCGAAGGGCACATGAAGGCCTGGGTCGAGGCGGTGGTGGCGCTGCTCGAGGATGCGAAGCGATTGCGCCCGACTCGCGAGCGCTTCGACGCCGAGGCCCTGGCCTGGATGCTCTACAGCACGTGGCAGGGCTCGATGCTGGTGGGCAAGACGCGCAAGCGGCCGGAGATGGTCATCGAGAACCTGCGCCAGATGCGTGTGTTCATCGATGGGCTCTTCGAACCCGGGAAGATGTCGTCCGCGCCCAGGGCAAGGGCGAAGTCAATACGGTCCAAGCGCGCCTGACCTCCGGCGCTTCATGAGCAGAGGAGCCTCGACGATGCAGAAAATCACACCCTTCCTGTGGTTCGACGGCAACGCGGAAGAAGCCATCCACTTCTACGTCTCGGTCTTCGACAAGAACTCGAAGGTGCTGAAGCTGAACCGGGCGGGCGAGTCGGATTCTGCGCCGGTCGTCTCCGGAACCTTCCAGCTTCATGGCCAGCAGTTCATGGCGCTCAACGGGGGGCCTCAGTTCAAGTTCACGGAGGCCATCTCCCTGTTCGTGGACTGTGAGACCCAGGAGGAGGTGGACGCGCTGTGGTCGAAGCTGCTGGCGGGCGGTGGTCAGCCGCAGCGGTGTGGCTGGCTCAAGGACCGGTTCGGCCTGTCCTGGCAAATCATCCCGTCCGTGCTGGGGGACATGCTGGGTGACAAGGACCCGGAGAAGTCCCGGCGGGTGATGCAGGCCATGCTGGGCATGGTGAAGCTCGACATCCAGGGGCTGCGGCGCGCATACGACGGCGTGGACGCGTAGGCCCTGCGCGTTTAGGGCAGGAGGGGACGACCGCGAGCCTCCCTGCCCGACATCTCCCTTCGACCGGGGCACCTCTACGGCGCCACGGAAATGGCTCATGCCCGCTCCGCGTACGGCTGGAGCTCACTGCAGCGTCGCCATGCCAGGGCGGACGCGCCGCGCGACGCGCGCGCGCAGGTCGAACGGCGCGCCCCACTCGCGCGCGAGCCGGCTGGCGCGGGCCAGCAGCGTGGTCCTGGACGGGCTGGACGCATGCGCCAGTCCGACCAGGATGCGGTTGCCCGACTCCGACACATCGAAGGCGTAGAGCTGCGCGAAGCTGGCCTGCCAGAGCGGGTCCATCAATGAGCCGGGCTTGCCCGGCTTCCTGAGCACGTTGCCCACCACCGCGCCGCCTGGCGCCAGCCGGGCCTGGGTGGCCAGGAGGAACTCCCGCGATGCCAGGGCAGGGGGGATGTTCCGCGTGCCGTAGGCATCCAGGATGATGAGGTCATACGAGGGCCCCGGCGTCTCGATGAAGCGGCGTCCATCGATGAGGTGGGCGTGGAGCGATGCATCCTCGCGGAAGCCGAAGAACCGCCGGGCCGCCTCCAGGACCTGGGGCTGGAGCTCCACCGCGTCGATATGGGCGGCCGGGAGCACCGCGTGCAGGAAGGTCGGAATGGCGCCGCCGCCCAGTCCCACGACGAGGATGCGCGCGGGCTCCGGCACGAAGGCCAGGGTGGCGGCCACGGCGCGCGTGTAGTCCAGCTCCAGGCGCAGCGGGAAGCCCGGCCACACCGCGCTCTGGATGGCGCCAATCCACCCGAACTGGAGATAGCGGCGGCCCTCGTCGTCCTCGCTGACGATGACGGGGGCACCCGGAGCGCGGGCGACGTGCAGGATGGTCCGGGGAAACTCGAAGGCCCGGGTGACGCGCGCCAGGGCCATCACGGTTCGGTGCCGCTGCCGCGCTCGGGCCTGTGCTCGCGGCTTCCACCGACGGGGGTAGGCCTGAGCCAATCTCCAGGGCGCGGGGCCCCACCTGTGTCCTCCCTGCCGCATCCACCTCACGCCGCGAGCATACGGGTTACTCGGCGCAAGGGAAGGCCGTGTCGAGCACCTCGCGGGTCCGGCGTCCACCGCCCGTCAGGGGCGGCCCTCACCTTGACCTTCGACGCACGCGCAGGCGGGACGATGAAGGGGACCTGCGTGACAAGGCCGGAGGCACCATGGTGGAGGCTCGGCCGTGCGCCGCGCCTTCAGCGCCTGGAGGCTTCGCGCCGCCGGAGTCCCAATGCGGCGAGGAGCATGAGCGCGAGCGGGCCCGCGAGGCCGGCCCCCGCGGCACCGCAGCCTCCCGAGCTGCCCGGCTCCCCGTTGTCGCCCGGTGACTGTGGCCCCGAGCCGGCGTCCGGCGCGCCCGTCCCCGCGTCGGTGCCAGCGCCGGCATCGGGAGACGTGCCCGCGTCCGGCGACTCCTCCCCTGGGGCGAGGGCTTCTCCGTACGCGCCGATGTGGGCCGGGCTCGCCTGGGCGCGCTGCTCGCCCTGGGTGTGCTTCAGGTACTGCCAGTCGACGGGGAGCGCATGGGCCTCCGCGGGGAGCGCCACGGACTGGCCTCTCAAGGGGGCACCAGGGCCCGGGTGGAAGTCCTGCGCGGCGAGGCTGACGAAGCCCGGGTCGTTGCCCGTGAGGTTGCCCCCGGTATCCACCACGGAGCCGGTCAACGAGCCGAAGGTGCTCACGTAGCCCGGCTTGTACCAGTTGCCGCCGTGGCGGAGCGTCCCTGCCTCGTCCGTGAGGGACAGGGTGTTGCCACCTGCCGCGGCCACCAGCACCACGTTGTTCAGCACGTGCGCCGTCTGGTTCTGGTGGGACAGGCGCAGCAGCGTCGTGCGGTCCGTGCGGCTGGACACCACGGTGTTGTGGAAGAAGTAGAGCGTGCGCCGGTAGTTGGCCGTGGTGCCCGAATCGCCGCCGAAGTGGACGATCTGCCGGTTGCCCGCGCCCTCCGGCTCCAGTAGCACGTTGCCGTAGACGAAGGTCGACGGATACGTGGGTGAGGTGGTCAGCGTGGTGCTGGACGAGTCCACCAGGTCGAGCTGCCGGTTGCCTCCCTCAATCCAGTTGTACCGGATGACGGTGCCCGCGGAGCGGTCCTTCAGGTTGTTCCCCGGGCAGCCGTCGCACAGGGGGCCGAAGCGGTTGAACTGGTAGGTGATGCCCAGCGCTTCGGTGTAGGCGTTGTGCTCGTAGATGCTGCCGGGATTGCCATTGCCCAGGATGTGGTTGTGCTCGACGGTGACGTTCGAGGCCTGATGGGCGACGAACAGGCCGTTGCCGCTGTCTTCCAGCACGCAGCCCCGGATGGTGATGTGCTCGCCCTTCTCGATGAAGATGGCGGCGGCGTTGTCCAGGTACGTGGACGCGCCATTGCGGCCGGTGAAGCCGCCGCGAGCCCGGCGCAGGTGGAGGTTCTCCACCACCAGGTGCGCGGGCATCGTGTCCGCGGGCCGGTTGGAGCCGCCAATCTTCAGGATGCCGCGCTCCTCGCCCCAGTAGTTGAGCTGCGGGCGCGTGGTGGCGTCCTCTCCGACGATGACGGGCAGGTTGCCCTGCGCGTCCTTCACGCCGCGCACGGTGATGGGCGCGGCGGCGGTGCCGCGCCGGCCCAGGACCCACTTCTCCGCATAGGGGGTGGGGCGCGCGTGGATGAAGACGGTATCCCCAGGCTCGAGCGACTCCCAGGGCACCTCACCCAGGCGGGTGTACTGCTGGCCGGGGCCCACGCGGTATTCGGCGGCCTGGGCAGCCAGCGGGTGGAGCAGGACGAGGAGCGCGGCGCGTGAGAGGTGCATGCCTCGCAGTCTGGCGCCTCCTCCCGGTCCGGGTCCACGAGCGCATGCGCTCCGCGGAGTGGCGGCTCCTCCACGCCGCCTCACGGAGCGGCTCGCCAGAGGCGAATCTGAAGTACGATGCTCGTGAAGTCGACAACGCCTATCGGGGAGCGACGGCCATGCCTTTGTACTACGTGCAGAACTTCACCTACGACGGTCCTGGCAGCTCGAAGATGTATGGCGCCATGGGCGCCCACAACCACAGCCAGGCGAATCAGTTCACGACGGACTGCATCGCCTACCTCACGTCATTGGGGTGTACGAACGTGACGCAGACGGGCAGCTTCGCGAGCAATCAGGCCGAGCCCGCCATGGGGAAGGAGATGCGCTGGGATTCGCTTGCAGGAAAATGGGTGAAAGCCTAGCGGCCCGAGAAGCGCGTGCCTCGTCCTGGCGAGCAGCACCGCCGTCACCGTGCCTCCGGATATTCCATGTCTGTGCATTCGAGGCACTCTGGCGGCTCATCCGCCTGGAAGCCCTGGGGCAGGGGCCGACCGTAGGACATTCTATCTATCCGCCCTTCTTCGCGGGCATGGACTCAATCCAGCGCTGGATGAGTGACCGGCCCTGCTCGTCCACCACCCGCGTGCCCAGCGGCGGCATCTGCATGGCGCCGCGCTGGTTCATGCGGTGAAGCAGCGAGCTGTGCGCCACGTCCCCGGGCGCCACGCGCTGCGAGGTGCCACCCAGCAACCCCGTTGTCTGGACGAAGGCCTTCACGCCCACCGAGGTGCGCCACGTGTCCGTCGCCTGCACGGTGCCAAGCTCGCCGGCCTCCAGCCGGAGGTGCAGCCCGGAGCTGCTCCCCAGGGCCGTTCGGTTGGCGCTGTGGCATGACACGCCGCAGTTCATGTGCAGATAGCCCAGCGCGGCCTGCTCTACCGGCGTGCCGGGAATCCGGGGGACCTCCTGCGGGGGATGGCTCAGCAGACCTTCTTCCACCAGCCGCGCCAGCGTGAGCCCGCGGGCGCCTTCATGGGCCAGGGCCACGGCCTCGAAGCCGAGCACCTCGTCTGTTCGCCCGCGGTGGCAGGACTGGCAGTCCGCCTGGCTGGGGATTTCGTAGTCCTGCGTGCCGGGCACGCTCTTCTCGCCCCCGGTCAACTCGAGCGCCGTCTTGCCGTCGTCGCTCCAGCGGTAGGTGGTCCGCAGCCAGCTGCCATCCGGGCGCTTCCAGAGGAAGCGTGTCTCGATGCGCCGTCCCTTCCAGCTGAACTCCTTCCAGAGCTTGGTGCCCACGGGGAAGCGCCACTCGTCGGGGTTCGAGGTGTCCACCTTCGTGCCGGGCGGCAGGAAGATGAAGCGCACCTTGTCCAGCCCGTCGCTCCAGAGCTGGAGCCCGGGCTCGTAGGGGCGGACGTCGGGAGGGACCGTCTTCGTGGCCCAGCCGGTGCCACCCTCGCCATAGAGGCCCGTGCAGGCCAGGTGCTGGAGCGCCTGGCACTGGATGCCGCCGTTCGCCTCCTTCCACTCGCCCTCGGCGGGTGTCCGGGTGCAGCCTCCGGCGGCTGACAAGGTGATGCTGAGCAGCAGCGCACTCCAGCGTGGAGCGGACATCGGGCCTCCTGACGCGTCCTACCCTAATGGTTCATGGCCAGCGCCTCGTGCGTCTTGCTGACGCACCCCGTGGCGCTCACTTGGGGACGGGGTACTTGGCCAGCTTGCGTTGCAGGCTCCGCCGTTGGATGCGCAACAGCCGGGCCGCCTGGGAGATGTTGCCTCCGCAGTCCGCGAGCACGCGCTGGATGTGCTCCCACTCCGCGCGCGCCAGGGACGGCACCTCGTGCGTGAGCGCGGCCTCCTGGCCGGAGGGCAGGGTGGCGCCAGCGAAGGCGAGCAGGATGTCGTCCACGTCCGCGGGCTTGGCGAGGTAGTGCGTGGCGCCCCGCCGCACGGCCTCCACCGCCGTCGCGATGCTGCCATAGCCCGTCAGGACGACGACGATGGTGTTCGCGTCCAGCGCCTTCAGCTCCCGCACCAGCTCCAGGCCGGAGCCGTCGGGCAGCCGCAGGTCGACGACGGCATGGCCCGGCCGGAACGCGCGCGCGGCGTCGAGCGCCTCCTCCGCGCTGGCCGCGCCCCGGGCTTCGAAGCCGTGCCGCACGAAGGCGCGCACCAGCCGCTCGCGGAAGCGCGCGTCGTCGTCGATGACGAGCACCCGGGATGGCGTCTCACCCGCTGGCATGGACACGCTCCTTCCGCAGCGGCAGCTCCAGCGTCACGCGGGTGCCGTAGCCCTCCTCGGAGCTCAGCTCCAGCCGGCCGCCGCACAGCTCCGCGTAGGTCTGCGTGAGGAACAGCCCCAGCCCCATGCCCTGGCCCGCGGGCTTGGTGGTGAAGAAGGGCTCCCCCATCCGGGGGAGCAGCGCGCGGGGGATTCCGGTGCCGCGGTCCTCCACGACGAAGCGCAGGCGGTCCGCCTCCGGATGCGCGGACACGACGACGCTCGCCTGGGAGGCCTCGCTGGCGTGCAGCCCGTTGCGCACGAGGTTCGTCAGGACCTGCACCAGCCCCCGGACGGGACACCACAGCGGGACGTCCGGGCCGGGTTCGAGCCGGAGGCGTGCCTGTTCCGCCGCGCCGAGCTGCTCCCGGAGCCGCGCGAGGATGGCGCCCGGCGTCGTCTGCTCGGGCACCTCACCCAGCGTCTGTCCGGCGCGGGCGCTCATGCGTTCGAGGATGTCGCGGCAGCGCTCGACCTCGTCACGGATGAGGCGGGCATCCTCCAGCGCCTCCTGGGGCTCCTCCAGGATGAGCGCGTCCAGCTCGCTGGCGGCGATGGCGATGGTCCCCAGCGGGGTGCCCAGCTCGTGCGCCGCGCCCGCCGCCAGCGTGGACAGCGATGCGAGCTTCTCCGCGCGCGCCGCGAGCCGCTGCGTGCGGGCCAGCGCGGCCTGTCTGTCTCGCAGCGCGGCGGCCACGCGGGCGACGACGAAGGCGATGATGAGCGTGGTGAGCGTGAAGGCGACCCACATGCCCACGACGTGGAGCGAGCCCAGGCCGTGCGTGCCTGGGAGGCTCACCGTCTCCGGCAGCGGAACGTGGAGGGCGAAGAGGCTGGTCGAGCCCAGCATGGACAGCAGGGCGATGAGCGCCGTCCAGCGCGGCCCCAGCACGATGGCGGCCAGCGTCACGTGGACGAGGTACAGCATACCGAAGGGGTTGGCCGGCCCCCCGGACAGGGCGAGCAGGCCCGTCAGCAGCGCGGTGTCGAACGCGAGCACGGCGCCGAGCAGCCCCGGGCGGACGGACGGGGCCCGGTGGAGCCACAGCGCGAGCAGCAGGTTGGACACCGCCGTCGTGGCGACCAGCGCCAGCAGGGGCCCCACCGGCAGCGCCAGCTCCAGCCACTGGACGGCGACCGCCACCGTCACCGCCTGACCGGCGGCGGCATGCCAGCGCAGCCGGACGAGCCAGCCGAGCGCGATGTCGCTGGAGGACAGCCGCGCCACCATGTCTCCGGCGGGGCGCCGGAACGGAGCGCGTGGCAGGCGCGGGGGCGGGGCCGGGGCGTCGCTCGGCGGCGCACCGGCGTGGGTCGGCGCGGTGGACACCCCTCCCTCATATCCCGGAGGTGTGGGGTGGGTGTGCGTCAAGTTGACGCATTGCCCCGCCGGGTGGGAGGCGCGCCGGATATCCGGCTGCTCTCCCGTCCGGGCCACGAGGGGGCCTCGCAGCCCCCACGGCGGCCCGGTTCACGTCCGGCTCAGGCCCGCTCCACGCGGATGCGGGCGGGCAGGCCGTTGAGGCTGACCTCCTCTTCCTGGCCGGTGAGGCCCTCGGGGCCGACGAGGATGCTGGAGGCCAGCGTCTCCCGCGCGATCAGGTCGCGCGCCTCGTCCGTCACGCGCTTCACCCGCGCGTCGCCATCCACCCAGAGCTGGATGCGGTCGGTGTAGCCCAGCTCCAGGTCCTTGCGCGCGGCCTGCACCCGGGCGAGCAGCTCGCGCACCAGCCCCTCGTCGACGAGCGCCTCGGTCAGCTCCGTGTGGAGCACCACCACGCCCACGCCCATGCCCGCGGCGGCGTAGCCGGGGTTGGCCTCCACCAGCGTCTCCAGCTCATCCGCGGTGAAGGTCAGGGCTTCGCCCGCCACCGTCATGGCCACGCGGCCCGTCTGGAGCAGCTCGCGGTGCAGCGCGGCGCCGTCGCCCGTGTCGAAGGCCTTGCGCACCGGGGCCAGCTTGGGGCCCAGCCGCCCGCCCACCGCGCGCAGGTTGGGCCGGACGCGGAAGCGGACCACGTCCGCTTCAGGGCTGCCCGGGTCCACGAAGCGCACCTCGTGGACGTTCAGCTCGTCCGCGATGAGGTCGCGGTACACCGCCACGCGCTCCGTCAGCTCCTTGCGCGCGAGGATGACGTCCGCGCGCGACAGCGGCTGGCGCACCTTGAGCCGGTTGTCCGTGCGCACCTTGAGGCCCAGGGACACCAAATCCCTCACCGCGCCCATCTCCGCCGCGAGCCCCTCGTCGATGAGGGCCTCGTTCACCGTGGGGAAGCGGGCCAGGTGGACGCTCTCCGGCTGCGTGGTGGGCCAGGGCTTGCGCACCAGGTTCCCCCACATCTCGTCGGTGAAGAAGGGGATGAAGGGCGCCGCCAGTGAGGTGAGGGTGGTGAGCGCCTCGTAGAGCGTGAAGTACGCGTCTTGCTTGTCCTGCTCGAAGCCCGGCGCCCAGAAGCGCGAGCGGCTGCGGCGCAGGTACCAGTTGGACAGCGCGTCCACGAGCGCCACCAGCCGCTGGGCCGCGTCGTACACCTGGTAGGTGTCCAGCGCGCGGGTGACGTCGCGCAGGGCGAGGTGGACCTCGGAGAGAATCCACCGGTCCAGCACCGGCCGCTCCTTCACCTCGCGCCACCCCTGGCTGCGGCGGATGGCCTCCCACGGCGCGGTGGCCGCGTCCGCGTTCCCCGCGGCGGGGTTGAAGCCGTCGATGTTCGCGTAGATGGTGAAGAACGAGTAGACGTTGCGCAGCTTGACCTGGAAGTCCTTCTGCAACAGCCGCACGTTGCCCAGCGAGTGGCGCGTGTTCGACCAGGTGGGGCTCGCCGCGTAGAAGAACCAGCGGAACGCGTCCGCGCCCGGCGCCTTGGCGGACGGGTCCTTCACCACCACGCGCTCGGAGGGCGCCAGCCGGGGCACCTCCACCGGCATGACGTTGGCGCCGCGCGCGGAGGGCGCCACGGCCAGCGTCTGGAGCTCGGCGGGCGCCAGCAGCACCACGCGGCGCTTGAGCTTCTTGTGTGCCTTCACCGTGGCGGTGACGGAGACGTCCGGACGGTCCGGGCGGAAGAGCTGCACCCGGGCGCCCTCCTGGATGTCCAGGCCCTCCAGGTCCTCGCGGGCGATGAGCGCCACGCCGGGCTCGCCGGGCACCCCGGCCTCCGCGGCCGTGAGGACGGCGAAGTCCATGCGCACCTCGTCCAGGATGATCTCCGGCGGGGTGTAGTTGCCCTTGGACTTGGACTCCTTGCGGCCCTCCTTGTCGGAGACGTGGCCCAGCACGATGCAGCTCTTGTACGGCTGCGGCCAGCCGCGCTGGGGCGTGAGGCCCACGCGCGCCTGCGTCTCCTCGTCGAAGAGGAGCGTGCTCACCATCAGCAGCGAGTAGAACCAGCCACGCGTCTGGTCGATGGCCTCGGAGATGAAATCCGCGGGGAAGGCGCGGTTGAAGAGCTCCCGCGAGCCCGGCGCGTGCGGGAAGCCCCACTGCGCGAAGGGCATGCAGCCGGAGTCGAACCAGACGTCCACGACCTCGGGCACGCGCTGGAAGCGCCCCGGGGTGCCGGGCTTCTCGAACGTCACCTTGTCGATCCACGGCTTGTGGACGATGAGGTGCTTCGCGTTGGCCTCGTGGGGCTTGCCGGCGAGGAAGGCGTGCAGCTCCGCCTCCACCTCGGCCACGTTGTTGCCCGGCTTCTCGCGCAGCGCCTGGAGCGAGGGGACGGCCTCCACCTCGCCCGTGTCCGAGTGGACCCACAGCGGCAGCGGCGTGCCCCAGTAGCGCTCGCGGGACAGGGCCCAGTCCACGTTGTTGGCCAGGAAGTCGCCGAAGCGGCCTTCCTTGATGTGCTCGGGCACCCAGTTGACGGCGCGGTTGTTGGCGATGGCCTGGTCCTTCACCGACGTGGTGCGGATGTACCAGGCGGGGCGGGCGAACTGGATGAGGGGGTCGTCGTCCGCGCGCCAGCAGAAGGGGTACTCGTGCTTGTACTGCTCGGTGAAGAGGACGAGCCCGCGCTCCTTCAGGTGGCGCTGGATGTCCTTGTCCGCCTCCTTCACGAAGCGGCCCGCGAAGAGCGGCACGTCATCGGAGAAGGTGCCGTCCGGCTTCACCGCGCAGAACAGCTCCAGCGCGTCCGGCTGGGCGAAGCGGGCCCTGTCCTTGCGGAAGGCCTCGTAGTCGTCCTCGCCGAAGGCCGGGGCGACGTGGACGATGCCCGTGCCGCTGTCGAGCGTGACGAAGTCCGCGCCCAGCACGCGCCAGGCCTGCGCGTCCTCTCCGCCGTCCTTCAGCGGCAGCAGCGAGTCCCCCGCGCGCTGGTGGTACGCGTCGAAGGGGGGCAGGTAGCGCTGGCCCACTAGGTCGCTGCCCTTCTGCGTGGCGAGCACCGGCAGGTCCTGCTTGAGCTTCTTCGCCAGCGCCTCGCGCAGCGCCGCCGCGACGATGAGCTTGCGCTCGCCCGCGTCCACCGTGACGTAGTCCACGCCCGGGTTGACGGCCGCGTACATGTTGGACGGCAGCGTCCACGGCGTGGTCGTCCACACGACCAGCGCGGTGTCCGGCGTGTCGCGCAGCGGGAAGGCGACGTACACGCTCGGGTCGTCCACCGTCTTGTAGCCCAGGCCCACCTCGGCGGCGCTCAGCGCGGTGCCGCCCTGCGGCCACCACCACACCACCTTGTGGCCCTGGTACAGCAGGCCCTTGCGGTGCAGCTCGGCCAGGGCCCACCACACGCTCTCGACGAACTGGCGGTGGTAGGTGACGTAGGCTTGGTTCAGGTCCACCCAGAAGCCGATGCGCTCGGTGAGCCGCTCCCACTCGGAGGTGTAGCGGAAGACGGACTCGATGCAGCGCTCGGTGAAGGGCTCCACGCCGTAGCGTTCGATCTCCGCCTTGCCGTGGATGCGCAGCTCCTTCTCGACCTCCACCTCCACGGGCAGGCCGTGGGTGTCCCAGCCGGCCTTGCGGGGGACGTAGTGGCCCGTCATCGTCTTGTACCTGGGGAACAGGTCCTTGATGACGCGCGTCAGGACGTGGCCGTTGTGGGGCAGGCCGTTGGCGGTCGGCGGGCCCTCGTAGAAGACGAAGCTGGGGGCACCCTCACGTGCTTCGAGCGAGCGCTCGAAGATGCGGCGGTCCTTCCAGAAGGCCTGGATGCGGCGCTCCTCGGATGGAAAGTCCATCTCCGCGGGCACCGCATCGAATAGGGAAGGTGGCGTTTCAGGCATGGTGCGGTGCTTGATAGCACCGCACGGAGCGGATGGATGCCCTGTCCTGGTGAATCAGTACAGTGGGCAGATGAGTGGCCCGTTGCGGCCGCAGGCGTTGCGCTCGATGTAGTAGCCCCACTCTTCGCTGTAGTAGGCGTACCGGGTCGGGCCGCTGAGGCAGGACACGTACTTGGACCAGACCAGGCAGTGAATCTCCGGGTCGTACTCGGGGTACAGGGCCTGGGACGCGGACTCCGTCGTGGAGGGCTCCACCGAGGGCGTGTCCGCCAGCTCGCCACCACAGCCCCCCATCAGCAGGGCGGCGGCAAGACACATCAGGGCTGCGCGATTCTGGGCCATGGGGCTCTCCTGGGGCCGGCGTCCGTCGCCGGAGCGCTGACTCTAAGCCGGGATTGGAGGGATTGCAGGATGCGCATGTTGACGCGCATGTGCGCGCTTTTCTAGCTTCTCTGAAGCTGAGAAACTCCGCACCCCTGGAAGCGAGCGAGACATGAAGAAGCTGGTGCTGTGTGCCCTGGCGATGGCTGTCGCGGTGGGTTGTTCCAACGGGCCAACGGAGCAGGCCGTGGAGGCGGAGGGCTTCCAGCTCCTCCAGCACGACGCGGTGACGCTGGAGGCCACGTACGGCTCCGGCGGGGCGACCGTGCGGCTCCTGGTGGTGGAGACCCAGGCCGACGTCGTCGAGGTGACGTACGACTTTAGCGACCCCGTCATCGGCTTCCACATCGACTACAGCCAGGGCGTGGGGCAGTTCATTCCGTCGGGCAGCCCGCTCGACGCGGCCCAGGCGCAGCTGCTCGGGCCGCTGCTCGAAGGGCTCGCGCAGGTCATCCCCGACGAGGACCGCACCCGCGTGGAGAACGCCGCCGAGCGTCAGACGAGCTTCATGCAGATCGTGCCGGTGGGGGAGTTGCTCACCGCCTACGAGTACGTGTCCGAGCGCGGCTGGGTGCACATCTCCTGCACCTGCGGCCGGCAGTACATCGGCTCCGGGTACTACCGCACGGCGGGCATGGGCTGTGGCTGCACGGGCGGCTCGGGCAATGGCTGCAAGGGGCGCTGTGGCCAGGGCTGCGGTGTCACCAGCCTGCCTCGCTGCGTGGGCACCACGGCCTACACGCAGGACTGCGCCAAGCACGACTACGGCCTGGGCAGCTTCGCGGCGGCCTCGGATGACTACTCGTTCGCGCGCAACAACTGCAGCTGCAGTGGCGTGGGTTCCTGCTCCTGATGCGGCGCTTGCTGACACAGGGGGCCCTGGCGCTCATCGCCGGGGCGGTGCTGGGCTGTCGTCAGGCCTCCGGGCCCTGTCCCGATGGCGCGCGGCTCCACGGCCGGGCGCCGCCGGAGGGCGTGCTTCAGTGGTGCGCGAGGCCGGATGGCAAGAAGCATGGCCGCTGGGCGGAGTGGCACGCCAACGGGACGCTGAAGATGGAGGGCGCCTACGTCGACGGGAAGATGGAGGGCCGCTGGGTCAGCTACTTCGAGGACGGCGTGAAGCAGCTCGAAGGGGACTATCGCGGCGGGCTCAAGCAGGGCCTGTGGACGCTCTACTACGAGGAGGGGCAGAGGAACCGCGAGGAGCTCCACCCGCAGGGCTCGCGCGAGGTGAAGTGGACCGCCTGGCGCTCCGACGGCACGAAGTGGGCGGAGGGCACGCTGTCCGGCCATCTCGCGCAGGGCGCCTATTCGGAGTGGCACCCCAGCGGCGTGCTGGCCGCGCAAGGTCAGTACGAGCGGGGCGCGAAGGCGGGGGCCTGGAGGTACTGGGACGTCGAGGGCCACGCCACGGACGTTCCGCAGGGGGACTTCACGAGTGAGTGAGTCCTGGGCCGCCGCCATGCTGCTGCTGGTGGTGGCCGGGTGTGGCACGCTGTCCGAGCCCATCGCTCCGGCGGAGGGCGTGGCGGCGCGGCAGGCCGTGGTGGGGGGCTCGCCCGAGCCGGGCTTTCCCTTCGTCGCGGCCATCGTCCCCGCCTCGCCTTTCTGCGGCGAGCCTGACGCGGCGGCCCCCGTCCTCTGCTCGGGGACGTTGGTGGCGCCCAGGGTGGTGCTGACGGCGGCGCACTGCGTGGAGGGCGCGGAGGCGGCGCA
>Ga0182745_1002151_pt1 | contig 18109 bp, 17 predicted proteins | sample eDN3rd30CKraftBY_FD_128523 | JGI IMG/M metagenome (GOLD analysis project Ga0182745, IMG submission 128523) | Enriched backyard soil microbial communities from Emeryville, California, USA - eDNA 3rd pass 30_C Kraft BY (version 2) (version 2) | ecosystem: Environmental > Terrestrial > Soil >...
GGCGGCATGGCGGCGTGCATCAGTGCATAGGCACCATCCACCAGGATACCGGTCGGTTCGCCCGTGACGCTGTCGCGCTCTATGTAGCCATGGCGCGGGTCCATGGTCTCGGCGTCGATGCCGGCCAGCTCCAGGGCCTTGGAGTTGACCATCATGCAGCCCCAGGAACGGTCGAGGATGGCCACCGGGCGATCCGGCAGGACGCTGTCCAGCCAGTGGCGATCCGGTACCAGGCCGGCCTGCTTGAAGGTGTAGCGGACGAAGTACTGGCCATAGACCCAGCCATCGCCGGGGTGGGCGGCGGCGTAGTCGAGGATGGCCTGGCGGACCTGTTCCGGCGTCGGGTCTTCCACCCCCACTTCCAGGTATCCCGCGTAACCCGGGGCCAGCTTCAGGTCTGGGTGGGTGTGCATGTCGTACAGGCCCGGCATGGCGAAGCGGCCCTTGAGGTCCAGGACCTGGGTGCGCGGCCCCGTCAGGCTGTCCATGTCGGCATTTGAGCCGACAGCGATGAAGCGCCCGCCACGGATGGCCACGGCCTCTGCCCATGGGTTGGCGGCGTCCACGGTATAGATGCGGCCGTTGGTCAGCACCAGGTCGGCGGCACCGAGCGGGCCGGGTACGTTGCTGGAGCGGTAGTCGGTGTGTTGGTCCATGGCAGTCGAATCCGAAGCAAGGTGATTTTCTGGTTATGGGCCGGAGCGCCATGGGGCGCTCCGGCGGCGCGTCAGCCGACGATCAGGTGACCGAGCAAGGCAAGGATCGGCAGGGAGACGAGCACCCGCACGATGTAGATCAGCAGAAGGTCCAGCGGCTTCAGGCCGATATCGGCGCGAATCAGCAGGATGGCCGCTTCGGTGAAGAAGATGATCTGGTTGACCGCCACGCCAACCATGACGAAGCGGGTCACTTCGCTCTGGATGGATGCGCCGAGGATGGACGGCATGATGCTGTCGACCATGCCCGCCAGCAGGGCCGGGGCGGCCTTCTCGGCTTCCGGCAGCTGCAGCAGCTCCATGTAGGGCACCAGCGGCATCGACAGGTACTTGAACAGCGGGGTGAATTCCACCAGCGACAGGCCCAGGCAGCCGATCACCATCATCGCCGGGTAGACGGAGATGGCGATGTCCAGGCTCACATGCACGCCATGGCGCAGCTGGGCGAAGATCGATGGCGCGGTATCGGCACGCTCGATGGCACGGCGCAGGCCCAGTGCCATCAGGCCTTCACCTTCGCGTCGATCGGTGCGCAGCTGCTTGCCGACGAGCGGATCGTAGGCGTTGGGCTTGCCACGCAGGGGCGGCAGCTTGGGCACGATCAGGGCGCAGATCAGGCCCGTGACGGCAACGGCCGCGTACCAGGGCAGGAACATGTGTTCCATGCCGATCAGCTTCAGCAACAGGTAGGAATAGGCGATCGACACGATGGAGAAGTTGGTGGCGATCACACAGGCTTCGCGGCTGGTATAGAAGCCCTGGCGGTACTGCTGGGTGGTGAGGATAATGCCGACGCTGGAGGCGGCCAGCCAGGAGGCCATGCAGTCCACCGCGGCGCGGCCGGGCAGGCCGAAGAGCTTCTCGAAGCCACGGCTGACCAGGCTGCCGACGAACTCCATCAGGCCATAGTCGGTCAGCAGCGGCAGCAGCACCGCCGACAGGAAGTAAATGGCCAGGACCACCGGGCCGACGTCATACAGCATCACGCCGCCAGTGTTGCGGTGCCAGACCCACTCCGGGCCGATCTTCCAATAGGTCATGACCATCAGCACGGCGCCGATGACGCGCACCACGGTCCAGCCCATGCCGGGGTTGAACAACTGGACGAAGCGGTTGGGATGCTTCTTCAGCGAGCTGAAGGTGACCAGCACGGTGAGCAGGCTGGGAATGGTGGCAACGCCAACGGTGACCGGTACCATCAGCGGCTTGACCACGTCGTTGATGTAGTCGATCAGGAAGGCGATCAGGATGTTGCTCTTGCCATTGATCTCCACCGGCACGAGAAACAGCATCACGCCGATCAACGAGGGGATCAGGAAGCGCAGCAGCTGTGCGGGGCTGTACTGCATCAAGAGGCCTCCGGACTTCGCGAAGACGCCGGACTCGGGTTGTTCGTTCATGGGTTCACACCTTTTTGTAGTTGTAGTGGACCTAGCGCCCGCTGGCGTTCCAGTACGCAGGCATTGTTTCTCGCGATTCAGGGCGCAACGCAGGGACTCAGGCGCGGAAAGTCGCGTCCAGGCGGTCAAGCCGGCGCAGTTCGGACTGCCACACCAGGTCAACGCTTTCCAGGTGGTAACGCTCGTTCTCCAACTGCCGTGCGGTGAACTCGCAGGCCTCGTGGTCCGGTACGATCAGTTCACGGCCGGTCTTCAGGGCTTCCAGCTGGATCCGGCAGGCCTGGTCCAGGTAGTACATGCGGAAATAGGCTTCGGCGACGCTTCGGCCCACGGTGAGCAAGCCGTGGTTGCGCAGGATGGCGCTGTGCTTGTCGCCCAGGGCGTCGACGATGCGCTGGCGCACTTCCAGGTCCAGGGGCACGCCCTCGTAGTCGTAGTAGGCCACACGGTCGTAGAACATCATGTTGGTCTGGTTCAGCGGCAGCAGGCCTTCTTCCAGGGCGGCGACGGCCATGCCGGCCAAGGTGTGGGTATGCATCACGCAGACGGCGTCGTGGCGGCTCATGTGCACGGCACTGTGCACGGTAAAACCGGCGGGGTTCACTTCGGGAGCACTGTCATCGAGCTTGCGGCCATTGACGTCGATGGCCACCAGGTTGGAGGCGCACACCTCGCTGGGGCGCAGACCGTACGGGTTGATCAGGAAAGCCGGCTCGTCCGTCGGCAGCCTGACCGAGATATGGGTAAAGACCTGGTCGCTCCAGCCGTTGACCTCCAGCAGCCGGTAGGCGGCGGCGAGATCGGTGCGGAGCATCTGTTCGTTCGTTGTTGTAATCATGGAACCATCCAGTCGTTCAGGTGCGGCTATCGCTGGGCAGCACGGTGCATCCCTGATGCCTACGCACGGCCTGTGCGCCTACCCGCCTATGGTCCTTCGAGGAGGTAGATTAGGGGGCTTGCCTGGGGGCGAATATCGATTTATCTTGCAGACAATCATTCCAAAACGTCATGAACTCTGATGCGCAGACAGCTCCCCAGCATGATCTCCCTCTGCTGCTTCTCCGCCTTCGCCCGGCACATGAGCGTGACGCGCGCGGCCGAAGAGCTGAACCTCACCCAGAGCGCCGTGAGCCGGCAGATCAAGAACCTCGAGGACATGCTCGGCTGCCCCCTGGTGGAAAAGGTCCGCCAGCGCTTGCTGCTGACCGACAAGGGCCGTGAGTACGTACAGGAAGTCGCGCTGCTGCTGGACCAGCTGGAGGCTGCCACCCTGCGCGTAAGCAGCAGCCATTCCAGACGCCTGCGGGTCGGCGCCGAGCCGTCCTTCACCACCCGCTGGTTGCTGCCCAAGCTCAAGAGCTACGCCCGGGAACACCCCGAGGTCGAGCTGGAGATCATGAACGACCTCCGGCGCCTGTATGACCGGTATGAAGGCTACGACGTCGGCATCCTCTACGGCGACGGCAACTGGGCCGAGTTCGACTCCCGCCTGCTGATGGAGGGGGAAATGGTCGCGGTGTGCACCCCCGACCTGCTGGAGCGCTTTGGACCGATCGTCGAGCGACGTGACATCCTGCGCTATCCGCTGCTGCACCACAGCTCCCTCACCGGCCTGACAAAATCCTCGACCCAGCTCTGGCTGCACCATGCCGGTCTGTCGGCAAAGGAAATCGAAGCCCTGCCCGGCCAGCGCCTGGAGCACTTTCAGTTCGTGCTCGATGCCGCCCTGCATGGGCTTGGCGTCACGGTGCTGCCGCGCTTCTTTGTCGAGCGGGAGGTTTGCGAAGGGCTGCTGGTGCTTGCCTGCCAGGAGGCGCTGGTGGCGGGACGGTACTACGTGGTGTGGCCGAAGCAGAACAACGATGCCAAGGTGAAGCATCTCGTCGACTGGTTGCTGCAGTGGAGGGAGCCGGGTCCGGATTGAACGCTACGGCGCGTTCGATGCCCACGGTCACCCCTCTCCTGTCAGGGAGAGGGGTAAACAAGGCATTCAGCCGTGGCCGATTACACCCAATCACGCCGCAGCGGCTGGCACATGCAGTGCACGCCACCACCCCCCTTGGCGATCATGCTGATGTCCGGGTCATAGACCTTCAGCCCCAGGGCCAGGCACTTCTCTTTCAGGGTCAGGCTGGTGGACGGCAGCAGCACTCGCCCCTCGCCCAGGGCTACGACGTTGCAGCCCAGCTCCATGGCGTCCTTGAAGGGAATATCGACGATCTCGATGCCCTTGGCCTTCAGCCAATTCACCAGCTCGGGCTCCACCGCATCGACGCAGACCGCCGCCAAGCGTTCGGCGAGCATCACGCACAGCGCGTCCATGTGCACGAAGAACGGGTCCATGCCGTAGAGTTTCACTTCCCAACCCTCGGCTTCCAGCCAGCCCTTCATCTGCTGAACCGCCGGCGCCTGGGAGCGCTCGCCGGTGTAGCCGCAGAGGATCACCCCCGGCTGCAGCATCATGAAGTCACCGCCCTCGAATGAGCCGGCGCTGATCATGTCATAGATCGGAATATCGTTGTCCTTGTAGAACTGGATCACCGGGGCGTACTCGCCACGGCGCCACCACTGGGCCATCTGGGTGACGATCGGGCCGAAGGGGGTCATCACGCTCGAGTCGCGGGCGAACACCTGATACTTGAGGTTGGGGTCGGTGGGCAGCATGTGCACCTTCACCCCCGCCTCGCGGTAGGCGTCGACCATCTCGGCGTGCTGGGCACGGGCCACATCGGCGTCGAAGCGGTAGCCCAGGCGCAGGTTCTTCTTCGAAATGGAGCTGGTCTCCAGCCAGTGGTAGTGGTCCACCGGCCCCAGCAGCACGTCACGCAGGGTGCCGTATTCGGAGTTGGCGCCCCAGTGTTCCAGGCGCGGTGTGTCGCCGCTGTCGCGGCGGTGCTTGAGGGTGAATGCACTCATGGTGTTCTCCAGGTCAGGAATGGGCCATGCGCAACATGGCGTGTAGCAAGACGTTTGCGCCGGCCTCGAGGTCGGCGGGGGCGGCGTCCTCAGCCTCGTTATGGCTGATGCCACCTTTGCAGGGGACGAAGATCATGCTGGTGGGGGCGACCCGCGCCAGGTACACCGAATCGTGGCCGGCACCACTGCACATGGGCATGTGCGAGTAGCCCAATTGCGCCACGGCGTCCTGCACCGCGGCCACGCAGTCGGCATCGAAGGCCACCGCCGGGGAATGCCACTCTTCACGGATATCGGCTTCGAGGCGCAAGCGCCCTGTCTCTTCAGCGACGATCGCGCGAAAGGCGGTGTCCAGCCGATCCAGCACAGCCTGCTCGGGGTGGCGCAGGTCCACTGCCAGCACCAGGCGCTCGGGTACCGTGTTGCGTGAGCCGGGTTCGACACGGATGTCGCCGAACGTCACCCGGGCCCAGGGCCCGTGCTCTTCGGCCAGGCGATACAGGCGCGCAAGGATTGCGGCCAAGCCCATGAAGGGATCCCGCCGCACGGTCATCGGCGTCGGTCCGGCATGCACCGGCTGGCCGGTGAGGGTCAGGTCGTACCAGCGAATGCCCTGCACCCCGGTCACCACGCCTACGGTGAGGTGCTCGGCTTCGAGGATCGGGCCTTGCTCGATGTGGACTTCGAAGGCGGCAGCCAGGGGCCTGGCCTGTGCCGGTAGTTCGCCGAGGTAGCCGATGCGTTCCAACTCGGCGCCGAGGGTCAGGCCCTGGCGGTCGGCACGGCCATGGCCATAGGCGAGGTCGAAGGCGCCGGCCCAGACGCCAGAGCCGATCATTGCCGGCGAAAAGCGCGCGCCCTCCTCGTTGGTCCACACCGCTACCTCCAGGGGTGCGCGGGTGCACAGGCCGGCGTCGTTCAGGGTCTGGATCACCTCCAGGCCGGCGAGCACGCCATAGACGCCGTCAAAGCGCCCGCCGGTGGGCTGGGTGTCCAGGTGCGAACCGGTAAGCACCGGCGCCAGGCTGTCGTCGAGCCCGGCGCGGCGGGCGAAGATATTGCCCATCCGGTCGACGCTCACGGTACAGCCAGCCTCGATGCACCAGCCGACGAAAAGGTCGCGACCGGCCTTGTCGAGGTCGGTCAGGGCCTGGCGATTGCAGCCGCCCTGGTCGGTGGCGCCGATTTGCGCCATCGCCATGAGGCGGGCCCAGAGGCGTTCGCCATCGATGCGAAGTGAAGCAGTGTGGGTGTTGGGCATGGGATGCTCTCTCGACGGACCACCGGCGTGGGGTCGGTGGTGGATACGAGAGGCAGCCTAGAGTCGGCGGGCGAACCCAACCATACCCGGATCAGGGTAGGGCCTGGCTCAGGCCACGCCGGAGGCGGTGACGCTGGCGATGAACAGGGAGAACAGCTCGCCCTGGGAGCTGATGCCGAGCTTGGCGTGGATGTTCTTGCGATGGACGCCCACGGTATCGGTGGAGATCGCCAGTGCGTGGGCCACCGACTTGGAGGAATGCCCGCGCAGGATCAGCCGCGCCACCTCGGCCTCGCGCTCGGTCAGGCAACCCTCGCCGAAGCGCTCGAAGGCACGCTCCAGCTGCCGGTGCATCGCCTGCCCCACGCCCTCGCCGTCCAGCAGGACGGCGCCCCAGTGGCGGCGGGCGGCGGCCCCCACCAGCGGCTCGATGGCCCGCAACTTCGCCAGGTCCTCGGCGGCGAAGGCGCCATGGCCGGCCAGACGCCCCATGGACAGGGCCAGGCCGCCGGCACCGGCAAGGTCGATGAGGATGTTCACTTCGTCCGCCAGCCCATGGGACACGTAGAAGCTGCGGTAATACTCCGAGTCCTGGAAACCGTCCGGCGCGATGTCAGCCAACCGCAGCACGCCCCGCCGCCCTTCGATGCAGGCCTGGCGTACCGGGTCAAGCAGGTAGGGCCCCACCAGGTAGCGCTGGATCTCTTCCCGCCGCTCGGGCAGTACCCGGCCCGCCTCCAACATCGCCGGCGGCCGTGCGGACACGTGGGCGACGATGAAGGCGGTGTCGATGGGCACCGCCGCAAACACCGACTGCATCAGGCGCGCAGGGAAATCGGCACGGCCGATGGCCTCAATCAGCGGGGCTTCATGGCTCAGCCAGCGGGCGAGGTCGAAGGCATGGTCGGTCAAGGGCAACTCGTCTCGTGGTACGCAGAGGCGCTCATTGTCCAACAGCACGTACCTGCGGGCCAACGCTGGAGATTTGGATTTGACGAAATGTTATCGCTAACATAGATTACCTGTCACCTTGCTTCGGAGACGCCTCATGTCCATCAGCCAGACTAACCCTCGGGTGGGGCTGTTCGTCACCTGCCTGGTGGACCTGCACCGCCCCAGCGTCGGCTTCGCCGCCGTGGACTTGCTGGAACAGGCAGGCTGCCGAGTCGAGGTGCCGCAAACCCAGACCTGCTGCGGCCAGCCGGCCTACAACAGCGGCGCCGCCGACCCGGCCCGGGCGCTGGCGAAGCAGCTGATCGCGGCCTTCGAGCATTACGACTACCTGGTGGCCCCCTCGGGCTCCTGCCTCGGCATGATCAAGCGGCACTACCCCGAGCTGCTCAAGGACGACCCCGCCTGGCATTCGCGCGCCCTGGCCCTGGCCGAGCGCAGCCATGAGCTGCTGAGTTTCCTCGACGAGACGATGGCCTGGCAGCCAACCACCGCTTACCCGGGCAGTGTCACCTACCACGACGGCTGTTCCGGCCTGCGCGAGCTGGGTATCGAGCAACAGCCGCGACGCCTGCTGGCCGGCGTGGTGGGTCTGAAGCTCGTGGAGATGGCGCACGCGCAGACCTGCTGCGGCTTCGGCGGCACTTTCTGCCTCAAGTACCCCGATATTTCCGCGCGGATGGCCAGCGAAAAGGTCGCCAATATCCGCGCCAGCGGCGCTGACACCCTGCTCGGCGGCGACCTCGGCTGCCTGCTCAACATCAGCGGTCGGCTGACCCGCCTGGGCCAGTCGGTGCGGGTGTTTCACACCGCAGAGTTGCTGGCCGGCATGACCGACGCCCCGGCCATCGGCGAAGGCAGGAGCACCTGATGGAACTGCGCTCGGCCCACTTTCAGCCCAGTGTCCGCGCCGCCCTGTTCGATCCGGACCTGCAAGAGGCCATGGCCGACAATCGCCGCTTCGCCGCCCATGTGCGCGAGCAGGTGGCGGCCAGCGGCAGCTTCCAGGCCCTGCGCGAACGGGCCCGGGCCGTCAAGGACCACACCCTGGCCCATCTCGACCACTACCTGGAGCGCTACGAAGCCGCCGCACAAGCGCGGGGCATCCAGGTGCACTGGGCCGCGACCCCCGAAGAGGCGCAGCAGCAGGTGCTCGCCATCTGCCGCCAGGCCGGTGCGCGCCGGGTGATCAAGGGCAAGACCATGATCGGCGAGGAGATGGGCATCAACGCGGCCCTGGCCCACGCCAACATCGAGCGCGTCGAGACCGATCTGGGCGAATACATCCTGCAGCTGGCCGACGAGCTGCCCAGCCATATCAACGGCCCGGCGATCCACAAGACCCTGCGCCAGGTGCAGGCACTCTTCCACCAGCATCACCAGGGGCTGGGGCGCGAGCGATACCTGGAAGACCCCGCCGAACTTCTGGCCGAAGCCAGGCGCCTGCTGCGCGGTCAGTTCCTGGCGGCCGATGTGGGCATCACCGGGGCCAACTTCCTCATCGCCGAGGACGGCACCCATGTGCTGGTGACCAACGAAGGCAATGGCGACCTTACCAGCCTGCTGCCGCCGGTGCGCATCGTCCTGGCGAGCATCGAGAAGGTGCTGCCGACCCTGGAGGATGCCGGCACCCACCTGCAGTTGCTGGCCCTGAGCGCCACCGGCCAGCCGCTGACCAGTTACACCTCGGTGTATGGCGGCGCCGATAGCGACGGCCCCGAGCAATGCCATGTGGTCCTGCTGGACAACGGCCGCAGCGAGATGCTCGCCGGCGCCTTCCGCCCCATGCTGCGCTGCATCCGTTGTGCGGCGTGCATGGACAACTGCCCCGTCTACAACTGGGTCGGCGGCCACGCCTATGGCTGGATCTACCCAGGCCCCATGGGCTCGGTGTGGACGCCGAACCTCGCCGGTCTGGAAGACACCCGCGACCTGCCCAACGCCTGCACCCTGAACGGCCGCTGCAAGGAAGTCTGCCCCCTGCAGATTCCCCTCCCCGACATGCTCCGCGCGCTGCGCGAACAGCAGTGGCAACGGCAGCTGACGCCCGCCGGCACCCGCCTGGGTCTGCGCTTGTGGGCGGCGCTGGCGCGGCGCCCGGCGCTCTACCACCGGCTTACCGCCCTGCTAGCCTGCGTCCTGAAACTGGCCGCGCGTGGCCGTGGCCGGCTCCGTCGCCTGCCACTGGCCGGCGCCTGGACCGCCGAGCGCGACCTGCCCGCGCCCCAGGGCGCCACCTTCCAGCAACGCTGGCAACGTCAGCAGAAGGAGAAACGCCAATGACGTGCTCACGTGCGGCCATCCTTGGCAAGGTGCGCCAGGCGCTGGGGCGTCAACCGGGCGATTGCGTCCAGCCGGCGCCACCGCCCGCCGCGATCGTCACGGTCGACGGCAGCGACCTGGAGCAGCGCCTGCGTGAACGCCTGGCGCTCACCGGAGTTACCTTGCAGACCCTGGCCAGCCCAGACGCGCTCGCCGGCGCCGTGGCAGCCTACCTGGCACCTTTGGGCTTCACCCATGCGGTGGCTCTGGCACCGGGATTGGCGCACGAGCGCTGGCAGGGCGTGGCGGTGGATGTGGGCGGTGCCCTGCCCCATCACCAAGTGGCGGTAACCCGTGCCTTCGCTGCCGTGGCGGCCAGCGGCAGCCTGGTGTTTCTGGCAGGCCCCGACCATCCGCCGCGCTCGGGCTTTTTGCCAGCGCATCATCTGGTGGTGCTGTCAAAGGCGCGGCTGGTGGGGCGGCTGGAGCAGCTGTGGCCGTTGGTGGCCGGGCATCCGGGTGAGGCGCTGCACCTGGTGGGTGGCCCCTCCAGCACCGCCGATATCGGCGGCCAGCTGCTCTACGGCGCCCATGGCCCGCGTGCCGTGCATGTACTGCTAACGCCCTGAGGATTCAACCGCGCAGCGCGGTGGACTCGCGCGCCACCAGCTCGCAGCCCACATCCACATTGACCGCACTGGGCGCCTCGTTGCGGATGCGCTGGAAAAGCAGCTCCACGGTGGCGTCGGCCACTCGCTCGGAGGGGATCCGCACGCTGGTGAGCGACGGTGTGGCCACCCGCGCGATGGGCATATCACCGAAGCCGCAGATGCCCAGGCGCCCGGGCACGTCCAAGCCCAGGCGCTGACAAGTGAACAGCGCGCCGAGGGCCGGCATGTCGTTGGTGAAGAACGCCCCGTCGCAATCGATCTCGCCCCGAACCAGACGCTCGATCACCGCCACGCCGTCGTCGACCTGGGGTATGGGGGATGTGTTGAAGCGTTGCGGCTCGACACCGATCGCGTCGCGCACTGCGTGGCGGAAACCGGCGAAGCGCAGGTTCTCGCGCTCGTCGTCATAGCCGAAGAAAGCCGGCCGGCGATAACCGGACTCCACCAGGTGGCGCCCGGCCGCGGCCCCGGCTGCCCAGTTGGAGAAACCCACCACCTGCCCCACGGGCTGGCGCGGCACTTCGCCCTCGGGCAAATCCCAGAGTTCGATCAGGGGGATGTCGGCGGACTGCAACAGCGCCAGGGTTTGCGCCGAGTGATAGCCGTAGGCGAGGATCAGGCCGTCCAGCTGACGGCCGAGGAAGGCCCGCAGCAGCTTGTGCTCCTCGTCCTGGGAGAAGCGCGTCTCACCGATCAACAGGTGGTAGCCGGCACGGGCCAGGCCTTGCTGAAGCACCTCGATGGTGGTGGCGAGAATGGGGTTGGTGATGGTGGTGATCATCGCGCCGATGATGCCACTGCGCCCGGTCACCAGCTGGCTGGCAGCCAGGTTCGGCACGTAGCCCAGCTCGCGCACCGCCTGCTCGATCTTCTGCCGAGTGCGTTCAGAAACCTTGTCCGGCTTGCTCAGCGCCCGCGAGACCGTCATGCCGGATACCCCGGCCAATCGAGCGACGTCATGCAGGGTAGCGGGTTTGCTCTTGGTGGACATCCTGGCCTCTGGCGCCTGTGGTAAGGGGCGCATTATCCCTGAACGGCCCTGTGAATGGGCAAGTCCCTGCCTGAGGGGGCGAAATCATTCGCCCCCTCAGGCAGGGCCACAGTTGCGGCATCAGGCCAGGAAGTCGGCGTGCTCCCACACCTCGATCAAGGTCGGGCGATCGGCCTTGGCGGCGGTCTCGAGCAGCGCTGCCAAGTGATCCAGGCTGGTGACCATCTCGGCGTTGCAGCCGAAGGCGCGGGCCAGGCCCTGGAAATCCGGCGTGTAGATGTCGACGCCGAGGGTGGGGATGTCGCGGTTCTGCATGTAGCGCTTGATTTCGCCGTAGCCACTGTTGTTCCACAGCAGCACGATGATGGGCGCGCCGGCTTCCACCGCCGACGCCAGCTCCGGCAGGGTGAACTGGATGCCACCATCGCCGATCAATGCGATCACAGGGCGCTGCGGTGCCGCCAACTTGGCGCCGATGGCAGCCGGCAAACCGTAGCCGAGCGTGCCGTAGCCAGTGGCGGAGTTGAACCAGCTGCGGGTGCGGGTGGCTTCGAACAGGTAGTTGCCCGAGTACACCGGCTGGGTGGAGTCGCCCGCCACGATCAGGTCCGGCAGGGTGCGCTGAAGGGTGTCCAGCACCTTGCACTGGCCCTTCCAGTTGGCCGGCCACTGGGCGTCCAGCTCCGCACGCACCGTGGCCGCGCGTTGGCTGCCCACGCCTTCGGCATTGAACGCCGGCACCTCCCCCAAGGCCGCCACCAGGGCCTGCATGGCCTGGCGAGCGTCGCTGAGGATGGCGAGGTCTGCCGGGTAATTGCGGTTCAGCTGCTCGGCGTCGATGTCGATGCGGATCAGCGGGCTCTCGATGCGGAAGTTGCCGTCGAACACCCCGTCGTAGTCGGTCTCGCCCAGTTCAGTGCCGATGGCCAGGATCAGGTCCGAAGCCAGCACCATCTTGCGCACCGGCACCCAAGTCTGGTTGCTACCCAGCGCCAAGCTATGGCCTTTGGGCAGTACGCCCTTGGCGTTGATGGTGTAAGCGGTGGGTGCATCCAGGGCTTCGGCCAGGCGCTGGGCCTCGGCGGCGGCGTCGGCGCAGCCGCCACCCAGCAGCAGCAGCGGACGCTTGGCAGCCTTGAGCATCGCGGCGGCGCGAACGATGGCGTGCGGGCACGGCCCCGGGCGGCTCGGCAGCGCGCCCAGCTTGCGGCGCACATGGTCGGCCGGCGCGGTGATCACGTCGATGGGGATCTCAATGTGTACGGGGCGCGGACGGGCGCCGTTGAACACAGCGAAGGCGCGGGTCAGCACCTGGGGCAGCTCGTCCGGGCGCATCAGGGTGTGGCTGAAGGCGGCCACGCCGGACACCAGGTTGCTCTGCGACGGCAGCTCGTGCAGGCGGCCACCACCCATGCCCAGTTGCCCGGTGTTGTTGACGCTGGAGATCACCAGCATCGGGATCGAGTCGGCATAGGCCTGGCCCATGGCGGTGGTGATGTTGGTCATACCCGGGCCGGTGATGATGAAGCACACGCCCGGCTTGCCGGAAACGCGGGCATAGCCGTCGGCCATGAAGCCGGCGCCCTGCTCGTGGCGCGGCGTCACATGGCGGATGGCGGTGTTGGGCAGACCGCGATACAGCTCCACGGTGTGCACGCCGGGAATACCGAACACGGTATCCACGCCCAGCCCTTCCAGCAGCTCAACCAGCAGTTCTCCGCAGGTCAACATGAAGTGTCCTCCAAGGATATGTCATCGAATGGAGGGCACTGTAACACCAGATTGTTAGCGCTAACATTGCTTTTGTCGGATTATTCATCGGCATCAATAACCTGCAGATCGAGCATGCAAAGCCACTTTCAATTTCACCCCTCCTGCCTGCTGCAGGCGACAAGCCCCTTTGCAAACCAGCACCCAGCCACCCTCCCGCCAGGCCCCTGGTCTGGCGGCAGTACGCGGTGGGTTTTCAGGTCGGCCTGGTCACAAATCCTCAATACAAACGTGACATTTTTTCAACTTGCCGCGATCTGCCTAGCGACGACGACGGAGCTGTCAAATGAAGGTTACGGTTTTTGGTACCGGCTATGTGGGCCTGACCCAGGCGGTGTGCCTGGCCCAGGTGGGGCACTCGGTGCTGTGCATGGACGTCGATGCCGAACGGGTCGCCGCCCTCGATCAAGGACACTGTCCGATCTTCGAGCCCGGCCTGGCGCCGTTGCTGGAAAAGAACCTGGCGTGCGGGCGCTTGCGCTTCAGCACCGACCCAGGCCTTGCCAGCAACCATGCCCGCCTGCTGTTCATCGCCGTCGGCACGCCGCCGCTGGCCGATGGCGGTGCCGACCTGAGCCAGGTGTTCGCCGTGGTCGACAACATTCTCGAACACGCCATCGGTGCCAAGGTGATCATCAACAAGTCCACTTCGCCGGTGGGCACGGTGGATCGGATCAAAGCGCGCATCGCCCAGGCCGTGGCCGACACCGGGCGCTTCCAGGTCATCAGCAACCCGGAATTTCTCAAGGAAGGCACCGCCCTGGATGACTGCATGAGCCCCGAGCGCATCATCATCGGTGGCGCCGGGCCGGGCGAGGTTGAGCTGCTGCGCGAGCTGTACAGACCGTTCAACCGCAAGCGGGAAAAACTCATGGTGATGGACGCCCGCAGCGCGGAGCTGACCAAGTACGCGGCCAACTGCATGCTGGCGACGAAGATCTCCTTCATCAACGAAATGGCCAACCTGGCCGAGCACCTGGGCGCCGACATCGAGATGGTGCGTCGCGGCATCGGCTCGGACCCGCGCATCGGCTACGACTTCATCTACGCCGGCTGTGGCTTTGGCGGCTCGTGCTTCCCCAAGGACCTGCAAGCCCTGCGCCGCAGTGCAGAGACGGAAGGTTTCGATCCGCAACTGCTGCATGCAGTCGAGTCGGTCAACCAGCGGCAGAAGCATCGGCTGTTCGACAAGATCCAGCGGCACTACCCGGGCGGCTTGCGTGGCAAGGTCTTCGCCTTGTGGGGGCTGTCGTTCAAGCCCAACACCAATGATATTCGCGAGGTTCCAGCCGGGTGCTGCTGGAAGCTCTGTGGGCCGCCGGAGCGCGGGTACAGGCCCACGACCCGCAGGCGATGGAGGCGATCCAGCAGCACTACGGCCCGCGCCCGGACCTGCAGCTGGTGCCCTGCAAGGACGATGCCCTGCAGGGCGCCGACGCCCTGGTGATCGTCACCGAATGGCAGGACTACCGGGTACTGAACCTGGAGCAGGTGCCGCAGCAACTGGCCGACCGGGTAGTGTTCGACGGCCGCAACCTGTTCGAGCCCGAGCACATGGCCGCCGCAGGTCTTGCGTACTACGGCATCGGCCGGGGCCAGGTGCCGCCGGCCTGCCCGTACTGATCAGCTTCAACCGGGCATGCGCATGTGCAACAACGGGAAGGGCCGGCCCTCGCCGTCCAGCGGGGAACGGCCGGTCTGCACGAACCCATAGTGCAGGTAGAAGCCCACGGCCTGCGGGTTCTGTTCGTTGACATCGACGCTGAACGATTTGCGCGATGCGCGCACATGATCCAGCAGCGCCCTGCCGATGCCCTGGCCATGCAGGTCGGGGGCGACGAAGAGCATTTCCACGTGGTCCTCGTTGAGCCCGATGAAGCCCAGCGGGGTGTCATCGGCATCGACCGCGACCATGAGTTCGACAGCGGGCAGGTAGCTGTCGCGCAGCGGCACGATGAGCGCCTCGATATCGGACGGTTGCAGAAAATGGTGGGTGGCGCGCACGGCGCGCAGCCAGATGTCGAGCAGCAACGGGTAGTCCGCGGCAATACCCTGACGAATGATCATGAATCAACCTCGTTCACTTGATGTTGGAAGCGTAGTGCGCCGTTGGATAGCGGCCATTGACAGCACGGGCAAAAACCGCACAATCGCCGTCCATTTTTTTCGACTGGACGCCCCTCATGCAACGGATTGTGATTCTGGGCAATGCTGGCAGTGGCAAATCGACGCTTGCCCGTGCCTTGGGCCAGCGGCTCGGCCTGCCGGTCATTCATCTGGACAAACTGTTCTGGGAGCCTGGCTGGACCGAGCCCGACCCTGAGCAATTCCGCACCCGGGTCGGCGAAGCCGTCGCCGGTGACAGCTGGGTGTGCGAAGGCAACTACGCCCGGCGCACGTTCGACCTGCGCCTGCCCCGCGCGCAGCTGGTGATTTGGCTGGACACACCGCGCCTGACCTGCCTCAAGCGCGTGATCGTGCGCAGCGTACTGGACAGGCCTCGGCCTGATCGGGCCGCGGGCTGCAAGGAGCAGTTGGACAAAGCGTTTCTTGAGTTCCTGAGGTTTGTCTGGCAGTTCGACAGGGGTTATCGGCCAGGCATTGAAGCCATGCGGCTGGCTGTGGCGCCTGAAGTGCGGACGGTGCATTTGCGGGGCGAGCGGCAGATCCGGGGTTTCCTGGAGAATATGGACAGCGCGGTCACGCTGGCTGATGGCATGCCTTGATCATGCTCTGCCATGCGCCTTGAGTGCCTCGCACAAGAACTTCAACGCCCGCTGAAAAACAGGATGGCAGTCGCCGTAGGGCAAGTGCTCCAGCGACGCCCAGAAAAACGCGAAGAGGTGGCCGTGGTCATCCAGTGTCTGAAAAGACCAGCGGTCAGGGAGGGTTCGCTCGACTCGGCAGAGCTGATACGACCAGATTTGACCTGAGTGGTCGGCATTCCAGCAGCCCAGGTCGTCAGTCACCGTGGCGTCGCGGATGCCGGACTCTTCGGCCAACTCGCGCAGTGCTGCCTCGCGCGGTGTTTCATCGGGCTCGATGCTGCCCTTCACCAACTGCACGCCTGCGAGCGGATGTCGGAACAGGAGCAGTTTGGGGGGCGAGGTGGGGGAGAGAATGACCGGACAGGCCTTGTTTGGGTGCATTGTGATTTCCGTATCGGTTGGAGAGCGTTACGTAGCATGAGGGCCTCATCGCCGGCAAGCCGGCTCCCACAGAGACAGTGCCAGGCCTGAGTCCAACGCCGTCATGTGGGAGCCGGCTTGCCGGCGATGAGGCCATATCAGATTGCCCATTACTTTCTATCTTGCGAGTTCGACCGTGCTCGCTGGATCAATACTCGCGATGAAGCTATACCGAAAGGGTCCAGAGTGGAGGTTGGGTTGCCCCACAGGCTCGAAGCGTCCGAGGAGAACTTCACGGTGTCGACTCAGCTGGTCATACGCAACATGACACGTCCCGAACTGGACGAGCTTGTCGATTGGGCTGCCCGTGAGGGTTGGAATCCCGGCCTTCACGATGCCGAGCAGTTCTGGGCCACTGACCCTGCAGCCTTCATCGCGGCGTCCAGGGGCGCTGAACTGATAGGGGGCGGTGCCATCACCGCCTACAATGGCGAGTTTGGCTTCATGGGGTTTTTTATCGTTCGCCCCGAATATCGAGGCCAAGGCCTGGGCAATACCCTCTGGCACGCACGCCGCGAGCGACTCCTCGCTCGCCTGCGCCCAGGTTCGAGCATCGGCATGGACGGCGTCTTCGCGATGCAGGACTACTACGCCAAGGGTGGTTTCATCTTCTCCCATCGCAACCTGCGTTTTCGTGCCAGCGTCAGCAAACGCCCAACGACTTCGCAGCTGTGCGACCAGGACATTGTTCCGTTGACCACCTTCCCTTTCGATCAGGTCGTCGCTTACGACCGCACCTGCTTTCCCGCCGCACGCGAAACCTTCCTCAGCGGGTGGATAGCCCAAGCCGATGCACTCGCCGTAGGTTGCCGGCGTGACGGCAGGCTCAGCGGCTATGGCGTAGCAAGGCGCTGCCGGGAAGGCTGCAAGATTGGCCCCTTGTTTGCCGATGACGCCTCGGCTGCCAATGCGCTTTATGCGCACCTGGCGGAATTTGCCCAGGGTGGCCCGCTGTTTCTCGATGCCCCGGAGAACAACCCCGCCGCCATGGCGCTCGTGCAGCAACAGGGCATGGTCGAGGTTTTCGGCTGCGCACGCATGTACCTCGGCCCTCCTCCTGCGATCGCGCACGAACGTGTGTTCGGCGTCACGACGTTCGAGCTGGGCTGATGTCCGCGCGCGACCTCACCGGTTACGGTGGCCACCCACCCCACCCGCGCTGGCCCGGTGAGGCGCGCGTCGCCCTACAGTTTGTACTCAACATCGAAGAAGGCGCGGAGTCATGCCTGCTCAATGGCGATGCCCAGTCGGAGGCCTGGCTTCACGAGCTACCGGGCCGTCCGCCGCGCGTGGGGGAACCCGACTTGAGCGTCGAGGGCATGTACGAATACGGCGCGCGCGCGGGCGTTTGGCGTATTCTGCAACTGTTCAATGCCCGAGGCCTGCCGCTGACCGCCTTTGCCGTCGGCCGGGCACTGGAACTCACCCCGGCGATTGGCCATGCGCTCTGCGCTGCCGGGCATGAGATTGCAGGACATGGCTATCGTTGGCTGGACTATCGCGATATGCCCGAAGACCAGGAGCGGCGCCATATCGGTCTCACACGCGACGTGATCGAGCAGGTCTGCGGTAAACGCCCCGTAGGTTGGTACACCGGAAGGGTCAGCCAGAACACCCGCCGCCTGGTGCGCGAGGAAGGCGGGTTTCTCTATAGCTCGGACGCCTACAACGATGATCTGCCCTATTGGCTTCCCGGCTCGCCCGCCCACCTGGTGATCCCTTATACACTGGTCAACAACGACGCCCGCTATCTGCTGTCGAACGGTTTCGCCAGCGGTGAAGACTTCTTCCGGCTGCTCAAGGATGCGTTCGACCTGCTGTGGCAGGAGGGCTCGCACCACCCGAAGATGATGAGCGTCGGCCTGCATGGGCGAATCAGTGGCCATCCCGGTCGCGCGATGGCACTCGCGCGCTTTCTCGACTACGTGCAAGGCCACGACGCGGTGTGGATCTGCCGGCGCGAAGAGATTGCCAGGCACTGGA
>Ga0182745_1002154_pt1 | contig 18098 bp, 13 predicted proteins | sample eDN3rd30CKraftBY_FD_128523 | JGI IMG/M metagenome (GOLD analysis project Ga0182745, IMG submission 128523) | Enriched backyard soil microbial communities from Emeryville, California, USA - eDNA 3rd pass 30_C Kraft BY (version 2) (version 2) | ecosystem: Environmental > Terrestrial > Soil >...
ACGCTGATCGAGTTGCTAGTGGTCATTGCCATCATCGCCGTTCTGATCGCACTCTTATTACCTGCCGTCCAGCAGGCTCGCGAAGCTGCCCGCCGCTCGCAATGCAAAAATAATCTCAAGCAACTCGGGCTGGCGATGCATAATTATCACGACACCGTCAACTGCTTTCCTTATGCCAGTACAAGACGTTATGGTGGAAATGGGAGTTGTCCCGCAAATTTCCCGGGTTGGGTCGATGGCCATACATGGCCAGAGTTCATCCTTCCTTATGTCGACCAGGCGCCGATGTATCAGCAGATTATATTTAGCAAGCCGATGGCAGATACAGCGAACAACGGGCTTATTAATTCCAAGTTCTTCCCTTTTCTGACGTGCCCTTCGAATCCCAATGGAACCAGCGGAAAAACGACTGCTTCGGGAAATTTCGATGGCATGGCCTATCCTGTTCAGCCCCTGCATTATGTGGTCTCGGGAGGCAGCAGTCTGCCGGACAGTCGTCCTCCGGACTGTCCGGCATCGGTTCCGTTTTGTATCACAACGAGCAGTGCCCTCTGGTTATGTTCGGAATATTATGGTGCCACGACTCATCCGGGAATTTTTTCAATGCGGGGGGTCACCAGCACACGGTTGCGTGACGTTACGGACGGGACCAGTAATACCTTCCTGATGGGCGAGCGGAATGCCGAGGGTTGCAACTTCGGGGGAGCATGGAGCGTAAACTATCCCGGAGCTTTCTCAGGCCAGAAGCCGAATAGTCCGACACGAAGCGCGACGCCCAGCGAACATACAAAGAACTGCGGCTTTTCCAGCCATCATATGGGTGGATTACATATGTTGCTGGCGGATGGTAGCGTGAAGTTTGTCAGCAGCAATATCGACTTCCCGACCTGGTGCTACATGGGCGACAAGGCAGACGGAAATGTGATCTCTGCTCAGTAAGAGTCGATCCGGAAAGATGCCTTGTCAGACGAGGTCGAACGATTTGTGTTCTGACAAGGACTCCGAAGCAGGCGAATCCTCGACGCAAAAGAGCCGATCGCAGCCCAAATTGACCTATCCGGACAGACTCTAAGAGATGCCCCCTGTATCGCACGGACGATATTGCCTGGTGCCCAATTCATTAAAGGGCATGATGCGTCATTGCAACCAGATTCATCACGCTTTGCATGACCGCATCCGATGGCGGGGCATGACACCTGCAGTCTGTATCACTCGATCCTTAGCTTCTCCGGAAGAACTTAATAATGAGACACTGGCTTTCATGCTTCATGGTTGTGGGAACAGCCATCTGTTTATCAAATTGTTCTGGGTCAACGGACAAATATGAAGTCCTGTTGCTTCATGGCAATGTGACGTATCAAGGTCAGCCCCTGCAAGAAGGTGTGATCAATTTCATGCCGAGCGACCTGAGCAATTCATTCAGCGGCAATATCAACAATGGAACTTATGACGTGAAAATCAATCAGGAGGCATTCAGCGAGTCTCCTCGGCAGATGCTGGTGATCATTTCCGCCTGGGAGACCGCCCCTTCGATGGGAGCGGATGGCCAACCTGTTCCGGGAAAAGAAAAGATCCCTCCAAAATACTTTGATCCGAAAACATCCGGATTGACAGCCGAGGTCTCAATCAAAAATCGAACATTCGATTTCAATCTGCAATGACAGTGCTTCCAAGTTTGAAGTACAGCAATGACAAAAGGTCGGAGGCCCGTGATCAGAGGCCAGAAAATTCAATGGATGACAAGTTTTTTCCGACCGCTGAATCCTGTTCTCCACTCGATCAGACGGACGGTCTGGTGAAAAACTCACAGGCAGAAATGCCTGTGCCACCACTGCTTAGTCAATTTAAAAAATTCGAGTAGGTCTTCACGCAAAGTCCGACAATGGAAGACATTTCGCGGTCACAGCCCCCAAATCCAAGCTCTGTCAGGGCACGACTCGGATTTCACCAGTCATCTCACGCATCTCAAATTTCGGTTAAAAAATATGAAGTGAGCAACAACGGAGCAGAGTTGCGAGAAACCAACACGAGCCCCAAGTTGCGGTGCAACATTAGGTTTGTCAAAGGAAAAATCCCTGGGAGCAATATCGACGGGAGTCATGAAACGCTGGATTGAACGAAGCGACAGGGATGGCAGGAAGAATCAAATGCTTTGCAGAAATTCATCCGACTGGCTTGAGGCAGACATTTCTCTCCGTCAGAATGGAATTCCTGCATTTGAGAGCAAGTTGCTCGCGCCTGTGCCTGCGGTGAAGGCATTTCGATTGACGAACTGCTGAACGCCGCGAGAGGGAACGCAGACGGTGCGGAATCAATGCGCTCTCGGGCCGTGAACAAACCTCCCTCGATAATGGAGAGATTTCCATTCCGCAAGCAAGTTCGCTGCAGGTTTTGTTCGAGGTTTCCTCTTGCCATTCATTCTCCAAACACAGATTGACCTTCCCCATGCTCCGATATTGTTCTGGCGTCTGTCTTCTGTTCTGTCTGGTGGGATCAGCCTTTTCGCAGGACTGGCTCCGTAAAGGAAATGTCGCTTTTCACTCGCAGGCCACCGCGAGCAGTCACCAGAAAGGGAATGATATTGCACATGCCGTCGACGGGAATTTGAAAACCCGCTGGTGCCCCAATGGACCTCAGGATCACGAATGGCTGCAACTGGATCTGGGAAAACCCCAGCATCTGAAGTCGTTGCGAATTCATTGGGAGTCTGCCGGACAAAGCTATCGCTATACGGTCTCCGCTTCGACCGATGGATCGACCTGGCAGCAGATTGTCGATCGTTCCGAGAATCGGGTGGCCGCCAAGGAATCGCCGATCGACAACATCGATGCTCCGGAAACGCGCTATCTGAAGATCATGTTTCTGGGATCGAGCTCCGGCGGCTGGGGAAGCATCTGGGAAGTGGAAGCATCCACGAGTTCGTTGCCGAAAATCCCAACTCGCCCTCCTGCGGAACTCAGCGATGTGAAGGCACCTGCTGAATTCAATGTCTCCCTGTTCGGTATTCCACCACAGATCAACTATCCGGTCTGCCTGACAGCAGCTCCCACGGGTGAGGTCTTTGTGGGAGTGGATGAACAGGGATCACTAGGAAAGGCGACGGGACGCGGACGCATTTTGCGTTGTGTGGACACCGATGGAGACGGGGTGGCCGATGACATCAAAGTCTTTACTCCGGTCGACCATCCTCGTGGCCTGATTTATGACCAGGGCTCGCTGTGGGTGCTGCACCCCCCCACATTGTCTGTTTATCGAGACACCAATGGGGATGGCGTTTCGGATGAGCAAACTGTTCTGATCGATGGCATCAGCACGGCGGATGTGGCCGCTCGCGGAGCAGACCATACCACGAACGGCATTCAACTGGGGATTGACGGCTGGATTTATATTGCCGTGGGAGACTATGGAGTGACTCATGCCCAAGGAACCGATGGTCGCGTGCTGAATCGTCGTGGTGGCGGCATTATCCGTGTGCGACCAGATGGCACTGACATGGAGATCTATGCCTGGGGGCTGCGGAATGTGCTGGATGCCTGCATCGATCCTGTCATGAACATGTTCACTCGGGACAACACCAATGATGGCGGCGAATGGAATGTCCGATTGTCGCAGATTTTTCAGTCTGCAGAGTACGGTTATCCTTCGTTGTTCATGAACTACCGTGAAGAAACGATGCCTCCCATGGCCGACTACGGAGGGGGCTCCGGTTGCGGGGGACTCTTTCTGGATGATGCCCGCTGGCCCGCACAATATCGGCACACCCTGTTTACCTGTGACTGGGGGCGAAGCGTTGTCTATCTGCACAACCTGAAACCGAACGGAGTCACCTTCGATGCCCATCAGGAAACATTCGTCTCCATTCCCCGCCCGACGGATGTGGATGTGGATGGAAGTGGGCGAATGTATCTTGCCAGCTGGAAAAACGGCATGTTCAATTACGACGGCCCCAACATTGGATTCGTCGCCCAGATCACACCAAAGGATCTGAAACCGGTTCCCTTTCCCAACCTGGCCGAAGCCGACCTGTCCGGTCTTGTGGAACTCTTAAACGCGGGTGACATGAAGCACCGGCAGCATGCCCAGCTGGAGATTCTGCGTCGCGGCAAGTCTCCAGACGCCTCTCGGGTGCTCATAGCGATGATGAATGATGCTTCAAGATCACTGGCCGGACGTGTGGCTGCCATGTGGACTCTCAAACAGTTGGATGGAGTGGAAAGCCATCCAGCCATTTTGAAATTGCTGGATGATTCGACGATCCAGTTCGCAGCATTGCGGGCATTGACCGATCGCCTGGGTGAAATCAAAGATCTTCCCTCAGCACCATTCGTCGCAGCTCTGCATTCATCCGACCCGGTAGTCCGTGCACAGGGAGTGATCTGTCTGGGGCGTCTTGGACGTGTGGACCTGGCCCCGGAACTGTTGCCTTTCGCAGTCCGCACTGGAGATCTTCCTCCACACAATCAGCCGGATCATGCCCGGATCATTCCTCATCTGGCCGTCCGGGCGCTGATCCGACTGCAAGCGGTCGAGACCTGTCTGGACGCGTTACATGGTCCGTACCGTCCGGGGGCGATCCTGGCACTGCGAGGAATGCACCAGGAAGCGGCTGTCACCGGATTGATCGGCGAACTGGAGAAAGAGCAGAAGATCGGCAACAGAATTGAAATTCTTTCCACGCTGATCCGGTTGTTTCATCAGGAAGGCCGGTATGAGAAAAACTGGTGGGGAACGCGCCCGGATCGGACGGGGCCTTATTATGATCGTCAGGAATGGCCGCAGAGCACGCGGATTGCCGCTGCTGTGAAGGCCACTTACGACGCGGGCGACGATGCCCTGAAACTGGCCATCACGGATCAGCTCAGGCAACATCTGGTGAAGATCGATGGAGTCTGGTCCGGACAGGCCGGATCTGGAAATGGGGCGGAAACCAGCACCCCCATCACCCTGCCCAGCATCGATCCTCAGAACAAGAACCAGATCGCCAACCTTCCGTATGAAATTGTGATGGACCGGGTCATGACAGCTTCCGGACGACCGGAAAAAGGGCGTGTTCTGTTTGAACAGCAGTCCTGCGTGGCCTGCCATACCTTCGGTCCGGGACAGACGCCGAAAGGCCCGCACCTGGTGGATATCGGCAAACGCTACAAACGGGCCGAACTGATTGAATCGATCCTCAAACCGAGCGCCAAGATTGCCCAGGGGTTCGACAGTTATGCCTTTGTCACGGAACAGGGAAAGATTTACACCGGCTTTGTCGTGGGAGAGAGCGCGGAAGAGATCCGGGTGCGACAGGCCAACGGATTGGAAGTTGTCCTTCCTCAGAAGGAAATCGAAGAACGGGCGAAGCAGCCTCAATCCATGATGCCGCAACAAATCGTCGGGAACCTGACCGTTGAACAACTGGCGGACCTGATTGCCTGGCTGGAATCATTGCGGTCGTGAAGAGCCCTTCGTAGCCCGCAGTCTCGAGCAACTTGTACTAGTGCCCTGTCCAGGGCTTGGTTTTGGGGTACGTCATAGCGAAACGTCCTCCGTTGTCGGACTTTGCGTTAAGACCTACCCGATTTTTTTTAATTGACAAAGCACTAGAGCGTTTTTGTAAATCTTGTGGCGGACTTGCCTCGCGGCATTCAGTCTTTCATCAGGTGAAACCTCTTCGACGCGGGCACAGGAGAGACCAAGCTGGTCTATTGATTCCAGGTGTCCAGAAAGTTCTGGTCGAAGACATTCAGATACTGTCCGGGAGCATAACGATCTGGCATTTCGCCCAGAATGCGTAACCAAACCCGTTTTCCGTTTACAAATCCTTCTACGGAAATGTGATTACGAAGCTCATCCTGCTCGTTCTGCTGAAGTGGCTGCCAGCCGGCACTTTCAATCACATCAAACACTTGCAGCAATTCGATCAGATCGACGGCAAACAGGCAGGCCAGGCGTTCGCCATCATGAGGCCCTCCGATAATTTCCGTCGGAGAAACAAACAACGAAACTTCCCAGGTCTCATGCTCCAGGGCGACGTGACAACCAATTGGCGGCAGTTCCTCAATCGCACACAGGCACCCGCAGGCCCGGGCAACGAATTCCTTCAGCCATATTGGTTGTTCTGACATAAGTTGACCAGATCACTATTGCTCTTCATGGGTCTGGATGGACGACCTCGAATCTCCAGATCAATTCATGAACCACACCGCACAGGTTTCCCTGAAGGGAAGTTCCGGTGTTGTCAAACACTTCACACTTGCATAAGGAATGCCATTTTGTTGTAAGGAAGCCGCAAATTGCTGCAGAAATGGAGACACATTCCCATAAACGCCGCGACTCCCAATGCCTCAGACAGAATTTTAAAGATGCAAAAATACATCATTCGCCATAATTTTATCGCGGGCCGCACCTCCCGTGCCTACGATCGTGAACATATTGTCAATCATTGCTTTCAAAATCTTGTCAGCTTGAACTTGAGATTCACAATTGCCGTTCCGAAGGCAAGTTGAGATAATCTATCGAAGGATCCATGAGGATTTTGAGTTTGTCTCAAATTGATGATCCATGATAAGATCCCCTGTTGGGAGACCTGACTCCGACCATAGCGCCGATGCACATTGACGTGCATCAGCTCGGTTCAAGGGGGCCTGCGTTTTCCATCAGAGTGCCCTGTCAGGGCTTGGATTTATGGTCCGTGATCGCGAACGTCCTCCGTTGTCGGACTTTGCGTTAAGTCCTATCCTAAATTTTAGAATAGACGAAGCAAGAGTTCACTTCCACAATATCGCTCCTTGAAACTGGAGATCAATTGTCGCTGCCATTCGAATGACCTGATTGGCAGCGGCCGCACTGATCTTCCTCCAAAACGATGCCTAAACCTCCGCCAGTCCCCGCGCGTGGACGTCGACCTCGTGTCGAAGCGGAGAAATCTTTGCCTCGCCCTCCCATGGCGACCGTTCCTGCAGGAGGAGGGATGGTTCGAACCTATTGGGTTCGAGTCTGGGAATATCTGAACGGCGGGGGAGGCCTCTGCCTGACGATCTCTTTCGGCCTTCATGCAATACTTCTGGCGCTGCTGGCGATCCCTGTCTTTCGCATCATGCAGCAGGAACAATCCGCCATCACCAGCATTGTGCAGGGAAGTGACGGCGGTGACGGACAGGGGATCGGTGACCCGGGGGGCATGGAGCTGTCCTTGTCTCAGTTGCACGTTCCCAGCAGTGATCCGCTGAAAGAATTACTGATTGACGGGCCCGCGATGGTTCCCACCATGCTTCCGAGTATCGATCCCAGTGACCTCCCCACAGCCCCCCAGGCCAACAGCAAGGGGGGCCGCGGTGGAAAAGGGAACGGACGTGGAACCGGAATCGGGGACGGCATGGGGGGGGAAGGAGGAATCCGTATCATCGAGCCTCCCAATGCCATTCGAGCCGGAAACTTTTCTGTCTGGTGCTGGCCCATTGTCAGCGATGTGAAAGGTAAAGTCATCCATGCGGATCCCGGAAGTTCGCCCGCTGTGCTCCAGCCTTATCACATTGTGATCCGATTGAAAGTTCCCGAAGGAAAAAGAACCGTCAACCTGTCAGACTTCAGCGGGCAGGTGGTCGGGTCGGACAAGTACACACAGAAGATCCCGCAGGATGCCTGGTTCTACAATGCCGGCGGCGACCTGGTACGAGCCCGTACGGGACGTTCGATCCCCGTCTTTGAAGGGACTGCAGAACTCCTGATCCGCGTGCCCGGTGCTGGTTCGAGTCTGGTGAAAGACTCCATCACTGTTTCTTCACGGCTCACGGACGAAGAGCAAAAAGTGGAACTGCAGTTTCAAGACCGCAATGCGTTGCGATAGTCGAAACCAGTTTGGTCTATCATGTGCCCGCGTTAAAAGGGTTTCACTTGATGAAAGACTGAATGCCGTGAGGCGAGTCCGCGACGAGATTTACAAAAATGCTCTCGTGCAAGTTGCTCTCGCCCGCGGACAGGAGATTTCTCTTGTCTGAGAGGTTCGATTCACGGCACTAAAAAACTCACCCTGATAGTCCCATCAGGGTGAGTCATTCCTCAGCAGTGCTTCCGGCTTTCACCAGAGTGCACCCTGTCATCAATCCGGGCTCTCAACCCGTTGTGAGCGCATTCGCCCTCCTACCTCATGGGAGGCAGCATTTCATCAATTGAAACGCTGTCACGATGAATACGGACCGAGGTCACTTGCTCTCTTCGCAGCAGGCGGCTCCCGCCACGCAACAGGGCAGGTTCGCCACACAGCAGTCTGCAGCCGCAACGCAGCAGTCTGCCTGGGCAGTACAACAAGGGGCCTGGACCACACAGCAATCCGCCAGGTTCACCTGTGCCAGAGTCTTCTGCAGATTTGCAGAATATTCAATGGCCGTGGGAGTGAAACTGGCTTCGCAGCAGGCGGCGCCCGGAACGCAACAGGGACTGTCCGGGCAACAACTGGCTGTGGCATTTGTCTGGTGACCTGCCGGAGTCATCCCGGCCAGTGCAACCAGTGCAAACAGACACAAAAACGTGGCAGAAACAGCAAAAATTCGCAGAGACATTGTCGCTACTCCTCATGGATTTCAGACGCCACATCCGGCACAAGTCACCAGCACGAGCCGATCACGAATGCGCCAACGAATGGGCGATATGAATAATGTGAATATTGTGATCAGAATTGAAATCGGAAGATCGATAGACCGGTGCCAGCGCAGCCGTTCTCGATCGCCATGATAATCAGGCCACAAAGATCACCCGAGGAGGAGGAAGTGCTGGAGGATCACTCCGGGAAGAGATCAGTTCATTCTCAAGCACTAAAGCAGAAGATGCTTCAATCCCGATCATGTCGGCAACCGGAGTAGACCCGGAGATCGGACTGGATATCGAGAGGCAACAATTTCCCGGGCAACAGGGGCAACTGGTCTCATCCGAAGTCTGTTGATGCAACGAATCCTGGGACTGATCCGCTGGAACGTGGGCTGCCTGATCCCGATCAGCAGCACTCGGTACAACACAACAGGCTTGGAGAGCAGACTTGTGCTCCCGGCAACACGGCATTTCACAGTCGGTCTGTTTTCCGGACGGGGTTTGCGCTGAAGCTGGGAACTGTGTAGAAGCGAGGTTCGCCTGTTTTTTACCTGCAGTCACGTTCCCTGCAGTCACAGAGTCCGTAGCGACTGCATGAGCACACCCCTGCACGACAGCATTCCCTTGACTTTGAGGCAGGCTGCCGCAAAAGAACACGAATGCCAGGGTAAGACGTGACAGGAAACCCATGATGAAGTCGGACAAATTTTGTGAAATGGCCTTTTCTCGTGGTTCGATTCTTCACAGACTCTATCTTACCCTTCATGCGACCATGCGACAAGATGGGTCTTCGCGCAAAGTCTGACAACAGAGGACGTTTCGCGATCACGTGCCCGAAATCTAAGCCCTGGCAGGGCACTACTTTGAAGGGACGGGTTGTTCCGAGGCGGTCTGGTCGAGACGCAGCTTCTCAGAGAGACGCTGTTTGAAATTCATGAAAGAAGCCCCTGTTCCGAATCCGGTCACCTGTTTGTCCTGATGCAATGTTTTACTGACCAGCAGGCCACGCTCCAGGTCGATGATCACCGTTCCGTCGGGCTGCCGGCGTAACAATTGCATTTCATCATCGGTCGATTCCAGAATGCTCAATACCTTCGTCTCGACGTCGATGGTCGCCAGTGCGCCTTCCAGCTTTTTGAGCGTGTGCTGGCGTTGCATTTTCACGGTTCTGGTCAATTTGGAATCCGGAATGGGAAGAATCACTTGAAAGTTTTCTTTCCAGGATTCTCCTTCTGCTAATGGTTCTTCGGGAAGTCGAAGAAGCACGTCGAAGGCCACTTGCTGTGGATTGTCGGGAACCTGATTCCCTTTCACCAGCGGCAGGAATGCTGAGACTTCTCCCCGGGTCGACATCGTGATTTGCAGATGCGGTTTGCCCACCAGGTTTTTCATGGCCTGAAAGACGGCCTGCTCCTGAGGTCCCGTATCGACCAGGCTGTCGTAATTGAACTTATCTCCGTTCTGATAAATTTCCAGCTGGACGGATTCAATCGTGAGTTGCAGAATCGCGGACCCATCTGGATTGACGGACATCACTTGATAATTCTTGACGGATTGCTGATGGGAATAAGGTTCATCAGTCTCGGTTCCCACCTGAATCTGATAGTCGTCATTGAGTGTGACGTCATAACGCACAACCTGGCCGGGGGTGAACTTGTAACGCAACAAGGTTTTTCCAGAGTCGTCCGCGGACAGATGTGGCAGAAACGAGCCCCAAAACAATCCCATGGCCCACACGCAGGCGATCGTCACAGCCCGCCTGCAGAAGTTGAATCGAGTCCGAATGGGTCTATTCATGACAGGTCCTCTTTCCTTAGACCAGTTTGGTCTCTCATGCATGTGCCCGCGTCGGAAGGGCTTCACTTAATGAAAGGCTGAATACCGCGAGGCAAGTTCGCCGTAAGATTTACAAATATGCTTTGAAGCATGGCCGGAATGACCAAAATTCCCATGAAACCATCTCGGGGATTTGGTCATCCACAACATCCATCCTGGAAAACGTGGTGGAAACCTAACAAAACCTGGAGTTTGAATCGAGATGATTCTACTACTTCAGTGCCGGGATAGGGTGCATTCCTTACTTTGCGGCTGGCTTGGGGTTTGCGATGCTGATGGGTGTGGGAAATCGTTGGGCAGCGGGTCGTGGCCTGGCTGGGCAAGCTTGATGAAGCCGGCCCCGGTTGGGAATGCGCGAAGCGACAGACTCGGCTGGTCCTGATGGTCACACCACCACGCTGGCGTCCCGTAGACCGCAGCGACTGCAAACAGGTCTGCATCGGACTGGTGGTCTGGAGCGATGAAGACCTGTGGAAAGCCGACATCCAGCTGACTGAGGCTGAAGCGGCGTTCCGCATTCACAAAAGTGACCTGAGCATCCGTCCCATCTGGCACCAGAAGGCAGACCGGGTGCTGGCGCACATTCTGGTCTGCTTCCTGGCGTATGTGCTGTGGAAGACGCTGGCGGCGATGTGTCAGCAAGCGGGCCTGGGAGATGAACCGCGCCACGTGCTGGAGGAACTGTCTGAAATCCGCAGCATCGACGTCATCCTGCCGACCAGGTCGGGCCTCCAGATCCGCAAACGCTGCGTGACAAAACCAACCGACCACCAGGCGATCCTGCTGCACCACCTGGGCCTGGAACTTCCCTTATCACTGAAACAATTCGAAGAGATGTAGTGAAGACTTCCTCACCCCCCACCTTGCGCCGCAAGAACTTACGCCAACAACTGGGGAATTTGGACTAGAGCAGGGGGGCCAGGGAATGGACGAACACAGTTTCTTTGTGACAGGCGTTTTGAGCCAGTCGTACGACGTGATCATGATGAGTGAACATGATCACTTGAGTTTTCTGTGAGAGTTGGGCGAGTACCCGGAGTGCTGCGGAGGCTCGTTCATCGTCAAACATCACCAGAATGTCATCGACAATAAAGGGGATCGGTTCTCGTCCCAGCAAGGATTGCTCCAGTAAGGCAATGCGTAGTGCCAGGTACAGTTGATCGCAGGTGCCTTCGCTCATTCCTTCCACATGGACTTCACGAGAGTCTGCAGTTCGAATTCCCACCAAAACTGCGTTCCCCTTTTCATCATATTCGGGACGGAGTCCAGAAAACGCTCCCAGGGTGAGTTCCGAAAACAATTCACAAGCCCGCTTGAGAACCGGCCCCTGGCTGGACTCGCGAAATCGGTCCACCGTGTGCTGCAGCAGAACGGATGCCAGGCGCAGGCGGATAAACTGTTCGGCGTCGTTGCGAATCTGGGCCAGAAGTTGTTCTGTCTGCTCCTGGGCCAGAGCCGCCAATTGTCCCCCGTCCATCTGTTGCAGCAATGCGGAATGTTCTCCCACCGATTGCACGATTCTGGTCTTTGTGACTTCGAGTTCTGTGATTTCGTCATGAAGTTGCTGGACCTGTGCGTGCAGTTCGTCCTGATCGAAGTTTTCCGCTTCGGAGATGAATTCTTCCAGCAAAACATTTCCCGCCTGCAGCGTCAATTGGTGGTTGACGGACTCCAATTCCTGTTGAAGCTGAAGGGATTGGGCGGACAGCCGTTCCAGTTCCGGAAGCTCTTCGACGCTTTGGCAGTCCGCCTCTTCACATAACGATTTGAGTTTCGCCTGCAGGCATGCTACCGCGTTCCCGCACTCCTGCTGTTTTTCTTTCTCTTTTGCCAGGAGCGCCAGCCATTCGTCTTGTTTGGCCTTGATGGCGGTGGCCTCCGCCAGCTTTGCAGAAAGCTCCGCGATGGCTTGATGAGCAGGTTGCTTGAGGAGTTTCGGTTCGACCTGTTCCAGCAGTGTGGTGACGCGCTGCTGAAAACTCTGTGCATCGCGATCGATCCCCGCGACCCGTTCTTTCAGGCTGACGGCCTCTTTCTGCAGATTGAAGATCTGGTCAATGGCTTCGATGACAACGGTTGCTTCTCCGGGACTGGCTTCCTTGTTCAGTTGCATCACAGAGACTGCTTTGGCCCAGTCGTTGGACCACTTCTGCAATGCTTCCTGCGCGGCCTGGAAATCTTCTGCCGCTTGTGCGAAATCGTTCTGCAGATCCTGTAACTGGCTTTCCACTTTTTCGCGTTTCAGATTGCTGGTGGTCACTTCTTCGATGAAGTCTTCTGCAAGTTGCAACAGCTCTGAAAGTGGTGTCTGCGGTGCGATTCGATCCCGCTCGCTGATGGGGAAAGATTCCAGGATCTCTTTGCAAAAAAACTGTATCCGCGTGGTGAGTTGAGTGATGGCGATGGTTTCCGTACGAATTTCGGCAGCAGCTTCCGCCAACTTTTGTTGTTGGATGAACCAGGGTCGCATTTCCCGTGGTGAGAGTGGGGTAATCCGCAATGCATTCCACAACTGCTGCCATTCATTTTCTTTCTGCTGCCATGTGGCCTGGGCTGCAGACAGGGCTAAAGTCCATTTCTGTTTCTGGTCTTCCGCGGCTTGCCGGTCGGCGGTCAGGCTCGATTTTTCCGCCACGCGATCTGCTTCCCGGCGCAGGCGGTCCGCCAGCAAATCGGCCTGTTCCAGGCTGGCCTGAAAAGCCTGCGGAAGGTCATCATCCGGAGCAATCTTGCTGATAAATTCTGCAGCCAACTCCAGATCTGGCTCCCGTTTTTCTGTGAGAGCCTGCCGAATCAGTTGCCAGCCGACATTCCGTTGTTCCCGTGCATTCAGCAGATCCGTTTCGCTGGGGACGTCCTGCTCCAACCGGAGTTGTTCGAGTTTCTGATCGATCTGTTTCAATTGATCGACCGTTTCTTCCACTCGGCCGAAGATGCGTTTCAAATCTGCTTGACAATCATCCAACTGGTGCTGGAAACGATCCATCGTTTCTATTGCTGGAATAGAAAGCGCCTCCAGTTCTTCCAGCGATCCCCCCCAAAGCGGTAGCTTCTGCAAATCCACGTCTGTATGAGCCGTCAGGACTGCCAGGCGATGGCTGGCTGTGTCTCGTTGCTGTTCGAGCTCACCCGATTTCTGAATCTTGCGAAGGATTTTCCGGATTTCCGCCACGTCCCGTTTTTCTGGGAGTTCTGCCAGCTTATGTTCTGCTTTACTGATTGCTTTTCGCAATTTCTGATCGCGGTTCTGAGCAGCAGTCTGAGCATCCAGCAATGAACGGTAGTCTCCCGCCAGAGATTGAATACGTTGCCGCTGCAGTTTCGTGAGCCGCAACTTTTCCAGTTGATCAAGTTTCTGATCATGCCCCAGTTCCTGCAGAATCTTCAAGAGTTCCCGTTCCGCACCAGTCTGCTGATTGACGAGTTGCGGGCGATCCTGGGCCGCCTTTTGAATGCTTCCCAGTTCGGCATGCAGTTCTGTGATCAACGTGCGGAACCGCAATAATTCTTCCGGAACATTGGCCTCGGTGATCTTCTGTTGAAGCTGGGCAATGGTCTGAATGGTGGCCTGTTCGAGTTGTAACTGATTGTCCAGTTCGCGTGCTGTTTCGCTGCGAATGCGGGTGAAGTCGGCTGTTAACCGGGGGAGATCCACGAAGCTGGCCAGTTGTTCGAACAGGCTGCGGCGTTGCCCGATCAGCGGCAACGCGGTCAGAATACGGTCCCAACGACTGGACTGAATCCGCTTCTCTTTCAATTGCTCTTCCAGCATGCGTTGCTGACTGATGGCAGCCTGCAGATCGGCATCCCGTTTGACCCATTCCGCTGTGGGGAGGGTGGCGTCTTTTAATGTCCGTTTCGCGTCCGCAAGTTGAGAGATTGCTTGTGTGATCTGCTGATTTCGGCCCGATTTTTTAAAATAGCGTTCGGCTTCCGTGATCAATTCTTTCTGAACCTGACCAAGATCCGCCATGCCTGTTCCCGCGGCGAAAAGAATCTGTCCCAGGTCTCCTCCTCCCCGGACAACCGCTTGGCCTCCCTGTCGCAATTCTTCATAAGTGATTCCATACTGCCGATCGAAAGTGGAAGCGTCGATGCCGGCCAGCATGTGTGTCAGCCGGGTTTCATCCAGAATCGTGATGTCATCGGCTTCTCGCAGCGTGTTTTTCTGCCCTTTGCGGCGGATGAATTCCAATCGATCGCCAGCGGCGGATTCAATCAGTCCGCCAATGCGCATCGTCGAATAAGCATGCACAAAGTTATCTGAGCTGTTCATGGGAATCCCGAACAGCCAGTTGCGAAGCGCTCGCAGAGAGGAACTCTTTCCAGCTTCGTTGGGGCCATACACCAGGTGCAGGCCATGCGCGCCGTCGCTGGTTTGTAGAGACTTGTTGGAGAACGGACCAAAGGCGAGAAGATCCAGACGCAGAATTTTCATTTCGCAGGCCCCTGGGTCAGGCGGTTCAACAGCAGTCCTTCCACTTCTCCCAGCCATTGCCGGAGTTGTTGTGGATCTTTCCAGGCCAGTGCGTCTTCACCTCGCAATAACTCTCCCGGTAACTTGGCGGCGAGGTCTGAAATCTCTTCTGCCAGCAGGAGCAAACCGGACTCGTCCTGTTTGAGTTCTGCCAGGTGTTGTCGCAACTCTTCCACTGGTCCTTCCAGTTGTCCGGCCCGCTCCAGGTCGATCTCTGCAGCCGGGGGAGAGCACTTCACTTTTTCGATCCAGACTGACCCGCTGGAACTCTCCAGCGCGGTGGCCCGCAATTGGTTTGTCCAGTTCACAGCATGTGCACAGAACTCCTGATAGACCGGTTGAGAACCATTTACCTGAAGACGCACCGCCAGCGGCAAACCCGGATGCTTCTCACCGATTTTCAAGAGCTGCTGCGAAACCAGGTCTGGCAGATCATCCAGTTGCGAAATGTGTCCGGCTGCCACCTCGCAGATCTCCCAACGCATCACATCCACGGGTTGAAATTCAGCGGCAGCAGTCCCATGATCGTCCACACGAACGAGATAGCAGCCTTTCGCATCAGTTTCCCGGATATGCCGTCCCTGGAGATTTCCGGGAAAAACAACCAGTGAGTCCTGCGAAACCACGTTGCGATTGTGAACATGTCCCAGGGCCCAGTAGTCGTACTGTTTCTGGGATAATTCATCGAGAGTACAGGGGGCATACGGTTCGTGGCCGTCTGAGCCTGTCAGCGAAGTATGGAGCAAACCAATATTGAATAGTCCCGGAATTCGGTCCGGATAAGCCACAGCCAGGTTCTCGTATTCTGCCTGATGGGCGAACGAACGTCCGTGAATCGCCACCCCCAGGTCCAGCAACGACTTCGTCTGAGCGGTACAGGCTTTCGTATGCGAGAGAACTTCCACATTGTCCGGCAATCGCAACGAACGAGTCATGCGATTGGCTGCGTCATGGTTCCCGCTGATCATCACCACCGGGATGCCTGCTTCACGTAAACGGACCATCTGGGCGATGAAGAACAGCCCGGTGTTGTGATCCTTCCAATCCCCATCGTAAACATCTCCCGCGATCAGGACGAAGTTGACCGCCTGCGCGATGGCCAGGTCGACAAGATTCACCAGTGCCCGCCGTGTTGCCCCACGAATCTCGTCCACAGGAGCGCCTTCGTACCGCTGAAGACCTTTCAATGGGCTGTCGAGATGCAGGTCGGCTGCATGCAGAAACTGAAACACGTCACACCTGATATTCGTTGATTCGTCTCGAAGACCTTCGAACGGAAATGTCACGGATCGAACTCAAGAGTCTGTTGAAAAAACGCACAGACAGAATAACAGAATTCACTTGCAGTGTCGGCGTGATCACTTGAGAAAATCACGGAATGCCACACACAATTCCTTGTTTCGCTGCCCGAAAAGGAAGGGCCACGGGCTTTCGTCTGACTGCCGATAGATATGTTTGAATTGATGAAATACTGAATTCCACGAGGCGGCGTCCAGCCCATCTGGGCCGGGTGCGTTGAGCTTGAAGTGCTGTCACGATCCCGCAGCCAGGTCGAAGCGGCAACCGGCCCATTGTCCGAAATTCTCTTCGACTTTCACCGTGAGCGATGTGAGATTGCCGACTTCCAGAGACTTCAGGATCTGTTCACCCAGCCACTGGGCCAACATCTCCGCAGTGGTCTGGACAATGGGCAGCAGCGCACATTCCTCCTTGGGAAAGATCCAGCGACGATTCTCGTAACGCACTTCCACTTCTTCCTCCTGAATGGCCAGTTGGATGGAGGGGTGTTGTGTCGGCAGCAGCATCCGGTGGTCTAATGCATCACAATATTTCTGCAGGGTGTCTCGCAATGCAATGAAATCGAAAACATAAGCATTTTCGTCCAGGGTCCCTTCCACCTGGGCTGCAACACGAAAATTGTGGCCGTGAATCCGTTCACAGAAATCACCAATCGTAATGAAGTGTCCCGCAGAGAAGACCAGGTGATCCTTGGTCACATCCACGGTAAACGCTTTGCGATGATGTCTGGAGAGGGTCATCGTTTTGAAACCGGTTTGCTTGGCTGTTGAGTCGTCTTCACAAATTTACCTCTTCCTTTTTCCTCTTCTTTGCAAAATGGCGTCCGGTCGTTTCGGAGAGCAGGGACAAGCGAATCCATGATGCCCCCCCCCCTCTTCCGGCAAACTCCGGCAAAAGAAAGCCTGCATGACAATGCAAGCTTCATTTCTGATTCCAGCCAGCCACATATTCATCGCTAAAAAGTAATTGAATCCGCTCGGCACGATCTGTGCCACTCTGGCTGTCCACGATTTTCAATGCTTCGTGAATTCGATCCAGTCGCGGATCTTGTGAGATCTGGGCTGCATTGTCAGAGCGATCAATGCGGTCCAGGGCGGCTGCCAGGTCCAGAATATGACAACGGATCTCCAGGTAATGCCGGTCCAGAACCTCGGATGCTTGTTGAACAGTCGACATGGAGAAGAATTCCTTTCAAGTCATCTGAGAGCGTTTTTGTCAATCTTGTCGTGAACTTGCCTCTCGGCATTCAGTCTTTCATCACGTGAAACTCTTTTCCCGCGGGCACGTGAGAGACCAAACTGGTCGAGTCCAGGTGACTCTTGTCCGGGTTCGTGATGGGGCTGTTTGAGTTGCTTGTCTGCGACCACTGTATCGCCAAACGGGACCGGTGCAGATGCAGGCGCTCGAGCCATTTCTGGAGTTTATCCAGACTGCTGCCACGGCTCCAGTGCTGGATTTCTCAGGAATTTCAATTCCGCTCATTGACCAGATCTTTGGGCAGCACAGTGACATCTGCACGCTGCATGGCCTGGAGCACTGCCTGCAATTCTTCCAGTTTCTCGGCTTCACGTTTTGCAAGATCTGTTGTTTCTGTCGGGTCCTTCGCGATGTGATAGAGTTCGGGAGCCCGCTGTTTGAGGCTGCGATAAGTAATCAGTTTCCAGCCATCCTGAATCACAACCCAGCCGGCGGGATGAGGAATATAAATGGCCCGCATGGGCAGGGCCGGCACGGCGCCAGTCAGGATGGGCCAGAGATTCTGTCCGTCAAAAACATGGCCCGCTGGCATTGTCCAGCCCGCCAGTTGGGTCAGGGTGGGCATCCAGTCCACCGCATGGAATGTTTCTTCAACTTTGCGGGGAGTCAGAACGCCCGGCCAGTTCGCGAACGCGGAGACGCGAATCCCTCCTTCATAGAG
>Ga0182745_1002158_pt1 | contig 18075 bp, 13 predicted proteins | sample eDN3rd30CKraftBY_FD_128523 | JGI IMG/M metagenome (GOLD analysis project Ga0182745, IMG submission 128523) | Enriched backyard soil microbial communities from Emeryville, California, USA - eDNA 3rd pass 30_C Kraft BY (version 2) (version 2) | ecosystem: Environmental > Terrestrial > Soil >...
ACTCCGGCAGGCTTCGGTGGCGGAAGACTGGGCAGGAATGGACCAGAGGAACGCCAGCAGTCTCAACCGCTGCGGGAGTCTTTGTATCAGATTCCTTTGCTGGGGCCGGCATCTCCACCGCTGGCGGGTTGGACCTTTTTCATGGAGGCGGGCGGGGCGAATATTCAGATTTTCAATCAATACGGCCAGCGACACGCGCGCATTGCAACCCGCTACGGAAGTGCCCGTTATGCAACGGAATCCGAGTTGGGCCGCTATGTCTGTATGTGTCATCATCTGGTGCTCATTGTGCTGCAGGACCGGTTTCTGGTCTTTGATTTTCAAAGCGATCCCACTGCTCCCAAGTTGCTGGCGATTCGCGAATTCAATAAGGAAGAGGGCCATCCCATCACCGCCCGCAACGCCATGGTGGGAATTCCCCGGATCGGCTTGCGAAGTCTGCAACTGGAGTTGCGAAACGGAAAAATGGCTGACAATGTCGGACCTCTGACAGAATCTGTGTTGTGCTACGGAACAGACACGGGAGTGGTTGCCATCAACCCCATCACCGGCGCCGAACTCTGGCGCCGGACTGATGTTCCTCCCGGTGCCGAGATTCTGGGGGATGAAAATTATATCGTCCTGAAGCCCAGCGATGGCGGCCCGGTGCAAATCCTGCGTGCTCGGGACGGCGGAAGAGTCAAGAATATTCAGCTGCCTCCCGGACACCTCAACTGTGCCGAACGAAATTATGCCGACTGGGGCAAATTCATCCCCGTTGTACAAACCACGGAGACCGGATTTTCCTGGAGCCTGTTCGATCCGGTCCGGGAGACCGCTCAATGGTCTTATGAGGGGCCAGCTGGAACGTCCTGGTGTCCTGTCAGCGGGCAGAAAATCGCCTTCCTGACTCCCAATAAGAAATTGTCTCTTCGAGACGGTCTGACCGGACAGGAACTTTTTGCTGCCAGTGTCCCCTTTGATGGCACTGCCCGGCAGATCACCGTTCTGGAATTTGCGGATCAGTGGATCGTTTTCACCGATACGACGAATCCCCAGGATGTCCGTGCAGCCGAAACTCCCAAACGGACATCGGAATTTGTGCGGTCACATGTCAATGGGCCCGCCATTGCTTTGGACGCTGCCACGGGCAAAGTTCAATGGACCAGGCCTGTTTCGAGTCAATCGATTCTCACACAGGGCCCGAGTGACTGGCCGCTGCTGGTGGGCTGTGCATTCTCCGGAAACATGGATTCAAAAATCTTGCACCGGCAGACCGGAGCAGTCGTTTTCATGCGGACTGACGGCATCAGTGGTGCGAGTGATCATGGAGGGATCAGCTGGATGACAACCAAGCATCCCACACAGGTTCAGATCAGGTTTGGGCAGACAAGCATCAGCCTGCTGTTCGGTAGCAATCCCGAGGTCAAGCAGCAGTCAGTCCCATCAACCGCCCCGTCGCAGTCGGAAGAACCGGAAGAACCAAAATCCAAATTGCGCTGATGCGACCACTTTGTGATCGGGTTTTTGTGGTTATCGGGTTTCCGTGGGACTGGGACGAACCGTTAATTCCTCATTCACGCGATCTTTCAGGATGGCATGATAGACTTCTTCACGATGAATGCTGACATGCTTGGGAGCTTCAATACCCAGCCGCACTTTGTCGCCCTGAATAGAAACCACCATCAACGTGATTGAATCTCCGATGATGATCTTTTCATCTTGCTTGCGGCTGAGTACTAACATGACTTCCATTCCTCTCATGACAACGAGTAATCGTCCTCCTCTTCATTGGTCGGACATCTGGCCAAGACTAGCTTAGCTCCAGACCGCTGGCCCGAAGGAAATGATGGATTTGGGGGAGAGAATCGCGAACAGGCTCATTCTGACGACGAAGGCCGTCATCGACGATCCTGCCGACACTGCCATCTGCAACGATTCCCCGGAATAGCAGCGTTTTTGTACCTCTGGTCGCGGGCTTGCCTCGCGGCATTTAGAGCGTTTTTGTAAATCTTGTGGCGTACTTGCCTCGCGGTATTCAGTCTTTCATCAAGTGAAACTCTCTCGACGCGGGCACGAGAGAGACCAAACTGGTCTAACAGCGAACGCTTCTCGGAAATCATACAGGTGCTCCCCAGAATCAGGAGCAGTTTTGCCGAGGTGAATTATGGTCCCGGCCGAGCAACAGCTTCCAGGTTGTTGGCGGATGGCCGCTTTTCGCAAAATTCAACGGCAATCACCCCAATCCGCAGATTCCCGTCGGTCCACCACCGATCACCGCCCCCGTTACGTCCTTGCAGCACTTGATGAAAGCCGACGCTGGTATAGGTTTCCTGCAGCTGTCCCGTGGCCGCCAGATCTGCCAGCAACAGATCACGTTCTGCATCCACGTTCCCCGAGATGTGATGTGTGATTTGACCGGTTGTATGACTGAGGCCCACACTGTGGTCGAAGGTCGCTGCTCCGAACCAAAGAGGTCGCCCATCACGATCCGGCATTTCAGATTTCCAGAAGCGAACATGATGTCTTTGCTGCGGCGAGTGGCCCACTGGCAGCTCGAATGCCAAGTCTTCTTTTCGTCCAAAGAGATAGAGAGAGCTGACCGGGGCGTCGACATACCGGCGACGAAAAACAGTATCTGCAGCAATTCGCAGCGAACTATCCAGAGTGACAGGGTCGGCGGGAGACCATTTCGCCAGCAACATCAGTTGCACAAGTTGCTCCCGCGTTCCCGTCAGCCCCAGATTGACCGGATCACCCGGAATCCCGGAATGAGTCTGGGTAATCCCGGGAATGTCGTCGAAGCTGGGATGTCTCAACAGATAACGATGCCACACCTCCGGCATCAATAAATAGGCCAGCAACAGATAGACAGCCAGCAACCCACACAGCACATCTCGAGCCCGATGCCCACGGGCAGATGTTGTCTGCCGAGGAATCCGAGTTGGACCTGGAAGGTCGGCAATGGGTTGGAGATTTTTCATTTTCAGGACGGAATCATTCGACCACTTGAGCGTCTTTGTAAATCTTGTGGTGCACTTGCCTCGCGGCATTCAGTCTTTCATCAAGTAAACCCTTTTCGACGCGGGCACATGAGAGACCAAACTGGTCTAGAAAGGCCGGACGAAATCTGATCTGCATTATCAAGCAGGTCGCGACAGAGATCTTAACCATCCAAGCGCCAAAAGGGAGGTCAACGGATGAATCGGCAGAGACCGCGAATGACGAATCGCACGGGGAGAAATCGATGCTCTGGACCGCAAGTGGAAATGCGCTAAAATTTAAGTTGCCTCCAACAGACCTTTCAGAGAATACTGCCACATGCCTATTTACGTTTACGAAACCGTACTGGAAGATGGCTCTCCAGGGGAGACGTTTGAAATCTCGCAACGAATCTCCGATCCACCTCTTGTCACACATCCGGAAACCGGGGTGCCGGTCCGCCGGGTCATCCAGGCTCCGTTTATTGGCGGAAGCTGGTCTGAAGGGGCGATGCACAAGAATGTTTCGGATGATAAAAAACTGGACCGGCTGGGATTCACCAAATATGTCAAGGCCGGTGACGGCTTTTACGAAAAACGGGCTGGCAAAGGACCCGATGTCATTTCCCGGGACGCCCCCTTGCAGGGGGATCACTTCAGTCACCTGGATTAGAGCAAGTTGCTCTCGCCTGTGCCCGCGGGAAAGGGATTTTGATTGATGAAAGACTGAATGTCGCGAGGCAGAATCCGGACAATGCGGGGGTGAATGCGCTCTAAACCGTATGCAACCCGCGGCGCAGACCGGGGTCGCTATGAATGCGATTCGGCCTGTTCATCCGTTGCAGCTTCCGTCGAAGATGTCGAACCCACCAGACTCGTCCCTTGTGTTGAGACAGGGGCAGCTCCGCGGAATTTTTCATCAATCCACTGGAAGATGACATAAAAGATCGGAATGAAGAAGACGGCCAGAATTGTCGAGGCCAGCATCCCTCCGAAGACGGCGGTTCCCAGGGCACGTTGGCCGACCGCCCCTGCTCCGTTTGCCGTCACCAGCGGCAACACCCCCAGAATAAAGGCGAACGAGGTCATCACAATCGGGCGAAAACGCATTTGTGACGCCTGAACCGCAGCATCCAGAATCGATTTCCCCTGTGCACGAATCTCGCGCGCGAACTCGACAATCAAAATCGCATTCTTACTGGCCAGCGCAATAATTAGCACAATCCCGATCTGGGTATAAACATTATTATCCATCCCACGGAACCAGACCGCGATCACTGCACCTAATAAACCCAGTGGAACAACCAGAATCACGGCAATCGGCAGAATCCAGCTTTCATACTGTGCAGCCAGCACCAGGTACACCAGGATAATTGCCACCGCAAAAATATACAGGGCCTCTCCGCCAACCCGTTGTTCCTGATAAGCCATGCCGGTCCATTCATATCCCATGGAAGCGGGCAACGTTTGTTCGGCAATCTGCTGCATGATTCGCAGAGCATCCCCCGAGCTGTAGCCTTCCGCGGAGGCTCCGGAGACGGTTGCCGAGGGATATAAGTTATAGCGGTTAATTGTCTGCGGACCGAATGAGCGGGTGACTGTCACCAGCGTTCCCAGCGGCAGCATTTCGCCGGATGCATTACGTACTTCCAGCCGGCTGATGTCGTCGGGGTTCTCGCGGAATTTCTGATCCGCCTGAACACGTACCTGATACGTTCTCCCGAACTTATTAAAGTCGTTGACATAGGCTGATCCCAGATAAGCCTGAAGCGTTCCGAACACAACTCCCAATGGAACGTTCAGAACCTTCGCCTTTTCTCGGTCCACATTGGCATAAAGTTGCGGCACCCCGGGCCGAAACGTGGACGCCACTCCCGTTAAGCCGGTTTGTCCTTCAGCGGCCGACACAATTTCCTGCACCATCTGCTGAATCTGATCCAGTCCGACCCCCTGCCGATCTTCCACCAGCATTTCGAATCCGCTGCGCACTCCCAATCCACGAATGGCTGGCGGAGCAAAAGGGATCGTGATGGCCGTCTGCAGAGACGCCAGCTCTTTACGGACATTCGCCAGAATCACATCCTGGGTCTGCCCTTTGGCCATGCGTTCTTCAAAGCTGTCGAACGTCACGAAATAGGTTCCCGCATTCGAGGCACTGGCACTATCCAGCAATGAGAGACCGCCAATCGCAATCCGGTCTGCCAGCCCTTCCACTTTCGCCAGACGTGCATCGACATCGGCCATCACATCCCGAGTCCGTTGCTGAGAGGCGGCATCGGGAAGCTGGACGGCAATCAGGAGATAGCCTTGATCTTCCGTAGGAATGAATCCCGTGGGAAGACGGAGATACCAGACAATTGTGACCGCCAGCAACACGGAAAACACCAGAAATCCACTGATGACGTGCCGGACCAGAAATCGAACGATCGACGTATAGACGTGTTCCACCACGCTATACACCGCTTCGAACCAGCGGAAGAAGAACCATTTTTTCTTTTTCGAGGCGGGCCGCAGCCAGAGTGCACATTGTGTCGGCTTCAACGTCACCGCATTAATGGCGCTGATCAGTGCCGTGGCGGCAATGGTCAACGCGAATTGACGGTATAACTGCCCGGTAATTCCTCCAAGCATGGCTGCTGGAATAAACACGGCGAGCAAAACCAGCGTGATGCCGATAATGGGCCCAAGCACCTCATCCATGGCGCGAATGGTGGCGATCCGGGGAGTCTCTCCACGTTCAATATGATGGACCGCATTTTCCACCACCACAATGGCATCATCCACCACAATTCCAATTGCCAGGACCAACCCAAACAGCGTCAGCATGTTCACGCTGAAGCCCAGGGCATACATCGCCGCAAAAGCTCCGATAATTGTCACCGGCACTGTCGTGGCGGGAATCAGGACTGCCCGCCAGTCCTGCAGAAACACCAGAATCACGATCAGCACCAGCAGGCCTGCTTCAATCAGCGTCTTGTACACTTCATGAATGGAGGCCGAGACAAAAATCGTGGTGTCCAGCGGGATGCTGTATTGCAGACCTTGCGGGAACTGCGCACTCAGACGTTTGAGCACCGTCTGAACTTCCTCCGCCACCTGCAAGGCGTTGGCACCGGGCAGTTGATAGATTCCGATATTGGCATTGGGCTGTCCCTCTTTTTCGGTGAACTGATCATAAGATTGGCTGCCCAATTCGACCCGGGCCACATCTTTCAAATAGACCAGGTTGGTTCCCAGCCCGGATTTGACGATGATTTGTCCGAACTGTTCGGGATCACTCAGACGCCCCAGCACTGTCACGGCATATTGAAACGGCACTTCTTCGCGAGAAGGGGGTTGTCCGACCTGTCCGGCTGCCACTTGAACATTCTGTTCTTGCAGGGCGGCCATGATATCGCCGGCGGTCATCTGATAGCTCTTCAGTTTTTCCGCATCCAGCCAGATCCGCATGCTGTAATTGGCAGTTCCGAAGACTGTCACTTCACCCACTCCGCGCACACGGCTGAGTTCATCGCGGAGTCGCAACGTGGCATAGTTGGAAAGGTACAACGTGTCCATGCTGGGGTCGTCGCTGTACAGGGCGATGATCAGGATCATGCTGGTCGATTGTTTCTTGACCGTCACCCCCTGTCGGCGCACTTCTTCCGGCAACTGGGGTTCGGCAATCGCCACCCGGTTCTGCACGAGCACTTGTGCTTCATCCAGATTCGTGCCGATTTCGAAGGTCACCGTCAGCGAGTAAGAACCGTCTCCGGAACTTGTGGAAGACATGTACAACATGTTTTCCACACCGTTGACCTGCTGTTCAATCGGCGCAGCCACGGTGTCAGCCACGGTCTCCGCATTGGCACCCGGGTAGTTTGTGGTGACGCGAATTGTCGGCGGAGTGATCTCGGGGTATTGCTCCACCGACAGGCCCCAGAGAGCCACCGCCCCAATCAGCACCGTGACAATCGCAATCACATTTGCGAAAACCGGTCGATCAATAAAAAACTTCGAAAGCATGAGAGATTTCTATGATGGGAGAATAAAAAACTCTGACAGACTTGCAGCAAACTTGCTCGCGGAAGGAAAACTTTCCTCTCCCGAGATGTTTTGTTCGTGACGCGAGTGCCCTGTCAGGGCTTGGTTTTAGGGTACGTGATCGCGAAACGTCCTCCGTTGTCGGACTTTGCATTAAGTCCTACCCGAATTTTTTAAATTGACGAAGCACTCGGCCAGTTTGGTCGATCATGTGCCCGCGTCGAAAAGGCTTCACTTGATGAAAGACTGAATGCTGCGAGGCAAGTCCGCGACGAGATTTACAAAAACGCTCTAATACGTTCCCATCCGCTCCGGACGATTCACCACAGGTTTCGGCGTTGAACATCCGCCCGCACTTTTCAGTAAGACGACAGGCCGGCTGTGAAGAACTCTGGCCAGAGCAATCTGCTCTACTTTGCCCCGGATGGCTTTGCCCCCGATTGCGAGTCCGGGGAAGTTGGACTGGCACCCCCTGATGGCTGAACGGGATCTGGTGTGGACGAATTGGGGCTGTGCTCGGAGGCGGATTTATTTTTCTTGCCCGCCTCTTCATTGGCAGGCCCTTTTTCTTGTGACCGCATCCGCTCTGCTGAGGAACCAGCCGGGGGTGCGGCCTCCGATTTCTTTGGGACTGTTGAAGAAGAAGATGCTTCAGTAATTGTCTGCGAGTCCATCGGGACCAGTTCCGGTTCCACCGTACTTCCCGGACGGGCACGTTGCACTCCGCGAATCACCACATGGTCCGTGGCCAGAATCCCACTTTCGATCACCTGCATCCCCTGATCCATCGCCCCCAGCTTGACCGGTCGTGATTCCACTTCGTTCTGGTCGTTGACAATGAGCAGGTAATCTCCCCGCTGGTCCCGTCCCACAGCTTGCACATCCACAAGTAATGACGGTCGCGGATCTCCAACGGCTGCCCGAATGCGGACAAACATCCCCGGAATCAGTCCCTGATCCGTATTTGGAAAAACAGCCCGTCGTTCTGCCGTTCCCGTGGCGGGGTTAATGCCGAACTTGCGAAAATCCAGATGGCCGTGAAAGCGAAAATCCTGAGTATCTCCCAGGGCCAAGTCTAATTTGAGGGGCTCTGACGCAGAAATGGGTTTGAGCTTGCCGGCTTTTTGCATCTCCATGAAATGCAGCAGATCCGATTCACTTAAGGTGAAGTACGCATGAATGGGGTCCACGGACTCCAAAGAGGCCAGCAATGTCTGACCAGAAATCACCAGATTTCCAATGTCCACCATGTGCCGCCCCATGCGACCGGCAAAGGGGGCCGTAATCGTGGTATAACCCAGGTTGAGCTCCGCTTCTTTGAGGGCAGCCTGGGCAGCATCCACGTCCGCCACGCGAGAATCTCGTTCCGCCGTCTGGATGTCCAGCGAGCTTTCCGTGGCGGCATCTTCCTTGGCCAGCAACTTGGTGCGCACCAGTTGCTGTTCTGCCAGTCGTAACTGGGCGTCCGCCCTTTTTACGGCAGCTTTGGCGGAGGCCACCGAGGCAATATAGGTCTCCTGATCGATGACGAACAGCAGATCCCCAGCCTGAACCACCTGCCCATCCTGAAAGTGGATCTCCTTCAGGTATCCCCCCACACGGGCCAGCAAATCGACCTCCTGAACAGCGCGGGTCTGACCAGTGGTCTCAAAATAGATCTGCACATCCCGAGTGATCGGAACGGCAACCGTCACCTTTGGTGGGGGCGGCTTCGCGAACTCGTTCCGAGATTCACAACCATTTGCAACTGCCAGCCCCCATGCCAGGCAGCAGTACCATGCCATGTTTTTCAATGGGACCCTTTTCGAATTCGCCGTCATCAGCACGTCATGAGAAACAATGCTGTATCTGCCATCATCATTCAAGCCTGTCCGGCCTGTACTTTTGCCATTTTTCATAAGGCCTTCTGGCAAGACGCCGCCGTAACGAACCTCCCGGCCGGGACGCGCCGACTGATCGGATCCGCGCTCACCTCATCAACGGAGCAAAGTCTTCTCCAACAAACGACACCGTTTCGACAACACAACTTGTGCAACATCTTCAAATCAGGTTGAAATAAATATCAAAACGAACTCAAAAGGAGCTATGAAAAACCCGCATAAAAAACAACCAATCAACACAAACAAATTCAGATAAATGAGTTAAAACAGAATCAAATAGACTTCTACAAAGAATGGCACAGGGCGTGCAACAGAGTCTTTTCGAAGACAACCAGTCTTCACCCGAACAGAAATGCTCGGTCGACACAACTCATTCTTGTACCCCAAAGGAACCACGACCATGAACACCATACGACTCACTGCTGCCCTCGTTTCCCTGAGCCTCTTTTCCACAGCTGCTCAGGCACAGGGGCTTCTGTCCGGACTTTTCAACCTCCCCCAGATGACCAACACAAATGCGTACACAAATGCATATTCAAACCCGAGTCTGCAATGCCAGAACGGGACCAGCTGCGGACCATACGGCTGCGCGACTCCCAACGGAAACACCGGGATCGTTCCTCCCCTGGGCTATCGCAATCCGGGAACCACGCAGCCTCGCTTCCCCGGCAATTCCGGAATCAACACGTACAGCCCGAGACCGTTGCAACCGGAGCAGGGCAATTTCCCCCCCTATTTTGACAACCAGCCCCGATCTGGCCAACCTTTCTCTGGCCAGCAGCCATCACAACCCAGACCATTCCACTTCAATCAACCCCAAAATCAATACCAGGGAAACCTGCATCAGGGGAATCAGCATCAGGGCGACCACCAACACCAGGGAAACTCGTTTCGCGACAATCAGTCTCCCGGTCATCTGCCACGCATGCAGAATGAAAGAGACCGGAACGATTGGAATCCGAACTCACCATTTGGAAACCCGCTCTATACTGGTGTTCCCTCAATGCCGGTCAGCTACCCATTACCAATCAGCTCTCCATTCGGTTCCACGCCTTACAACTCCAATGGATGGCAACTTCAGTAACATCTTTCTGCCAGCATCCGGAAACCTGGACGTCAAAGCTCATCCCGAATTTGCCTGATTGAAATTCACAGAAAGGAATGAGACATCATCATCGTTAACCATCATCAAGCACCAGAGCCGCACATCAATCCATGTGCGGCTCTTTTTTTTGCGATTGATGTTCCAGCCATCTCAGCTCGGTCGGGCGGTCACTTTTCATTCCAGTAGAGCTTCACATTATGTGTCGCCCTGCCACCGGCAAGGATTTCCGGATAGCCGTCTCCATTCAGATCACCCACAACCAAGTCTTCCGTTGCCATTCCCCCCGCATCAACCACCTGCCTGGACCACTGTGTCCCCTCTTCGTTGGTGCAGGTATAGACATTCACCCCCGGCACCTGAGGAGTATCACTATGCCCGAAGATGATTTCCTCCGCACCATCGCCGTCCATGTCCGCGACCCATAATCCATGTCCGCGCCGAAAACCATCATCAATGACATGTCGCTGCCAGGCCGATTTTCCTTTTTCCTTTGCCGGCTCTTTCACCGGCAGATAAACCGCCAGCATCGTCCCGTGCATCGGCTCCACCGTGGCGATGAAAGGTGTTCCGTTCTTCAGGCGTCCGATTTTCACTTCACCGGCTCCACGCATGTTGGGTTCATCGGCAGTGGCGCCGCCCCCCAGTTGTTCCGCGGCAAATTCATCCCCATTTTTCCAGATCGTAAAAACTCCCTCGCGGCTGGCGGTCAGCGTGGCAATCTGCCCGTTCTCCAACTTGTAATGCCAATGGTTGTGCATCCGGTTCAGGTCATGATTCAGCACTGTGGATGGCCAACGATCGGTACGGGGATTGGCAGGAATCTCGAAAGCCATGAGCCGCACACCATTGCCAGTGGTGGCGTTTAAGGGAGAGATCGTCAACTGCTCCTTTCCGGTTCCCAGCACATCCCCCCAGCGCATCCGATGCAATGTGGGTTCAGCTCCAATCGCGTACACATGCCAGGGGTCATCTAATGATTCTCCGCGTCCCAGCCATTGAATCGTTCCCGGATTCTTGCCTGTCCAGCCGGCCCCCAGGGCGAAATCGATTTTCCCGTCGCCGTCAATATCGTGAGGGGCAATGCAGACGTTGTCTGCAATGGTTTGATGATCAATGATGACTCGCTTTTTCCAACTGGGATTCTCGTACCAGAGTACCCGGTTTTCGGACACGGCCACAGCGTCGAGTTGTCCGTCCCCATTGACATCTGCCAACGTGACAGCATAACAGACTTTCCCTATTTCCGGATCAAGCACCTGTTCATGAAATTTTCGTTCTGCCCCTTGCACAAGGTTGGACAGCATCAACAGGCACAGCAGACAATTCAGGCGAGTCATTGAATTCTCCTTTTGAATTTGATGAAGTTAAGATTATCGAAGAACACTCCGTTTGTCGTGAATCTTCCAATAAATCTCCCGCACACAGGGTCTGACCATGCTTCGCCATTCCCTTTCAACCTGCCTGAGCGCATGCCTTGTCTTACAAATCATCTTCTTTCCAGGCACGCAGATGATCGCTGCTGATCCGCCGGAGACATTGCGGGTCATGAGCTTCAATATCCGTTACGGATCAGCCAAAGATGGAGACAACAGCTGGCCACGTCGCCGGGATTTTGTCATTGAGACGATCCAGAACTTTCACCCGGACATCCTGGGAACACAGGAGACTGAAAAATCTCAGAAGGATGATCTTGCCGCACAGCTCACCGACTATACCTGTCTGGCTGCCGGTCGCAACGACGGAGCGGACCAGGGAGAAATGATGGCGGTGTTCTACAAGACCGCCCGCTTCACCAGGCTGGACGGCGGCCATTTCTGGTTGAGCGAGACCCCGGACGTTCCCGGCAGCAAAAGCTGGGACAGCTCACTACCCCGCATGGTCACATGGTTAAAACTTCAGGACAATTCTCAACCCGCCAGGCCGATCCTCTGGTATTTCAACACACACTTCGATCATCTCGGGAAGACCGCACGGGCGGAAAGCTCGAAACTGCTGCATCGTCGTATCGCCGAACTTCCGGACAACTCCAACGTCGTGGTGACAGGAGACTTCAATTCCGGAGAAGGGAGTCTGCCGTATGAAAATCTGTTTGCTCCACAGGCTGGCCAGACACTGCTGCAAGATGCCTACCGGCTGGCACATCCTGAACGTACGAAAAACGAAACGACCTTTAACAATTTCAATCCGCTCAAACGCGAAGGAGCCCGCATTGACTGGCTCGCCGTGACTCGTCCGCTGCAAGTGGACAGTATCGAGATCAACCATGTCTCCCGTGACGGCCGCGTTCCCTCGGACCACTTTCCTCTTGAAGCAGTGTTGAAATACACCGCACCAGAATCGCTTCCACAATAAAGCCAGAACAACACATCCGAGAGTCCAGCTCAATACCTTGTATCGAGATGTGAACCGCAAATACGAACGCAAACGATCTCTGTAAACGATCCCTGTAAACGATCTCAGTAAACGATCCCTGCATCGGTCATCAGCATCAGACCAGTCTGCTGAGGGACTGCTTCGTATGGGGGTTTGGTAACTGTTACAAAGCCCTCTGCAAAATCCGGAAAAGAGAGCGAAGCCTTATTGACCGTTTTGGGGAAACCGGGAAGAATCCCCGCACCTCGACGACACCTCCCCGGTGTCGAAAAGAAAAGTTATAAGTGGCTGTCAAACAGTCAGTTGCTGCAACGGCAACTGCGGCCATGTGGTCGGTTTTTCAGCTGTGAATTTCGTCAAGGAAGACGCAGCCTGAGTCCTTCAGACTGTGGGGCAGGACGCCCCATTTTCCTCATGTTTGAACCCCTTCGAAAACCTGGACTTGTGAGCATTCGCGGGCTGGTCCCTTCAGCCAGTTTTGTAGGATGTGCGGACATCAGCGTCTCTGCTGTGACCGAATATTCTCAGGACTGCACACCAGGTTGTCTCTTTGCGGCTCTGCCGGGCACTCGCTCACACGGCAGAGAGCATGTGAAGCAAGCCCTTCTTGGCGGGGCCGCGGCGATTCTCACTGATCGCCCCCTTGCCGCAGTTCCACTTCCCCAATGCATCGTCCCTGATGCACGTCAGGTTTATGGTCGTCTTTGCCACGGGCTATATGCCTTCCCCTCTCAACGTCTGGGAGTAGCGGGGGTAACGGGCACCAACGGCAAAACGACCACAACCTGGATACTGAGGTCCCTTCTCGAATCTGCCTCATATCCGACCGGCGTCATCGGGACGATTGAATACAACGACGGTTTCCAGTCGCAACCCGCTGCCCTGACCACTCCCGACGCCCTGACCCTGGCGCGGACACTGGCAGCCATGCGCGACCGGCATACCACCCACGCCGCCATCGAGTTGTCCAGCCATGCCCTCAAACAAGGACGGGCGGCTGGGCTCTCGCTGGACGTGGGGATCGTGACGAACATCACGCACGATCATCAGGATTATCACGAAAGCTTTCACGACTATATTCGTTCCAAAGCCAAAATCGCCTTGCAGATCAAACGCGGCGGGCTACTGGTCCTCAACGCAGATGACCCGAACCACGAAAACGTCCTCGAACGCCTGGACAACGATGTCCGTGTCAGCACTTTCGGGCTGACCTCAGCCGCCAGTCTCTCCGCCTTAAAAGTCCAATTGACCGCACAAGGATCGCGATTCCGCCTGCAGCATGGTCCCGAATGGATCGACTGTTTCACCCCGCTGGTGGGTCAGCACAATGTGAGCAATTGCCTGGCAGCCGCCAGTGCGGCCCTCCATTTCGGACTGACACTCAGACAAATCGCGGAAGGGCTGGAAACTTTCAGCCATGTTCCCGGCCGACTGGAAAAGGTGGACTGCGGACAAAGCTTTCAGGTCTATGTGGATTATGCCCATACCGATGATGCGTTGCGGCAAATTCTCGCCAGCATCCGCACGGTCACCACGGGCAAGATCATTTTGATCTTCGGTGCGGGCGGAGACCGCGACCGCACCAAACGTCCACTCATGGCCCAGGCCGCCGCCCTGGCAGATGAGGTGATCCTGACCAGCGACAACCCCCGGTCCGAAGACCCTTATCAGATCCTGGAAGAAATTCTGAGTGGCTTTGCCGATACGGCCGTGTTGCCGCATGTGCAGATTGATCGCCGTGAAGCCATTCACGAAGCCATCCGTCGCGCAAAACCGGGTGACACGGTGATCGTGGCGGGAAAAGGACATGAAAAAGTACAGATCCTGGGAGAACGACGAACTCCTTTTGATGATGTCCTCGTCTGCCAGGAAGCGCTTCAGGCCATGACGCATGACCTCCGGGGAAGACATGTTCCTTCGGCTGGAATCCAGATATGAAAGAACCTCTTTTCACGCAGAAACGTGTCTCCTCTCAACTCGGCACAATCGTCCGACGTCATCTTCCAACACAGACCCCTCTGATGAAGAACTTCTCGTGCTTCGTCTCATCGAGTGCCCTGTCAGGGCTTGGATTTCGGGTATGTGATCGCGAAACGTCCTCCGTTGTCGGACTTTGCGTTAAGTCCTACCCGAATTTTTAAAATTAACGAAGCACTAGAGCGTTTTTGTAAATCTCGTAGCAGACTTGCCTCACGGCATTCAGTCTTTCATCAAGTGAAACCACTTTCGACGCGGACACATGAGAGACCAAACCGGTCTAACAAAACATGCAGCGAACTTGCCTGCGGACAGGAGATGTTCCTTGTTCAAGAGGTTTCGCTGGCGACTCTAAAAAACATCCGGCATCCCGACCCGACGAGACAACGTAGCGATCAAGCGAAAGCGACTCATGCAGGCGATCTCTTTCCAGGACCTGACAACGATCATCAGCGGCACCCCGATGGCCATCGCAGACATGAATCATTGCTTCTCGCGCGTGGAACTCGATTCCCGGAAGATTCAACCGGGCGATCTGTTCTGGGCGGTGGAAGGCGAAAAACAGGATGGTCACAAATTCGTTAAGCAGGCCCTGGCCGGAGGAGCCTGTGCAGCCATTGTCGAAGCAGAAAAATCCGCCAGAATCGATGGCCCCCACATCGAAGTGGAAAACTCGATCTTCGCCCTGTGGCAACTGGCCCATTGGCATCGCCGCCGCTCCGAAGCCCTGGTGATTGGAGTGACCGGCAGCGTCGGCAAAACCACGACGCGGCGAATGATCACCGCCGTTCTCTCCGCCCGATTCTCCGGAGTCCAAAGCCCGTTGAATTTCAATAATAAATTCGGAGTTCCGTTAAGCCTGCTGCAGATTGAACCTCATCATGAATTCGCCGTCATAGAACTCGGTGCTTCGCGCGTGGGGGAAATCGAAGCGCTGTCAATGGTCTGCGAACCGGAAGTGGGTGCCATCACCGCCATTGGCCCGACACACCTGGATGAATTTCATAATCTGGAAACCATCGTCAAAGCCAAGGGCGAACTTCTGGAGGCACTCCCCAGCAGCGGCTTTGTGGTTTTAAATGGCGATGACAAACTGATTCGTCAAATGGTCACGCGCACAAATTGCCCGGTCACGCTGGTCGGAGAACGCGAACACAACGATCTTCGCGCCACAAATGTGGTTCTGCAGGATCAACTCTTGCAGTTCCAGATCAATCACTCCACCTTCCAGGTCAATGTGACCGGCCGCCATCATCTGACATCCGCCCTGATCGCCGTGGCGATTGGTCAACATCTCGACATGGCTGCAGAAGAAATCATGGCCGGGCTCAAGACATTCACCCCTGCCCCCGGACGTTGCGAGACCATCCGCATCGGAGACTGGACAGTCATTGACGACACCTATAATGCCAGCCCTCTGTCGATGTCGGCGGCCTGCCAGGTCCTGCGAAACTGGCAATCTCCCGGGAAACGCATCCTGGTCACGGGGGATATGCTCTCGCTGGGAGAATGGAGCAAGGATTTTCATCGTCTATTCGGTGAAGAAGCGTCCCGTTCCGGTCTGAACCGCATGATTGCCGTTGGGACACAAGCAGACATTGTGACTGGCAGTGCCCGTAAACATGGCATGCCCTCTGATTGCCTGGGGGTAGCCCGAGACCACGACCTGGCGCTCATGCTGCTGGACTGCTGGCTGGAACCGGGAGATGTGATCCTGGTGAAAGGCTCGCGCGCCACCAAGATGGAAGCTATTGTCCAGGGGCTGCAGAAACTCGCCGCGCAACACCAAGCGCTGGCTGCCAGTCCCCACACACACATAGACCGTAAAGCGGCATAACATGACTTTCAAAATCGCTCGAGCCATCCATCCCCTTTCACCTGATCATAAACTCTCACCATCATGATTCCCTGGCTGCTACAACACTTGCTCCCGTTAGCGGAACGGATGGACCATCACATTGCGGGTGACTCCCGAATATATTTAACAGCGAGGACGGCACTGGCTGCCATCACTTCTTTCCTGTTAGCCATATCCATTGGTCCAATCGCCATCAAATGGCTCCGTGCGCATTGTGGAGAGCGCATTGACAGTGCTTCGGAAACATTAAACCGGCTTCATGCCAACAAACAGCATACCCCTACCATGGGTGGCCTGTTTATCATGGCAGCTCTGATCGTATCGACTCTTCTATGGGGCGACCTGAGCAATCGCTATGTACAGATCGGGCTCTTCATCGCGACAACGTTCACAGCTTTGGGAGCAGTTGACGACTGGATCAAACTCAGCACCACCAAACGCGGACTCAGGGCCCGCCAGAAGTTGGCCGTGCAATTTGCACTGGGAATTGTAGCGGCGGCCTGGCTGTATTTCGAACAGAAAACCAAGCTGCATGGCCTGGAGCTGGTCTGGCCCATTGGTGCCAGCACACTCTGGCTGGGAGTGGGCCTGGTTCCCTGGGCAGCATTCGTCATCGTGGGGACCTCCAATGGAGTCAACCTGACGGATGGGCTGGATGGCCTGGCCACGGGTTGCGCCATCTTCGCCGGGACAGCTTTCACAGCATTAACTTATCTGGCGGGACATCATACCATGGCCAATTATCTTAGCATTCCTTTTATGCCCGGATGCGGAGAACTAAGCATTGTCATCGGCAGCCTGGTGGGGGCCATGCTGGGATTTTTATGGTTTAATTGCTATCCCGCACAAGTTTTCATGGGAGACACGGGATCTCTTCCCATTGGCGCACTCCTTGCATTGGCCGCATTGGTGACGCGCCAGGAAATATTGCTGGTCATTATTGGTGGTATTTTTGTAATAGAAACGCTCAGCGTGATCGTCCAGATCAGTTGCTATCGCCTGACCGGAAAACGTTTGATCGCCTGCAGCCCACTCCATAATCATTTCGTTTTTCGCGGAATGCATGAAATTAAAATCGTTACCCGGTTCTGGATCGGTTCCGCTTTATTAGCCATTTTGGGGATGGTGAGCCTGAAAATTCAATAACAACATAAGTGCGATCGATAAAGAGTCGTGACCGCAGGAATCGAACATTCCCCACGGCGGCTCCTTGCATCGACATCAGATGAGTCCACCATGAACAAGCGACTTTCCCGCCGAACATTTTTTTCAGGCTGCCTGATGCTTGCCAGCACCATGAGCAGTTGCACGTCTTTGCGCAGCCCTTACCAGGTCCATGGAGGAATTCGCTACACGCTGCATGAAGACACGCGATTCAGCCGGGTCGAAAAGGGAAAAAACGGCAGCCTGATGTATGATTCCCCCGAACTCACGATGAGTTGTGAGAATGGCCGCTTGCACATCAATGGTGTCGATGCCGGACCAGTGAAAAAAGGCGATCATGTGGAAGTCACAGACATGCAAACCGTACTGGTCAATGGTGAACGCCGCGGCGATATGACCATGGGCGCAGAATTGAATCGTCAACGACTTCAACAAAGTAAGCTTCAAGTTGAAACGCAGCCGCGATAATTCACGAGTTTAGAGCGTTTTCGTAAATCTTGTAGCGGACACGATTTATCGCTTCATACATTTGGGTTAGAATGCGGACATTCTTCTCATCTGCATGGAGCACAGAAATGCCCGGATTCAATCGTCGCAAATTTCTCATCGCCGCCCTGGCCGCTTCTTCAGCCTGGAAGGCAATTCCTCTTTCTGCAGCCCCGGAAGAGAATATCCCGCGCTGGCCGGTCTGCCTCTTCGTCAAATTTCTGCAATCCATGAGCGATGACGATCTCG
>Ga0182745_1002160_pt1 | contig 18069 bp, 16 predicted proteins | sample eDN3rd30CKraftBY_FD_128523 | JGI IMG/M metagenome (GOLD analysis project Ga0182745, IMG submission 128523) | Enriched backyard soil microbial communities from Emeryville, California, USA - eDNA 3rd pass 30_C Kraft BY (version 2) (version 2) | ecosystem: Environmental > Terrestrial > Soil >...
CCCGCCGCGCAGGAGCCGACGCAAGCTTCCACACCACCGCAGTCCACCGAGCCCTCCGCCGCGCCGGAGCCGCACCCCGGCGTGCCCACGGGGGCCGAGGCGCTGCCCGTGCGCGTCTCCGCGCAGAAGCTGGATGCCCTGCTGGCGCGCAGCGGCGAGCTGCGCGTGGCGACGCTCCGGCTGGAGGGGCGCGCGGAGGCGCTGGACGCCGTGCGCGAGGCGCTGGCGCAGGCCCGCGAGGCGGTGCTCGGCACACCCGGCGAGCAGGCGCTGCTACGCGCGGAGACGGAGCTGGCGCGAGTGACGCTGGAGCTGGCCGCGGACCGGCGCGCCCTGGGCGTCGTGGCCATGGGCCTGGACGACGAGGTCCGCCGCTCGCGCACCCTGTCCTTCGAGGAGGGCTGCGAGGGCCTGGAGCGCGCCGTGCGCGACGTGGCGCGCGGCATGGGCCGTCAGGCGCGGCTGGAACTCCACGGCGGCGCGCTGGAGCTGGACCGCTCGCTGCTCCAGGGCCTGCGCGAGCCACTCCTGCACCTGGTGCGCAACGCGGTGGCGCACGGACTGGAATCGCCTGAAGAGCGCGAGCGCCTGGGCAAGCCACCCGAGGGCCGCGTCACCCTGTCCGCGCGCCTCCGAGGCAGCCGCGTCGAGGTGACGGTGGACGACGACGGGCGCGGCCTGGACCTCGCCGCGCTGCGGGAGCGAGCGCGCGCCCGGGGCCTGAAGGTGCCCGAGGAGGACGAGGAGGCCGCGCGGCTGGTCTTCGAGGCCGGGCTGTCCACCGCCGCGGAGGTGACGCAGGTGGCTGGCCGCGGCGTGGGGCTGGACGTGGTGCGCATGCACGTCGAGGGTCTGCGCGGCGGCGTGGAGGTGACGACGCTCCCGGGCCGGGGCACCTGCTTCACCCTGGACGTCCCCCTGACGCTGAGCACGCTGCGCGTGCTGTTGGTGTCCGCCGGCGGGCAGACGCTGGCGCTGGCCAGCGAGAGCGTGGCGCGGCTGGTGCGCCTGTCGCCGGAAGAGGTCCGCGACGTGGAGGGCCGCCCCGCGTGGGCCTCCGGGGACGCGCTGCTGCCGCTGGCGTCGCTGGCGGACGTGCTGGGGCTGCCACCCGGCCCGCCCCGCGCGCGCCGGGGCGCGGTGGTGCTGGCGGCGGGCACGGCGCGCGCCGTGGTGGTGGTGGACGAGGTGCTGGCCGAGCAGGAGGCCCTGGTGCGCTCCCTGGGCCACCGCGTGCGCCGGGCCCAGCACGTGTCGGCCGCGGCGGTGCTGCCGGACGGGCGGCTGTCGCTGCTGCTCAACCCCGTGTCCCTGGTCCGCGCGGCGGGAGGCCGCCCGGCGGCGTCCCTCTTCCCCGCGCCGGCCGCCCAGCGGACGCGGCGGCGGGTGGTGCTGGCGGACGACTCGCCCACCACGCGCGCGCTGGAGCAGAGCATCCTGGAGGGCGCCGGCTACGAGGTGGTGCCGTGCGTGGACGGCGCGGAGGCCTGGGAGCGGCTCCAGGCGGGCGGCGCGGATGCGCTCGTGCTGGACGTGGAGATGCCGCGCATGGACGGCTTCGCGCTCACCGAGGCCGTGCGCGCCTCGCCGCGCTTCTCCCGGCTGCCGGTGGTGCTCGTCACCGCCCGGGGCAAGGCCGAGGACAAGGCGCGCGGGCTGCAAGCCGGCGCCAGTGCCTATCTGGTGAAGAGCGCGTTCGACCCGACGAGCCTGCTGGAGACGCTGAGACGACTGCTATGAAGAACGACCCGTTGCGCATCCTGGTGGCCGAGGACTCGCCCACCGCCCGCCGCCTGCTGGTGGAAATCATCCGCGCCGACCCCGGCCTGACGGTGGTGGGTGAGGCCCGGGATGGCGTGGAGGCGGTGGAGCTGGCCCAGCGCCTGCGGCCCAGCCTGGTGACCATGGACATCCAGATGCCGCGGATGGACGGCCTGGAGGCCACCCGCCGCATCATGACGGAGGTGCCCACGCCGGTGGTGGTGGTGTCCACGCTGGTGGAGCGCGACATCCAGACGTCCATGGCCGCGCTGCGCGCCGGCGCGCTCGCGGTGCTCCAGAAGCCCCTGGGCCCGGAGTCGCCGGACTTCGACGCGGAGAGCCGCCGCCTGCGCGACACGCTCAAGGCCATGGCCGAGGTGAAGGTGGTGCGCCGCTGGCCGGACCGCGCCGCCGCGCCCGTGCCTCCTCCCGCGGTCGCCGCGCCGCCCATGCCGCCCACGCCGCCCGGCGTGGTGGCCCTGGCGGCCTCCACGGGCGGCCCGGCCGCGCTCTTCCGCCTGCTCTCCGAGCTGCCGGCCAACTTCCCGGCGCCCCTGCTGGTGGTGCAGCACATCGCCATCGGCTTCAGCCAGGGACTGGCCCAGTGGCTGGGCACCGCCGGGCCGCTGCCGGTGAAGGTCGCCGAGGACGGTGAGCCCCTGCTCCCCGGCCATGTGTACCTGGCGCCGGATGATCGCCACCTGGGCGTGCGGAGCGAGGGCGTGGCGGAGGTCTCCCGGGCCGCGCCGGTGAATGGCTTCCGGCCGTCGGCGACCTGGATGTTCCGCTCGGTGGCCCGCGCCCATGGCCCCGCCTCGCTCGCCGTCATCCTCACCGGCATGGGGCAGGACGGCCTGGAGGGCGTGCGCGAGCTGCACGGCGCCGGCGGCCGCATCCTGGCCCAGGACGAGCAGACGTCCGTCGTCTATGGCATGCCCGGCGTGGTGGTGGGCGCCAACCTGGCGCACGAGGTCGTGGCCCTGCCCGACCTGGCGGCCCGCCTCACCGCGGCCTTCCGAGGGACCGCGTGAGTGGGCATGACTGTCTCCAGAATATTGGATTCTCAATCATCCACCTGAATCGGACGCCGCCGGGATGGTCCCGAGCGCGTGCGGTGTCATGATGGAGACCTCCTTCCAGCCAGCCCCTCATGGCAGCCCGACTCCCCGCATCCCTCGCCTCCGCCTTCACCGCACTCCCCGACCCGTCCTACGTCCTGGATGAGAGCGGGCGCGTGCTGGCGTGCAGCCGGGCGGGGGCAGGCGCGGCGGGGCGGCCCACGGCGGAGCTGGTCGGCAGGCACTGGGGCGAGCTGGGCTTCCCGCCCGAGGAGCTGGCCCGGCTGGAGGCGGCCCGCGCCCGGGTGATGTCCACCGGGGAGGCCTCCCAGTTGGAAATCCCGTGGGCCGCGCAGGCAGGTCCCCGGCGCCACGCGCTGGTGCTCACCCCGCTGCCCGCGGAGGACGGCGGCGCCGGGTGCGTGCTGGTGACGGCGCGGCCCCTCACCGACGCGGAGGCCGTGTTCTCCCGCGCCATGGAGCTGGAGCTGGCCGCAAGGGCGGAGGTGGAGCAGGCCGAGCGGCGCCGCTCCTTCCTCTACCAGGCGATGACGACGCTCTTCACCCACCCGCCAGACCCCCACGGCATGTACACGCTGCTGGCGCACCTCGCGGTGCCGGACCTGGCGGACTGGTGCCTGGTGGACGCCCTGGAGCAGGGCCCCTGGGTGACGCGGGCGGCGGCCGCCTGCCTGGACCCGACGCAGCAGCAGCGCGCGGGCGAGCTGCCCACGCGCACGGAGCTGCGGGACGACGCCCCGGTGGGCCTCCTGCGCGTGCTGCGCACCGGAGAGCCGGAGCTGGTGCCCGCGGTGACGGACTCGCTGCTGCGCGCCGCCGCGGCCGAGCCCGCGCACCCCGCGCTGCTGCGGCTGTTGCAGGCGCGCTCGTACATGATTGTCCCGCTGCGCGCGCGGGGGCACACGCTGGGCGCCGTCACCTTCGTGTCCTCCGGCTCCGGGCGGCGCTACGGCCCGGACGACCTGGCCCTGGCCGAGGACCTGTGCCTGCGCGCCAGCCTCGCCATCGACAACGCGAGGCTGGTGGGCGAGTCGCGCCGCGCGGCGCGGGCGCGCGAGGACCTGCTGGCCGTGGTGTCACACGACCTGAAGAACCCGCTGGGCGTGGTGCAACTGGGCGCGGCGCTGCTGCTGCGCGGCGCGGGCGCCAGACCCGGCGGCGAGAGCGTGGCCAAGCAGGCCCGCCGCATCCAGGACGCGACCGAGCGCATGTCGCGCCTCATCTCCGACCTGCTCGACTGGGGCCGCCTGGAGGCGGGCGGGCTGCCGCTGGAGTGGGGCGAGCACGGCGTGGGCGGGCTCCTCTCGGAGGCCCTGGACGCCATCCGCCCGCTGGCGGAGGCCAAGGGCCTGCGCCTGGCCGCGGAGCTGCCCCCCAGCGGCGCGCGCGTGCGCTGCGACAAGGGGCGGGTGCTCCAGGTGCTGGGCAACCTGCTGGGCAACGCGGTGAAGTTCACCGGTGCGGGAGGCCACCTGACGCTGGGCGCCCGGGCGCGCGGCGGCGAGGTCTCCATCCACGTGCGCGACACCGGCTCCGGCATCTCACCGGACGCGCTGCCGCACATCTTCGACCGCTACTGGCAGGCCCGTGACGCGGCCAGCCGGGGCACGGGCCTGGGGCTGGCCATCGCCAAGGGCCTGGTCGAGGCGCACGGCGGCGGCATCCGTGCGGAGAGCACCCTGGGCGAGGGCAGTGTCTTCACCTTCACCCTGCCCTCGGCCGCCGCCCCCGCGCCCCTGTCCGCCCACCCGCCAGCCGCGCGCCGCGCGCCGGACGCCTGACCCTCCGACGAATTGCCGCCGCGCGGACGCCCGTGCAAGGAAGCCCCATGTCCTTCCTGCAGCAGGCGCTCGTGTTCCTCGCGGCGGCGGTGATGGCGGTCCCCCTCTCCCGCAGGCTCGGCCTGGGGTCCGTGCTGGGCTACCTCGCGGCGGGCGCCGCCATCGGCCCCTGGGGACTGAGGCTCGTCGGCGACGTGGAGGAAATCTTCCACGTGGCCGAGCTGGGCGTGGTGCTGCTGCTGTTCGTCATCGGACTGGAGCTGCAGCCCAGCCGGCTGTGGGCGCTGCGCCGCTCCGTCTTCGGCATGGGCGGCGCGCAGGTGCTCATGACGGGCACGCTCCTGGCGGTGGTGGGCGGACTGCTCGGCCTGCCGCGAGGCGCCGCCATCGTCGCGGGCTTCGGCCTGTCGCTGTCCTCCACCGCCTTCGCGCTCCAGCTGCTCGCCGAGCGCAACCGCCTCACCACCGCCTACGGGCAGGCGGCCTTCGGCATCCTCCTCTTCCAGGACCTGGCGGTGGTGCCGCTGCTCGCGCTGCTGCCGCTGCTGGGAGACGGGGGCGCGCCCACGCACGAGCCGGTGTGGCTGCTGCTGCTCAAGGACGTGGCCGTGCTGGCGGCGGTGGTGCTGGGCGGCCGCTACCTGGTGCGCCCGGTGTTCCGCGCCGTGGCCGCCGTCCACAGCCAGGAGCTGTTCACCGCCACCGCGCTGCTCCTGGTGGTGGGCACCGCGTCGCTCGTCAACGCGGTGGGCCTGTCCATGGCCCTGGGCGCCTTCCTCGCGGGCGTGCTGCTGGCGGACTCCGAGTACCGCCATGAGCTGGAGGCGGACCTGGAGCCCTTCAAGGGCCTGCTCATGGGGCTGTTCTTCATCACCGTGGGCATGTCGGTGAACCTGAGCCTCATCCTCCAAAAGCCGCTGCTGGTGCTGGGGCTGGTGCTGGGGCTGCTGGCGCTCAAGGGCGCGGTGCTCTACGGCCTGGGCCGGGTGGCCCTGAGGGAGCGCGAGCCCGCGCTGGACCTCGCCGTCGTCATCTCCCAGGGCGGCGAGTTCGCCTTCGTCCTCTTCTCGCTCGCCACCGGCCAGCGCATCATGGAGCGCTCCCTGTCGGAGCTGCTCGTGGTGGTGGTGGGCCTGTCCATGGCCGCCACGCCGGTGCTGTTCGCCCTGCACGAGCGCTGGGTGCGCCCGCGCTTCCGCCCGGTCCTCGCGAAGCACGCGTACGACGTGGCGCCCACGGCGGACAACCCCGTCATCATCGCCGGCTTCGGCCGCGTGGGGCAGATGGTGGGCCGCCTGCTGCGCGCCAAGCGCATCGGCTTCACCGCCATCGACGCCAGCCCGGAGCAGATTGACTTCATGAAGCGCTTCGGCAGCGAGGTCTTCTACGGCGACGCCTCGCGCCTGGACCTGCTGCGCGCGGCCCGGGCGGAGAAGGCCCGCGTGTTCGTGCTCGCCATCGACGACGTCGAGGCGTCGCTGCGCACCGCCCGCGCGGTGAAGGAGCACTTCCCCCACCTCATCCTCTTCGCCCGCGCGCGCAACCGCGTGCACGCCTACAAGCTGCTGGACATGGGCATCGACCGGGTGATGCGCGAGACCTTCCTCGACAGCCTGGAGCTGGGCACCCAGGTGCTCCAGGAGCTGGGCCTCACCTTCTCGGAGAGCCGCCGCGCCCTGGAGCGGCTGCGGGAGCACGACGAGCGCCTGCTGCGCGAGACGGCCCGCTTCCACAGCGACGAGAAGAAGCTGGTGGAGATGGCCAACCAGGCCCGCCTGGAGCTGGAGAGCCTCTTCGAGAAGGACGAGGAGGAGCACGCCGACGAGCCCTCCTGAGCCCCGCCCCGGAATCCCTGTTTCACCCCGGGTCGCATCCACCCGGGTCACATTCCTCTGTCAAAGTTGCATTGCTGGAGCGGGAGGCCGCCTCCCTCCCGGGGCGGCGGGTACGACGCATGGTGCGCCGACGCCTGCCTGGCATCGCGCGCGGCGGAGAGCAGAGTATGGTTTCCTCTCCACCGCGGAAACCGAAGAGGCATGCCCCCCACCCCCGCCAAGAAGCGCCAGCGTCCCCTGGCCGAGCCTCCCGCCGAGGCGCCTTCCCCCGAGCTGCTCCAGACGCTCCTGGAGGGGCTGCCAGACGCCTTCTTCCTGCTCGATACGCGGTGGTGCCTGGCCTACGTGAATCCGAGCATGGCCCGGCTGCTGGACGGCGCCGCCGGGCTCCACGACGACGTGCGCCGGGCGCGCCCCGAGCTGCTGGAGTTGGGGCGCCACCTGCGCTTCGAGCTGCCCGTCTCCGAGCAGCCCCACGTCCGCTACGAGCACGTCTGGCCGGAGCGGGAGACGTGCTTCGACGTGCGCGTGCGCCCGGTGGAGGGCGGCCTGCTGGTGCACTGCCGGGACATCACCGAGGAGCGCGGGGCGCGCGAGGCGCTGCGGCGCAACGACGAGGTGTTCCGCGCCATCCTCGAGGGGACGACCGACGCCGTCTACACGAAGGACTTGAACGGCCGCTTCACGATGATGAACCCGGCGGGAGCGAAGGCGCTGGGCTACCGCGCCGAGGACGTGGTGGGGCGCACGGACCACGAGCTGTTCGACCCGGCGGTGGCCCGCACCAACGCCGCGAACGACCGCGAGGTGTTCGCCTTCGGCCGCACCGTCACCTACGAGGACTCGCAGCCCAGCGTGGAAGGCCCGCGCGTGTGGCTGTCCACCAAGGGCGTGCTGCGCGACGCCGATGGCAAGGTGTTCGGCCTGTTCGGCATCAGCCGCGACATCACCCAGCGCAAGTGGGCGGAGGAGGAGACCCGGCGGCACTCCGAGTTCCAGGAGCAGCTCATGGGCATCGTCACCCATGACATCCGCAGCCCGCTGGGCGCCATCATGAACTGGTCGCGCGTGCTGGCGGCCGGTGGCTCCGAGGAGGACGCCCAGCGCACCAGCCAGCGCATCGCCACCGCGGCGGTGCGCATCGAGCGCCTCACCCGGCTGCTGCTGGACTTCACCCGCACCCGGCTGATGGGCGGCGTGGCCATCGAGCCCCGGCCGGTGGACTTGAAGGACCTGGCGTCCAAGGTGGCCCACGAGTTCCGCGTGGCCTTCCCCCAGCGCAGCGTGGAGGTGGAGCACAAGGGCAACACGCAGGGCGTCTGGGACCCGGACCGGCTGGCGCAGGTGACCTCCAACCTGGTGGAGAACGCGCTCAAGTACAGCCCGGTGGAGACGCCGGTGCGGCTGACGGCGCGCGGGCTGCGCACGCGGGTGGTGCTGGAGGTCCACAACGCCGGCAGCCCCATCCCCGAGCACCTGCTGCCCCACCTCTTCGAGCCCTTCCGCGGCGGCCCCCAGAGCTCCCGCACGCTGAAGATGAGCTACGGGCTGGGGCTCTTCATCGTCCGGGAAATCGTCCAGGCGCACGGCGGCACCATCGAGGTCCGCTCCGACGAGGCGGAGGGCACCACCTTCACCGTCACGCTGCCGCGCCGCTCGATGCCGGCGAGGCCGCCCGTGCCCCCCGCGGGCGGCCCGCGCGCCTAGTCCAGGTAGCGCCGCAGCAGGGCCACCAGCGCCGTTCCGTCGAAGGGCTTCGCGACGAAGTCGTTGCAGCCGCTGTCGAAGCACTCCCGCACGCTGCGGGCCTCGGTGCGGGCGCTGCACAGGATGATGGGCGTGCGCCGCGTGGGCTCCCGCCCCCGCATCACCCGGCACGCCTCCAGCCCGTCCAGGTGCGGCATCAGCACGTCGAGGAAGACGAGGTCCGGCCGCTCCCGCTCCGCGCGCGCCAGCGCCTCCAGGCCGTCACGCGCGACGACGGCGTCATGCCCCAGCTCCGCCAGCAACATGCGCTGAAGAAGCAGGACGGTGTCCGAGTCATCCGCCAGCAGGACCTTCTTGCGCCGCGCCGTCACGCCCGCGCCTCCGCCTGACAGAGCTGCCGCAGCTGCATGAGGCGCGGCGGCCCCATGCCCATGAAGCGCACGCCCATGCCGTAGGGGTGGGACACGCCATGCCGCGGCGCGAAGGGGTGGGCCCAGGCCACCACGCCATGCGTCTCCAGCCGCTCCCCCAGCGTGGGCAGCAGGATGTGCAGCCCCACCGCCGTCCCCACCTTCGCGGGCACCAGCGTGCGGACGAAGAGGCCGCCCGGGCTCATCGCGGTGGACATGCCGGAGCGCCACTCCGCGCCGCGCGGCCCGGCCTCCGCGAAGGACACCGGGCAGCAGAAGCGCACCCGCTCACCCACGCGCAGCGACGCGGCCTCGCGCCCCAGCAGCGCGTGGATGCGGGGCAGCAGCGCGGCGGGCCGCACCGGCGCCTCCAGGTCGAGCGTGAGCGACGGCACCCCCTCCAGCAGCGGCTGCGTCCGCAGGGCCGTCAGCCCCCGCAGCGCGCCCAGCGAGCGCTCGCGCGAGAGCAGTATCAGGTGGGGCCGCTCGCCGCGCTCCACCACGCGCGCCACCCCGCCCGCCACGGTGGTGCTGTAGAGGACGCGGTGGCCGCACGCTTCCAGATGGGCGCCCAGCCCACCCCAGGCCAGCGGGCCACAGGCGCCGGCCAGCAGCAGCAGGCATGAGGCCTCGCGCGGGGCCCCGACGGCGAGGGCCGGGCCCCCGAGCACCGCGAGCCGGGCGCGCAGCTCCTGTGTCCGCAGCGGCGCCTGCAGACAGTCCTCGATGCCCTCCGCGTCCCCCACTTCGAGGATGTCGGCCGGCGTCTCGGGCTCCGCCACCAGCACCAGGGGCGGCCCGTCCGCGCCCAGCCGCAGCTTCAGCGCGCGCAGCCCCAGCCCCGCGCCGGCCGTCAGCTCCCGCCAGTGCACCAGCACCAGCGATGGCCGCAGGTGCCGCGCCTCCAGGAACGCCGCCTCCAAGGAGGGCACTTGAAGCGCGTCACAGCGAAGGGGGCGCAGCGCCCGGGACAACGCCACCCAGGACTCGCTCGTGGCCCCCACACACAGCACCCGTGGCATGGCCTCCACCGGACCTGACGACGGACGCACGCGTCCGGGTGCGCTCATCATGCGATGCCTCCCTCGTGGCCTTCGTCCCCCCGCCTGCGCCCCTCGCTTCCCGTGACTTCGAAGTATGAGAAGCGGCCACTGGCAGGAAATCACCCCGGGCCTGTTTCGAGAGACAGATGGGGAATAAAGGACACAGGCCACCGACCGGGGCCGCCTCCGGTGTCAGCGGCCCCACGGAGCGCCCTCAGACGCGGGCGACGTTGACGCCCGAGTCGACGGCCTGCAGGTCGTCACCGAAGCGCACGTCCAGCGCGACGCCGGGGGGCGGCTCATAGGGCGCGCGTCCCACCTGCGCCGTGCCGAAGCGGGGCAGGAAGGGCGCCACCACGTACGAGCGGAAACACCAGGCGAAGAAGCTCACCGGCTTGAGGGCCGGGTCCATGGTGGACTCGATTTTCGCGTGCGCCTCGGGCAGCAGGCTCCAGTGCAGCCCCGGCGTCTCGTGGTGCACGGCGTGGAGGCCGTTGTTGAAGAGGAAGAAGTTGATGAGCCGGCCGGTGAAGCTGCGGCTGTGGTCGTGCTCGCTCCAGGGGTCCGTGTGGACGTGCTGGATGTAGTTGAAGAACATGATGGTCCACAGCGAGAAGAGCGCCGGCACCAGGAAGGCGAACGCCCAGATGCGCGCGCCGCCAGCCACGCCGTGCAGGGCCATGGCCAGCCCCAGCAGCGCCGCGTGCGTGCCGCCCCAGACGGCATACTGGGTGAGAATCTGGCGGTACAGCGGCCGGTTGCGCTCGCGCGCCTTCGCGATGAACGCCTTCGTCGGCTCCTGCTGCCAGTACGTGGAGACGAAGGGGAAGAGGAAGGCCACCAGGAAGTTGTGCTTCTTCGAGTAGCGCCAGGTGATGGTGGCGTCCCCCGCCTTGTTCACGAACTTGTGGTGGTTGAGGTTGTGCGTCGGAATCCAGACGAAGGTGGGGTACCCGTAGAAGAGCGACAGCCACATGCCCATCGCCTCGTTCAGCTTCCGGTTCCGGAAGGTGGGACAATGGTTGTGGTTGTGCGCGATGACGCCTGCCGAAAGCGCCAGGTAGCACGCCAGTGGGCAGAGGTAGGGAATCCACGCGGGGACCACGTACATCGACAGGGCCACCACGGGCATGGCCAGACACCACAGCATCGTCCGGCGGTCAGCGGCGTATCGGAGCATGGCGGCCATCCTGACCTAGCCGGCGCCCCACTACCATCAATCACCAACATTTCGGGGGGAGTTCGAGCCCGTGGCCACCTCTCCGGAGGTGGCGCCGCTGGCCGCCCCGGGGCCTGGGCGCCCGACACGCCCAGTGAAACCACACCGCCCAGCCCCCCGCCCCTCCAGCGCGAGCCCCTGGCGCTCCCGAACGCCTCCGGGTTCTTCGATGGGCAGGAGGGAACGGGCCATCACCACGAGTCGCGGGCGGCCGGGCGGCCGCCCCCCAACCTCCCATCCTCGGAGCGCATCTGCGTGGCGGATGCATCCGGCACGTCATCGGTATCCCGTCAACAGACGCACCCGGCCATGCGAGGGCCCGCCTGTGGCCAGCCCGCCGCCCACGAGGTCATCCCTGCGGCATGACGCGCGAGTCAGCCCGGGCCGGGGGACGGGGCTCGCGGCTCACGCGTCCATGTTGACAACGGCGATTCTTCTGCATCCAGATTGCATTGGAAGCAGTTACAAGCATCTGCCGGAGCAGTCGCGGAGCGTCGAGGGAGACCCGAGGGGCCGAACAACGCGGAGCGTGGGGAGCCAACGCTCCAGGTCCCAGCGGAGTGAAAGAGACTGGCGGATCGATTATGCGAAAGGGCACCATGGGAGCAAAGAGAAGTTCCGTGCAGCCGAAGCTCGCTGAGTTCCAGGACCGGATTCGTTCCGCCGGCCTGCGCAGCACCGCGCCGCGCGTGGCGGTGCTGCGGGAACTGGAGAACGCCACGTCGCCGATGAGCCATGCGGACCTGGTGGACGCCCTGGGTGGCGAGGGCTACGACCGGGTGACCATCTACCGCAACCTCACGGACCTCACGGAGGCCGGGCTCGTGGTGCGCGCGGACCTGGGCGACCACGTCTGGCGCTTCGAGCTGAAGCGCGCGGGCGACGAGCACCGCGGCCGCCACCCGCACTTCACCTGCACCGACTGCGGCACGGTGGCCTGCCTCCCGGAGGAGTCGGTCCGCATCACCTCGTCGAAGGGCGTGCCCCGCGCGGTGTCACAGCGCGCGGTGGAGGTGCAGCTGCGCGGGCTGTGCGACGGCTGCAACTGAGCGGCGGCCGCCCGCCTGCCCGGCGGCCAGGGCGCCTCCATGGGGGCGCCGCATGGATTGGCGGCGGCAGGGAGCGGCCCCACCCTTGCCTCCAGCAGTCAGCCATCTGACCTGGGGGAGAGAGAACCATGAAGAAGCTCATCGCCACACTGGCCTTGTGCGTGGGGAGCGCCGCGTTCGCGCAGCAGCGGGAGCAACCGTCGAAGACCCAACTGCCACGCCCTGGCACGGAGAAGAGCACCGGCGTCGACGCCACCGACGTGGGCCCCGCCATCGGCGAGGCCGCCAGGGACGTGACGGGCACCCAGCGCGGGGACAAGGGCACCTTCAACCTGGACAAGGCCATGAGCCTGCAAGGCACGCTGAAGGAGGCCGACCACGACAGCGTGAAACTCTCCCGCACGGGGCTCCCCGACGCGGAACTCGACGTGCGCGGCCGAACGGTGCTGATGCTGGACGGAAAGAAGATTTCGAGGCCGGAGGAGATTCCGGAGGGCTCCGCGGTACGCGCGAGGTTCCAGCTCGAAGGAGATGACGCCGTCGCGGTGGAGGTGCACGCCACCAGCCCCCAGGGCGCCGGGAAGCGTCAGCCGGGCACCGGCGGCGCGGGCACGCAGCCCCATGGGGCCGTCGACAAGGAGCTGGACGGCACACCGACCCGGTAGTCACCGCGCAACGCAGCGCCACGGGCCCGCTTCCTCCTGGAGGCGGGCCCGCTTGTTTTCCGCACCGTGGTGCATCCGGCTTCCTCTCGCGAGGAAGGGATTTACTCATGTTGCCCCTTCTTCCCCAGGCAGCCAGGCCCCGCCAGCCCGGTATGCGATTTGCTGTCGGCCCAGGGGGAGGAGGATGCGGTGAATCGACGACTGTTGGGCGGGTGTCTTGGGGCGGTGGTGGTCACAGCGTGGGCATGTGGAGGCACGGGCGAGCCCACCCCACCCCCGACGGTGGGTGGCAACATCGATGACAATCCACCGGTATCGGGGCCCGGGCCAGACGCGGGCACCGGCCCGGACGCCGGAACGAGGCCGGACGCGGGCACCATCCCGGACGCCGGGCCGGAGCCAGACGCGGGCACCATCCCGGACGCCGGGCCGGAGCCAGACGCGGGTACCATCCCGGATGGCGGCAGCACGCCCACGGCGGGCCCGTGGCCGACCGACCCGGTGACGGACTACTCGTCCCGCTACGACATCTCCCGGGCCCAGGCGGTGGGCGTGGACGCCGCGCACAACATCTGGCTGCTCGACAGGGACCGGATTGGCGTGCTGCGCGCGGACACGCAGGAGGTCGTCTGGACGCGCTCCCCCATCGGTCAGGCCCAGGGGGGCTTCGGTTCGGAGCGGGCGGCCACCGGCTCCACCGTCATCTGCGGCGGCGGCGCGGGCCGCGCCTACGTGGGCTACGCGGCCTCCGACCTGCGCGAGGACCCTCAGTTCCCGGGCCTCCAGCCCAACTACATCGTCGGTCCCAACGAGTGCTACCAGCCCGACCCGGCGCGGCCGTGCTACCCGTACAGTCACCAACGGCTGCAGTACTACAAGCAAGGCGACGTGGACGTGGTGCGCCTGGATGACAGCGGAGAGATTGTCCTCGAGGAGCACCTGCACCAGTCCATCCGGAACACGGTGGACGCCAACGGGCAGCCCCGCGTGCAGACGGGGCCCCGCCGGCTGGATGACGTGACCAACCTCGGCATCCGCAACAGCAACGACCACCACTTCGACGAGGACCGCAGCATCCTGAGCTGCGTGACGGTGCTCCACGGCAGGGACCAGGGCGACGTCTACGTGGGCAGCAACCACGGCGTCACCCGCATCCGGGGGCTGGAGTACAACTCCCACCGGCACCCCATCTGGCTCAACGAGCGGGGCAGCCAGATGGCGGGCTACACGTACGGGCTCGGCATCGCCCAGGACGGGGATGTCCTCATCGCCAACGAGTGGACGTTCGGCATCGTCACGCCGACGGCCCAGCTGGGCGACTGGGACAACATGGACAAGAACGTCAACCGGATGAAGGTGGAGTCCTCGTACCTGCCCCAGCTCAACAGCCTCAGCGAGTTCGACGCGTGGCGTGGCTTCCAGCAGACGACGGATGGCCGCTACTACCTGGGCAGCAAGGACCACGGCCTGTGGGAGATGACCATCACCTGGGCCTCCAACCAGGCCCAGACGGGAACCCGGCTGACGGGCGAGAACGCGGAGCAGCGCGCGGCGCTCGAGAGCATCAACGCGCTGGCGGCCTCGGGGGACGGCTCCCTCTTCATCGGCACGGACCGGGCGGGCCTGTGGCGCCTCACGCCGCTGAAGAAGCTGGAGAAGGTGGAGGACGTGAGCGGCTCCCGGGTGCGGCAGCTCCTCTACGACCCGCGGGTGACGCCGGGGGCGCTCTACGTGCTCACCGACCGCGGCCTGACGGTGCTCCGCGGGTACTGAGCCCCCTCGACGCCAGGCTCCGGGGCGCCCGCGCGCGGCCCGGGGCCCCTGGCCGTCACCGCGCGCCCGCGGCCTTCCGGGCCACCGGGGGTTTGGTGGGCAGCCGGAGGATGAACGTGGAGCCCTTTCCCTGCGCGGAGCGCACGGTGATGCTGCCGCCCATGGCCTCGACAAGCTGCCGGGTGATGTAGAGGCCCAGGCCCAGCCCGCCGTAGTGCCGCTCCGATACGGCGCGCTCGAACTTGCCGAACAGGCGCGCCATGCCGTCCTCGGAGATGCCGATGCCCTGGTCCTTCACGGCGAGCACCGCCGTGGGGCCCTCGCCCACCAGCGACACCTCCACCGGCCGGCCCTCGCCGTACTTGACGGCGTTGGACAGCAGGTTCACCAACACCTGCTCCAGGCGCAGCGAGTCCCACTCCCCCATGAGCGGACCGTCCACGTGCAGCGTCAGGGCGCTGCCGGCGCGGCTGAACTCCTCGGAGAAGGCCTCCGCCATCTGCCGCACGAGCTGCGCCAGGTCGAGCGCCCGGGGCTCCAGCGACAGCCGCCCCGCCGCCAGCCGCGAGACGTCCAGCAGCGTGTTCACCAGCCCGGCCAGCCGCGACAGCTGCCGGTCCAGCACCCGGGCCCGGGGCGCCAGCTCCGCGGGCGGCTCCGGCTGGGAGCCCGCCACCTGACGCAGCAGGAGCTGCAGGTGCAGGCGCAGGCTGGTGAGCGGCGTGCGCAGCTCGTGGGCCGCCACGCTGAGGAACTCGTCCCGGACGCGCACGGCCTCCTGCGTCTCGCGCAGGGCCTGCTCGCGCACCGAGCGCTCCCGGGCCGCGCCCGCGTCGCGCTGCGCCTCCACGCGGCGGCGCTCCGTCATGTCCTCCACGTAGACACACGCGGCGACGACGACCCCCTCGCGGCGCAACGGGTGGTAGCTCGCCCGGTAGACGCGGGTGCGCTCGCCGCTGGCGTCGGGCTCGCGGTGGATGATCTCCACGCCCTCCAGCGCCACGCCCGTCTCCAGCACGCGGCGGACCCGGCGCACCATATCGGCGACGGAGGGCTCGGCGCGCAGCACCTCCGCCAGGGGCTGGCCCAGATGCGCCTCGCGCGACAGGCCGTGCAGGGCGGCCATGGCCTCGCTGACCTCGACGAAGCGCAGCTCGCGGTCGACGACGGCCATGCCCAGCGGCACCGTGGACATCAGCTCCGACAGCTCCACCGGCCGCCCATCTTCCCGCGGGGGGGCGCTGCCTCCACCTGCTGGCGCTGTCACGTCCGGCCCCGTGTCCCGGGCGGACCCGAGCCTCGGGGTCATCGTCCCCTCCGGTGTAGCAATCCCGACGGAAGCCGTCACGGCACGCCCCCCAGACGTGTGTCCAATGCTGGAAGGATGCCTGAGTCGGCGTTGGAATCTTCGCGAAATCGCGAGGGTTTCTCCTGCACGCCGAGCGTCGGCCGCCAGCCGGGCAGGCGTGCGAGGGACACCTGCTTCACCCCACCCCGCCCGGCTCCCTAGAATGGAGCCCTCGCGCCATCACGGCACCGAAAGGAACCGAACCGCATGCGCCTGAGACGTTTCGCCCGCCGTGCCGCGCCCCTGGCATCCCCGGCCAACAGCCTCCGGCGGAACATGCCGGAGGACGGGCGCAACGAGCTGGTGGCCCGCAGCGGCGAGGACCCCTTTCGCTCGGAGCGGCGCCTGCGCTGGCGGGACCACTTCTCCCTCACGGAGAACGTGCTGATGCTCCGGCACCTGAACGCCGAGCATGATGGCCTGCGCATCGCGCAGCTGTCGGACGTGCACGTGGGGCAGGCCACCTCGGCGGTGCGCATCCGCCGCGCGGTGGAGGCGGTCAACGCCGAGAAGCCGGACCTCGTGTTCCTCACGGGTGACTACGTCACGCACAGCCCCAAGCCGCTGCCGCGGGTGCGCGAGCTGCTGGCCGGGCTGCAGGGCCCCGTCTACGTGGTGCTGGGCAACCATGACCACTGGGTGAACGCGCCGTACCTGCGCGAGTCCTTCGAGCGGATGGGCTACACGGTGCTGCAGAACGAGCACCGGCAGGTGCGCGTGAAGGGCGCGCCCGTGACGGTGCTGGGCATCGACGACGGGCTCACGGGCCGGGATGACGTGGAGGCCACCTTCCGCGGGGCGCCGGTGTCGGGCACGCGGCTGGTGCTGGCGCACACGCCGCCCACGGCGGAGAAGCTGCCGGCGCACGCGGGGCTGGTGCAGTTCTCCGGGCACACGCACGGCGGCCAGTTCGTGGTGCGGGGCCTGACGGAGGCCCTCTTCCGCCGCGCGGGGCAGCCGTACATCCGCGGCCACTACCACGTGAATGGCAACCAGCTGTACGTGAACCGGGGCCTCGGCTTCGGCTTCGGCGGGCCCTACCTGCGCAGGGGCAGCGAGCCGGAGGTGGCCTTCTTCACGCTGCGCCAGGCCACCGCCACCGGCTGGTAGGCCCACCGGCTTGCGGTGCCCGGTGCGCATCCCCTATGCAGGAGGCATGCGCCCGAGGCACCGGTGGCCTGCGCCTCTGCTCATCGCGCTCCTGGCGTGCGAGGGCTCGCCCCGCAAGGCGCGGGAGACGGAGCACTACGGCTTCATCAGCACTGACTCGGACTATGTCTGGGCGAGAGGACCCTGGCCCGCCGTCGCGCCATCACGGGACGTCGACGAGGTCATCGATGGCCTGTGTCCGGCCATCATGAGGCTCTCGCACGCGGCCGATAGAGACTACGGGCAGGAGTACTGTGGGCTTATCTACTCCCGAGGTGATGGCATCTACCGCGTCAGCCATCCTTCGCCACTTGGCCGCTGGCAGCCGAGCAGGGAGTCGAAGAAGAAGTCCTGATTCCCCGTCCGCAAGGTCCTCGACCCCGAGGCCCGGGCCATCTCCATCCTCGCCGACTACCACAGCCATCCCTGGACCCCGTCTCCGATGTCGGAACCGGACAGGCGCGCAGCCAACCAGCTGTGGCTCATCAAGATTCAGTTCGACTCGGCATGCCACATCCAGAAGCTGGTCCCCCATCTGGATGATGTAGACAGGCCCGGCGAGCTCTACGCGCGTCGGGGCAGTCAGTGGGTCCTCATCGGGCTCATCCAGCCCAAGGACAAGCCCTTCGGCTTCGTCACCCCCATCCGACGCCAGGACTGACAGGAGACACCATGCCGAAGTGGTTGCCGCTGATGTGTCTGTGCGTCCTTCCCGGATGTGCGCTCTTCAAGCGACCGCCCCGCCCTGTCCACGCCACCATCGAAGAGGCCGCCCGATTCGAGTTCCCCGTCGAGCTGCCGGAAGAAGGACGCGTCGTCATCCGGCGCCCCATGGCCCAGGCCGTCCAGCTCGCCCTGGAGGACTACCTCCCGTGGGACTTGAAGGTCCCGAAGGACGAGCGGCCCGGTGGGGAGTGCTTGTATCGACGTGAATCCTATGACGTGACCGCGGCGCCGTACGGGGATGGCATCATCCTCGTCAGCATCTCCCTGGACCCCGACGCCTGCGAAAGGAAGGTCGTTCCCTACGACATGGGGGCTCGGTATGCGGTCGACTCACGAACCTGGCGCATCCTGGCCGTCCAGAGATGAAGCCGCCGCCCTGGGCCTCACGGCCGCAGCGGTACGCCCAGCCGTCCGCTGCCCAGCCCCTCCGGTTTCCTGCGCCCCCGCAAACTGAACGGCCCGGGCCCGAAGTAGACGATGAACAGCGCGCCACCCGCCATGGAGAGGTTCTTCAGGAAGTGGAC
>Ga0182745_1002161_pt1 | contig 18064 bp, 15 predicted proteins | sample eDN3rd30CKraftBY_FD_128523 | JGI IMG/M metagenome (GOLD analysis project Ga0182745, IMG submission 128523) | Enriched backyard soil microbial communities from Emeryville, California, USA - eDNA 3rd pass 30_C Kraft BY (version 2) (version 2) | ecosystem: Environmental > Terrestrial > Soil >...
CGACGGCAGTTGCAGGCGCAGGCTGACTTTGATGCGCTTCTTGCCCCTCGTCTGCGAGGCAACGACTTCGAGCCGGACCAGATCCTCGCGAAAGCGCGCAAGGTGCGGTTCAAGTTGCCGCACCTCTTCCTCGATGACCTCAGGCGCGCGCTGTTGGCCGTGCCGGTCGAGATTGCGGAATGATCTAATGACGTTCATGCCTTGGACCTTCCTATAACTCTCCGAAGAGGTGGCCCGGCGCGACCGATATCGCGCCGGGCCAGTCTTTTGCGCTGTCACTCGGCGGACTTGTCGTCCTTGGACTGCACCTCATCCCCACCGCTGGGCTTCGGAACGTCCGTCTTGTTTTCGGCAACTTCGCTGGGCTCCTCGATCCCGGCCTTGGCCTGATCGTCCGGGCTGTCGTCACCGGCGTCCTTTACGATCTTTTCGAACACGACCCTCTGTTCGTCTTCCGACCAGGCGACGCGGACCTTGTCGCCATCCTCGATCCGCCCCGAGAGCAGTTCGCGGGCCAACTCGGTCTCCAGCTCCGACCGGATCAGCCGGCGCAGCTCGCGGGCACCGAATTCGGGACGGAAGCCGACCGCGCCGAAGTGATCCACGACGCTCACGTCGAATTCGAGTTCGACGCCCTGGGTAAGGGCGGTCCGTTTCACCCGGTTGAGCTGCAACTCGACGATCTGGCGGATCTCCGACTGGTTCAGCGAGTGGAAGACGATGATCTCGTCGATCCGGTTGATGAATTCGGGCCGGAAATGACCGCGCAACACCTCCATCAGTTCGGATTTCTGCTTGGCCTCGTCGAACTCCCTGCTGCCGCGTTTCGTGAGGTTGCGCTGGATGATGTCCGAACCGAGGTTCGAGGTTGCGATGATGATGGTGTTGGTGAAGTCCACCACGCGGCCCTTGCCATCTGTAAGGCGGCCATCGTCGAACACCTGAAGCAGGATGTTGTAGACATCCGGATGCGCCTTTTCGATCTCGTCGAGGAGCACGACCGAGTAGGGCCGACGGCGCACCTTCTCCGTCAGCTGCCCGCCTTCGTCGTATCCGACATAGCCCGGAGGTGCGCCAACCAGCCGGGCAACCGAGTGACGCTCGCCATATTCCGACATGTCGATCCTGAGAAGCGCTTCCTGATCACCGAAGATCACCTCGGCCAGCGTCTTGGCCAGTTCCGTCTTGCCGACGCCGGTCGGCCCGAGAAAGAGGAAGGTCGCAGTCGGACCGGAGCCTTCGCGCAGACCCGCGCGCGCGAGTCGCACCGCATCGGCCACGGCGTGGATCGCCTCTTCCTGGCCGATGACGCGCTCGTGCAGCTTGTCTTCGAGCTTGAGGAGCTTGTCCTTCTCCTCGGTGGTCAGTTCGGTGACCGGAACCCCGGTTATCTTCGAGACGATCTGGGCGACGTGATCGGCGCGCACCTCGGCGGTCGCCGAAGCCTGGTCGCGTTTCCAGACATCCAGCAGCTCGTCGAGCTCCGTCTGCCTGGCCTCCAGTTCCTTTTTCAGCTCAGCCGCCCGGTCGAATTGCTTGCGCGCGGCGGCATAGTCCTGTTCGCGCTTGATCTGCGCGACCTCGGCTTCGAGCTCCTGCACGTCCACGGGCCGCGCAGTGGCCGAGATCTTCACCCGCGCCGCGGCCTGGTCGATCAGGTCGATCGCCTTGTCGGGCATGAAGCGACCGGTGATATAGCGATCCGAAAGCTCCGCGGCGGCGATGATCGCCTCGTCGGTGATCGTCACCTTGTGGTGGCTTTCGAGCGTGTCGCGCAGCCCGCGCAGAATCATGATCGTCTGTGCGACCGTGGGCTCGTCCACATAGACCGGCTGGAATCGGCGTTCGAGTGCCGCGTCCTTCTCGATGTATTTCTGGTACTCGTTGAGCGTCGTCGCACCGATCAGGTTCAGCTCGCCCCGCGCCAGCGCCGGCTTGAAGGTGTTGGCGATGTCGAGACCACCTTCGCCACCGCCCTGGCCGGCGCCGACGATGGTGTGGATCTCGTCGATGAACAGGATCAGGCTGTCCTTCTCCTCGGTGATCTCCTTGAGGATCTTCTGGACTCGCTCCTCGAATTCGCCGCGATACTTGGACCCTGCGACCATCGAGTTGATGTTCAGTTCAACCAGCCGCTTGTCGCGCAGGGCCTCGGGCACCTCGCCGGCCACGATCCGCTGGGCGAGCCCCTCGATGATGGCGGTCTTGCCGACGCCGGGCTCGCCGATCAGCACGGGGTTGTTCTTCTTGCGCCGCGCGAGGACCTCGATCGTCGTTTCGATCTCGCGGGCGCGACCGATCACAGGGTCGAGCTTGCCCTCGCGCGCGGCCTTGGTGAGATCGCGGCTGAACTGGTCGAGATCGGGGGTGTTCGACGGAGTCTCGACGCGGCCTTCCTCGGCACCCTTGCCGACCACCTTCGTCACCTGCTGACGCAGCGCCTGCGGCGTCAACCCCAGCTTGCGCAGCATCGCCGCCGCGAGGCCTTCGCCCTCTTCGGCAAGGCCGATCAGCAGGTGCTCGGGACCGACATAGGAATGGCCGAGTTCGTTCGAGGCGATGAAGGCCCGGTTCAGCGCGTCCTTCAGGCGAGGACTGACGCCGATTTCGCCTTCCGTCTTGGCGTCTCCACGCTTCGCTTCCTTCTCGATCTGGCGCCGCAGATCGTCCACATCGACCTTGAACTGTTCCAGGATCGTCTTGACGACGTCAGACGAGGTCAATGCCAGAAGCAGATGTTCGGTGTCGACCTCGCTGCGCCCGAATTCCCCGGCCTTCTGTGCGGCCTCCTGCAGCAGCTTGTTGCCTTGTTCGCTCAGCCGGTCGGCGATGGTGCGTCCGCCGCCGCGCCGCGATCCACGCCGCGGCGCGCCCTCGCCGAAAGTGGCGTCGACGACAGCGTCATCGCCGTCACCCATGGAGCCGAGCGTGCCGCCTCGCAGCGGACTGTCACCAAAGAGGCTGCCGAAACCGCTCTCGCCGAAGAATTCGTCAAGAAGGGAACGCCGTCCGAACAGGGACTCCAGCGGCGAGGCGCTGCGCCCCGACCGGCGCGCCATTTCGCTGTAATGCTGATCGCACAGCTCCATGTTCTGAACCCTGCCGTTCACCGAGGCGCGCACGCGCGCCGTCGCCGGGCGACCGCAAATATCGCAAGCTCCGTTTGCCATTCGTCTTCTCCGTTTCTTTATCCAGTCAGGGTTGTTCGCCGATCATCTGCGCCAGTGACAGTCTCACGCAGCGACCGCTTCCGTTCTTTTCACCTTGGGCCCAACTGCCACAAGATCGGGCTCGTCCAGTGTCTCTCGTTGCAGGAGATCCTCAGCCGATTGCTCGGGAAGATCCAGTCTTTATTTCCATACCGATTTGCTCCCTCTAGCGTGAAAGCTGCGCACGTATGCGTTCGAGAAGTGCGAGAAGAACACGCCTCTCGTCGACTGATAGGTCCGGTAAGATGTCTTCCTTCAGCGCCGCTCGTCGGGGATCCAGTTCTCGCATGATTTTTTGCGTCTTTCTCGTCGGCACAACGATCTGCGACAGCCGGTCATTCGGTGACGGCTAACGCTCAACCCAGTCGCCGCGCCATGCGGTCCACGAGTTCCCCGGCAGTCGCACTGCCGACTTCCAGCCGCGCCGCGGGGTCGCCGATTGCGAGGCCCGGGACTCGTCCACATGGGAGACTGCCATCCACGACAGTCGCGTCTGACCGGTCTCACGGCTTTCATCGTCGATCCGGTGCTGGATGTGCTGGGCGACCCGATGGAACGTCGTCCCGATCAACGCATTGTCGGATGCAATCATCATTTGACCTCCAATGATATGTTGGTCGTCGCGAAGCTCCATTAGACGCCGCTAGAGATTGAAATGCTAGCATGAATTATGCCTGCGTGGTATCATTGTGGCCGTAGAATAAAAAAGGTTTCATGATCGATATCTCTTGCCGTGGTGCTCGATCCGCGAACGGCGTACTGCGGATCGTTATCTTCCGGACTGAGGAGGAGAAGCCGAAGAGAATTGAGATCAGTGCAGCCTGAGAGGAGCTGGAACGATGAGCACCGATATCACGCCAGCCACCGAAAAAACGCCGGCTGACGCGACTGAAACCGCGGTTGGCAGCCGCATCTACCACCCGCTGACCGATATCGTCGAGACCGATCAGTGTGTCTCCATGATGGTCGAAATGCCTCGCGTCGCCGCCGATGTGGTCCAAATCACGTTTGAAAGCCGCTTGCTGAAGATCCGCGGCAAGGATGAGCCTATGCGGCCAGAAAACCTGGAACTTGCCTATGCTGAATATGCCGAGGGCGATTTCGAGCATGACTTTACGCTTTCCGAGAACTTCGACCCCGACAGGATCTAAGCCGAGATGCGTGGAGGCCTCGTCACTTTGACGCTTCCCCGAGCCACTGAGGCGCAGCCGAAAAGGATCGCCGTCAAGGGCGCCTGAAAACCGAAGGAGACCATATCATGCAGATCAAAGACCTCATTCCCTGGGCTCGCAAGGACGGCACGCCAGATGCCATGAGCATCGAAGACAACCCGATAGCGACACTCCAGCGCGAAATGAACCATGTGTTCGGGAACTTCTGGAACCGGGTCGGTCATTTCGCAGAGCCCTTTGGCAGCGGCGAGGCGAAATCCGACGTGGTCGAGACCGACAAGGCGATCGAAGTGGCGATCGAGCTGCCAGGCATGGAGATTAAGGACATCGAGGTGACGGTCAACGATGACATGTTGACTGTGAAGGGGGAGAAGAACATCGAGCGCCAGGAGGAGAAAAAGGGATACTACCTCTCCGAACGCAGCTACGGCGCGATCTACCGGACAATTCCACTCCCCCCCGGTGTGGATGGCGAAAAGGCGCAAGCATCCTTCAAGAACGGGGTTCTGACGATCAAGCTGCCGCAAACGCCCGAAGCCCAAGCCAAGGTCATGAAAATCGCGGTCAAGGAGGCCTGAGCCGGGCATTGATCGTGCCAACTCTGCGGCGAAACCGCCGTAGAACCAATCACAGCCGCAAGGAACAGACTGATGAAACTCAGGAGTCTTTACGCGGGAACAGCTTTGGCCCTGCTGATTGTCAGCGCCGGCCCTTCCTGGTCTCAGGATACGGCTCAGGCGGAAGCTGAAGCGCAGGCGGTCAACCGGGAGCAGGTCGAAGAGAGCGTGACCGCCGAAACCGATTCACAGCTCGCCGATAAGCGCACCGCCCTGATCCAGGAGGCGGTCGACGCGCTCGATGAAACGAACGCTGCGATCGCCGCGATCGAGAAGGGCGATACAGATGCGGCGATTGCTGCGCTCGCGTTGGCCACGGGGAAGCTCGAGACCGTCGTCGCGCGTGAACCGGATCTCGCTTTGGCGCCCGTACGGATCAATCATTTAACCTATGACGTTCTGGGCAGCGTCGAAGCCGTCCGAGAACTCGGCAAACAGATCGAGGACTTGGTCGACGATGGGAAGTTCCAGGAAGCGAGACCGCTGCTGAGCGGGTTCGCGTCCGAGGTTGTCATCCAGACAACCAACCTTCCGCTTGCGACCTATCCCGACGCGATCCTCGCAGCGACGGCACTGCTTGATGACGGAAAGACCGACGAAGCGATGACGGTACTCAACGCCGCACTGAGCACCCAGGTGGTGACCGACACAGTGATCGCCCTGCCTCCGCTCAGAGCCGTAGCGATGATCGAGAAGGCCAAAGCTCTGCTCAATGACGACGGTGAGGCGGCAAACGACAAAGCCGCTACTGAAGATGCCGATCTGACGGCCGCCGACTATGTTGAGGCGGCACGCCAGGAACTCGAAATCGCCGAAGCGCTCGGCTACGGCCGCGAAAGCGATTTCGAGGATCTGCATGAGGCGCTGGATGAGTTGGACCGTCAGATTGAGGCGCAGGAGGATACCGGAGGGATCTTCGAAACGATTGCGACCCGATTCGAGGAACTTCGAACGCGCATCTTCAACTAAAAGAGAACCTCTAATGGAGCCCCGCCGCAAACGAGACCAGCGGCGGGGCTCTTTCGCAGGAAGAATGAGGAACGATCGATAGTCTGGGTCCGGAGTCCCGGTTCTCGACACATAACAATTGGTTCCTGGCTCCATCGCAGGTAAAGAATTCCCGAATGATCCCGGTCTGCGGCGAAGCCAGGGAGAGCTTGTCTATTCGGGGGGAACTTCGAGGGGTACTGATGAAAGACCTGAAACCATCCGGGCTAACCCGTGAACAATGGTCGGCGATGACGCTCTACGAGAAGTTCGAGCAAGTTGTCATCCTCGTCCTCAGCGTCATCATTGCGGCGATCGTCGTGGCGTCGGTCTGGGCGCTGATGCGCGAAGTCGTGAACCGCTTGCTTCTGGGGGCATTCGACACTCTCGACTACGCCACCTTCCAGGGGGTGTTCGGCATGATCTTCACCGTGGTGATCGCGCTTGAGTTCAAGCGCTCCCTTCTTGTTGCGACCGAACGCAGCTTCGGGATCCTCCAGGTCCGCACGATCGTGCTGATCGCGCTCCTCGCCATCGCGCGCAAATTCATCATCCTGGACCTCAGCGAGACGGAATCATCCAAGATTGCCGCACTCGCGGGCGCGGCGCTTGCGCTCGGCGCTGTCCACTGGCTGGTGCGCGATCAGGACCGGCGCGAACTCGGAGGCCACGAGACACGATGACCGCGGCCTCCGCCTGCTCAATTTCGTGCCATCGGCGCTGCTGCTCGGACTCATGGCCGCGATCGCGGTGACGGCGATCGCCGGACCCGAAAATGGTCTCCTCATGGCGCTCGCGATGGGCGGGGGTCTCCTGTTTGCGCCCGCGCTGCCACGCCGGCTGCTCCTCTTGACCCGTCAGGCGCAGCGGCTCACCGGTCGTGATGCCGCCGGTCTCGTCGCGCCCCTGGCCGAACTCGCCCGCAGGGCCGGGCTGCAGCGCGCGCCGGCGCTTTATCAAGTGCCGAGCCGGCTGCCGAACGCCTTCGCCCTGGGCAGCCCCGAGGACAGCGCCATCTGCGTCACCGATGGGCTGCTCGGCCTGCTCGACGGCCGAGAACTCGCCGGGGTTCTGGCGCATGAGATCGGGCATATCGCCAACCGCGACCTGTGGATCATGAGCCTCGCAGACATGATGTCGCGCCTCGTCTCGCTGGCAAGTTGGCTCGGACAGCAGAACGGCGACCTGTCAGAAGGCAGGTCTTCCAGAGAAGGTTGTCTTTCAGGCCCATCCCCTCCGCCACTTGGCTTGGCAAAACCAATCTCCCTGCAGGGCGGCATTCCCATTTTCTCGTTGTTTTCGAGGGTTATGGCCGTGCGGCACTTCACCGACGATGGTCATTCAGGCCCGAAATCCGTTCTCTGCTTGCGGATTTCTCCAAAGCTGTTGCCTGAGTCGTTTGCGGTGAAATTGTTTTATCTAACTGTTTTTTCTGTATAATTTATGTGCCAATTGCCGAGTTCGATCGCTGTTCCAAGCCAAGTGGAAGGTACCGAAATCGAGCATTCGCCACCCATGGCGCCGGATCAACTTGGCCGAAGAAGCGGCCGGGTCCGCGAAATCGGTCTTTCACTTCGACGTAGGGATCGGTAGCCCAATCCAATCATGCCGGGATCCCCTGGCTTCGTCACATCCGTGCCGCCCGACCCGAGCTTCACTTCTGGCCCTTCGACGGCTTGTCGCCAACCTCCGGCACCTCGGTAGTTGCGGAGGTCTACCCGAGGCTCTGGAGCGCTGCCTACCCGGTCGAGGGGCGCACCCCGGACCAGCACGATGCCTATTCGGTTGCCCGCTGGCTGCAACAGGCGGATCTGGAGGGTAACCTTCAGCACGCCCTGCAGCCACCTGAGCCGCAACCGTTCGCCACGACAGCTATGGTGGAAGGCTGGATCCTCGGAGTGGAATGGTCCTAGGCGCCGAAGCTGAGCGCGAGGAGGCGCGGGCTTAATCAGATCCAACGCCGAGCTCGCGAAACAACCCAGATCGGCTACCTTGATCGCAACTAACAGGAAGTCATGGAACGAACCGACTTGCCGTGGAATGACCACAACCAACGAGTCTACGTCTTGCGCTGCCCCCGATGTGGTGCCGAATATGGGGCAAACGGCTCCGACATCTTTCAGCGTCGCTGCCCGAGTTGCGGTGGAGGAAGCAAGGGGCTAGCGACGCAATAGTATGTTTTGGTAGCGGATTCGGCGGATCCTTCGTCGCCAAAAAATCGCGGCTGGCTTTTGGTGGGAAGGTCATGCGACCAAATGGCAGACTGCTCTACTTTTCGAGCATGGCAGCGATCTCGCGGTAGCCTTTTGCCCTGGCGTGCTCAAGCGCGGTGCGGCCGTCCCTATCCGGAATGCTGCGGTCGGCACCACCATCGAGGAGCAATTTCACCGAGCGCTGCGCCATCGGTCCGCCATCGGTAAGGATCACGGCTTCGAGCAGCGCCGTCCAGCCGAGATGGTTGACATGGTCCACATCGACGCCGGCATTTATCAGCATCTCGACCGCTTCCGGGTGGCCTTTTTCAGCGGCCGGGATCAGTGCCGTGCCGCCGAAGCGGTTGGTGCTCTGCAGGTCGGCGCCATTGTCCAGAATAAGGCGAAGGATCTCGACGCGGCCATGCGCGCCCGCGACAAGGTAGGGACTGTCGCTGATCTTGTCCTTTGCATTCACGTCGGCACCAGCGGCGATCAGGCGGCGCGCCATTTCTACATCGTTGCTCCAGACCGCGACGAGCAGGGCCGTCTGGCCTTGAGTATTGCGTTCATCGACAGGGGCGTCGGCGCTCAGCGCCTGTTCAAGCGCGGCGATGTCCCCGTTCAGGACGGCTTCGAGGACGGCGGCGTTTGCGTGACCGGCGGACATCAGAATTGCTCCGAGGAGAAACAGACTGCGCAGGGCTCTCAACCTTCGTTCAAATCTACGGTCCGGTCACAAAGCCGGTTCAAGCAGGCTCACGATCTCAGCGTAGCCGCGCGCGCGGGCATGCTCAAGCGGGATCACGCCGTCGCGATCACCGATCGCTTTGCCGGCGCTGGCATTGACCAGAACCTTCACGACCTCCTGGAAATCCATGCCGCCGTCGCCGAGCGTCACCGCCTCCCTCAAGGCCGTCCAGCCGAGATTGTTGACGTGATCGAGGGGCGCCCGCGACGATCAGGCGGAGCACGATCTCACCATGGCCCAGATCGGCGGCGGCGCTCGGCGACGGCGGCGCGGGCGATCACGCCATATCGGCGGGTGTCGCGCGCATTCATATCCGCACCAACTTCCGCCAGCGCCTTCAACACCCGGTCCTGTGATGAGAAAGCGGCGATATGGATCGGGGTGCAGCCAGTGGGGCCCGGGCAATCCCGCTTGCCGGTAGGCGTCGGCATGGGGCTCAAAGTGATATTTCCACCATCTCACGGCATGCAGAACGCCTCCCGTCGCACCTGCACAGGCGGGCGGGTGTATTCGGTCGCGACTTCAGTTACGCGACAGATCGCACGGCACCGCTTTGCAGTGCTAGACTGGTTTCCAAGTCTCGCCATCTTCATCGCGCATGTCGTTATGCATGGTCGTAGCCGCTATCGCTGCCTGCCCCATGGCGACGCTGATCTGATCGAGGGCAGACAGAATGTCGCCAGCGGCATAAAGGCCCTTGATCCCAAGACGCTGGTGCTTGTCCGCAATGAGGCATCTGTCTGCGGAAACCACGAGACCAAGCGTGAGGGCAAGTTCGTTAGCCGGGTCCGTCCCGAGGGCAGGGTAAAGCGTATCGAACCGAAGCTTTTCGCCGGTCATTAGCGTAACTGCGGCGTCCGACGAAAAATCGAACTCGGCGACGGATGACGTTACGATTTCAACCCCGGCCTTTGTCAGCGCATCCTGATGGACCGGCTGCAGCTCGCTTTCCTTGAGGGTAAGCAAGGTAACGCGGTCCGAATACCGTCGGAGGAACATGGCCTCGGCAGCCCCGCCGCCATCCGCGCCGAGCACCGCAATCTTCGCAGTCCTGGCCTCGTAGGCATCGCAGACCGGACAGTAGCGCAGAAACCCCGCATCCAGCGCGGACTGGTGAACCGCGTCATCAATCGGCGGCCTGCGATTGATGACACCAGTTGCCAGCAGGACCGTTCTGAATTTCCTCTTGCCGGTTTCGTAGGTGAGCAGGAAATCATCGCCTTGGCGGGCGATCGAGGCGACCCGCTGCTCGATGACTTTTGCACCGAATTGCTCAGCCTGCCGCCGCATTCGCGCAAGGAGATCATGCCCCGCGATTCCGTCTGGATAGCCTGCGTGATTGTGCGATTTCGGGATCCAGGACGCACGACTTTTCCCGCCATCGAAGACCGAAACGCTTCTCAAGAACCGGGCAAGATAGATGGCCGCCGTCAATCCTGCCGGCCCGCACCCGATAATGGCGCAATCCTCAACATCGTCGGACTTTCCATCGGTCTCCTGAGACAATTCTGCCGCTCCCTGCCGTTGAACATCGACGCGATGCATTACAAAACGCGGTCGCTTTAGCCCCAGTTTCACCATGCTGCGTATGCGAATGGCTCGGCCAAGCTGCAGTCTGATCTATCGACCTCCGCCTCGAGGCGACGGTATTGATCGCGCAGCTGGCCATAGGCTCCTCGGGCGGTGGATCACCCCATCGGAGCCAGAGTTGCCCGTCGGCCCCCGTCAATGCTGCGCAGCAGCGCTCCCTGAAGCGTCCAATTCGAGATCGCCGCTATCGCCATCGGTCTTGAGATCTGCGGGGCCTCCGAACCTGCAAAGGGCCTAATACGCCAACATTTCTACTGCGGCTTGAAGGAGATCGGTTACAATGATGAAGTTGGCCTACCGCGACAAACTCGGAGGGGGAGCGGATGGCACTTACCCGGCATGCCGCAGAATGGCAGTCTGTGCCTGTTACTGGCATCGAAGCCCTGGCTGATGCCGTGCTTGGCGCCGGCCTGGAAGCCACGCAGATGTCCCGGGGCCGTCTGACCGGTAGCCTTGCTTTTGCGGAGCATGATGGGATTGTCACGACATCTGGCTTGATAAATGGACGAGTGATCCTGACTGGTCCTCTCTCTCTGCAGCATTTGACCATCGGCATAGGTGTTCGTCTACCCGCCGGTACAACCCATTGGCAGCATGATGTCACGAGCAGCAATCTTGGGATCTATCGGGCGGGTGACGAGCATGACTCGTTCTACACGCCCGGCTCGCTTTATGTGGCTATCACATTGCCCGAAGAACGCCTTGAACTGGAAGCTGAGCAAGAGGGGCTGGTGCTGGAAACACGGATATCCTGCGCCACTGGGGTCCACAGTCGCAACGTGAATGGAACCCTCATCTCTTATCTCGATCGCGCCTTGCACCGGGTGCATTCGGGAGAAAACACACCAGATGATGAGGGTATAGGTCGAAGAATACTCGTGGAGGCGGTGAGACACTTGGCGCGGCCACCTTATTCGCGCCGATTGAAAGATGATCCACGGCAGCACGGTCGTATCATCGTGCGCGCCCGCGACTACATCAACGCACACCTGTCCGAGCCGATCTCGATCGACGTGTTGGCCACCACGTCGGGGGCGTCCCGCCGCACGCTATATCGTGCCTTCGCCGAACTTCTGGGGGATACGCCACAGGCCTATGTGCGCCGCTTGCGCCTGCATCGCATCCGGCACGGTCTGGCCCGCGAGGGCGAGCGCGCCTGCACCATCGCCCTGATCGCAAACGACTGGGGGATGAGCGATCTGGGGCGCATGGCAGGATGGTATCGCGAACTTTTCGGAGAGCGGCCCAGCGAGACCGTGGCCCGTCGCCGGCGCGATCAGTTTGGCACGCAGCGCATAGATGACACCCCGGCGACGAAGCTAGACTGACTCTACTTGGATCTCGATCCGGGAGCGTTAGTCCTGATGCATGGCTGTCCGAGATGGCAGAAATACCCTGTGCGGCGATTGGAGGATCTGCAGAACCTCGTCCTTGGCGCGGAACTGGAGGTGATTCACATGGGCTGCTCCCCGGTGAGGGGGAGCCTTGCTTTCGCGGCGCATGACGGGCTGATATTCAGCACAAGCCTGCTGCAGAGCCCGACGCTTGTTCGCGGCATATTGTCGTCCGACGCAATGACCTTCTGCCTGGGATTGAGACTTCCGTTCGGGGCACGTCAATGGCTCGATCCGGTTTCACATGGCGATATTGGTTTGCTCCAATCCGGCGCGGAATATGAGGGGCTTTTTCCATCCTCATCTCTCCATCTGGCACTGACGCTCGACCGCGCGAGGTTGGACCGGGAAGCCACCTTGCAAGGCGTCGTCCTGGACCAGAGATTGTCAGACACGACCGGGCTGCATCCCGACGCAATTCCGCAATCGCAGATATTGCAGTTCAGAAGCTACATTCTGCACCTGCATGAAGGTGACGGGTCCGACGATTTCCCTGCGATCGAGCGGTTCTCGAAATCATTTCTGCGCTGTCTGGTGCATCATTATGCGCGCAGGCCGGAAGGGTGGAATATCCACCAAGCGCCCCGGGGCCACGCCTGCATCGTCAAACGGGCCAGAGACTACATCGAGGCCAATCTCGCCGCGCCGCTCAGCATGGACGCCGTCGCGCGGGCTGCCGAAACCTCGCGCCGCACGCTCTTTCGATCTTTCGAGGCGGTTCTGGGCGAAGGACCGCTGGCACATGCGACACGTCTGCGGCTCCATGCGCTGAGGAAGGATCTGCTGGTCCACGACAGCCACCGCCGGATTGCGGATTTGGCCGGGAGCGTTGGCTTTCGGACCGATGCCGGACGAGCCTCGGCGCGCTACGGCCGGTTGTTCGGTGAATTGCCCCGGGACACACGAGCGCTTCGTTTTGAACGAAATGTAAATTGGCTCTGATCTGCAATTTGGCACAAATCGCGTAGACGAATGCTGCTCGACCCTTCAACATTCAGACAACGAACCTGCAACTTCCACGCGCGGAATTGGCCAGGCGCAGAATATTTTCCGCATAGACGTCGCCATGACCCGGGAAAACAAGGAGCAAGAGGATGCCACGGATCACCAGAAAAGTTGTCACTTTGGCAACCAGTCTGCTTTGTACCACCGCGGTTGCAGCGATCGCGCAAGAGAGTAATCCCTTTGAAGGCAATGCGACCGTCGATACCCGCATTGGCGAGTTGACCTTTGAAAGCGGCTACCCATCGGCGGAAACCGTCAAGAAGCTCTATGATGAGATGGATTTTCAGCGCGCCTCGCAATCCTATCTCTGGGGCATCCCGGCGGTCGGGCTGAACGAATGGCGCCGCGCGCATTACAACGTGTTCAACGCGAAAAACGGCGAGATGCTGTCCTATCTCGATTTCGCCGAGAAACTCGGGATCCTGACCCCCAACTATACGACGCCCTATATCGCTACGTTCATCGACCTCGAGGAAAGCGGCCCGATGGTGGTCGAGGTTCCGCCGGGCCTCATCGCGGGCATGATTCTGGACCAGTGGCAGCGGGTGATGGCTGACCTTGGTGTCGTCGGCCCAGACATGGGCAAGGGCGGCAAATATCTGATCCTTCCACCCGGCTATGGACCCGTCGAAGCGGACGGGTATTTCGTGGTTCAGGCAAACAGTCGGGACGTGCTTGCCGGGTTCCGGCTGCTCGATGCCGACAAGGAAAAGGCGATTGCCGAACTCATCCCGCTCATCAAGACCTATACCTGGTCGCCTGACGGCACGGGCGAACCGATGGGCGTCCGGGCTGCCGGCGACAAGGAATGGAGCCAGATGCCGCCGCGGGGCATGGCCTATTGGGACAGCCTGAACGAGGTCATCCAGCGCGAGCCGGTCGAGGAGCGCGACCGCTTCGTCATGGCGCAGTTGAAATTCCTTGGCATCGAGCGGGGCAAGCCTTTCAAGCCGGATGAGCGGCAAACGAAGCTTCTGTCCGACGGCGCGCTTGTTGGCGAGGCGATGGCCAAGGCCAACACCACCGACAAGCGGGTGGAGCCGCCCTTCTGGGAGGGCACCAACTGGAAGCATGCTCTTGTTGTTTCCGTCGATCAAAGGGCGTCGACCTACGACCAGCTCGATGAACGTGCAGCCTGGTTCTATGAGGCGGTGGTGATTTCGAAAGCGATGCTGACCCAGACCCCGGGCGTCGGTCAGCGCTACATCGCCTCCTACAAGGATAAGGATGGCGCGTGGCTGTCGGGAGAGAACACCTACAAGCTGCATGTTCCGGCTGATCCGCCTGCCAAGGGGTTCTGGTCGGTAACGGCCTATGACGAAAGCACGCGCCAGATGCCTGTCACCGATCAGGGACGGCCCGACATCTCTTCGCGCAAGGAAGACATCAAGAAGAACGAGGACGGCTCGATCGACGTCTATTTCGGGCCCACCGCGCCCGAGGGTCAGGAAACGAACTGGATCCAGACCAATACCGACAAGGGCTGGTTCGCCTATTTTCGTTTCTACGGCCCGACCGAACCGTTCTTCGACAAGTCATGGGCCCTGCCCGACGTCGAGAAGGTGGAATGAGGGTGATTGGCGGGCATGAACCCTCCGTGCCCGCAAACCTAGCTTGGTATTGGAGATCCAGATGAAACTCTCGGCCATTCTTCTAAGCACCGCGATTGGCGCCACAACGGCCTTCACCGCGCCTGTGTCCGCGCAGGAAGCCCGTTTCGATGCGCTGAATGCTCTCCCCTTCACCCAAAATCGCGCCACGCCCGAAACTGCGCAGACCCTGCTAGACGAATTGGAATTCCAGCAAGCGACCCAAGCCTATCTCTGGGCACTTCCGCTGATCAACACGCTTGGTATGAAGTTCGGTTCGGAAAAGGCTTTCGGCGCTGGTTACCACGTGCTTCCGATCTGGAAGGACCGCCTCGATCCGAAAACGCTGGTCACCACGCCGAATTCGGACGTGCTCTATGCAATGGGCTATGCAGACATGAGCGAGACTGGCCCGCTTGTGATGGAAGCCCCACCCAATCTTCAGGGCATCTTGCTTGATTTCTGGCAAAGACCGATCCCCGTCGATGGAGGAAAGTTTGCGGGGGATGTCGGACTGCCAGGGCCGGACGCCGGCAAGGGCGGCAAGTTCCTCGTCCTGCCACCGGGCTACGATGGCGAGGTACCAGAGGGGTATTACGTCTATCGGTCGGCCACCAGCAACCTGTTCATCTTCTTGCGCGCTTTCTATCAGGATCCCGGCAACCTGAAGCCCGCTGTCGAACTGATGGAACAGGTGAAAATCTATCCTCTGAACGTGCCGGAAGCTGAGCGCAAGCCAATGGAGTTCCCCAATGCGTCGGGCGTCGAGGCTGACATGCTGCCGCGCACAACAGCCGAGGCCTTCGACCAGATCAAATGGCTTCTGGACCGCGAGGGCAAGAATTTGGCCAGCGCCGATGGCTTGGGGCTTCTTGCCAATATTGGTCTGATCGCGGGAAAACCCTTCGATCCGGATGAGAAAGAGCGGGCGCTCCTCGATACCGCGGCAGGAGTGGCCTATAAGACCAGTCGTGTCCTCGGCATGAGTGAAGAACTGGGCGGGCAGTCGCTTCTGGTCTGGCCGGATCGTCACTGGGTCAATCCGGTCAACAACGCGGTCGAACCCGGTCCCGAAAAATCCCGTGACCTCGCCTTCAACAACAAGGCGGGCGGGTATGTCGAAATCGAGCCGCGGATCTGGTTTTTCACCGATTATTATTCGATCAGTCCGGGCATGGTCTCGCAAAACCCCGGCAAGGGGGCGTTCTACGTCATTGCTTTCAATGATGCCGAGGGCACCCCATTATCCGGCGATGCCTCCTACAAGGTGACGCTGCCGCCGGAGGTGCCGGCCGAATTGTTCTGGTCGCTGACGCTCTACGAGGCCGAGAACGCATCTGGCCTCGCCACCGAAGCGCGGCGGTTCCCCTCTCTCGGGTCTCGCGACAAGCCGGTGCAGAACGAAGATGGCACAACCGATATCTATATCGGTCCCAAGGCACCCGAAGGTCATGAAGCCAACTGGTTGGCTACAGCGCCCGGACGCGGGTTCTTCTCGATCCTTCGCCTCTATGGTCCGGGGGAGAATGCAATCAACTATAGCTGGAAGCCGGGAGATTTCGAGAAGCTCGATTGACGCGCGCCTGAAGAGGATCAGCAAGCGCGCTCATGCGTGCTTGCCACCACCTTCGGCATAAGATGTGGAGTAGGGAAATGATGGCAATCAAGCGCCTTCTTCCTTTGGGCATGATTCCTGGACTGGTATTCGTCACCCCGGTACTCGCCCAGGATTCCGATCTGGCCAAGCAGCTGTCGAACCCGGTTGCTTCACTGATCAGCGTTCCGATGCAGTTGAACTACGACAGCGGCTACGGTCCCAGCGACGGCGAAAAGACGGTACTGAACATCCAACCCGTCATCCCGATCTCGCTCAATGACGACTGGAACGTCATCTCGCGCACGATCGTGCCGCTGGTCTGGCAGAAGGACATCGCAGGCGATTCCGGCAGCCAGTCGGGTTTGGGCGACGTGCTGGCAAGCTTCTTCTTCTCGCCCAAGGAACCGGGTCCGGGCGGCATCATCTGGGGCGTGGGCCCGGCCTTCCTGCTGCCCACCGCCACCGACGATTTGCTGGGCAGCGAGAAATGGGGACTCGGCCCCACCGCGGTCGTCCTGAAGCAAAGCGGCCCATGGACTTATGGCGCCCTCGGAAACCACATCTGGTCGGTGGCCGGGGCAGACGACCGGGAGGACATCAGTTCGACCTTCCTGCAACCCTTCGTCAGCTACACCACACAGGATGCTTGGACCTTCTCGCTGAACAGCGAAAGCACCTATGACTGGAAGCACGAGCAGTGGAGCGTTCCGATCAACATGATGGTGTCGAAGGTCACTAAATTCGGCACTCAGCCGGTCAGCTTCCAGGTCGGTGCACGCTACTGGGCCGATGCGCCCGAGGGCGGAGCGGATGAATGGGGCGCGAGGGCGGTGTTCACCCTGCTTTATCCGAAGGGATGACGCATGGCGGATCTCATGGCATGTTGATCGACACTCTGAACGATTAGATCGCGCGTTGGCGACAATATCGCAAGAACCGGGACCGATCAAAATCAACCGACTGGAAATGGAAACTCAGCGACAGCATCAGATCTGAAAGAAAGGACATGAGCCATGGCTAGCTTGACGTTCGATACCGACACCATCGCCACCGGAAATAACGTTGGCGAAGGACTGCAGGTCACTTCGTTTCCCATCAACGCCTTTCTGGCAAGCGAGGGGGTAACGGACACCTCGAATGCCGTCTTCATCATGGAGTTTCCCGACGAAGACCTGGAATATTCCGACGTAACCGGCGACGGCACGCCCGAATACTGGGTGCCGAGCGGGACGCAGCCGACAGCCATGTATATCGACGCCGATGGAGATGGGACGCCTGATTACCAGGTTATCGACCCGAACAACAACTCCCCCCTGGTGCGCGACAACCAAAGCGGCGCGCACATGGCCAAGATCAACCAGAGCCTGAACGTCTACAACTATCCCTATGACCCGGACAATCCGGGGGAGCGGCTCGGCACCACCGGCGGGAACATGTATTTCGCGACAGATGGTCAGCCCTTCACCGAGGGGGAAGTTCGCGCCCCGATCGACGATACGACCGGTGCCGACAACCAGCTGATCATGGATGCCACCATCGTCTGCTTTACGCGCGGGACGCTGATCGCGACCCCTTTGGGACTGCGGAAGGTCGAAGAACTGCAGGTTGGGGACCTGGTCGAGACGCTGGATCACGGCGCTCAACCTATTCGGTGGATTTCGTCGCGAAAAGTGAATGGAGCCTCGCTTGATGCGCGTCCTGAGCTTCGACCCGTGCGCATTCCTGCTGGCGCCTTGGGCGATGGTTTTCCCGAACGGGATCTGTTGGTATCTCCCCAACACCGCCTTGCCCTCTCGTCTGCCATCATCCGGCGGATGTTCGATCAGGAAGAGGTGCTCGTCCCCGCGAAGATGTTGATCGGCTACCGCGGTATTGCAGCGGAGGAGCCTGACGAGGTCGAGTATTTCCACTTCATTCTGGACCGACACGAGCTTGTCTGGGCGAATGGGGCGCTAACCGAG
>Ga0182745_1002164_pt1 | contig 18047 bp, 12 predicted proteins | sample eDN3rd30CKraftBY_FD_128523 | JGI IMG/M metagenome (GOLD analysis project Ga0182745, IMG submission 128523) | Enriched backyard soil microbial communities from Emeryville, California, USA - eDNA 3rd pass 30_C Kraft BY (version 2) (version 2) | ecosystem: Environmental > Terrestrial > Soil >...
CAAGCTCCGGCTTGGGAACGCACTCGCCCAGAAGCTCTGCTTCGTGATTCGTATTAAAGACAACCTGATTCACAACTCTCTCCTCTTTTTGAGAGAAGAAAACCAAACGTTCAGTGGCCAAGCGGGAGCTTGGCGTCGAGTGTGTTCCCAAGCCAGAGCTTGGGAACAAGGGAAATCCACTTCACTGGGCGAATGTGTTACGAAACAAATTCAAAATTCAAAGCAGGGAAAATCGGTATCAATGGTGTTGAAAATTCCCCCTTGTTTCGAATTTTGGATTTCGAATTTGTTTTGAATTTCGTGCTTCGAATTTCGAATTTTTCACTATCTTTACATGAGGATTTTCTTCTTCCTCACAACGTCAGTTAAGGCAGTAAGTAACGTTCCATGGGACTTTTCGACAATCTCAAATCAGCGCTCAAGAAGACGAAGGACATTCTGCGGTCCGACGTTCGCGATCTGTTCAAGTCCGGGGAAATACTGGACGAAGCCAAACTCGAAGAGTTTTATCGCGGGTTGATCACCACTGACATGGGAGTGGTCGCTGCGACGGAAGTGGTCGATTCGCTTCGTACAGAGTTCGGGGGACGAACTGTTGATCCGAAGAAGATCTGGGAACTGGTCCGATCAAAACTTCGTGAGATCCTGGTCGGAGAGTCCGGGAAAACATGGTCTCCTGAACAGCCGATTTCTCCACTGAATGTGGCCTCTCAGGGACCGACTGTCATCCTGGTCTCCGGTGTGAACGGTGTTGGAAAAACCACTTCAATTGCCAAGCTGGCGAACCTGTTACACCGCTCCGGCAAGAAAGTTCTGCTGGCTGCCGGGGACACATTTCGGGCGGCCGCTGTGGATCAATTGACGATGTGGAGCCAGCGCATTGGCTGCGATATCGTCACGAAGCCCCCTCAAAGCGACCCGGCGAGCGTTGCCTTTGAAGGGTGCGATCAGGCGATTGCCAAGCAGGTGGACTTCGCCATCATCGATACGGCGGGTCGGCTTCAGACACAGCAGAACCTGATGTCGGAACTGGAGAAAATTCATCGTGTGATCGGCAAGCGGATTGAAGGGGCGCCGCACGAAAGTCTGCTGGTTCTGGATGCCACGACCGGGCAGAACGGCATCAGTCAGGCCGCCAAATTCAGCGAAGCGGCCGGATGCACCGGAATCATCCTCACCAAGCTCGACGGCACCGCCAAGGGGGGCGTCGTCATTGCCATCCGCCAGAAAATGGGGATCCCAGTGAAGTACATCGGCGTCGGTGAGAAAGTAGACGATCTGCAAGTCTTCTCCGCCGATGATTTCGTGAATGCACTCTTCGAAGAAATGTGAAGCAGACCGGTTCGGTCTCTCATGTGCTCTGAATCGTTGCTCTGCAAAAACAGGTCAGCCGTAACATGCGGCGATTATGGAGTTTTCATAACATGATCGCCGAGTGAAGTTGCCATTGGGGTGGCCCCGATTGCTTGCAATCGGGGCGGCACAGCCGTGAGAGGTCGCAGCCATGATGTTCTCTACTGTTGCGTCAGCATTCAAAATTCGGGTGGAAGAATCGAAACGGGAGCGGCCAACGAGCCGCGGAACATGTGAGACAACCCGAAGTTTGAAGCCTGACAAGGCTCTACCCTGATCACCCCAACTTCAGACTGCTAAACGATTGTGAATTTCAAATTTCTGATTGCGTGAGTTGCAATATAACAAAATCAAGATAGAATCCCACGACAGACATGAGACTGAGTCTCAGTTTCTCGATTGACGATGCAAGCCACTTCAGGTAGCCAGCCATACCGTGATCGTCTGAAAGCCGGCCTGTTGCCGGTCAGGGCCTTCAAAATCTGGTTTAACTTGAAGAGTGGGAGTTTCTTTCGGCGTCGTTCCGTGAATTGTGATTGCAATGCATTTTGTGATTCCGTTCCGGGATATCTCGATCGCTGATGAACCTGCTCGGTTTATTTCGTGTTGAGGAGTCATTGTCGTGCTTTCCCCCCAATCCCGCCCTGTTGATCAGTGTTCCCCCCTACTACGTCGAATGAAACGATCCGGCCAGAAGGCATTTACGCTCATCGAGCTTCTGGTCGTCATTGCGATCATTGCCATTCTCGTCTCATTACTGTTGCCGGCCGTTCAGCAGGCCCGTGAAGCGGCGCGCCGCTCTCAGTGTAGAAACAATCTCAGGCAGATCGGCTTGGCAATGCACAACTACGAGAGCACGTTCGGCATGTTTCCGCCAGGAGGGATTGGAATCAGCAGTACAACAACTGGCACAAGTGGTTCTCCCGCAGCTGGGGGCTTTGTCGTCATGCTGGCTTATCTGGAACAGGCCGCAACATACTCGTTGTACGATTTCAACAAACTCTATACTGATGCAGACAACCAGGCGGTGACTTCCCAGAAGGTCCCGACATATCTGTGTCCGAGTATGTCGACCGGACGTCCCGTTCCCCAAACTCTGTGTAACGAAGCTCCCTATGCTCCCGGAAGCTATCTGTTGTGCGAAGGAACAGGAGCCTATCAGCGTCCCGGCCGAGGCATCTTTCCTTTGTTCCTGCTGGGATACAGTCAGGACATGAATGTGAATCGACCGGTTCGCTTGCGGGATATTACAGACGGCTCGTCGAACACCCTGGCCATCGGAGAGACCTCTTACAATTTCAATGATTTGAAATTTACCTCTCCGGCGGCCTGTAACGGACTGCCGCGACAGGGATACGCAATCTGGGGGGGAGGATGGCCGGGACGCTCCATCGGGAATACGAGCAAAAAAATCAACGACACGGCGGGAATCACGAGTGTTCTGAACATCAACGGGCAATTTTCCAGTTCACATGTCGGGGGAATCATGGGCCTTCTTGCCGATGGCTCCGCCCGCTTTATTAATGAAAACATCGACAGGGATCTGTTCAATGCACTAGGAACGCGAGATGGAGACGAGGTGATCGGGGAATTCTGATGCTGTCATCATTCGACGTGACACCGTGGAAATTTTCTGTCCCCCTGTTCTGTGAGAACTTGCCATGCTCGTTGATTCCCTTGTTCGAATTTGTCGTTTCAGAATGCCTGTTTTATTTTTACTGCTGATGGCGACCTTCGGTTGTGGAGGTGTCCATTTTCCTGGTTCCAAACTGCGACTGCCCGTTTCTGGAACGGTCAAACTGAATGATCAGCTGGTCTCTTATGCATTGATCGAATTCATCCCGAGCAGCGCAGACAAAGGGATTGCAGGTTCTGTTGTTGTGGAAGAAGGGCGGTTTGACCTTCCGTCAGAGAAGGGACTGGAGCCCGGTGAATATGACGTGACCGTTCTGGGCTACATGCCTGAGGACACACAAAGTGTGGATGAAAAGAAACTCAAGGAGATGAAAAAAGCCCGTTCCATAATCCCTGAATTTTATCAGCACCGCGGGCACCTGAAGATTCTGATTGACGAAGGTCAATCCACCGATCTGGTTCTTGAACTCTCATCCAAACCCTCGCAGGGGTCATAGACAAGAGGCACACTTAATGGCGCCATCATTCTTATCACGACGTTCATTTCATGCAGCACTGGCAGGTGGCCTGGGTGTTGGTGCGAGCACCTGGCTGTGTGCTCAGGAGACAGCATCTCCGGCACCGGTGACTCCCCCAGCTGACGCTGAGCCTGAACGTGACTATCCCGCCCCCTCTTTTAAGCCGAAGTTCAAACGGCCACAATTAAAGGCGCTGCTGATTCAGGACTTTGTGATCTATGCCCACTCTGACTTGAAGATGGTGGAACTTCTGCTGCAGAAGGATGTCAATCTGGTCAACGCGACGGTGGACTGGGGAGGAGGAGACTGGGAATCAGGACTCGGAGCCGCATCGCATATGGGACGGCGGGAGATTGCGGAGTTTCTGCTCTCCAAAGGAGCCCGCATCGACATTTTTGCCGCAACAATGCTGGGATATCTCGACGTTGTGAAATCTCTTCTGACATTGCAGCCGCAATTGATCAATGCCCGGGGCCCGCATGGATTCACTCTGCTTTCCCATGCCAAGGCAGGCAAAGAACAGTCCGCCGACGTTCTGGCCTTTCTGCAGGACTTCAAAGCTCCGGCGACAGACATGCCCTCCACCGGTGGCATGAATTCGTAAGTCAGATTCTGTCGTTTCAGGTTGTTTCAATAGGGAATCGAGAGGTCGGGGATAACAGCATCAAACATGATGCGAATTCCTGACTCACGCAACTTATTCATCTCACTTCAAGAACAGACTTAACATGACATCTTTTAGAACCACATTGTTCGGCCTGATGTGCCTGCTGGGAAGTACGGTCGGGGCGTCGGAACCGACGGGCCTCTCTCGTGGTTATCCTCCAATGCCAGAGGCCGTCACCAGTTTCGGGGCGACCGTCCTCGATGGTTCCGTCTACATCTTCGGCGGGCATATGGGGCGAGTTCCGGGGAATTCCAAAGCGGTTCTCTCCCCACACTTCGCCCGACTCGATCTGAAGAATCCCTCTGCCGGATGGGAAACACTTCCCATGGTCGAAAGCTCTCAGAGTCCCGGGCTGGTCGCGTGGAACGGGAAGATTTATCGCGTTGGAGGGCTGAGTTTCCGCAATGAAGCAGGGGAGCCGACCGATCATCGCTCGCTGGAAACGTTCGCCAGCTTTGATCCACAGACCAGGACATGGACAGACCTGGCGCCATTGCCGACTCCCCGGTCTTCACTGGATGCTGCGGTCGTCGACGGCAAGCTCTATGTCGTCGGAGGCTGGGACCTGCAGGGAAATAATGTGTCAGGGGGGACTTGGCATGACGAAGCCCTGGTGTTCGATCTCGCGGATGAAAAAGGAAGCTGGAAAGCGATCGCCAAGCCTCCCTTCCAGGCTCGCGCCCTCGCAGCAGCAGCATATCAACACAAGCTTTATGTATTAGGTGGAATCAGCGGCAGTCGACCGACGAACGAAGTTCATGTCTATGATCCGGCAACCGACACATGGACAACCGGTCCTGAGTTGACCATTCCCGGTCGACTCAGTGGATTCGCTATGGCAGCGTTCGGTACGAATGACAAACTGTATCTTTCCGGAGGATCTGGAACCGTTTATCAGATCAACGCGGAAGGGAATGGCTGGGAAGCACTGGAGCGTCTTTTCTTCCCTCGTTCGTTCCATCGTCTGGTGATTGGCCCGTCCGATGAAATCATCGTTCTGGGAGGAATCGGGGCACAGACCTATCTGTCCAATGTTGAAGGAACCATTCCCTCCTCGGAAAAAGAGATGAAAACCCTGACATGGGACGTGGAGTTCGCAGGAGAAGCCCGCCACAGTCAGGCCCTTACTCTTCGAGGTTCAACACTGTATGCCTTCGGCGGCAACAAAAGCACCAAGGCTCACGATTTCAAGAAAGAGAATTTCTCCAACGAAGTGATTACCTTTAACCTGCATTCACGCGGTGCGGAAGTTCTGCCTCCGTTACCTCATGCTGTTCAAAGTGGAGCGGCCTTTGCGAGCGGGACCCGTCTGGATCCGTCGCTGTATGTCGTTGGGGGACTGGCTCCGACGGAAGAACGCTTCGGCCCAACCGACGTAATCCAACAATACCGCATTCGCAGCAAATCCTGGGTTGAAGAAGTCAAACACCTTCCGGCTCCCCGTTCGATGTTCGAACTCGCTACCGAAAATAATGTGGCGTGGATTTTCGGCGGAAGTGCCGGTTCCAAGCTGGCGACCGAGACATGGTCCTGGGACGTCGTCAATGGTCAGGGAGTGGAAGTCGTCGAAGGTGCCGGAATCCCAACTCCGCGACGTTCCTTCGCCGGAGCCGTATTCCAGAACAAGTATTATATCGTCGGGGGACTGGGAGAACGGGCCGAAGGGAAATCCAGTCTGGTTGACACGGCTCACGTCTTCGATTTTGAAACAAAAACATGGTCGGAAATCGCCGCTCCCAAACATTCCCGTGTCTTCTCACGACTCGCGGCCTCGGGAGGAAAACTGTATCTCGCCGGTGGCTTCACTCAGATCGACGGCCACTTCGCCGGGGCCACTCCGATTGAAGTCTATGATCCTGAGACAAACACCTGGGGAACGGTACTGGAAGAGTTTGCTCCACAACTCTCCAAGATGACTTTGCTGGGATATCAGGACCGGTTGCTGTTTTACAGCATTGATGCCGATCAGGCAGGACTGGCTCATTTCGTACTGATTGATCCCGCTCCTCAGACGGATGGTTATGGACCGCCGGCCAACGAAGGCCAAGACCGATCTGCCAGTCAGGAACTGGCCGCGCAGTTGCGAAGTCTCGACAAAAACGGAGATGGACAGATTGCGCTGGACGAAGTGGGGGAACGGTTTCAGCAGCTCATCAAACGGATCGATACCAACGGAGACGGCATTGCCTCTCAGGAAGAAATCAGCGCCTTTGGCAAAACTCTGGACGAGCAGAATCGTCCTCAGCCAGGAGCCGCCGGTGGTGGAGGGGGTGGTCCAGGGGCCAGCCCCGCAGCCGGAGCGTCTCCGATGACCGGTCCCATGACCGGAGCCGGCAGAGGTCGGGGACCACGCGGAACCCCGGAGGAACGAGTGACCCGATTCTTTGAAGAGAACGATAAAGACAAAGATGGGGTTCTCAAAGGGGAAGAAGTCCCCGAGCGATGGCGAAACGATCTCGAACAGATTGACACCAACAAGGATGGCGCCCTCGATCGCGCCGAGGTGGAAGCACGCTTCCGTTCCTTCGGAAGAGGTCGCAACGGGGGACGACCTGGCTCGGGGAATCCGGCAAGAACCGGCCAGCCTTCACCACAGGCAGAGGGACCGGCTTCGTGATCTGGCGATTCCAATACGATCGATTTCGTTCCTGTTCATCTCGTTTCCAATACTTTCCGGCTCTGGAGTGAAGAATGCGACTTTCTGGATGGTTCTGTTCCTTTCTGATGATCCCGATCACGGGATTGATGGTCTCCTGGACGCCGAATGTCATGGCGTCGGATCGGTATGTTTTCGAACATGAATTCGTGTTGGGAACCTCTCTCCAGATTCAGGTCGACGCCGATTCGTCTGAAGCGGCCGATGCGGCGGAGAGCAGAGTTCTCGCCGAGATCCAACGTCTCGAAAAAATCTATAGCCGTTACGACGCTCTGAGTGAACTCTCTCAATGGCAGGCATCCGGGGCTCAGGCAAAACCGGTTTCCAAAGAATTGTTGCAAGTGCTCGTTGCATGCGATCGCTGGCAACGACTGAGTCATGGAGCATTCAACCCGGCAGTCGAGCTGGCATCCCGGGTCTGGAAGCTGGCCGAACAGAACGGGCATCTTCCTGAACCGGAAGAACTCGCTCGTACTGCGGAACGGATCCGGCAGCCACAGTGGACGTGTGATGAAGCGACAGGCACTGCCACCCGTCTTGCCTCTGGCCCATTGACGCTGGACGGCATTGCCAAAGGAACGATTCTCGATCGGGCTGCACAGGTGGCACTGGACGGCTTTCCGGAAGTTCGCGGAATCATCGTCAATATTGGCGGCGATATTCGGATCGCTGGCGAAGCGGTCTCTCCGGTCCAGATCACCGATCCATTCCACGATGACCTGAATGCGAAGCCGTTGTGTAGCATTTATGCCCACAATCAGGGAATCGCCACAAGCGGTGGGTATCGTCGTGGGTTTCAGATCGCGGGAACGCTGCATTCTCACATCATCGATCCACGAACCGCTCAACCGGTTGACCAGTTCGCGAGCGTGACCGTTGTGGCCGGAGATGCCGAGACAGCCGATGCGCTGGCAACAACATTCCATGTGTTGCCTGCAAACGAATGCTTCGCACTGGCGACCACCATTCCGGGAATCGAATTCCTGCTGGTGACGAACGAAGGAGAACAGATCGCCAGTCCCGGCTGGGAAGAACTGCAACGTCCCCGTCTGTATCGACTCGCTGAAGCGACTCAGGCATCCAGTCCAAAAGCCTCTCCATTTGTTGATGCCGGGAGCGGACTGTTGGAACTGGAAGTGAACTTCGAACTGAGTCAGCCCACCGGAGCCCAGTATCGACGCCCCTATCTCGCCATCTGGCTGGAAGACCCTGATGGATTTCCGGTGCGAACAGCGTTGCTCTGGATCACCACCAAACAGCCCGGGCCGCGCTGGCATCGTGACCTGTTGCGATGGTATCGAAACGACCGGACTCGAAAACTGGCCGATCAGCGGGACCTGATCGGAGTCATCTCGGATGCGACCCGCGGTCCCGGAAAATACAAAGCCGTCTTCGACGGGAAAGATGATGCCGGTAAGCCCCTCAAGCCTGGGAAATACACTCTGTATCTCGAAGTCGCCCGGGAGCATGGAACCTATCAGTTGATCAGTCACCCTCTGGAACTCGGTGCCGAACCGATTGCCGCAGTCAACCTGAAGAGCAATGTCGAAATCAAATCCGCCACTGTTGAATATCGCCAGCCCGTCACCTCCGGCGGCGAGTCCCAGAAGCAGTAGTCCACTTCCGGATCTTCTGCGGAAACCGGCGGTGCGACCCTCCGGCGCCAGTGTTCCTGCGCGCCGACGCAGCCCCCTGTTTACATGGACCGCCGCGACAATTCGCTGGGTACACATCTATATTTCGCTTCTGGGTTTCACCGCGTTAATCTTCTTCGCCGCCACCGGAATCACGTTGAATCATCCAACCTGGTTCGGTGGCGACGTTCAGAAAATCAGTGAATTTCAGGGAGAGATGTCTCCGCGCTGGCTGGAACGCAAGGTTCCGGACTCGGCTTCTCTCTCCCCATCAGAGGAAGTGGATGAGTCGCTTCTGATTGACCGGTTGTCCGTAGTGGAACATCTGAGAAACGCTCATCACATTCGGGGAGCTGTCGCGGAGTTTCGCGCAGACGATCAGGAATGCATGATTCTCTTCAAAGGCCCCGCCTATGCGGCCGACGTCTATGTGGATCGCATCTCGGGAAAGTACAGCGGAACCCTGACGACGATGGGGGCGGTCGCTCTGATGAACGACCTGCATAAAGGACGCGACTCCGGCCCTGTCTGGTCCTGGGTGATTGACCTGAGTGCGCTCCTGATGATTGTTGTCTCCGTCACCGGGCTGATTCTGGTCTTGTATCTGAAGCGAAAACGAAACTCCGGAATCCTGACCGCCGTGGTCGGCACGGTCCTGTTTGCACTCCTGTACTTTGTCTGGGTTCCATGATTCTCCGTGGTTTAATGGCATTCCGGAAAAAGCAGAGGAACCACGGAAAAAGTCGATTCATCAGGCGAAAGCCGTTTTAGAGCCGCGAACAAAACCTCTCAAACGATGAATATTTCCTTTCCGCGAGCGGATCGGTGTCGGTTTTGTTAGGGGTTATTAGAAGCATGGTTGCTAGTGTTGCGTCAGCATTCAAAATTCGGGTGGAAGAATCGAAACGGGAGCGGCCAACGAGCCGCGCAACATGTGAGACAACCCGACGTTTGAAGCCTGACAAGGCACTCGCTTTCCGGGTAATGTGCAATCGGGAAGTTGTTTCGGGACTGTTGCGAGCAAGGCTCCGTCAGCACATTGCGGCCCATGCTGATTCACCACATGTACTGCAATCCGCCGCTGCCGACGTTGAAGACCTGGTATTCATTCATCTGGATGTCGTAGTTGGCGAAGATCGAGAGTTGACTGGTCGCCTGCCAGCTGAGTCCGGCTCCCAGGACTGCCCAGTCTCGGCCGAAGTTCAGGCCATTGGTTGAGAAGCTCGGCCCTCCTACGCTGGCGAACGTGGTGTTCAGGCTCGTCGTGGGATCGAGGAACTCGTGAATCCACATCGCTCGGGCGGTTGGTGTCCAGCTTCCGCCTTGGGGGCCCTTCAGATTCGTCGACAGAGAGGTTCCCAGTACACCTCGCAGAGCGTTGGCATCGATACGGTCCACCGCGAGATTCATCACTCCGGCGCCCGATTCGTTAAAGGCATTCTGTCCCACGTAGATATAGTTGAGCGCTACGAACGGTTGCAGAACCACGTTTCCACCACGGAACCGCAATCCCTGTTCGAGCCAGGTGCTGGACTGCCAGCCGTTGTAGTCGGCCGTCGCGGTGGCGTTGATTCCCGGGACTGCCACGGTCCGGGATGAATCGTATTCGTTGAACCCGAAGGCACCTGAGAGCAACGTATACGTCCAGTCCAGATCACGAATTCCATAGCCTCCGAACTGGCCGGCATTGGAGATCACCGACTGATTACGGCTCGGAGTCTTCAGATCCATATAGGCATACGAACCGAACATTCCGATCGTATGAATCGAATCGAGATCCCGGTCCAACCCGAACAGCGTGCCACCAATTCCATAGCGGGAACCACCGGCGTTGCCATCACTTTCCGCGTTTCCGCCCAGTCCGTATCCGCTCATCCAGCCGCGCCACTGGTCATCGTGAGAATTTTCCAGACAGTGGATCAACAGAATGGACTGGCCGGTTTTCGTGTCCTTCACCAGTGAAACATCGGCATTGGAAACACGTCCCCGACCGGCGGGGCTGGCATTGGCTGCGAAGCCGTTCACATTCTGGTTCCCTCCCAGAATGTTCTGGCGCAGGATCAGTTGCATCATCAAGGCGTTTTGAATCTGCAGCTGGGCAGTCGTCCCATAGATTTCCCCGGTCATCTGGTTCAGGGCCGTGTCGAGGTCCGTGGTCGTGAGTTGCTGCAGATCGGTAATCAGATCCTGAAGCTCAGGCGTCGGGCTCAAGCTGTGGAAGTCGAGGTAATTCGCGACCTGCATCTGGTTGAAGCTGTTGGCGAAGGCGGCGAAGTCCGACTGAATGGAATTCAGAGTGAAGTAAGCGGTGTTTCCGTCGTATCCCAACACCGCGTTGAAGAACGCCAGGTTGTCGGTGATGTCGGCGAATCCCCCAGTCAGGCCGCTGTCGGCGGTGAGAAAATCATATCGCATGCCGTGGGTGTAACCCGCTCCGCTGGCTGCGACTACGTCCACGACACCGTCCAGAGCGGCTGCTCCATTCACCTGCACGAAGTCGTTGTTCACGCCCGCGACCGGTGTGGCCGACAGGTCATCGATTTCAATTTGCAGTGTTCCATCGGAGGTTTGGGAGAAGACGCCATTCACGGTCATCGTGCCGATGGAGTTGCCGGGAGCGAACAGGCCGCTGTTGGTCAAATCACTAATCGTCCCCGTTCCCGAGAACTGCGATCCGGAAGCAATTTGCACGCGGCTGCTTCCATAGGTGCCGTTCACCACCAGGTGGCCGTCGAGAAGATTCAAAATCCCGTTGTGCGACCCCATTCCAGCCAGCTCCAATTTGCCGCCGCCGGAAATGTCCAGGTTGCCGCCGCCGGAAAGGCCGCCATCCCAGAGGGAATCGAACCCGTTGGTATTGATGGTGCCGCCATTGGATCCCAGCGTGATGCCACGCGAGGAGGAGCGATCGGCGTCGGTCCGCAACGTGCCGAGGTTTAAGAAAATGCCTCCCGAGGCATCCCCGAGGTTATTGTCATTCGTGATGGCAATCGTGCCGCCAATGATGATATTCGTTCCGCCGGAATAGGTGTTGTTGCTGGAAAGGATCAGAGTGCTATTACCACCTTTGACGAAGGCTCCGGTGCCGCTGATGACTCCGCTAAACGTGGAATTGTTGTCGGACCGCGTGGCCAGCCCCCCGCTCCCCAGATCGATATTTCCGGAACCGGAAATCGCGCCGACCGTTTGACCGAAGTCGTTGAGGTCGAACGTCGCGCCGTCGTCCACGAAGAGATTCGTGGTGTTGCTCAGCGACTCAATCTCGCCGAGTTGCAGCGTCCCCCCCAGGACGTTGGTGTCGCCGCTGTAGGTGTTGGCCCCGTTGAGAGTCAACACGCCATTTCCCGTTTTGGTGAAGGATCCGGTGCCGCCGAAGCCCCCGCCGAAGGTCGAATTGAACCCGTTGGTATTGATCGTTCCGCCATTAGCTTCCAGCGTGACAAGGCGGGAAGAAGTGATCGACGCATCGGTGCGGAGCGTCCCGCCGTTGAAGCTCAGTGTTCCGGAGCTGTCTCCCAGATTGTTGTCATTCGTGATGGCGACGGCGCCGCCGTTGATGTTCGTCCCGCCGCTGTAGGTGTTGGTGCCGGTCCCTTCTTTGGTGAACGAACCGGTTCCGGACATCACCCCGCTGTACGTGCCGTCGTTATTGTCATCGATGATGACTTTGTCGTTGTTGATAATGTTGCGGTTGTTCATCGCGCCGATCGTGCCGATCAACGCCCCTTCATCCACAGTCACCAGTCCGGTATTGCTGAGCGCCTGATTCTTTGTGAACGTCAGGCTGCCGGAGCCGGTCTTGACGAAGTCCCCCCCTCCGGTGGAAGCCAAATAACCGTCAAAGACCGCATCGTTATCGGTCCCCACGGTTGCGGTGCTGCCGGTGTTGATGAGCAGGTAACCGGTTCCGGTCAGGTCTCCCAGGATCGCGTCGAAATTGTTATAAACTCCCAGCGTCCCGGTCCCTTCCAGATGAACATTGTTCTGTTGCGTCAACGCATCGGGACCGTTGACGATGACCCAGGCGGGGCCGACAACTTTGAGATCACCGGTAAAGCCGCTGTTGTCGCCATTCAACCACAGGGAGACCCCCGCGTCTTCCTGTCCCCGCTGGAAGGTGAGTTTTCCGTCCCCGGACAGTGCCCCATTGAGGAAAGCGTTATTGCCTCCCAGGAGCATGCCATCCTGAATGATGGTCAGGTCTTCGTTGAGGACAATGTCATTGAACAGAATCCGTGAGGACACGTCGCCGAGAAGTTTGAGGTTGCCTCCGTTGGCCTGAATGTCACCAGTCCCCAGGTTGGAGATGGATCCTGAGATGGCGATCGTCCCGGAATTCAGAAAGGTGTCTCCGAGATAGGTGAGCGAGCCGGAAAGTTCGAGCGTGCCGCCGTCGTTATTGGAAACGGAGCCGGCGCCGGAGATGTTGCCGTTGATCGTCAGCGTGCCGTCGCCGGTCTTGTTGAGCCCGGCATCGGTGAAGATGTCATCGTTGTAGGTCTGGGTGTCGGGAGCATCCACCTGCAGGTTGATCTCCGTGCTGCCCCCCATGAAATAGAACCCGGACCCGGCTGTCCCGCCGTTGGCACCGGCTGATCCGGTCCCGACTCCAATGCCGCCGACACCAGCGTTGATCTTTCGTGCGGCTCGGCGGGAGCCTCCCCCTTCCAAAACCGATTCCATCATGAAAAGAGGCTCAAAACATTGAACTTTTCAATAAGTGCAACTGTAGTATTAGGACTGTCCTTGGAGTATAGCCCGGGAACCGGTCGCTGCTATTTTTATCAATGAGAATACGTGTCGACAGGTTACGCCAGCAAGGTCAGAAGTTCCTTACGACAGTGTCCGGGTGCAGGACCTCGCCAGTGGAGATCCTGGTTGCAATAAATCCTCCGTTGACAAGTTACTTCTCATGACCTACTGTACTATCGTGCTAGAACAGTAGGTTATTATGTTTCTTCGCATCGATCCTGCCAGCAGCGTTCCCATCTACGAACAGATCGTTCGGCAGGTGAAGTTTGCGATTGCCAACCGCACATTGCAGGTTGGGGAACATGTTCCGTCCGTACGGGAAATGGCCAGTCAGGGGGCGGTGAACCCGAATACGGTGGCCCGAGCTTATCGTGAACTTCAGGCAGACGGTATTCTCGTTCCGATTCGTGGGACCGGACTGGCCGTAACCCCGGAAGCTCCGCAACTCTGCCGTAAACAGCGCCTGGAACTGGTTCGGGAACGGTTGCAATCCGTTCTTACTGAAGCTCTGCAGAACCAGATTGAACCAGACGAGTTGCGGAAGATGCTGGAATCAGAACTGAAACGTCTGTCAGGCAGGAAATCGACCAGATCGGAGTGACCATGAGTAATGTCGTCTCGCTGCAGCATGTCTCGAAACGCTTCCGTAAGACACAGGCTCTGGATGATGTCTCCATCGAGATCCCTCCCGGCACCGTCTGTGCATTGCTCGGAGCGAACGGAGCCGGGAAGTCGACTGCAATCCGATGCCTGCTTGGATTGGAGCGTCCCGATTCCGGGCGGTGTGAAATTCTCGGCATGGAATCTCAAAAATACAGTCGTGAAATTCGTCAACGAGTCGGGTACGTCGCCGAGAAACCAGCACTCTATGACTGGATGACGGTCGAGGAAATGGGTTGGTTCGCCGCCGGATTTTATCCACCGGGATACCAGCAGGAGTATCAGCAGAACGTCAGCAGATTCGGTCTGAGTCTGAAGCAGCGCATCTCCGAACTCTCCAAAGGCTCTCGCGCCAAAGTGGCGCTGTCTCTGGCCTTATCACATAATCCAAGGCTGCTTGTACTGGATGAACCGACGTCCGGGCTGGACCCGCTTGTCCGGAGGGAATTTCTGCAAAGCATGGTCGATGTGGCCGGTCAGGGGCGAACCGTGCTGCTCTGCAGCCATCAGGTACATGAAGTGGAACGGGTTGCGGATTACGTTGCAATATTGCTGCAGGGAAAGCTCGCCTGCTTCGAACGACTGGATGATTTGAAACACCGCACGCGCGAACTGGTGATGAGACTGCCGGAATCGGATTCACCGTTACCGCCGCTTCCGGGAGTCGTGCTGGCACAGACATCGCTTGGACAGGAACGGAGCGTGTTGATACGCGATCTGGATGAACAACAACTGTCTGGGTTCGTCGAGTCGGGAATCGCTTATGAGGTCAGGCATCCCAATCTGGAAGAGATCTTACTCTCCCTTCTCCGTGAGAAACGGGAGCAGGGAGAGAGGGACAAACAGGATGGGAAAAGCATCCTGACCAGCAACAGGTGAACGTCACTTATTGACGAGCATGGACCCGACTTTCTCTGTATGACAGATGTGAGTTTCTCATGATGCTGCTTCCAAATCGCTGCTTCTCCCGAATCGTGTGGAAAGAGTACCGCGCACAGTATCAAATCTGGCTGGCACTGCTCATTGGTGCGATTGTATTTCAGGCTTTCTTTCTGTTTTTCGATACGACAACACAGCAGGTGCAACCGGATTACCCGATTGCGGTCGGAGTCATTTTAACGCTCTGTTATACCGTCAGTTGTGGTGCGATCCTCTTCGCCGGTGAACGGGAAGAAGAGACCGACCGGTTCCTTCAGACGCTGCCGTTTCCTGCCTGGAAATTCTTCGCCGGGAAATTGACGTATGCGTTCCTGAGTATCGCACTGTTTGCGGGAGGAACGTATTTAACAGGATATGCCATTGCTCTGGCAGTGAGCCCGTCGAGTGTATCCCGGTTCTCCAATCCAGAAGGTCTAATGATCATTCCCTTTTCGAAAATTTATCTGGAAGGGGCCTTGATTCCCAGTTTCCTAAGCTTTGCATCGGCAGCGGTCGTGTCCATCCTCACCAATCGGGTGATGTTCGCTCTGGTCGGCGGCTCGATATTGACCGTGTCATTGAACGCGACGCTGATCCATATCCAGCGGGAAGTATCGCCGGAAATTTACAGCTTATCAGGAGGAGTCATTCTCCTGACCGTATGCGGAGCCTTCGTTCCGGCATGGTTACACGGAGGGCCGAGATGGTTCGCGGTCTCTGGTTGGGCAGGGTATCTTCGAGAGCGTTCCTGGCATCGGGCATTTCGCACGCGATTTCTGAAATGGGCATCAAGTCGAGCAGCCCCAGCGGCACGAATGTTTGGAGTGCTGATCTGGAAAGAGTTTTGCGGGGTAATCCCGATGCTCTTGATTTCCATCCTCGCGATTTTTGTTCTCCGTTTGACACCAGTCGCTCAGTACTTCGTCGAATTCTCCGTCCGATTAAATCTATTGGAAGCAAAAGCTGCCGCATTCAACTCCTTCTTTTTTTGGGGATACGTGCTCTCAACCGCTCTCGGAGTGTTGACCTTCAGTGGAGACTCCCGTCAGCAGCGGATGCAGTTTCTTACTGACCGAGGCGCATCGCCGGGCATGATCTGGCTATCAAAGCTGCTCATCTGGACGCTTCCACTCTGGGTGCTATTTGTCGCAGTGGGATTCTTCTGCTGGATTGATACCGTTGTCCTGCAAAGCGTCGGTCTCGTTGAAATCACTCTTTTCGAGAGATCGCCGTTTGCTGAAATTTTCCGGCACTTTGCGTTCGGGGTGGTCTGTTGTTATGCCGTGGCTCAGTTAATTTCACTCTGGGTGGGACGAATTGTTCTCGCTGCCAGTATCGCAACGATGATGGCAATCTTTCTGGCCATGTGTCATCGGGGACTGGCCGCATGGGACATCCCCTTCTGGTTCTCGTCTGGGGTGTTCACTCTGTCCTGTCTCGCGGCCTCGTATTTCACACTGGAAGGGTGGCTGAAACAGACCCGAAGTTGGAGACGTGTTGCCGTTCAAACCACCTGGATCCTTGTTCCTCTGATGATCATCACGATTTCGATACGACAATGGCGCATCATCGAAATTCCGTTGACTTCGCCAGGATTCGACTGGCAGGAACATGAGAAAGAGATGGCTCAGTTTGATCTGGAATGGTCCAAAGAGTGGGCTGCTTTGAATGCGACGATGCCAACAGGAAAAGATAGTGGCGTTGAAGAGTTCCGAAACTTTCATTTCATGGCCCGCCATGTCTCAGAGAGAATCCTTGATAATCCTGGATTAAAACTGGATCCGTCTTTAGTGTTAAATCAGGATAAAATTATCGAAACTCTGAATCGATCTCTTAACCTCACTCCGAGCGGATCGGGTACTCCCGGGCTGGATGAAAAATGGGAACGTCTTCACGCAACGTTCGTTCTGAACCGGTATCTCCGAAACCTCTCTTCAGATTCTCGGCAATTGTGGAACCATGATCGTTTCCAGAGAGGATTGAACGACTCCTTGAGACGTTGGATTCAGGATCATCGCCAGACTCCCGAGTTACTGACGAAATGTCTTGATGCTCAGTGGGGGAAAGATCTTCCACAGAATGGGCTGCGCAATCAATACGTCACTCAACGACAGATTCTTGAGCGACGTGACTGGGGATGGCAATGGGCTCTACAACAAGACCCGTCACTCGCGAATCCCAAATTCCCATTATTGACCGCAATTCTGTTCAGCCAGGAACGGGAGCGAAATCTCCGTTTGCTGAACTGGCAGAACCGCTTACTAATGCCAAGGAAATGGTTCAGTCTGATTGATCCGGAACTCGCCCGTAGAAAGGTCATACAATGGGAACGGACGACAAGCCGGTTCCCCGGTGACGAGTTTCTGTCTGAGTTACATTACGTTAGCATCTATAGCAGAGAAATTGTCATTGAAGACACGGCAGGGATTTTATTATTAGCAGGACTGGAACGATATCGACTATTACATGGGGCTTATCCAGAGTCATTAAACGAAATTAATTCCGACCTTCCGTCTGACATGTTACTGGCCGCAGCGAGATTTCATTACGAACCCCACGGCTTTTCTTTCCCTCTGGTGATCTCCCCCAAGATGGCCTTTCCGGCAGGACAACCTCTGCTGATTCAAACCGGGAACGCCCGGACAACCACTTTTTCGCGACTGATCCCGGAAGGATTTTTAGACTCAGACGTTCAGACGAGACTTGAAGCAAATGATCAGGGAAAGAAACTGCTTAATCAACTGCAGTCGAAGGAAATCCTCTGGGCCTATGATGCGGACGTCCCTCCCATTAGAAACCATGCCCAAGACAGATCAGAAGCAATCAAAACACTTCGACAGATACGGGAGAAAACGGACCGGGTTCAATATGTCCGTAAAAGTGATATTACCCCTTAAAGAAACGGAAAATCAGTCGGGCAAAGAAGTGATTCAGTTCCTCACGTCGACCGTCGGTGTCCCAGTCACGATTGGTTTTGAGCAATTCGACAGGCAGCCGGTTGAGTCGGCTGGTCGCTGAACTTTCCCGTAACGCTTTCAGAGTTTCCGGAGCCTGACCTTCACTGCAAACTTTGATGTGAATGTTGTTCCGCTGTAGCACGCCAGCCGACGATCTCTCTAGTGACAGTACTCCCAAGTCTATTCACATAGAAGCAAGGGGTCAGGATTCAGGGGCCAGGGATCAGAAAAAGGCTGGAAATTCATGCCATTTCCTACCCACTATCCACCACCCACTTCTCTCCTATTCAGATCAAA
>Ga0182745_1002168_pt1 | contig 18010 bp, 18 predicted proteins | sample eDN3rd30CKraftBY_FD_128523 | JGI IMG/M metagenome (GOLD analysis project Ga0182745, IMG submission 128523) | Enriched backyard soil microbial communities from Emeryville, California, USA - eDNA 3rd pass 30_C Kraft BY (version 2) (version 2) | ecosystem: Environmental > Terrestrial > Soil >...
CCCTCGTGCAGGGTCAGGGCAAAGGGGCCGTCAACCGGGCATGTCCGCAGAACCCGGTCGCTCGCCAGCCGGGGAAACCACATGGAGATGATGCGTCGTCTTATTCCATCGAACATGCCAGGCGCCTAATGTTCCTGATTTGTTCTTGATAAGGGACCAGTGCTGGAGAGTCGAGTCTTCGCCCGCCGCGGCAGGGTCGAGGACCGGGGTGCAATGCCAGCGCGTCTCGGCCGCGTTGCTGCCCATCCCCTCGGGAATGAGGCAAAGTCCCGTCGACCCGCCGGCTTGCGCCGCAAGTTGCAACCGCCGCCCCTTGGTCAGGTCGAGCGGGCGGCTGAGTTCCATGACGACCAGCGCCACCGACCCGTCGCGCAAAGCCTCCTCGGCCACGGCCAGGGCCTCGTTCTGGTCCCTGACCCGGACGAGAAGCAGGCGCGCCGGGTCGAAGAAGTCATTCAGCCCGCGCGGATGCAGCCCCTCGCCCTGCCAGCCCTCCTGCACCCACATCACCTCGCCCGGAATGCAGGCGGCAAGCATGGCGGCAAAGGCGGGGGCGGCGGGGCCACAGGCCTCGTGGACGCGGCCGGTCCGCAGGGGATAGCTGGGCAGGGGATCGGTTGACATGGCGCCAATCTAGCCCCGGCCGCGCGCGGGTTCAAATGACGGCAAGCTGCGCTGCATCTGCCCCCGCAAACCCCTGATTTCGCTGGAGGCTGCGTGGAGCGCCGCGACGATCGCTCCATCGGATCTTCGCAAAAACGTCACCCTATCCTTAACCCATCGCCACATTCGGGGCGCAAACGCCACGCGACTTCAATGCAATGAAGCCCCAGTAAGCGAGAGGGAACAATGCTCATCAACCGCCGCCAAAGCCTTGGCCTGTTCGGAGCCGCCGCCGGCTCGCTGATCCTGCCGCGCCGCCTGATGGCGCAGGGCCAGCGACGCGAGATCACCGTCGCAGTGCAGAAGATCACCAACAACAACACGCTCGACGTCTGGAACGAACAGTCGAACGTGGGCGAGCGCGTGTTCTTCCCGAACCTGTGGGAGGGCCTGATCCTGCGCGACTGGATGGGCAACCAAGGACCGGTGCCGGGCCTTGCCACCGAATGGCGGCGCCTCGACGACAAGACGATCGAGCTGAAGCTGCGCGAGGGCGTGCGCTTCCACAATGGCGACGAGCTGACCGCCGATGATGTGGTCTTCTCTTTCTCGGACGAGCGGCTGTTTGCCGGGACCGAGCCTGCGGGCGGCAAGACGCTTTACGAGGAAAACTTCAGGCCGCAATCCGCGAAGGAACTGCCGGCGAACATCCCCGGCATCGCCCGCCGCCTCTGGCCCGCGCTGCGGGGTGTCGAGGCCATCGACAAGTATACGGTGCGCTTCCACAACGCGACGCCCGATGTGACGCTTGAGGGCCGCCTCTATGCTTTTGGCTCGCAGATCGCCAGCAAGCGCGCCTGGGACGAGGCCGCGACCTATGCCGAATGGGCGGCAAAGCCTGTGACCACCGGTCCCTATCGGGTCGAGGAGTTCCGCCCCGACGTCTCGCTGACGCTGGTTGCCTTCGACGACTATTGGGGTGGCCGCCCGCCGCTGGCCCGCATCCGCTTTGTCGAGGTGCCCGAGGTCGCGAGCCGGGTGAACGGCCTTCTGTCGGGCGAATACGACTTTGCCTGCGACCTGCCGCCCGACCAGATCGCGACGATTCAGGGCGCGCCGGGGCTTGAGGTGCAGTCCTCGACCATCTGGAACCACCGCGTCACCGTCTTCAACAAGCAAAACGAGTTCCTTGCCGATCCGCTGGTGCGCCGCGCCTTCACCCATTCGATCGACCGTCAGGCGATTGTCGAGGCGCTCTGGGGCGGTCAGACCGCTATTCCGGCCGGGCTGCAATTCGACAGCTTCAAGACCTCGGACATGTTCGTCGAGGGCTGGTCGGTGCCGGAATACAATCCCGACCTCGCCCGCGACCTTCTGAAGCAGGCCGGCTACAAGGGCGACGCGATCCCCTATCGCCTGCTCAACAACTACTACACCAACCAGACGCCCACCGCGCAGATCCTGGTCGAGATGTGGAAGCAGGTCGGCCTGAACGTCGAGATCGAGATGAAGGAGAACTGGGGCCAGATCCACGACCCGGCGGGCGTCAAGGGCGTGCGCGACTGGTCGGCCTCGAACAATATCAACGACCCGATCACGCCCCTCGTCGTGCAGTTCGGCCCGAATGGCGAGGCTCAGCAGAAGCGCGACTTCTGGAACGACGAGGTGAACCAGCTTTCGATGGTCATGGAAACCTCGACCAACCACGGCGACCGCAAGAAGGCGATCACGCGCCTTCTGGAGATCTGCGAGCGCGAGGATCCGGCCTATACCGTCCTGCACCAGAACGCCGTGTTCACCGGGATGAAGTCCGAACTGAACTGGAAGGCCGCGCCCGCCTTCGCGATGGATTTCCGCGCCGCGAACTGGAACGTCTGAGCATCGACAGGCAGGGCGGGTCCGCATGGTCCGCCCCGTTTTCCTTTCCTACCCAGCAAGACAGGAGGGCGGCGCGATGACGTTCGTCTCCATCAGGGATCTGAGGGTCGCATTCGACGGCGTCCCGGTCCTGCACGGCATCAACCTGCGGATCGGGCGGGGCGAGGCGGTCGGCCTTGTCGGCGAAAGCGGCTGCGGCAAGTCCGTCACATGGCTCGCGGCGCTGGGGCTTCTGCCCGGCAAGGCGCGCGTCACCGGCTCGGTCATGCTGGAGCGGCAGGAGCTGATCGGCGCACCCCGCGCCTCGGTCGAGGCTGTGCGGGGTGCCCGGATCGCGATGATCTTTCAGGATCCGTCCTCCTCGCTCAACCCCGTCCACCGCATCGGTCGCCAGATCGGCGAAAGCCTGCGGCTGCATCGCGGCTTGCGTGGCAGCGCCGCAAGGGCCGAGGCGGTGCGGCTTCTGGACATGGTCGGCATCCCATCGGCTCGGACCCGGATCGACCTTTACCCGCATGAGTTCTCGGGCGGGCAATGCCAGCGCGTGATGATCGCCATGGCCCTTGCCGGAGCGCCTGACCTGCTGATCGCGGATGAGCCGACGACGGCGCTTGATGCGACGATTCAGGCGCAGATCCTCGATCTTCTCTCGGGGCTTCGCCGCGAGACGGGCATGGCGATGGTCTTTATCAGCCACGACCTTGGCGCGGTCTCGGCGGTCTGCGACCGGACGGCGGTGATGTATGCCGGGCGCATCGTCGAAGAGGGCGACATCGCGACCCTTTTCAGCGCGCCCGCCCATCCCTATACGCGCGGGCTTTTCGCCGCGATCCCCGAGATCGAGGCCGGTCGCGCGCGGTTGCAGCCGATCGAGGGGACGGTGCCCGATCCGCGCGACCTTCCCCCCGGCTGCGCCTATTCGCCCCGCTGTGCCCGCGCCTCGGACATCTGCGGGCGTTACCGGCCCGATCTGAAGCCGCGACGCGAGGCGGTCGGAGAGGTGGCCTGTTTCCATCCCTTCGCATCGGCGAACAGCACACTCCGGCAGGAGGTTCCGGCATGAGCGCGCTGCTTGAGGCGCGGGGGCTGGTTCAGGAATACCGGACCGCGAAGCCGCTTTTCGGCAAGGCTGGCAGCGTGCGGGCCGTCGACGGCATCGACCTTGCCGTGCGCGAGGGCGAGGTTCTTGGCATCGTCGGCGAAAGCGGCTCGGGCAAGTCCACGCTGGGGCGGATGCTCCTCGGGCTTGAGGCGCCGCATTCGGGCGAGGTCCGCTATCGCGGCCAGCCGATGCCGAAGCCGCATGGCGAGGCGTGGCGGCATCTCCGGGCCGAGATGCAGCTGATCTTTCAGGATCCGCTCGCCGCCCTCGACCGGCGCATGACCGTCGCCCGCCAGATCGCCGAGCCGCTGGAAATCCATCGCCTCGGGCGCGGCAGCGAACTCACGGAACGGGTCGCAGCCCTGATGTCCCGCGTCGGCCTGCGCCCCGATCAGGCCGACCACTATCCGCACGAGCTTTCGGGAGGCCAGCGCCAGCGCGTCGTCATCGCCCGCGCGCTGGCGACCGGGCCGCGCCTTCTCGTCTGCGACGAGCCGGTTTCCGCCTTGGACGTCTCGATTCAGGCGCAGGTGGTGAACCTGCTGCGCGACCTGCAGGAGCGGGAGCGGCTGACCATGGTGTTCATCAGCCACGACCTGAAGGTCGTGCGCAATATCTGCGACCGGGTCGCGGTGATGTACCTTGGCCGCGTGGTCGAGGAAGCCTCCTCGGACGTGATCTTCAGCGATCCGCGCCATCCCTATACGCAGGCGCTGGTCTCCTCGATCCCGAGGGCCGGGCAGGGGTTGGAGGGGCGGATCATCCTGTCGGGCGAGCCGCCGAATCCGGCCGAGAGGCCCCCGGGCTGCGCCTTCCATCCGCGTTGCCCCGCCGCCATCGCCGAGTGCCGGGCGACCCAGCCGGAGCTGCTTGCCCATGACGGCCGGCGCGCGGCCTGCCTGCGGCTCGACCGTTCCCGGCAATCTGCTGCTGCCTGAGGTTCACATGCTCCGTTTCATCCTCGCCAAGCTGTCCCGCGCGGCCCTGACCATTCTTCTGGTGATGACATTCGCCTTTGTCGTGCTGCGCCTGTCGGGCGATCCGGCGCAGATCCTGCTGGGGCCGGATGCGCCGCAGGATGCGGTCGAGGCCTTCCGCGCCCGCTGGGGTCTCGACGACCCGATCTGGCAGCAATATCTGGCCTATCTGAAACAGATCCTCAGCTTCGATTTCGGGGTCTCGATGCGGGACCAGTCGCCCGCCATCGACCTCGTGCTGGAGCGGTTGCCGGCGACGCTGGCGCTGACCGTCCCGGCGCTGATGCTGAAACTTGCGATCGGCATTCCGGCCGGGGTCTATGCGGCGCTGCACCGCCAGTCGGTCGCGGACCGGGGCGTCATCATGCTGTCGATCTTCGGCTTCACCATCCCCTCCTTCGTGCTGGGTCTGGTGCTGGTCCTGATCTTTGCCGTCAAGCTCGACTGGCTGCCTTCGGGCGGGCAGGCAAGCTGGCGCCACGCGATCCTGCCCATCGCCACCATGTCGATCGGCGGCATCGGCATCCTTGCCCGCTTTTCGCGCTCGGCCATGATCGAGGTGCTGGGCCAACCCTATATCCGCACCGCCATGGCCAAGGGCCTGCCCTGGCGCGACGTGGTCTGGCGCCACGCGCTGCCGAATGCGGCGGTGCCGATTGTCACGCTGATCGGCTTCATGGTCGGTGCGCTGATCGCCGGGGCGGTCGTCGTCGAGAGCATCTTCTCATGGCCCGGCATCGGGCGGCTCATCGTCGTCTCGGTCGCGAACCGCGATCTGGCCGTGGTGCAATGCCTGCTTCTGGTCATCGCGGCCTCGATGGTCGTGGCGAACCTGCTGGTCGATTTCGCCTATGGCCTGCTCGACCCGCGCCTGCGCGCGAAAAGCCCCGCCCATTGAGGAACTGAGAGATGGCAACCGCAACCATACTTCCCGCCCCGCGCCTGATGACCCGCATCCGGCTGAAGGCGCCGATCCTCGTCATCCTCTCGGTCATCTGGATCATCGGCATGGTTCTGACCGCGATCTTCGCCGACCTGCTTCGCCCCTATGACATCACCCGGATGGACCTTGTGGCGCGCCTTGCGCCGATGGGCACGCCGGGCCATTGGCTCGGCACCGACGAATTGGGCCGGGACGTGTTGTCGCGCCTCCTCCAGTCGATCCGCGTCTCGCTGGTCATCGCCTTTGGTGCGACCATCCTCTCGGCGCTGTTCGGCACGACGCTGGGCTTTCTGGCCGCGCAGTTTCGCGGCTGGGTCGAGCATCTGGTGATGACGCTTGCCGATTTTCAGGCGGCGCTGCCCTTCATGATCATGTCGCTGGCGGTGCTGGCCTTCTTCGGCTCCTCCATGATCCTCCTCGTCTGCCTGATGGGCTTCTACGGGTGGGAGCGTTATGCCCGCATCGCCCGTGGCCTTGCCATCGCGGCCTCGGCGCAAGGCTATGCGGCGGCGGTGGTGCAGCTTGGCGCGACGCCCCGGCATGTCTATATCAGGCATATCCTGCCCAACGTCGCCTCGACGCTGATCGTCTCGATGACGCTGACATTCCCTGAGGTGATCCTGATGGAATCCGGTCTCAGCTTTCTGGGGCTGGGGGTGCAGCCGCCGCAGACCTCGCTTGGCAACATGGTGGGTTTCGGGCGGGAATACCTGACCCGCGCGCCGTGGATCATGCTTGCGCCCTCGCTCGTCATCGTTCTGACCACGCTCAGCATCTCGTTGCTGGGGGATTGGCTGCGCGACCGGCTTGACCCGACCATTCGCTAAGGAAAACACATGTCAAAGATCATGGCGCATCGCGGCGCCCGCAATCTCTGGGCCGAAAACTCGGCGCTCGGCTTCCGCGAGACCGTGAGGCATGGCTTCGATGCCATCGAGTTCGACCTGCACCTGACCGATGCGGGCGAGCTGGTCGTCATCCATGACGCGACGCTGGAGCGGACCACCGACGGCGAAGGCCCGGTGCGCGCGCTGACGCCCGAGAGCCGCCGCGCGATCCGCCTGAAAGGCCCGGATGGCACGCTGATCGGCGAGGGCGTCCCGTCGTTCGAGGAGGTGCTGGACATCCTCGGCCCGCACCCTGTCGATCTTTACGTCGAGTTGAAGGCGGACGAGAACGGCGTCCCCTATCCCGGCATGATCGGGAAAGTCGTGGAAACCCTGCGCCAGCGGGGCTTGCAGGCGCGTTCGGTCCTCCACAGCTTCGATATCGGCGTCGTGCGCGGGATCCGCGACCTTGCCCCCGAGTTTCGCCGCCTGATCTCGGTCAATCGCGACTGGGCCGAGCGGCAGGGCGGAATGGCCGCCTTTCTTGCTGATCTGGGCGATCTGGTCGAAGTCGTCGGCATCCATCACGATCTTTTCGAGACCGAGTTCGAACTGATCCGCAGCCTGCGCCCGCTTTCCAAAACCTCGGTCTGGACGTTGAACGACCCCGCGTTGATAAGGCATTGGTTGCCGCGCGGCGTGGGCTTCGTCGTCTCCGACAACCCTGTCCTCGTGCGCGAGCTGATGAACGAAAGGAACGCCGCATGACCTATTCCGCAATCCTCTTCGACTGTGACGGCGTGCTTCTGGACAGCGAACCCCAGGGCTGCGAGGCGCTTGCCCGCGCAATCAGCGCGGCGGGCCGCCCGATGGACCGGGATGAGGCGACGCGGCTTTTCTCGGGCAATGGCCGGGCGGCAAGCCTCGCGTGGATGAAGGCGGCCGGCCTTCACGCCGAGGCGGTGTTCCGACATGCGGACGATATCCTCTTTGCCATGTTCGACCAGTCGATCCCGCTGGTTCCGGGGATCGAGAAGGTGCTTTGGGATTTCGACTTGCCGATGGCGGTCTGCTCGAACTCGATGATCGGCCGGCTGCAAAGCTCGATCATGCGCACCCCGCTGGCGGCGCGCTTCGGGCATCACGTCTACTCGGCCGAGCATGTGGCGCGGGCGAAACCGGCCCCCGACCTTGCCCTTTTCGCCGCCGACCGGCTGGGCATTCGCCCCGATCAGGCGATCTTCATCGACGACAACCCGCAGGGCATCCTTTGCGCCCGCGCGGCGGGCTGCCTTGCCGTGGGCTTCATCGGCCCCACCGAACACCGCCTTGACCATGCCCGCACCCTTGCCGCGGCAGGCGCGGATCATGTCGTTCACGGCATGGGCGAATTTCACCAATTGCTTTCCGAACTTTCCCTTCCCCGATTTGAGAAACTGGCTTGAACATGACCGAACTTCCGCTGCTGGGCGCCGCCCTTTCGACCCAAGACCTCGAGGGGCTTCAGGACTTCATCCTGTCCGAGGACCGCGACCTCGAGCTTCAGGATTTCTTCGATGCCACGCTTCTGAATGGCGACTGGAAATCCGTCGCCGACCGCGCCCGCAAGCTGCTTGGCGGATACAAGGGGCGGCTGGGCATCCACGGGCCGTTCTGGGGCCTGAACATCGCCAGCCCCGACCCCGACATGCGGGTGGTGATCGCGCGCAAGTTCCAGCAGGGCCTCGATGTCTGCGAATATCTTGGCGCGACGCAGATGGTCATTCATTCGCCCTATACGACCTGGGATTTCAACAATCTCGACAATTTCTCGAACCGTTCGGCCTATGACTGGGTGATCGAGAACTGCCACAATACCATGGGCGAGGTCGTGCGCCGCGCCGAGGAGATCGGCGTGACGCTGGTGATCGAGAATATCGAGGACAAGGATCCCGATATCCGCCGCATCCTTGCCGACAGCTTCAACTCTGCCGCCGTGGCGGTGTCGGTCGATACCGGGCACGCGCATTACGCCCATGGTTCGACCGGGGCGCCGCCCGTGGATTTCTATATTCGCCGCGCGGGGGACCGGCTCCAGCATGTTCATCTGCAGGATGCCGATGGCCATGCCGATCGACACTGGGCCATCGGCGAGGGGAATATCCGCTGGCACGGGGTATTCCGGGCGCTGGGGGAACTCACCTCGAACCCGCGCCTCATCCTGGAACTGCGCGACAAGGCCGGGATCCTGCCTTCGGTCGAGTTGCTGAGCCGGTTGGGGCTTGCGCGCTGAAACCGCAGTGATTTTTTGTTGACATAAATGTGATCTCTCCCGCAGGCTTCGGGCGATTTCGACGCGCCGGGAGGGGAGCCCGGCGCGTCGGAACGCATCAGGGAGGGATCACATGAACAGCAGGAACATGGTTGCCGCGCTTTTCCTTGGCACGTCTCTGGCCACGCCCCTGGCGGCCCAGGACAACATGGACAAGCTCACCAGCATGCAGCGCACGGACGCGACCTTCACCACCATCGCGCAGGATGACGAGCGCGCGACGGCGCTGAAGGAGATCCTGCCGCATCTCAAGGTGCCGGACGGTTTCGCGGTCAGCCTTTATGCGGTGGTGCCGGATGCGCGGTCGATGGCGGTCGCGCCGCAGGGGACCGTCACTTTTGTCGGCACGCGCAAGGACAAGGTCTGGTCGGTCGTCGACCGCGACCGCAACCGTGTCGCCGACGAGGTCAAGGATTTCGCACCTTCGGTCACTTTCGACCTGCCGAACGGTCCCTGCTTCTCGCCCGACGGTTTTCTCTATATCGCCGAGCGCAACCGGGTGCTGGTCTTTCCCGCTGCCGAGTTCTTCTTTGAAGGGCCGGACCCCGCCGTCGGGGTCGTCGTCGAAAAAGGCAAGCTGATCCCGGCCGAGGAGGAAAGCTTCAACCATACCGCCCGCGTCTGCCGGGTCGGACCGGACGGCAAGCTCTACATCTCGCTCGGCCAGCCGCATAACATCCCGCCGGTCGACAAGCACGAGATGTATGCCGAGGCCGGCATCGGCGGCATCATCCGCATGAAGAACGACGGGACCGAGCGCGAGGTCTTCACCCGCGGCATCCGCAACTCGGTCGGGCATGACTTCAACCCTGCCAATGGCGATCTGTGGTTCACCGACAACCAGGTCGACGGCATGGGGGACGACCTCCCTCCGGGCGAGTTGAACCGCCAGACCGAGGCAGGGCAGCATTTCGGCTTCCCTTGGGTCAATGGCGCGGTCGAGATCCCCGATTACAAGGACGTGCCCCGGCCCGAAGGGGTCGAGTTCATCGCCCCCGCGGCCGAGATGCAGGCCCATGCCGCCGATCTCGGGATGCGGTTCTATACCGGCAAATCCTTCCCCGAGAAATATCACGGAGGCATCTTCTCGGCCCAGCATGGCTCGTGGAACCGGACCACGCCGGTCGGTGCGCGGGTGATGTTCACCCCCGTCGATGCCGAGGGCAATGCCGGCGCGCCCGAGGTGTTCGCCGAAGGCTGGCTTGACAGCGAGACGGGCGAATATCGCGGTCGTCCCATGGACATCGCCTTCCTGCCCGACGGCTCGATGCTGGTCTCGGACGATTTCGCCGGAGCCATCTGGCGCATCGCACGTCAGGCCGAATGAGGCGGGTTCTTCTGCTGGCTCTCGGCGGGCTCATGCTCGCCGGGGGCGCCATGGCCGATGTGACGGGCAATCGCGAGGCGGGGCGCAAGCTGGCCGGGCAATGCCGGACCTGCCACGGCCTCGACGGCAAGGCGCAGATGCCGATCGCCCCCCATATCGGCGGCGAGTCCGAGGAATATCTGCGCACCCAGCTTGCCGCCTTTCGCGATGGCACGCGTGAGCATGAGATGATGACGATCGTGGCGAAGAACCTCAGCGACCAGCAGATCGCCGACCTCGCGGCATGGTTCGGGGGTCACAAGCCGACCGCAACGCTGAAGGCCGATCCGGCAGGCGCGCCCGCGCAATGCGTGGCCTGCCACGGCCCCGACGGCATCCGGGTCATTGACGAGGCGCCGAACCTTGCCGGAGAGACCAACATCTATATCGACACCCAGTTGAAGGCGTTCCGCAGCGGTGCGCGCAAAAGCGACATCATGGGACCAGTCGCGGCCGAAATGACGGATGAGGAGATCCGCTCCGTCGCAGATTGGTATGCCGCCGTCGGGATCGAGATCGAGATGATCGAATAGCCCGCGCAAGGCGGTCCGTTCCGGCGGGCCGCGCTTGCCATTTCCAGCGCGGTGCTGGCCCCTGTGTCAGCATCGCCCGCCCGGACCGGTGGATCGCGCCCTCAGACCGCGGAACCAGACAGCCAGGTCGCGGCCTCCGGGCTGGACAGCTCGGCCGAGAGGCGCATCAGCGCCGCCAAAGCGTGATCGCGGCTTTCGCTCTCGCGCAATTCGGGGTGCGGGATATAGGCGCAGGTCAGGACGGCAATCGCCTCGCCCCCCGGTCCCTTCACCGGGACGCTGAGATCGGTGACGCCCACCAGCTGCCCCGAAGGTTCGACCCGCGATCCCTGGCAGCGGACCGCCGCCAGATGATCCGACACCTCGGCAAGGCGTCGTTCGGCGTCGCCGACGCCCCAGATGCCCAGCGTCTCGACCACGCGCCCCGGATCCTGAAATGCCAGCAGCGTCAGGCCCGAGCCGGTCGAGAACAGGTCGACCTGTCCGCCGATCCGGGCGCGAAATTCCCAATGTCCGGTCGGGCTGGCCTGCGCGATCACGATGCCGGTGCCTTGCTCGGGAACGCCCAGATGGCAGGATTGCTGCAGCGCGCGCGAAAATTCGTCCATCAACGGCTGGGCCTGCGCGACCAGCCGCCGCAGCGGCGGATGGCGCGTCGCGAGCAGATAAAGGCGCATGGTCAGCGCGTAACGGTCGCCGCCCTCGATTCGCGTGACATAGCCGCGTGCCACGAGGCGTTCGAGCATACGATAGATCTGGGACGGGTTCAGGCCCATCGCCTTGACGATCTCGGCCCGGGTCAGGCCGCGCGCCTGATCGGCCAGAACCTCCAGAATATCCAGCCCCTTGTCGAGGGCGGGGGCGCGGTAGCGGTCAAGCGGTTGCTCGGGGTTCTCCTCGGACATGGCCTCTCTCCTCTCCTGAGAAAAGGCTTGCCACATTTATTCATATGTGGATAGCATGTTTATATAAGAATTAATGCGGAAGGCGAGGGGAGGGGTCTGATGCGGCTGAAGGACAAGGTGATTCTGGTCACCGCAGCGGGTCAGGGGATCGGTCGGGCCAGCGCGCTGGCGCTTGCGGCCGAAGGGGCGAAGGTCATCGCGACGGATATCAATGGCGACCTGCTGGCCGGCCTCGACGGAATGCAGACCGAAGTTCTGGACGTGACCGACGCCGCGGCGATCAACGCGATCGCCTCCCGCGTCGGGCGGCTCGATGGTCTGTTCAACTGCGCCGGGGTCGTCCATAACGGCGCATTGCTGGACATTCAGGACAAGGACTGGGACTTCGCCTTCAGCCTCAACGTGACCGCGATGATGCGCCTTTGCCGCGCTGTCCTGCCGGGCATGCTTGAACGCGCGGCGGAAACCGGCACGGCCTCGATCGTGAACATGGCCTCGATGGCGTCCTCGGTCAAAGGCTTCCAGAACCGCACGGCCTATGGCGCCTCGAAGGCCGCGGTCATCGGGCTCAGCAAGGCCATCGCCGCCGATTACGTCAAGCAGGGCATCCGCTGCAATTCGCTTTGCCCCGGAACGGTCGACACGCCCAGCCTGCGCGGCCGCATCGCCGCGGCCGCCGATCCGGTTCAGGCCGAGAAGGATTTCATCGCCCGCCAGCCCATGGGGCGTCTGGCCACGGTCGAGGATATTGCGCCGATGGTCGTCTATCTTCTGTCGGATGAAAGCCGCTTTGTCTCGGGACAGACGATGCTGGTCGATGGGGGCGTGACGATCTGACCCAAGGCATTTCGCGGCCAGGGGAGGGGCGGCGATGCAGAGACTGGACGCACATTGCCATTTCTGGCGGCTGGATCGCCGGGATTACGGCTGGCTGCAGGGGCCGGACCCGGCCCTTGATCCGATCCGTCGGGATTTCCTGCCCGCCGATCATCCGGCAGGCGGTCCTGTCATCGCCGTGCAGGCCGCGCCGACGCTGGCCGAGACGGATTTCCTGCTGTCCCTCGCCCGGCGCGAAGCACAAATTCTGGGCGTCGTGGGCTGGGTCGATCTGGCCGCGCCCACGGCCGTCGCCGATCTGGCCGCGCGTGCGGCGGGGCCGGAGTTTCTGGGCGTCCGGCCGATGCTTCAGGATATCGCGGCGACCGACTGGCTGCTGACCGCGCCCCAGGGCGAGGCGCTGGAGGCGTTGACGCGGTTGCAACTGACTTTCGACGCCTTGGTCACGCAGCGCCATCTGCCGGTTCTGGCGCGGTTTGCCGAGCAAAATCCCGATCTGCCTATCGTCATCGACCATGCGGCGAAGCCCCAGCCCGGCGAGCGCGGCGAATGGGAGGTAGGAATGCGCAGGTTGGCCGGCCAAGGTCTGCATTGCAAGCTGTCGGGCCTGCTGACCGAACTCTCCCCAAACGAGTTGCGCGACCCGCTGGCCGCCTTGCGTCCGCTGGTGGCGCAGCTTCTGGACTGGTTCGGCGCCGATCGCCTGATCTGGGGCAGCGATTGGCCGGTGCTGAACCTTGCCGCCTCCTATGCCGACTGGCTCGCCCTGACCGGGGAATTGCTGACGGACCTGTCGCCCGATGAACGGGCGGCGGTCATGGGCGGAAACGCGATGCGCTTCTATGGGGTCACGGCATGACGGAACTGGTCAGGATGGAGGGGATCGACAAGCGCTTCCCCGGCGTTCACGCGCTGAAGGCGGTCAGCTTCGATCTGCGCGCGGGCGAGGTTCACGCCCTGATGGGCGAAAACGGCGCGGGCAAGTCGACGCTGATGAAGATCCTGTCCGGGGTCTACCAGACCGACGAGGGGCGCATCCTGATCGACGGCAACGAAGTCAGCCTGCCCACGCCACGGGCGGCGCAGGATCTGGGCATCGGCATCATCCATCAGGAACTGGCCTTGATGCGCGACCTGACCGTCGCCCAGAACATCTGGATCGGGCGCGAGCCGCGCCGGTCCTTTGGCCGGCTGGACGAAAGCAAGCTGAACGCCGATGCGGCGGCGATCTTTCAGGCCATGCATATCCGCATGGACCCGCGCGCGCGCGTGGGCGGCATGACCATCGCTCGCCAGCAGATGGTCGAGATCGCGAAGGCGCTCAGCTATCGCTCGCGCGTGCTGATCATGGACGAGCCGACCGCGGCGCTGAACGATGCCGAAATCGCCGAGCTTTTCGCGATCATCCAGAAGCTGCGCGCCGAGGGCGTGGGCATCATCTACATCAGCCACAAGATGGACGAGATCAAGCGCATCGCCGACCGGGTGACGGTGATGCGCGATGGGGCCTATGTCGGCACGGTCGAGGCGGCCGAGACGCCGATTTCGCGCATCATCTCGATGATGGTGGGGCGCGAACTGACGGAGGAGGCGGCGGAGATCCCCGATCTTTCGGCCGCACCCGTCGCGCTGGAGGTGAGCCATCTGTCGCGTGGGCATGAGCTGAAGGACATCAGCTTTTCCCTGAAGCGGGGCGAGATCCTCGGCTTTGCCGGCCTGATGGGCGCGGGCCGGACCGAGCTTGCCCGCGCAATATTCGGCGCCGAACCCGCCACGCAGGGCGAGATCCGGGTGCATGGCAAGCCGGTGCGGATTGGCGCGCCCGCGGACGCGGTGCAGGCCGGGATCGGTTACCTCTCCGAGGATCGCAAGCATTTCGGTCTGGCGCTTGGCATGGATGTGCGCGCGAATATCGCGATGGCCAGCCTGCCGCGCTATGCCGACCGGCTGGGCCGCATCAACGAGGGCGAGTTGGGCCGGATCGCGCGGCGCTATATCGAGAGCCTGACGATCCGCACCCCCGGCGACCGGCAGGAGGTGCGGCTGCTCTCCGGCGGCAACCAGCAGAAGGTCGTGATCGCGAAATGGCTGCTCAGGGATTGCGACATCCTGATCTTCGACGAGCCGACGCGCGGCATCGACGTCGGCGCCAAGGCCGAGATCTATCGCCTGCTGAAGGAACTCGCGGCCTCGGGCAAGGCGATCATCGTCATCTCCAGCGAATTGCCCGAGGTGCTGCGCCTGTCGCATCGCATCGCGGTGATGTGCGAGGGGCGGCTGACCGGCATCCTGCCCGGCGGCGCATCGCAGGAACAGATCATGGAACTTGCCACCAGACGAGAGGGGCTCGCCGCAGAATGATGGTCGAGGAGGGACTGAAGATGAGCGAGAAGCAGGCCCGTCGCGGCGCCGCGCAGCAGAAGTTGCTGGCCTTCGCCAGCCTGATCGTGCTGGTCGTCGGCTTTTCGCTGGCAAGCCCGCGCTTCTTCCAGATCGACAATATCATGTCGATCCTGCAGGCCACCTCGGTCAACGGGGTGCTGGCGGTAGGCGTCACGATGATCATCATCACCGGCGGGATCGACCTGTCCATCGGCACGCTGATGACCTTTTGCGCGGTGATGACCGGGGTTGTGCTGACATGGCTCGGGATGCCGCTGCTTGTGGGCGTCATCGCAGGGATGGCGACGGGCGCGCTGTGCGGGCTGATCTCGGGGACGCTGGTTGCGAAGGCCAAGATCCCGCCCTTCATCGCGACGCTGGGGATGATGCTGGTCCTCAAGGGCATGTCGCTGATCGTGACCGGCACGAAGCCGATCTATTTCAACGATACCGAGGGCTATACCGAGATCTCGCAGGGTTCGCTGGTCGGCAAGGTGATCCCGCAATTCCCGCTGCCGAACGGGGTGCTGATCCTCTTCATCGTCGCAGCCTTCATCGCCTGGGTGCTGGGCCGGACGGTGCTGGGTCGCTACACCTTCGCGCTGGGTTCGAACGAGGAGGCGGTGCGGCTTTCCGGGGTGAATACCGACCGCTGGAAGATGGCGATCTATGCGCTTGCGGGCACGATCTGCGGGATTGCGGGCATCCTGATCTCCAGCCGCCTGAACTCGGCCCAGCCGGCTCTGGGCCTCGGCTATGAGCTGGAGGCGATCGCAGCCGTGGTGATCGGGGGCACCTCGCTCTCGGGCGGTCGGGGCACCATCACGGGCACGCTGATCGGGGCGCTGATCATGTCGGTGCTGACGAACGGGCTGCGCGTGCTCTCGGTCGCGCCGGAATGGCAGACGGTCGTGACGGGCTTCATCATCATTGTCGCGGTCTATGCCGACCAGTTGCGCCGGCGCTCCGCCAATTGAATCCAACGTGAACATCAGGGAGGAAAACATGTTCACAAGACGAGGACTGATCGGCGCGACGACTGCGCTGGCGCTGATGTCCATGGCCGGCGGTGCGCTGGCCCAGGACAAGATGTATATCCCGCTGATCTCGAAAGGTTTCCAGCACCAATTCTGGCAGGCCGTGAAGGTCGGCGCCGACAAGGCGGGTGCGGAGTTCGGGGTCGAGGTCAGCTTCGAAGGCCCGGACAATGAAACCCAGGTCGACAAGCAGATCGACATGCTTGCCGCGGCGCTTGCCAAGCAGCCGACCGCCGTGGGCTTCGCTGCGCTGGACAGCCAGGCGGCGATCCCGCTGCTGAAGAAGGCGCAAGAGGCCAAGATCCCGGTCATCGCCTTCGACTCCGGCGTCGACAGCGACATCCCGGTTGCGACCGCCTCGACGAACAACATCGCCGCGGCCGCCATGGCCGCCGACAAGATGGGCGAGTTGATCGGCGGCGAGGGCAAGATCGCGGTCGTGGGCCACAGCCAGACCTCGCTGACCGGGATCCATCGCCGCGACGGCTTTGTCGACGAGATCAAGGCGAAGTTCCCGAATATCGAGATCGTGACCATCGAATATGGCGATGGCGACCATTTGAAATCGACCGAGATCACCAAGGCGATCCTCGCCGCGAACCCCGACATCAAGGGCATCTTCGGCACCAACGAAGGCTCGGCCATCGGCGTGCTGAACGGCGTGCGCGAGATGGGGGCGAAGGTCGTGGTGATCGGCTTCGACTCGGGCAAGGCCCAGAAGGACGCGATCAAGAGCGGCGAGATGGCGGGCGCCATCACCCAGAACCCGGTCGGCATCGGCTATGAGACGGTCAAGGCCGCCGTCGCCGTCGCCAAGGGCGAGACGGTCGAGAAGAACATCGATACCGGCTTCTACTGGTACGACAAGTCGAATATCGACGCGCCGGAAATCGCTGCGGTCCTTTACGACTGATCCGCAATCCTTGGCCGGGGGCGCCCTGTCCCCGGCCGTTTCCCCATGAGGACAAGATGAAGCTCCTGCGTCACGGCCCGCTTGGCCGAGAGGATAAGGCATGACCACGATCACCGGCCTGCGCACCGTCGATGTGCGTTTTCCGACCAGCCAGCATCTGGACGGCTCGGACGCGATGAACCCGGACCCCGATTACTCGGCGGCCTATGTCATCCTCGAGACCGATGGCCCGCATGAGGGGCATGGCCTGACCTTCACCATCGGCCGCGGGAACGAGATCTGCGTCGCCTCGATCGAGGCGCTGCGTCCGATCGTCACCGGGCTGGACCTTGGCTGGATCGCGCAGGACATGGGGCGGTTCTGGCGGCACATCACCTCGGACAGCCAGTTGCGCTGGATCGGCCCGGACAAGGGCGCGATCCATCTGGCGACCGGCGCGGTGGTCAACGCGGTCTGGGATCTCTGGGCCAAGACCGAGGGCAAGCCGGTCTGGCAACTGGTGGCCGAGATGTCGCCCGCCGAACTGGTCCGCTGCATCGACTTCCGCTATCTGACCGATTGCATCACGCCCGAATGGGCGCTGGATTTCCTGACGAAGCAGGCCGAGGGCAAGGAGGCGCGCATCGCCACCCTCAAGGCCGAGGGTTATCCCTGCTATACGACCAGCGCGGGCTGGCTCGGCTATGGTGACGACAAGCTGCGTCGCCTTTGCCGCGAGGCGGTCGATGCCGGTTTCCGCCACATCAAGATGAAGGTCGGTCGCGATCTGGATGACGACATCCGCCGCCTGACCATCGCGCGGGACGAGGTCGGCCCCGACGTGAACCTGATGATCGACGCCAATCAGGTATGGGAGGTCGATCAGGCCATCGACTGGGTCGGGAAGCTCGCCTTCGCGAAGCCGTGGTTCATCGAGGAACCGACCAGCCCCGACGATATCGAGGGGCACCGCAAGATCCGCGAGGGCGTCGCCCCCGTTCAGGTCGCGACCGGCGAGATGTGCCAGAACCGGATCATGTTCAAGCAGTTCATCATGCGGGGTGCCATCGACGTGGTCCAGATCGACTCGTGCCGCATGGGCGGGCTGAACGAGGTTCTGGCGGTGATGCTGATGGCCGCGAAATACGACCTTAAGGTCTGCCCCCATGCCGGGGGCGTCGGCCTTTGCGAATATGTCCAGCACATGTCGATGATCGACTATCTCTGCATCGCCGGCACGCGCGAGGGGCGGGTGATCGAATATGTCGATCACCTGCATGAGCATTTCCTCGATCCCTGCACGATCAGGAACGCGGCCTATATGCCGCCCGAAATGCCCGGCTTCTCGATCGAGATGAAGCCGGAAAGCCTTGAGACCTATCGCTTCAGGGGGGCGTGATGGATCTGCATCTGCAAG
>Ga0182745_1002169_pt1 | contig 18005 bp, 19 predicted proteins | sample eDN3rd30CKraftBY_FD_128523 | JGI IMG/M metagenome (GOLD analysis project Ga0182745, IMG submission 128523) | Enriched backyard soil microbial communities from Emeryville, California, USA - eDNA 3rd pass 30_C Kraft BY (version 2) (version 2) | ecosystem: Environmental > Terrestrial > Soil >...
GACATCATGATCCACGGGCTTGGACCCGACGGGCGGGCGCTGAACCGGCCGGACTGGACCGCCGGCTGCATCGCCGTCAGCGACGAGGAGATCGAGGACATCTTCGCCATGCTGAGCCCCGGCGTCCCGGTCTTCATCTATCCCTGACACTTCCAGCCACGGAATGCAGAAGGCCCCGGCAATCCCGGGGCCTTCTGGTTTCTGGAGGAAGGCGGGTGGGCCATGCGGCCCTGCCCTTACAGTCCCGGCGCCGAAGCCATCGCGAAGCCGCCGCCCGAGACCGGCGCGGCCATCGTGCCCGATCCGGTCAGCAGCACCCACCAGATCTTGCCCGACGGCTCCTGGAACCAGCCGATGCCGAAATCGGTGACGCGCGGGTCCATGATGACATCGCGGGTGTCGCGGGTCTGCATCCAGGCGTTGAGCGTGGTGACCTCGTTCTCGTAGGTCTCCGAGATGTTCTCGCCGATCAGGTGGCCCATATAGCCCTGCCGCCGGATCCGGTCGAGCGGCGAGGAGCCGTCCGAGCCGAAGTGCCAGGCGCGGTTCTGCGCCGACATGTCGCGGGCATGGGCTTTGGCCGCCTGATCCAGCATCGGGTTCTGCGCCACCGGCGGGGCGCCGACATTGGCGCGAAGCTGGTTGATCTGCCCGGCAAGGCGGGCGGGGATCTGCGCCTCTTCCTTGGGCGTGATCTTGTAGGCCACGGGGATCGGCTGGCCGTCGGGGCCAAGTTGCGGGCCCTGCTTCTGGCAGGCCGTCAGCGCAAGCACCGAAACAAGCGCAATGGTTGCAAATTTCATCATGTTGGTTCTGTCCCGGAGAAACTTTTGCGACAGCCATACAAAAGCGAGCGGCGGCCTTCAAACCCAAGATTGCGTGAGCGCAACAGCCTGAGGCCCTGTTGCGACAATGACGCTTGTTTGAATTGCATGGCCGCCTTCGGGGGCGTAATTCCCCGCTCAGCACGACCTCATCGCAAATCGGGCAGAGAAGGCCGCTGAAGGCGGTCCGGGACATATTCAGGAGCGACAGATGATCACGTCGAAAAATCCGGTCTCGCGCCGGAAATTTCTAACCACGTCAATGGCAGTCGGGGCAGCGGGCCTTGCCGCGCCGGCCATCGCACAGCAGATCGACCCCTATACCGGCCAGCCCCTGCAGGGCACCGCCGGCGGCGCCACCCCGGATGCGGGCATGGTGCAATACGACAATACCCAGGATTCGCGCCGGAACATCTCCAGCTTCCGCATGCAGGACTGGCAGCCCTATTTCAGCAATCTCACGAATGGCGCGATCCTGGTCGACCTGACCTCGCGCGCGCTGCATTACTGGTCCGAGGATCAGACGGTCTACAAGCTTTTCCCGACCTCGGTTCCGGTCAGCGCCGACCTGACCCGCACCGGCCGGACCGAGATTATCAAGAAGGTGAAGGGTCCGACCTGGTCGCCCACACCCGAGATGAAGAAGCGCAACCCGGAATGGCCGGATTTCGTGCCCGCCGGGCCGGACAACCCGCTGGGCACCCATGCGCTGTGGCTGAGCTGGCAGTATTACCGCATCCACGGCACGCATGACACGCGCAAGATCGGCCGCAAATCCTCGAACGGCTGCATCGGGCTTTACAACGAGCATATCCAGCAGCTCTACGACCTGACCACGATCGGGACGCAAGTTCTGTTGATCTAGGACCGGAACAGGAAAGGCCCCCGACGGGGGCCTTTTTCGTTTCCGCTCAGATCCAGCCGCCGAGGTTTTCCCCGATCAGCGCCGTCAGCATGTCGAGATGCGCGGCCTCGGCGTTCAGGCAGGGGATATAGGTGAATTCCTCGCCCCCGGCATGGATGAACGCCTCGCGGATCTCGCCCTGGATCTCCTCCAGCGTCTCGACGCAATCGGCCGAGAAGGCGGGCGAGATGACGGCGATGCGGGTGATGCCGCGCTTGGCCAGTTCCGCGACATGCTCGACGGTATAGGGGCGCAGCCACTCCTCCTTGCCGAAGACCGACTGGAAGGTCGTGTCGATCCTGTCCCGGTCCCAGCCCAGCCGCTCGCAAAGCAGGCGCGAGGTCTTCTGGCACTGGCAATGATAGGGGTCGCCCTCCAGCAGATAGCGTTTCGGCATCCCGTGATAGCTTGCGACCAGCTTCGCAGGCTGGCTGCCGCCAAGGGCGCGTTCGACCGATCCGGCCAGCGCGGCGATATAGTCGGGCCGGTCGAAATAGGGCGCGACGGTCCGGGCGCTCGGCTGCCATTTCTGATCCATCAACGCCCGGAAGAACTGGTCATTCGCGGTGGCCGAGGTCGCGCCCGCATATTGCGGATAAAGCGGCAGGAACAGGATGCGGTCACAGCCCGCCTTGACCATCCGCTCGACCACGGATGCGGTCGAGGGATTACCATAACGCATGCAGAAATCGACCATGACCCGGTCGCCCCAAAGCGCCTCTGCCCTTTCGCGAAGGCCCGCCACCTGCTCTTTGGTGATGGTCATCAACGGGCTTTCATTCGCCTCGTTGTTCCAGATGCTGCGGTAATTCGCGCCCGAGCTGAAGGGCCGCTTGGTCAGAATGATCCCCTGCAGGATCGGCTGCCATTTCCAGCGCGGCAGGTCGATGACCCGCTTGTCCGAGAGAAACTCGTTCAGATAGCGCCGCATCGACCAGTAATCGGTCGCGTCCGGTGTGCCCAGATTGGCGACAAGGACGCCGATCCGGCGCGGCGGAATGTCTGGATGGTCTGCGGGCGCGTGGGGCGGACGGGTCATTCCTGCGGCTTCCTCATGCTGGCGAGTGCGTCGGCCAGAGGCATCTTTGCCGAACCCGGCCGGAGCGGTTTCTGCTGGCTCTGATCCGGCGCCCATCCGGTCAGGAAAATCAGGTCGAAGGTCGCGCGGACCCGGCCCGGATTCTCGGGGTCGGGATGGGTTTCGTCATAGATCTGCGCGGCGCGGACCAGAACCTCGCGGCGGGTCGGGTGGCGCAGGCGGCCCGCCAGCGCATTCCCCTCGCCCATGCCGCGCAGGTCATGGGCAAGATGGAGCAGGTTGCGATAGCTGACATGGCGCGTGATCTGGTCGGCCACCGGAAGGGCAAGGCCGGCCCGGCCCGGCAAGGCACCAAACTCGCGGATCTCGGCCATCGGTAGGACGCGGGGCGAGAGGCCGCCCGTGACCTCGACCTCGGCGCGGGTCAGCGCCTCGCGCAACTCATTGAGGCTGCGCCCGCCGGGGCAGGCGGCGATGAACAGCCCGTCGGGGCGAAGCGCGCGGGCGCATTGCACGATCTGCCCGACCGGATCCTCGGCCCAGTGCAGCGCCATGGCGTGGATGACCAGATCATGCGCGCCCGGTTCAAGCTGCAACTCGGCGCTGTCCGGCACGATCCGCGCCGAGGGCATGGCCGCGGCCCAGAAGGCAGGCTGCCCGGTCACCACGGCGATGTTTTTAAACCTTCTGTTTACCTCTGCGAGCCTATCCTCGATCTCGTCCGCGACGAGTTGATGCAGGAAATCGACAAACCCTGAACGCTCGGCGCGGGCACGGTTGCGCTCAAGCGCGGCACGATCGGTCAATCCAGGGACGGAGCTTTGGCGGGCAGGTATCATGGAGGCGCACAATAGGGGGCTTCGCGGCCTGATGAAAGGCGCATTGCGGCTGGTCTATCCGCCGCAATGCCTGTGCTGCGGCGACGCGGTGGCCGAGGAGGGCGCGCTTTGCGCCGCCTGCTGGGCCGAGGCGGATTTCATCGCGGGCGCCTGCTGCTCGCGCTGCGGTGCGCCGCTGCCCGATGCCGGGCTCAAAGAGGAGGAGGACGAGCTTCTGCTTTGTGACGACTGCCTTCGCCTGCCCCGGCCGTGGCTGCGCGGGCGCGCCGCGCTGGTCTATCGCGGCACGGGCCGCAAGCTTTTGTTGATGCTGAAGCATGGCGACCGGCCCGACCTCGCCCCGGCCCTTGGGGATTGGGTCGCGCGCGCCGCCGGACCGCTGGTGCGTCCCGACATGGTGGTGGTGCCGGTGCCGGTGCATCTGCGCCGCCTCGCGCGGCGGAAATACAATCAGGCGGCGCTGCTGGCCGAGCGGGTCGCAAGGGTTCATCGCCTCACCCACCTGCCCCATGCCCTGATCCGCCGGCGCAACACGCCGATGCAGGATCATGGCAGCGTCGGGGACCGGTTCGCGAATGTCGCCGATGCGATGCGGATCGGCGCGCGCGCCGGGATCGAGGGGCGGGCCGTGCTGCTGGTCGATGACGTCATGGCCTCGGGCGCGACGCTGGCCGAGGCGGCGGAGGTGCTGCGCCAGGCCGGATCGGGTCCGGTTTCGGTCGTGGTTCTGGCGCGCGCCGTCAAGGATACCTAGATAGGTGTGGAAACCGAAAACCGCGAAAGCAGAACGATGCCCAAGGTCGAGATCTATACCACCCCCACCTGCCCCTATTGCATGGCCGCCAAGGCGCTGCTGTCGCGCAAGGGGATCACCTTCGAGGAAACCGATGTCAGCCGCGACCCCGACCTGCGCGTCGCGATGACCCAGCGTGCCGGCGGGCGCCGCACGGTGCCGCAGATCTTCATCGACGGGCAGCATGTCGGCGGCAGCGACGACATCCACCTGCTGGACCGTCAGGGCAAGCTGGACGACCTGCTCGGCATCTCAGCATGACAGAGGCGCCGGTCACGGCAGGGCTGATCCAGCTTTGCGTCTCTGATGACCCGGAGCGCAACCTGCCGCAGACCCGCGCCCTGATTCGCGAGGCCGCCGGGCGAGGCGCGGATTTCGTGCTGACGCCCGAGGCCAGCAATATCCTCAACGCCGATCGCGAGACGCAGGAGCGTGTCCTGCGCACCGAGGATGACGACCCGACCCTCGCCGCGCTGCGGGCGGAGGCGCGCGACCTCGGAATCTGGCTGCTGATCGGCTCGCTCTCGCTGAAGACCCGCGACGCGGCGGATACCCGATTTGCGAATCGCAGCTTCCTGATCGCCCCGGATGGAGGGATCAGGGCGCGTTATGACAAGCTCCACATGTTCGACGTGACCGTGTCCGAGGCGGAAAGCTATCGCGAATCCGCGGCCTTCCGGCCCGGAGACGTGGCGGTTCTGGCGCAGGGGCCGTGGCCGGTCGGGATGACGGTTTGCTATGACCTGCGCTTTCCCCATCTCTACCGCGACCTCGCCAAGGCCGGTGCGCATATCCTGACCGTGCCCGCGGCCTTCAACGACACCACCGGCGCCGCCCATTGGGAGGTGCTGCTGCGCGCCCGTGCGATCGAGACCGGCAGCTATGTTCTTGCCCCGGCCCAATGCGGGACGCATGAGAATCACCTGTGCCCCGGCCGCAAGCCGCGCCGGAGCCATGGCCATTCGCTGGCCGTCGATCCCTGGGGCAAGGTGATCGCCGATGGCGGCACCGAACCCGGCGTCACGCTGGTATCACTTGACCCGGCCGCGATAGTCGGGGCACGTTCCCGAATTCCCTCCCTGACCCACGACCGGGTGTATTCGGGACCATGAGAGACCAATGCCAGGCAAGCCCCTATCCACTCAGACGTCCGGCGCGGAGCTTTCCGCCGATTCGCTGGCGGCGAGCCTGTTCTCGGAAGTGTTCATCGCCGACCAGCTCGCCCGCGACCTGATCGGGAAATCGCTGCCAAAGGGCATGCAGATCTCGCATTTTTCGGTCCTGAACCTGCTCGCGCATCTGGGGGTCGAACGCAGCCCGGCCGAACTGGCCGAGGCCTTCCATGTCACCCGTGGGGCGATGACCAACACGTTGTCGCGGCTGGAATGGGCGGGGCATATCCATATCCGCCCCGATTGGGACGATGCGCGGCGCAAGTTCGTCTCGATTAGCCCGGCGGGGCGGGCGGCGCGTGATGCGGCGCTGGCGGCCTTCATGCCGCGGATCGCCGATGTGGTGCGCGACATCGGATCGGACCGGGTGCGCGCGGCGCTGCCGGTGCTGCGGCTGCTGAGAAAGCAGCTTGAGGAGGCGCTGGCGCAGGACGGCCGCTGAGCCGCGCGTGGCAAGCGTCGCCGGGGTATTTGGAAAACGGTGAAAGCCTTCAGGCCGCGCGCAGGGCCGTCATCGCGTAATTGACCGAAAGGTCGCGATGGGAGAGCGACCAGCTCCATCCCAGCGGGTTGAAGACCATGCCGCAGCGGTCGACGATATCGAGGCCAGCGGCCTCGGTCATGGCGGCGAGTTCGTCCGGGGTGATGAAGCGGCGCCAGTCATGCGTGCCCTTGGGCAGCCAGCGCATCACCCATTCCGCCCCGATGATGGCCGCGGCGAAGCTGCGGGCGGTGCGGTTCAGGGTCGATTGGATCAGCATGCCGCCGGGCCGGACCAGATCGCGGCAGGTGGCGATGAATTCCGAGGGTTCGGCGACATGCTCGACGATCTCGAGCGCGATGACCACGTCATAGCTGAGGCCTTCGGCCGCCAACGCCTCGGAGGTGGTGGCGCGATAGTCGATCGGCAGTCCCTGCTGCGCCGCGTGGAGTGACGCAACGCGGATATTGCCTTCGGCGGCATCCGCACCGGTAACGGTCGCGCCGAGCCGGGCCAAGGGTTCCGACATCAGACCACCGCCGCAGCCGATATCGAGGATCGAGAGCCCCTCGAAGGGCGAGGCCGCGTCGCGGTTGCGACCGAACTGCGCGGCGATCTGGCCGGTGACATATTCCAGCCGCGTCGGGTTGAGCATGTGCAGGGGTTTGAACTTGCCCTGCGGATCCCACCATTCGGCGGCCATCGCCTCGAATTTCGCGACCTCGGCCGGGTCGATGCTGCTGGTTTGCGGTCTTTCGTTCATCTGGCCGTCCTTCGTATGGCGGGCGCCTGCCGGGCGTTATATAGTCGTCGCATGGACAGATTGGCAGGGCAAATCGGCGGCCCCCCCTCGCCGGGCAAGCTGCATCCGATGGTCGAGCCTTTCGACCAGCGCCAGATCGACGTTGGCGACGGCCATGTTATCCATGTCGAGCAGAGCGGCAATCCCCGCGGAGTTCCCGTCATTGTGCTGCATGGCGGGCCGGGGGGCGGATGCAGCCCCTATATGCGGCGTTTCTTCGATCCGAAGCATTACCGCGCCGTCCTGTTCGATCAGCGCGGTTGCGGCCGGTCCCGGCCCCATGCCGAGGTTTCCGCCAATACCACCCGTCATCTGATCGGGGATATCGAGCGGATCCGCAGCGAACTGGGCATCGACCGCGCCATCCTGTTCGGCGGAAGCTGGGGCGCCACCCTCTCGGTCGCCTATGCCGAGGCCCATCCCGAAGCCGTCCTGGCGCTGGTCCTGCGCGGGGTCTTTCTGGGGCGGCGCGCGGAACTCGACTGGTTCTATGGCGGTGGCGTCGCGCGGTTTTTCCCCGACCGCTGGGCGGAGTTCCAGAGGCAGATCCCGGAAGCCGAACGCGACGACCTGATCATGGCCTATCATCGGCGGCTGTTCAGCGGCGACCGCGGACAGGAGATCCGCTATTCCCTGCCCTGGCTGCAATGGGAAAACGCGCTGGCCGGGCTGGAAATCTCGGGCGCGGGCCATGCTCCGCCAGATTACGCCCGTGCCTTTGCGAGGCTGGAGAACCATTATTTCGCACATGGCTGCTTCCTCGAGGAAGGCCAGCTTCTGCGCGACCGGCACCGGATCGAGCATTTGCCCGCCTTCATCGTGCAGGGCCGCTATGACATGGTCTGCCCGCCGCAGACCGCCTGGGAACTGGCCAAGGACTGGGACCGGGCCGAATTGCGGCTGGTCCCCGCCTCGGGTCATGCGCTGAGCGAGCCGCGAATCGCCACGGAACTGGTGCGCGTCATGGATGGTTTGCGTGATGCGGCCCAACGGGACGGCCGCGTCGCCTGACGGGGAAACATGCTGTTCCTGACCTTCCTGCTGGCCTGCGCGGCTGCCGCCGCGACTGGCCTGATTTTCCAGCCGGGGCCCTGGTATGAGGGGTTGCGCAAGCCCAGCTTCACACCGCCGAACCGGGTCTTTCCGGTCGCATGGACCGCGCTTTACCTGCTGATCGCATGGGCCGGCGCGCGGCTGGCGGTCCTGCCCGGATCGGAGATGGCGATGGCCCTCTGGGCCGCGCAAATCGCGCTCAACACCTTATGGACCCCGGTATTTTTCGGCGCGCATCGCGTCGGCTGGGGGATGGCGGTGATCGCGGTCCTGTGGCTGACGGTCGCCTGCCTTGTCGTCTCGGCCTTCCGCCTCGACATCTGGGCGGGGCTACTGCTGCTGCCATACCTTGGCTGGCTCGGCCTCGCCGCGGCGCTGAATCTGGAGGTCTGGCGGCTGAACCGCTGAGGAATCGCTTTTCCTTGCAATTCGCGCAAGACCCGCCTATATGACGCTTCAACAGCGGCGCAGGTGTCCAAAGCCTGCCCACCGATAAGTTGTGCGGGCCGCTTGAGCCCGCTTTTTTGTTTTTTGGGATAGCGATCATGACCGACCTCATCGCCAAGACCGCCATCGACCGGCGACTGGCCGAGATCATCTCCCCGGTCATCGAGGATCTGGGGTTCGAACTGGTGCGCATCCGCCTTCAGGGCGGCAAGACCGCGACGCTGCAGATCATGGCCGACCGGCCGGAGGGCGGGATCAATGTCGACGACTGCGCCGATATCTCGACCGCGGTCAGCGCCGTGCTGGATGTCGAGGATCCGCTCGAGGACAATTACCACCTCGAGGTCTCGAGCCCCGGCATCGACCGTCCGCTGACGCGGATGAAGGATTTCGAGACGTTCGAGGGCTATGAGGCCCGGCTGGAAACCAACCAGCCGATCGACGGGCGCAAGCGCTTCAAGGGTGTCCTTGCGGGCATCGAGGGTGACGAGGTTCTGCTGAACATCGAGGAAGCGGGCGAGATTCAGACCATCGGACTGAATTTCGACTGGCTCTCGGATGCGAAGCTGGTCCTGACCGACGATTTGATCGCCGAGATGCTTCGGCAAAAGAAGGAAGCGGGCGTCCAGATCGAGAATCTCGACGAAACCGCCTTTGACGAGATCGAAACAGAATCCGGCGAAACGAACGCCGACGCGAAGGAGTGAGGAATGGCCATTACCTCTGCCAACCAGCTTGAACTCTTGCAGACCGCCGAGGCGGTCGCGCGCGAGAAGATGATCGACCCCGATCTGGTGATCGAGGCGATGGAGGACAGCCTGGCCCGCGCCGCCAAGTCGCGCTATGGCAGCGAAATGGACATTCGCGTCCATATCGACCGCAAGACCGGAAACGCCACCTTCACCCGCGTCCGCACCGTGGTCGAAGATGACGAGGTCGAGAACTATCAGGCGCAACTGACCGTCAAGCAGGCCCAGCCCTATCTGGACGATCCCAAGGTCGGCGACGAGATCGTCGATCAGGTTCCGCCGGTCGAACTGGGCCGCATCGCCGCGCAATCCGCCAAGCAGGTAATCCTGCAACGCGTCCGCGAGGCCGAGCGTGACCGCCAGTATGAGGAATTCAAGGACCGCGCCGGTACCATCATCAACGGCGTCGTCAAGCGCGAGGAATATGGCAACATCATCGTCGATGTGGGCCGTGGCGAAGCCATCCTGCGCCGCAACGAGAAGATCGGCCGCGAGAGCTATCGCCCGAACGACCGCATCCGCGCCTATGTCAAGGACGTGCGCCGCGAAAGCCGTGGCCCGCAGATCTTCCTGTCGCGCACCGATCCGCAGTTCATGGCCGAGCTGTTCAAGATGGAAGTGCCGGAGATCTATGACGGCGTGATCGAGATCAAGGCCTGCGCCCGCGATCCGGGGTCGCGCGCCAAGATCGCCGTGATCAGCTATGACAACTCGATCGACCCGGTCGGCGCCTGCGTCGGTATGCGCGGCAGCCGCGTTCAGGCCGTGGTGGGCGAGCTTCAGGGCGAGAAGATCGACATCATCCCGTGGTCGGAAGATCAGGCGACTTTCCTCGTGAACGCGCTGCAGCCGGCCGAAGTGGCGAAAGTTGTTTTCGACGAGGACGCCTCGCGTATTGAAGTTGTCGTCCCCGATGAACAACTAAGCCTTGCGATCGGCCGTCGCGGTCAGAACGTGCGTCTGGCCTCGCAGCTGACCGGTCTGGATATCGACATCCTGACCGAGGAAGAAGAATCGAAGCGCCGTCAGGCCGAGTTCAATGCCCGCACGAAGCTGTTCGTCGACGCGCTGGATCTGGACGAGTTCTTTGCCCAGCTTCTGGTCGCCGAGGGCTTCACCAACCTCGAAGAGGTCGCCTATGTCGACCTGGACGAGCTGACCTCGATCGAGGGCGTGGACGAGGGCACGGCGGAAGAGCTGCAGACCCGCGCCCGCGAGCATCTGGAGGCGGCGAACCGCGCCGCGCTGGAGAACGCCCGCGCCCTTGGAGCCGAGGACAGCCTGATCGAGTTCGAGGGCCTGACGCCCCAGATGGTCGAGGCGCTGGCCAAGGACGGCGTGAAGACGCTGGAAGACTTTGCGACCTGCGCCGACTGGGAACTGGCCGGCGGCTGGACCACCGAAAACGGGCAGCGCAAGAAGGACGAAGGCATTCTTGAGCCTTTCGACGTCTCGCTGGAAGAAGCGCAAACGATGGTGATGACCGCCCGCGTCATGCTGGGTTGGGTCGATCCGACCGAAATGGAGCCCGCTGCCGAAGAGGCCGGGGAAACCGAAGACAAGGAGGCCGGGGTGTAACGCCCCGGGAGGCTGATGACACGCGGGGGCCAGACAAAGGACCGCGAGACGCCCGAACGGCGCTGCATCGTGACGGGCGAGACCCAACCCAAGGCGGGGCTGATCCGCTTTGTGGCTGGCCCCGACGCGATCGTCGTGCCCGACATTGCCGAGAAGCTGCCCGGACGCGGCTTCTGGGTGATCGCCGACAGAAAGGCCTTGGACAAGGCTGCGGCAAAGGGCATGTTCTCGCGCGGGGCAAAGGCGCAGGTCTCTGCCCCGCCGGAATTGCTCGAGATGATCGAGGCAGGGCTTGCGAAACGCGTGGTCGACACGCTTTCCCTGGCCCGAAAGGCCGGTCTGGCAGTGGCCGGCTTCGAGAAGGTCAAGGACTGGCTGGCAGGCGGCAAGGCAAAAGTCCTGCTGCAGGCCAGTGACGGATCGGACCGCGGAAAAGGCAAGCTCTGGACACCTCCCGGCGGGCGGTGGTTCGGCTGCCTGACCGCATCAGAATTGGGTTTGTCCTTTGGGCGTGATCATGTCATACACAGCGCGCTTGCGCCGGGGCGCCTGACCGACATGTTGATCAGGGACGCGAGCAGACTGACGGGTCTGCGTGGGCATGACGGCGGCGCATCCGCCGAGAAGGAATGAATAGCGGAATGAGCGATACTGACGGAAAGAAACCCCTGGGTCTTGGTGGCGGCACTGGTCGTTCGGGCCAGGTGAAGCAAAGCTTCAGCCACGGTCGGACCCATAACGTGGTCGTCGAGACCAAGCGCAAGCGCGTCGTCGTGCCGGGCAAATCCGGTCCGGCAACGGGCGGTTCGCGCTCGGGCTCTTCTTCCGCGATCGGCGGCGATCCCTCCAGGCGCCCCGCCGGCATTTCTGATGCCGAGATGGAGCGCCGTCTTGCCGCGCTGAAGGCCGCCAAGGCCCGCGAGGTCGAGGAAGCCGCCCAGCGTGAGGCCGAGGAAAAGGCCCGCGAGGAAGAACGCGAGCGCCGCCGCCTTGAGATCGAGGCGAAGGAACGCGAGGATCGCGAGCGCGAGGAAGCCCTCCGGCTGAAAGCCGAGGAGGACGAGCGCCGCGCCCGCGAGGCCGAGCTGCGCGCCCAGAAGAAGGCCGAGGTCACGAAGCCCAAATCCGCCACCGACGCGCGTCCCTCCCCGGCCGATCGCGCCGCAGCGGAAGCCGCGGCCGCGCGGGCCGAGACCAAGGGCGTCACCTCCACCGCACCGCGCAAGACCGAGCGTGACCGCGATCCGCGCAGTGGCGCCGACGACCGCAACAACGACCGCAACAAGGGCCGCGACGACAACCGCCGCACCGGCAAGCTGTCGCTGACGCAGGCGATGGACGGCGAAGGCGGCCGCCAGCGGTCGCTGGCCGCGATGAAGCGCAAGCAGGAGAAAGCCCGGCAGAAAGCCATGGGCGGTCATCAGCGCGCCGAAAAGCAGGTCCGCGAAGTGCAGCTGCCCGAGACCATCCTGGTGTCGGAACTGGCGAACCGGATGGCCGAGCGCACGCCCGATGTCATCAAGTCGCTGATGCGCATGGGCCTGATGGTCACGGCGAACCAGGCCGTCGATGCCGACACCGCCGAGCTGGTGATCGACGAATTCGGCCACCGCGCGGTCCGCGTCTCGGATGCGGACGTGGAACAGGTCATCGACCAGGTCGAGGACAAGGCCGAGGATCTGCGCCCGCGCCCGCCGGTCGTCACGATCATGGGCCATGTCGACCACGGCAAGACCTCGCTTCTGGATGCGATCCGCAAGGCGAACGTCGTCTCGGGCGAGGCTGGCGGCATCACGCAGCATATCGGCGCCTATCAGGTGAAGACCGAATCCGGCGCGCTGCTGACCTTCCTCGACACGCCCGGCCACGCGGCGTTCACCTCGATGCGTGCCCGTGGCGCGCAGGTGACCGATATCGTCGTGCTGGTCGTTGCCGCTGATGACGCGGTCATGCCGCAGACGATCGAGGCGATCAACCACGCCAAGGCCGCCAAGGTGCCGATGATCGTCGCGATCAACAAGGTCGACAAGCCCGGCGCCAATCCGCAGAAGGTCCGCACCGACCTGCTCCAACACGAAGTCGTTGTCGAGGAAATGTCGGGCGAGGTTCAGGACGTGGAGGTTTCGGCCAAGACCGGCCAGGGCCTCGACAACCTGCTGGAGGCCATTGCGCTGCAGGCCGAGATCCTCGAACTGAAGGCCAATCCCGACCGCCCCGCCTCCGGCGCGGTGATCGAGGCCAAGCTGGACGTGGGCCGCGGTCCCGTCGCGACGGTTCTGGTGCAGAACGGCACGCTGAAGCGCGGCGACATCTTCGTCGTCGGCGAGCAGTGGGGCAAGGTCCGCGCCCTGATCAACGACCAGGGCGAGCGCGTCGACGAAGCCGGTCCCTCGGTTCCGGTCGAGGTTCTGGGCCTGAACGGCACGCCCGAGGCGGGCGATGTGCTGAACGTCGTCTCGACCGAGGCACAGGCGCGCGAGATCGCGGATTACCGTATCTCTGCCGCCAAGGACAAACGCGCCGCCGCAGGTGCCGCCATCACGCTTGACCAGATGCTGGCCAAAGCCAAGGCGGACGAGAACGTCGCCGAGCTGCCCGTGGTGGTCAAAGCCGACGTTCAGGGTTCGGCCGAGGCGATCGTCCAGGCTCTGGAGAAGATCGGCAACGAGGAAGTTCGCGTCCGCGTGCTGCATTACGGCGTCGGCGCGATCACCGAATCGGATGTCGGTCTTGCCGAGGCGAGCCACGCGCCGGTTATCGGCTTCAACGTCCGGGCCAATGCCCCGGCGCGGAATGCCGCCAACCAGAAGGGCGTCGAGATCCGCTACTACTCGATCATCTACGACCTCATGGATGACATCAAGGCGGCGGCCTCGGGCCTGCTTTCGGCCGAGGTGCGCGAGACCTTCATCGGCTATGCCGAGATCAAGGAAGTCTTCCGCGTCACCGGCGTGGGCAATGTCGCCGGCTGCCTCGTGACCGAGGGCGTGGCCCGTCGTTCGGCAGGCGTGCGCCTGCTGCGCGACAACGTGGTCGTCCACGAGGGCACGCTGAAGACGCTCAAGCGCTTCAAGGACGAGGTCAAGGAAGTTCAGTCCGGGCAGGAATGCGGTATGGCGTTCGAGAATTACGACGACATCCGCAAGGGCGATGTCATCGAGATCTTCGAGCGCGAGGAAGTGCAGCGCCAGCTGTAACCCGCCGACAAGCGAATGTGATGAGGGCGGATGCGCAGGCATCCGCCCTTTTTCATGCCCGATGGCCGGGCGAGCCGACAAGAAAGCGCAGAAACGCGGACGGGGCCCCCTTTCGGAGGCCCCGTCTTCGCGTTCCTGGCAAGGTTATTTCTCGTCGGCTTATGCCACCGCCGCCACCGGCTTGCCCTCATACGTTTTGGAGCCGACTCTCACAACGATGTTGCCGTTCGGCGCCTGACGTTCAAAGACGCCTTGGACAGAAATGCAGCTGCCGATCGTAATCGTGCGAATCATTTCCGGGCTCCCTCCTACTCCACAGTTTCAACTTTGCCACAAAATCGTTAAGGCTTAACTAGATTTGTGTAACAGATCGGCAGATTAGAAAATCTGGGTTCCAGAGCTGTTGTGCAGAAACCTCATATCCAGTCTCTCAGGACCGGAATCAAGGGGATATCGGCCGGAGGCATAGGGTAATCGGTCAAATTTTCCGATTTGACCCATGCGAGCCTCTGCCCCTCCTGTGGAATCGGGACACCCTCCCATCTGCGGCAGGCATATAGCGGCATTAGCAAATGGAATGACTCGTAGCTGTGGCTGGCGAATGTCAGCGGCGCGAGGCAGGAGTTCCAGGTTCGGATCCCCAGTTCCTCCTCAAGCTCGCGGATCAGCGCGGCCTCGGGCGTCTCGCCCGCCTCGACCTTGCCGCCGGGAAATTCCCACAGGCCCGCGAGGGACTTGCCCTCGGGGCGCTGTGCCAGCAGCACGCGGCCGTCCCGGTCGATCAGGGCGACGGCCGCGACAAGGACGATCTTCATGAACGGTAATCGGCGTTGATGTCGATATAGCCATGCGTCAGATCGCAGGTCCAGACCGTGCGCTTCGAGCGCCCAAGCCCCAGATCCACGCCGATGACAAGGTTGTCGCGCTTCATGTAGGCGCTGGCCTTCTCCTCGTCATAGCCGGGGGCGCGCCAGCCCTTCTCGGCCAGGACCATGTCGCCGAAGCGGATGGTCAGCAGGTCGCGATCGGCTTCTGCGCCCGACTTCCCGACCGCCATCACCACCCGGCCCCAATTGGCGTCCTCACCCGCAATCGCCGTCTTGACCAGCGGCGAGTTGGCGATCGCCATGGCGACCTTATGCGCGTCAGCGGGGCTCGCGGCGCCCGTCACCCGGACCTCGACGAATTTCGTCGCGCCCTCGCCGTCCTTCACCACCTGCTGCGCGAGGTCCAGCATGACCTTCCCCAGCGCCTTGACGAAGGCCCGCGCCGGGGCCGAACGCATGTCGGTGATCTCGGCCGCGGGCGATTTCCCGGTCGCGGCAAGAATCAGCGCGTCCGAGGTCGAGGTGTCGCTGTCCACGGTGATCGCATTGAAAGTCCCGGCAAGCTGGGCCTTCAGCAGCCGTTGCAGCAGCGCGGGTGCGATCTTCGCGTCGGTGAACATATAGACCAGCATCGTCGCCATGTCGGGCGCGATCATGCCCGAACCCTTGGCGATGCCGACGATATTGATCTTGCCGCCGTCACCCTCGAAACTTGCCGAGGCGCCCTTGGGGAAGGTGTCGGTGGTCATGATCGCGCGGGCCGCCTCTGCCGCACCCCCGGCGTTCAGATCGGTGACCAGCTGGCCGATCACGGCGGTGATCCGGTCGGCCGGCAAGGGCTCTCCGATCACCCCGGTCGAGGAGGAGAACACCCGGTCCCTGGGAATCGACAGGATCGAGGCGACGCTGCCCGTCACCTTGTCCACCGCCTCCTGCCCGTTCCTGCCGGTAAAGGCATTAGCATTGCCCGAGTTCACGATGATCGCCGCGCCCTGCGCCACGTCCTGCTTCAGCGCCAGCTTTGCCTGACAGTCGAGGATGCTGGCGGCACGGGTCGAGGATCGCGTGAAGGCCCCCGCGATCGCGGTTCCCCGCGCCAGCCTGACCAGCATGACATCGGTGCGGCCCTGATACTTGACCCCCGCCGCGCCCGAGGCGAATTCGACTCCCTCGACGACCGAAAGCTCTGGAAAGCCGGCCGGGGCCAGCGGCGAGACGGCCTTCTCCTTCTTGGCGGGAACGGGTTTGCGCACCGTCTGCGCCAACGCCCGCGCCGCGGCCTCGACCCGCGTTTCGACGGCGGAGGCGCTGCTTTCCGCCGCCTCCTTCAGCTTTTTCAGCTTCCGCTTCAGCTTCTTCAGCTTTTCAGCATCGGAAAGCTTCTTCTCGGGCTTGGCCATGGTCACTCTCCCAGCAGGTCGGTCTTGCCCAGGAGGTCGGGGCTCAGGCCCTCGGTCTTCTCGACCTTGGCATCGGCCACGCGCTTCTCGATCTCGGCCTGGACCTTGTCGCGGCGGATCTGGACGGCAAGCTGGTCCTTGACCTCCTCGAGCTTCGGCGGCTGGACCTCGCGCTGGTCGATCAGCTTGATGACATGCCAGCCGAACTGCGTCTCGACCGGGGCCGAAACCTCGTCCTTCTTCAGCGTCTTCACGACGTCAGAGAAGGGCGCGACCATCTGCTCGGGCTGGAACCAGCCCAGATCGCCCTTGTTCGGGGCCGAACCCGGATCGGTCGATTTCTCGGCCGCGATGGCGCCGAAATCGCCGCCTTCCTGCAACTGCTTCTGGATCGCCTCGGCCTCTTCCTTGGTCTTCACCAAGATGTGTGCGGCGTTATATTCGACCTTCGGCGCGGTCTCGCTGCCGAAAACCTGATCATAGGCGGCCTTCAGCTCTTCCTCGGTCGGTTCGGCGGCGGCGACCTTCTCCAGCACCGATCCGGCAAGGTACGCGCGGCGCTCGATCTCCAGCCCGGCCTGGTCACGCTTGCTCAGCTCCTTGCCGGCGGCCTGCGCCACGGCGGTCTGGCGGATCATCTGGTCAAGCATCAGATCCCACAGGGCAGTATCGGGCAAACCCTGCGTCGTCTGGGCGTCAAGACCCTGCCGCATGGCGATCAGTTGCCCCAGGGTAATCGTCTCACCATTGACGGTCGCGACGACGGTGTCCGCATCCTGGGCAAATGCCGGGGAAATTCCCATCGTGGCAACCAGGGTCGTGGCGGCAAGAAGCGATTTCAGCATGGTTTTCCCTTTCCTGGGAGTGGTTCATTTCCAGCACTTACACGCAGAGTGAACCCGTGCAAGCGTTGACAGTCTGGCATCCGACGCATACATCCGGCCCAACCGAAAATGCGCGCCCGTCGCCATTTTTCCGGCCCATGTGATAGGGCATGGCGAATGGTGGCGGCAAGTGGGCGGAACGTCCCGCGCACCCCCAGATACGCGATTTTGAAGGCTCACATGCTCGGCATTGGAAACTTGGCTAAACTGGTCTTTGGTACGCCGAATGACCGCAAGGTGAAATCTGTGCGCCCGCTGGTCGCGCAGGTGAACGCGCTGGAGGAGAAATTCCGCGCCATGTCCGACGCGGACCTGATCGCCAAGACGCGCGAATTGCAGGGCCGGGCACAGGGCGGCGAAAGCCTCGACACGCTTCTGCCCGAAGCCTTCGCCAACTGCCGCGAGGGCGCGCGCCGCGCGCTTGGCCTGCGCGCCTTCGACACGCAGCTGATGGGCGGGATCTTCCTGCATCAGGGCAATATCGCCGAGATGAAGACGGGCGAGGGCAAAACGCTGGTCGCGACTTTCCCGGCCTATCTGAACGCGCTGGCCGGCAAGGGCGTCCACGTCGTCACCGTCAACGACTATCTCGCCAAGCGCGACGCCGAATGGATGGGCAAGGTCTTTGCCCAGCTCGGCATGACCACGGGCGTCGTCTATCCCTTCCAGCCGGACGAGGAAAAGCGCGCGGCCTATCAGGCCGACGTGACCTATGCGACGAATAACGAGCTGGGCTTCGACTATCTTCGCGACAATATGAAGGGCTCGATCGACCAGATGGTCCAGCGCGGCCATTTCTTCGCCATCGTGGACGAGGTCGATTCGATCCTGATCGACGAGGCGCGGACGCCGCTTATCATCTCCGGCCCCTCGCAGGATCGCAGCGAGCTTTACCGCACCCTCGACGCCTTCATGCCGGAACTGACCGAAGAGCATTTCAAGCTCGACGAAAAGACCCGCAACGCGACCTTCACCGAGGAAGGCAACGAATATCTCGAGAAGCGGCTGCAGGCGGC
>Ga0182745_1002172_pt1 | contig 17983 bp, 14 predicted proteins | sample eDN3rd30CKraftBY_FD_128523 | JGI IMG/M metagenome (GOLD analysis project Ga0182745, IMG submission 128523) | Enriched backyard soil microbial communities from Emeryville, California, USA - eDNA 3rd pass 30_C Kraft BY (version 2) (version 2) | ecosystem: Environmental > Terrestrial > Soil >...
CCTGAGCCGAGGTACGGCCGCTGTTGGTGGTCGAGGGAACCAGCGAGAGCGGGTTGTCGGTGAAGCTCAAGGTGTTCAAGAAGTTGCCCGTGGTGAACGAGGGATTGGGCAACGGATCGAACTTGGCCACCACCGAAGACTGGCTGGCACCGGTGATCGTTCCGTTCAAGGTACCGGTCAGCTCCAGCGGGGTCTCGTTGGGGCTGGGGGCGCTACCGTTGACGTTGTTGGCCAAGAACGTGATCTTGAACTTGGTGTTGTTGTACGTGGTGGACTGACCATCCTGAAGCGCGGCGACCTGGAAGTCACCCAGGCTGAACGCCGAAGGAGAGTTGAACTGGTTGGTGACCACGGGAATGTAGCTGATCACGCCAGGACCGCTCGTGCCGTTCGAATCGATCGAGCCCGAGGTGCTGTAGTTGATCAGCGTGTCGGCCTGCCCCTGAGTGGCCGCAAGACCGACCAGAGTCAGAGCCAGCGCCCCAGCTCGAATCCCAGTCCATTGACTTGACTTGCGCATCACTTCCTCCTGAATTGAATGTCGCGCTCGAGCGACTTCGCCGTGAATCAGACACCGGGCCACCATCGCTCGACGGTTGCCCCATCCGTTTGGGGCATTGCCCTGCACTGAAGTCTCCTACTTACGAGAGCGTCGCGTGGATTCCGTTACACTTCGCGGGGCTCGAGTGTCGCCTCGTGCCTAGCCGACTCGTGGTGTACCCTGGTAAAGGTACGGAGTCGGACGTGCGGGTGTTGGTCATCCTTGCGACCACGCCCATGGGACGGCGACATAAGGGGTTTTCAGGATGATGAGTGCAAGAGGTGTCTTCATTTACCCGGCCTCCGTGCCTGGTCGAATGTCAGGCGAGCCCACGGGTTTCCCGAGTTGGAAACCTCAGAGCGATTCCGAACGAGAGGGAAGATAACCCAACCCCCACTGGCTGTAAACCGAAATATTCAGAAAAAGGCGAATTCCAGCGCGACTTTTGGCCGATAACTAGAAAATCCATCTCGAAGCCAGCCACGCCAACTTCTCACACTCTCCGCAATTAGAGTAAATTCACAGGGTCCACATCGATCGCGAGCTCCACTTCACCCGGTGGCGTCAACCGAGCGGCCACCGACTGCCAAAGAAGCTGGAGCGGGCGGGGTGAATGGCTCCTGAGCCGGAGGTGGTAGCGATAGAGATTCCGGATCTTTGAGATCGGAGCCGGCGACGGTCCATGCAAGGTCACCTCCGCTGGCGCGGCCTCCCGCAACCTCGCCTGAACCTCCTCCATGAAATCACGAACCTGGGGCTCCTCGGGCCCGCGCGCGATCAAGCGAACTAACCGCCCAAACGGGGGCATCCCCCCCTGCCGACGATACGGTAGCTCACAGGCCACGAAGCCTTCGTAGTCGTGGCGCGAGGCGCATTCGATCGCATAGTGGTTCGGTGAAAAGGTTTGAACCAGGACCCGCCCCGGTCGATCGCCCCGCCCAGTCCGGCCCGCCACCTGGGCCACAAGCTGAAAGGTCCGCTCGGCCGCCCGGAAATCGGGCATGTGAAGCGCGGTGTCGGCGTTCACCACCCCCACCAACGTCACGTTGGGGAAGTCGAGCCCCTTGGCGATCATCTGGGTACCGAGCAAGATCCGGATCTCCCCCGCCCGAAACGCGGCGAGCACCTGCTCATGGCTCCCGGGCGTCCGCATCGTGTCCGAATCCATCCGCCGGGAAACGTATTGAGGGAACGCCGCCTCCACTTCCCGCTCCAGTCGCTCCGTGCCAATGCCACCATAGTGCAGGTTGGGAGCGCGGCAGTTCGGGCAAGCTGGGGGCCGTTGACGCTCCGCGTCGCACGTGTGACAGATCAAGAGCCGACGCCCCTTGTGGTAGGTCAACGCCACGTCGCAAGAGTGGCACTTCACCACCTGGTTGCATTGCGGATTCGGGCAAATAACGAAGGTGTGAAAGCCTCTACGATTGAGCAAAAGCATAACCTGACCATCATCTTGAAGCGCGGCGATCATCGCCTGCCGCAAGGGCTCGCTCAGGCCTCCCAGGGGAAGCCGTTCGTGGCTCAGGTCAATCAACTCCACCTTGGGCATGGGCCGGGCTCCCACCCGGTCCACCATCGCCAGCCTCACATAGCGTCCAACTTCCGCATTTTGCCTCGATTCGAGGGAAGGGGTCGCCGAGCCGAGCAGAATGGGAATGCGCTGAAGTTGCGCGCGCTTCACCGCCACGTCCCGAGCATGGTAACGCGGAACCGTTTCTTGTTTGAAAGTGCTTTCATGTTCCTCGTCGATGACGATCAGGCCGAGCCGCCGGGCGGGAGCGAACACCGCGGAGCGAGCTCCCACGATCACCTGGACTTCACCCGAGGCGATGCTGCGCCAGTGCCTGTGCCGCTCCGCGTCGCTGAGGTGGCTATGGAGCACGGCGATTTTGCCGAACCGGCGGCGGAACCGGCGGATTGTTTGGGGAGTGAGGCTAATTTCAGGAACGAGCACGATCGCCTCTCGGCCTCGCGCGACCACGCGCTCGATCGCGCTGAGGTAAACCTCGGTCTTTCCGCTGCCGGTGACCCCGTGGATCAGGAAAGGAGCGAACGCATCCCCCTCCAGCGCGGGGGTCATGGCGGCCATCACGTCCGCCTGCTCTCGGGTCAGCGTGGGGATCGGCTTGGGCTCGATCTCGGCTAGAGAGGCTTCTCCCGGCCGGGCGATCCGAGAGAGCCGCCGTTTCACGGTCCGGACAAAGCCGCGCTGACGCAAGGCGGTGATCGGCCCCGAAGCGCACTTCGCCATTCGGCAGAGGTCGGCCACGGTGAGAGGCTCCTCCGACCGGCAGAGGACGGAAAGCGCCTCGGCCTGCTTCGTGGGGAGTTCCAGGGTCTCGAACGTCCGCTTGATTTCGTCCGGAACCGTCAAGAAGGTCCCCAGGCGAGTACCGGCCTGATTCTTCACCCCCGCCGGCACCACCGCGTCGAGCGCCTGGCCCCACGAACACGCGTAGTAACCGGCCATCCAGCGAGTTAGGTCGAGCATGGCCGCGTCGATCAGGGGAGGGTCGTCGATCGTCTCGATCACCTCCTTAAGCTTTCCGAGGTCAATTCCCTCGGGAAGTTCGTGGTCGATCCGGACGCAGTAGCCAACCGCGGGCTTGTTGCCCCGCCCCAGCGGGACCCGAACGCGCTGACCGGGCCAAACACTTTCGGCCAAGGGAGTGGGAACCCGGTAGGTGAAGACCTGGTCGATCGGTCGATTGAACACGATCCCGACGAAAGGGCCGCCGGCGTCTTTCGGGCCTTCCGGCTCGTCATCGAACCAGGCTGCCTGGTGTTTGCCGTTGACAACGATCATCGGCCCATCCTATACGTCTCGTCTCTAGAGGAATCGAACCTCACCGCTTACCAACCAACCGAATTCTGCACGTCTGTCCAGAAGAAATCAACGGACGTGCCATGCCAATGAAGGTGTTCCAACGATGCGTCTAGGGCTGTTCGGCGGGACGTTCGACCCGATCCATCTGGGGCATCTCATCCTGGCGGAGCAATGCCGGCAGGCCTGTTCCCTGGATCGTCTCTGGTTTGTGGTCGCGGGAGCCCCCCCTCATAAACCAGGAGAGCGGACCTCGGTAAACCATCGCCTGGAGATGGCCCGAATCGCCGTGGCGGGCAACCCCGCCTTCGAGGTTTCCGAGATCGAAGCTAACCGCCCTGGTCCACATTATAGTGTCGAGACGCTCGAAACCGTGCGTCAGCAACACCCCAGCGACGAGCTCTTTTTCCTGATCGGCGCGGATAGCCTGGCCGACCTACCCAACTGGCGCGAGCCCGAACGTATTGCCAGGCTTGCCACCATCGTCGTGGCGAACCGGCCGGGAATTGACCTTACCCAGCCTCAGACCGTTCCCGACCTGGGCCCTGAAGCCAAGGAGGTCATCTTCGTCAACATCCCTCCCATCGGCATTGCCTCGCACGTTCTTCGGCGCGAAAAGGCCGAAGGGAAAAGCATTCGTTACCAGGTTCCTCGAGGGGTTGAAGCCTATATCCAGGCTCACCAGCTCTACAAGACTCCCGATCGCCCCAGTTCCACCTGACACCGCCGTCCACACGGGCGACCCAATCCAACCTCGCCCTCTTAACCAGCCAGGCAGCCTGGGAAATTCATTAATGCGACGAAGTGTTAAGCGGACTTCGCAACGTATGCCGTCGAGGCGAATTAACCAGGCTCATTTCCGCAGTCAGAGTCGTTCCATTCTACCTTGTTCGCCTCGATCGAGAGGGGAGTAAGAACCGAGAGCCAAGCGCCTCATCCTCATCGACGAACCGACCGATACGAAAGTGGTGAGGCGGTCGAGGACGGCCGACCAGGCCAGGACGGTACCGAGCATTTTGAGGATAAAGGATGTCGCCAGCATCACTGCACCAGACGCCGGCGCCGGTCTCCGAAGAGGTAGAATCGCTCCGTCGGCAGATCGTTGCCTTGCAACGCGTCAGCAGCCTCGGGGTGCTCGCCGGAGGCATCTGCCACGAGTTAAATAATGCTCTAACTCCAATCCTTAACTACGCCAAGCTCGGCCTGCGTAACCCCGACCCCGAGTTTCGACGCCGGGCCTTCGAGAAGATTCTCGAAGCGAGCCAGCGTGCCTCGGCGATCTCGGGCGGGGTACTCGGAGTCGCTCGTCCCCGCGCAGACCGACTCGAATCAACCGACCTGATCCGGCTCACCAAGGAGGTCACGTTGCTGATGAGCAAGGATCTCACGAGGCACCGGGTTCATCTCGACTTTCAGTCGACCGGCAACCCCCATGCTCGGGTCAATCCCGCCCAGATCCAGCAGGTCTTGCTGAACCTGATGATCAACGCTCGACAGGCCATGCCCAACGGGGGAACCCTCAAAGTTCGCGTCGGCGAGGATCCCGCGGGACGCATGGCCGAGCTGAGCGTGGCCGACACCGGAGTCGGAATCGGATCGGCCGACCTGCGGCGAATCTTCGAACCCTTCTTCACGACCAAGACCGGCCCCGACGCGGTGGGGCAAGGGGGCACGGGCCTCGGCCTCTCGGTCTGCCGCGACATCGTCGAGGCCCACCACGGCCGCCTGCGAGCGGAGAGCCGAATCGGCCAAGGGACCAAGTTCACGCTCCGGCTTCCCCTCTGCCCCGCGTCCGCGAAACAGAGCGTGGCCTAGCGAGAGCGAAGGCCACAGGACCTGCCCCAATACTGGTAGCGTTCCGTGTTCCGCCGTCTCTCCCTCCGCCCACCTGACCCAGCCACGTTTGGTGAGCGTGCGGAAAAAACCGAGGCGGGCCGAGTACCAGTGAACTGGTCTCTCCGGCTTTCAATCAATCGACCCGCACAGTCTTTGAGCAAGTGCCAATCCCCCAGCGGTTTCCCCCCCGTTCGGAGATCAACGAAAGGGCTCTTCGCGAATGGAACTCGCGCAACTTCAAAGGCAATGGAATGCCCTGGGAGCCCAGGACCCGCTTTGGGCCATGCTGGCCGTCCCGGGCAAGCGCTTCGGGCACTGGGGCCTCGACGACTTTTTCGAACAGGGCCGAAAGCAAGTGGCCCTGCACATGAGAGCCATCCAGGCGGAAGGGCTCCGGACCAGCGGAACCCACGCCCTGGACTTCGGTTGCGGAGTCGGCCGGATCACCCAGGCCCTCGGCTCAAACTACCGCCAATGCGCGGGGGTCGACCTCGCGCCCACGTTGATCGACCAGGCTCGTAAACATAACCGGCTCGGCCCGCGTTGCCAGTACCACGTCAACGCTCGGGCCGACCTTTCCATGTTCGACAGCAAATCCTTTGATTTCGTCTACAACTGCCTGGTTCTTCAGCACATTCCACCTCATTATACATTTAATTACATCACCGAGTTCATTCGGGTCCTCGCGCCTGGCGGTGTCGCTTGCTTCCAGTTACCGGCAGGTCCCGAGCCCGAAGCCGACCGGGCCGTGGCGCGATCCCGGACCCAAAACGTCACCCCCCTGCCCGACTCCTCCTTCCGCGCACGCATCACGCCCATCGACCGGCCCACCTCGCTCTGGGCTGGGTCCGAGGTCGAAATCACCTTTAGGGTGGAAAACCTCGGCTCCACGGCCTGGCGAGCGGAAGGGGCGGAGCCGTTCCGACTCTGGATCAACCTGGGCAACCACTGGCTCGACCTGAACGACCAGGTGGTTACCCACGACGACGGGCGCGTGGGGCTCCCCTGGGACGTTGAGCCCGGCAGCTCGGTCGACCTCGCCCTGCCGGTCAAAGCGCCTGGGGTGCCTGGCCCCTACCTGCTCGAAATTGACATGGTGCAGGAGTACGTCTCCTGGTTCCGGCAGAAGGGGTCGGAAACGATTGTCATTCCCATCAAGGTTTGCGAGCCGCCCGAGGGAGTGGAAGTTTCGCCCAAGGTTCCCACCTACACGATCGAGAAGTCCGAGGTGATCGCGCACGTCGAGGGGGCGGGGGGGCGCGTATTCAAGGTCGATCGCGTGAACCAGGGATATGGCCAGCTCGATTATTTCTACTACGTGACCCGGTGAACCGCCGGACCCTTCCCCATGCAAGATGAGCCCCCTTTGGCGTTCTGGCGACTTTTGCCAGAAACAGAGCGTCGAGGGGGGCGTTCGTACTGGCCCCGGGCGATTCTTGTCGTTAGCCTGGAGGCCTGGCCTCATTTTGAGCGTGAGGCTTCGCGGATCTCGTCGAGAGCGAATCAACTTTGCGTGATGCCCAGCTTTGTTCTGTAGGGTGGGCACCGCCCACCGGGAGGAATCCAAGGGGCGTGACCTCCACGGACTCATTGGTCTCTGGGCAGAGTGTCTCGCCTCCTGGCATCGGCCTTGGCGCGGTGGGCAATGCCCACCCTACGAATCAATGCAACGGGCGCAAAGCAACAGGGAACCGCTCTAAGGTGAAATAGGGGCTTGGCCGTTGGAGGGTGCGAAGTGCGCTGGGTGACCGTCCTGACCGATGATGGGCCGAAGGCCTGCGGCGTGTGGCAAGGTGAATATATTGAGGTCGAGTCGGCCGCCTCCGACGCGCCCGGGTGCGTCAAAGGGTTGCTCGAGTTGGGGACCGAGCGTCTCCAGGCGATCTGGAAGGCCCTCCCCCAAGGCACCAGGCGGCACGACCCCGCCAAGGCCAACCTGCTTGCTCCCATTCCTAACCCGAGCAAGATCATCTGCCTTGGCCTGAACTATCGGGACCATGCGATCGAAAGTGGCATGGATATCCCGACCGAGCCGATCCTCTTCAGCAAGTACCCCTCCTCCCTGGTGGGGCACAATGCCGAGATCGTGTTGCCGGCCGTCAGCGACCAGGTGGACTACGAGGCCGAGCTCGTGATCGTGGTCGGCAAGAAGGGGCGGAAGATCGCGAAAGATCAGGCGATGGACCATGTCGCTGGCTACTGCGTCGGCCACGACGTCTCCGCGCGAGACTGGCAATTGAACAAGCCGGGCAAGCAGTGGATGGTCGGTAAGACTTTCGACACGTTCGCCCCGATCGGCCCCGAGCTGGTCTGCCGAGATGAAGTGCCCGACCCGCACGCCCTGGGCATTCGGCTCCGCCTCAATGGCGAGACCATGCAAGACTCGAGCACCAGCCAGTTAATCTTCCGGGTCGAGGAGGTCATCGCCTACCTCTCGAAAATCTTCACGCTGGAGCCCGGCGACCTGATCTTCACCGGCACACCGCCCGGCGTGGGCATGGCGCGCAAGCCCCCCGTCTGGCTCAAGCCCGGCGACGTGACCGAGGTCGAGATCGACGGCCTTGGCACCTTGCGCAATACCGTCAGGGGAGAGTAAACTTCTTCCTCGACCCCCTTCGCGATTCAAGGTGATGGCACGACGGCCTAGCACAACGGGATGGCGGAACTTCAATTTCATGCTTCATCGTTCGACCAGGTCGTCGCCCCATCATCCGCGAATATTCACGACTATCAAAATTCATTCAAATCCAAATGCGACCGCGCATCAACTTTTTGATTCACTTTCCTTTTCCGAGATTTTAGTCAATTCAAGAATGGTCTTCTCCAACGTCTCCAGTCCAGGCGTGCCCAGATAACGAGCCCGGATGACTCCTTGGTGATCAAGGACGATCACGTTTGGTACCCCTTGAATGTTCCAGCGCTCGAAAGTTGGCTCCTCGGTTGATCCGTGAGTGAACCAGAACCGCCAGGTCAACGTGCCGTTCTTAACCAGGGGTTCGAGTTCGGTCCGCTCATCTTCGGGTGCGCACTCATCAGGACCGGGCGCAACGACTTGACGCCACAAGCGAGTCGACCTTTCGGACGAAGGACCCACGGGGCAATGCTCACCTCGCCAAAACATGAGGACATGCAGCAGTACTGAAGCGTCAAACTGGGATCGCACTGGCGAAGCGGTCCGTTCCAATGGAATGGGTCCATTCGGCCATGGCATGGCCAGAACTTGGGCGGTATCTCGCAGCCAGCCAGGCGTCCGTCGCCTCTTAGCGCCTGAGTTTTTCGGTGAGTGAGCGGGTGGCGGCGTCGCCGGGGGCGAGGGTCAGGGCGTGCTCGGCGGCGTCCAGGGCGTCGCGTTGCTTGTGGTCGGCCTCAAGGGCCAGGGCCAGGTTGTAATAGACGTCGGGCCGGGATGGGAGCCGCTTCGCGGCGAACCGAAGGTCATCGATCGCCTTGGCCGGCTGGTTCAGAGCCAGATGGGCTTGCCCGCGTCGGAACCGGGGCTCCGGATCGTCGGGGGAGAGATCGACCGCCTGCTCGAACCGCGCGAGTGCCTGGTCGGGCTCGCCGCGCGCGAGTTGAAGGACCGCCACACGGAGGATGGCCGAGCCAGAGCCAGGCTCGAGCTCGAGAGAGCGAAAGTACGCGGCCAACGCCTCGTCGATGCGCCCCGACGCCTCGAGGATCCGCCCGCGAGCGGCGTGGGCTTCCGCCTTCTGCGGATCGAGCTCGATGGCCGCGTCGAACCGCTTGAGCGCTTCGTCGGCATTGCCGAGCCGCTCTTCCAGCTCACCCAGGCCAATCATGGCTTCAACGTACTCGGGGTCGAGCTCGAGCGCCTTATGGTATGACGCCTTGGCGTCGTCAAACTGCCCTTGAAGAAAGAGGACGCGGCCCAGGCGGTGGCGGGCCTCGGCTGAATTGGGGGCCTCACTGACCAGTTGCTCGAGTTGGAGCCGGGCCTCGCCGTAGTCGCGCCGGTCAATTGCCGCCTGCGCGGTCTGACTGAGCTTTTGCCAGAGCACCGACTGCGCCGCGGAGGGGGCGTTGCGATCGGCTCGAGAGCGGGCCGCCGCACAGCCGGCCAAAGCCAGCAGGGCCATCCCACACCCGGCGATCAGTCCCCGGCGCAGCATGCGTTACCCCTCCTCCGCCCTCGTGGCCCCGTCGCCCGTGAGGTGATACCTCCCACCACGGGCAACCACGCGATTCGTCGGCTCTAGATCCAACAATCGACATGAAGGAACAAAGAATTGAACCCACCCTGGTCTATTCCAGTGCGCCCTGGCACTCCCGGCAAGAGAAAACCTCAGGCGTACAGCACCTTACGCTCGATCGCCAAGAGGGTCAATCCCGATCGGCAAACCCTTGCCTTCCTCACCCCAAACCGCGCAACCGCCTTCGCCAGGCTGGGCAAAGCCCCGAAGTTCTTGAAGCAACTCGAGATTCCCCAACCGATGTCAACTTCACTATCTTTGCGTGGGCCTCCGGCCGTCATTTGAACATACGAACAGTGGCCCGGACGCCCGCTCTTCGGATTGCCTAATTGCGGGCGGAACGCTTACGTTCCCAAGTCGAGACACTTTGATCTCTCATAGGCCGCGACTTCATCCAGGTGGCCCACTAGCCCACGCCACACGCGGCGCGGGCTCGGTCGAGCACGACTCGAGCACTCTTGCGTGCGCGGTCAGCCGCCGCGGCGCGAACTTCCGCAACACGGGCGGGATGGGCAACCCAATCCGCTCTTCGTTCGCGAGCGGGAGTGAAGGTTGAGATGATCGCCTCGGCCAGGCGGTTCTTCACTTCGCCGTAGCCGATCCCTCCGGCTCTATAGCGCTGTTCGACCTCCAGCCGGTCGGCCTCGGGAGCGAAGAGCTTGAACAGACCGAAGAGTGAACAGGTCTCTGGATCTTTGGGAGCTTCGACCGGGGTGCTGTCGGTGACGAACTTCTTGCACTTCTTGCGGATCACGGCCGGCTCATCAAAGATCTCGATCGTGTTCTGGTAGCTCTTGGACATCTTCCGGCGGTCGAGGCCGGGAACCACGGCCACGGCGTCGAGGATGAGCGGCTTGGGAAGCCGGAAAATGTCTTCGCCACCACCGTAGATGTGGTTGAATCGCTCGGCGATGTCGCGCGTCAGCTCCAGGTGCTGCTTTTGGTCCTGGCCCACGGGCACGATGTCGGCGTCGTACAGCAGGATGTCGGCTGCCTGGAGCACTGGGTAAGCGAACAGGCCGTGCTCGGCGGGAATCCCCTGCTGTACCTTATCCTTGTAGCTCACGCTTTTTTCGAGCCAGCCCATCGGGGTCACGCTGGTCAAGAGCCAGGTGAGCTCGGTCACCTCGGGAACGTCCGACTGGACGAACAGCGTGGCACGCTCCGGGTCGACGCCCAGGGAGAGTAAGTCGACGATCACGTTGAAGACGTACTCGCGCAGACGCTTGGCGTCGCGCACACTGGTCAGCGCGTGGAAGTCGGCCACGAAATAGAACGCTTCGTTCTCTTCCTGAAGCGCGAGGTACTGATGGATCGCGCCGAAGTAGTTACCGATGTGCAAGGCACCCGAGGGCTGGATTCCCGACAGAACACGCATGGTCGAGTCTACTCGCGGAGCAAAAGAAGGGACGAGGGCCCATCTTGGCCGAAGGTGAGCTGGGGAAACGAGCCAACCTCCGGTAGGTGGGGGCTCCCCTTTTGGTTCGACAAGCCCCCTCCCGCCCAGATTCATTGGCGCCACTTTATCAGGTTCAAGCACCCCGTTCCAATCCACTGGTCCATGCCCGGTCGGGCTGAGTCCTCCCGTCCGCGCTTCAGCCGGTGGCACGTCTACACCCCCGAGCCCGATCACGTTGGCCGGAAAAGCCTGGGTTGTTAAGATGGGCCCCTGCATCCCGAGTTTCGACTATTCCACCCCAGAAAGGGGGCGAAGCGATGACAAGCGCGACGTACGAAGACAATGGAATCCGCTTCGACTATCCGGCCGACTGGGAGTTGGAAGAGATTGGCGTGAGTGACGAGTCTGAAGCGGTTGACGAAGTCCTGACCATCTCCATCCAGTCCAAAAGTGGTCTGGCCTTCATGATCGTCACTCTGGACACGACCTGCCCCGCCCCGGCCGAGATGGCCGACCAGGCGCTCAGCGCCATGCGCGAAGAGTATCCCACGCTCGACTCGGCCCCGTCGCTCGAGACCATCGGCGGCCATCGCGCGGTGGGACACGACGTGGAGTTCTTCACCATGGATATGACCAACGCCTGCGCGATCCGGTGCTTCCGAACGCCCAGGAGGACCGTGCTCGTCTTCGGCCAGTGGTCCGACTTGGACGATGAGGAAGAGAACAACGAGCAATTCGAGCGTCTGAAGCAATCCTTCCACGAGACCGACGGTCAGGATCAGGAAGGCTAACGCATATCATTGGCCCGGCCGGGCGACTCCCGCGCTGCTCAAGGGGGAAATAAGGCTGAAGAAGCCATGTTCAACTCGCGTCTCATGGCCTCACGGCGGGCTCCCTGACCTCGTTCGAGGCCGACGCGGCCCGGTCCAGGAAGTGGGCGATTCGAGCAAGCAAGGGGGGACCACCCACCTCGACAATGTTCCCGTGCCCTGCCCCTTCCACTTCGACGCCCTCGGCCCCTGCCGGAACCGCGGCGATCATCCGCTGCGCATCTCCTTCAGGGACGAGCGAGTCTTGCTTCCCATGCAGAATCAGCACCGGCACGCTCAAGCGGGATGCCAGCTCCGCCGGGCTCGGGCGACTAAGCGAAACTCCCGCCAGCCGCCTGGCCCGTCGCACGATTCGAGGGGCGAGCACCAACGCGAGAACCCGAGGAAGCCCCACGCGCCTGAGCCACCCAGCAACCACGGTCTCGAGCCGAGCGTAGGGCGATTCCAGGATCAAGGCTCGGATTCTCGCGTCGAGCACTGCCCCGCGGAGGGCGATCGCCGCCCCCATTGAGCGGCCCCAGACCGTCGGAAACACCCCAGGCCCGAGCCGCCCCTCCACCACGTCGAGCCAGGCCCTGAGATCCTCCCCTTCGCGACCGCCGAACGACGCCCGATCCCCCCCGCTGCGCCCGTACCCGCGCATGTCCAGCCGGACCACGTTCCAACCCTGGCCGACCAGGTACTCGGCCCGCCCCTTCATGGCGTCGCGAATCTCGGCGAATCCATGGATCAGGAAGATTGTCCGTTGTGCGCCGGGTGGCCCCGGATACCAATCCCCTTCGAGATGGGTGCCATCCCGAGCGGTGGCGGTGATCGGCTCGACCTGAATCTCCCGGGCTGGCTCTCCCTCTCCCTTCCACCCGTTCAAACGGCGGCCGGGCATGATCAACGCCCAGGCCCCCCACTCACTCACCAGCATGACGAAGCAGGTCACGCTCCCCACCAGGAACCCAACCAATCCTACCCATAGCGTTGCCCAGTCACCGACCACCCATGCAAAATTCAAGAAATGCTCCCTACCTCAACCTCGTTCGATCCTACTCCAGACCAGCGGAAAAACCCGGCGAAGGACTCTATTCCGCCGTGAGCCGCCTTTTGGAGAGATCGTCGGCCCGCGAGCCACACCCGCTTGAGCGCGTAAAGCAAACCTTGGGCAAGATGCGCGCACGCGGACCGATGAGGCAAGCCAGGCTACTTCGAGGGAAGAAGTTCTTCAATCACCTTGGTCAGCTCGGTCCGGAGCGTGGGGGAAAAACCAACGTGAAAGTCACGCACGATCCCTTCGGGGTCGATGACCACCAGGGTTGGGAAACCTTGAACACCATACTTCTTGGGAACCTCGGTCGCGTTCAGGAGGGTTTCATATTTCAGGTTCATCTGCTCCTGAACGAACTTCGCGTCTTCCACCTTCCTGTCCGTATTCATGCCAAGCAAGACGACCGGGCGCCCTTGGAACTGCTCGGCGAGCTCGTTGAGCTGCGGCATCGCCTTGATGCACCAGCCGCACCCACGGTACCAGAAGTCAAGCACCACCACCTTCCCCCGGTAGTCCTCGATCGCGTGCGACTTCCCATCAAAATCCTTCAACTCCCAGTCGGGCGCGGGCTTACCAACCACCTCGGCCCTCTGATTGGCGGACTTGACGTAATATGAGATCATCCCATCATGTGAGCTAATCTGTGAGTCGATCTGTTTCTGGAAATAGGGGTCTTCGATCTCCTTGCGGGCCGAGGCCAAGATCTCCTTGGCCTTTGCGAGAACGTCCCCGGCCTTGTCACCGGCCCTGGCAGACTCCTCCGTGGCCTTCTCGTACGCCTTGTTCGCGGCAAAGTACCGCTCGGCGCCCTGAGCAAACGCCTTGGTCCAGGCGTCGTCACGAGTCTCGACCGAGGCCAATTCGGTCTTACCCTCCCCTTTCCCGTTGAACCCATAGGTCTGCGTGTATCGCAACTCCACGCCTTTGATCAGCCCGCGTTTGGAATCAAAATGAAAAGTTGACTCCTGCGTGGAACCGTAGATCTTGTTCGTGGTGCCGAGTCGCTCGGCCTTGAAGGAGGGGCCTCCTTCTTCAGGCTTCAGCGCCGCGTAACGCGTCCCATCTTCCGTGGGCGTCTCCTCAACCGACCACCCCGCGCTGGCCTGAGCCTGGTCGTCGGGCAGGCGAGGAAAAACCGAATCCGGACGAATGCGAAAGGCAAGCTCAGCGTCCTTCCCGAGCCTCCCGTCAGGGAAGAGGTCGAAGTAGCCGACCACGAACCGCATCTCCCCCTCCTCGGCTTTCTTGCGCAGACTCTCCTCCGAAGCGGATTCACTGTCACGAGCCGCCGTGAACCGGCTCCCCTGGCGAACCAGAATCCGAACGCTCCCATCCTCGTTGCGGCGCAGCACCCAGGCCGTCGTCTCGGTATCGTCCAGGTGGGCGCCCCCCTCGAACCGAAAGAGGCTCGACCCCTTGTACGTCAGTTCCATCCCTGGCTCGAGCCGGTAGCGCGGCAGCTCCTCCCCCGCCTTCGCTTCTCCCGACTCACATGCCAATGCCAGCACACCAACCACAACCAGAATGGTGGATAAACCCGCTCTCCGCACTCCCTTCGGATCCATCGGCGCAGCTCCCCAGTGATGAGTGTGGCACCTTCCCCTACGACGCTTGTCGTTGTATCATGAGAACCATTCGGAGCGATAGACCCCTATCTCCGGCGAACCGAACTTTCTCGGTGGGCTCATGTGAGGCAGGTGGAGAGGGCGGGAACAGTTGCGAGCGAGCCGCGTGCTGAGAAAGAATCGTTTGGAAGGGATCACCACTGTTCGGCGTTGAAGTCCTGGCGAAGTGACCTACACGTTCGCGGTTCCTTGAAGGTCCGATCCGATGGCATCTCATCGAACTCGATTGGCCCGTCTCATGGGCCTGCTCGGCATCGTGACGGGCGTCTTGATCCTCAAGGTGACGGCGAACATCATTTCCAATTATGCAAACTATTATCCGCCCAACTTCCATACGGGATTTCTTCAAGGCCGGGAGAGGGATTTCCAGGGGGCTTACCCGGTTGCGTTTTATGCCCATATCGTTTCGGGCCCCATCTCTCTGGCCCTGGGTCTGATTTTGGTAAGCAAGCGGGCTCGCGCATGGTCGCCCCGCTGGCACCGCATCCTGGGCTGGATCTCGGCCGCGTGCGTCCTGTTCCTGGTGACCCCGAGCGGGCTCTGGATGGCCCGCTACGCCGCATCGGGGCCGATCGCCAGCGTTGCCCTGGCGACCCTGTCCGTCGCTACCGCCACCTGTGTTGCGATGGGTGTTTATTTCGGCATAAAACGACGGTTCGCCGCGCACCGACGCTGGATGTGGCGATGCTACATTCTTCTATGCTCCTCCGTCGTGCTCAGGCTCATGGGAGGCCTGGCCACGGTGTTCGGGGTTACTTCCCCCTGGTACGACCCACTGGCAACCTGGCTCTGCTGGCTCGTGCCACTGGCTGGATTCGAACGGCTCGAACGGATGAACTTTAGGAAGAGAAGAAGACCGGAGCCGACTTTATCTCATAATAATTCATACCTTTTATCTTCTAACACTCATTCTATTTCGTCATAAGCCATGCTCTCCCCTCCACGATTCGTAGGGTGTGTCAAGCGTCAGCGCAGACGCACCAATCATCCAGGTGAGACCACTCGAAGAAAACGCAATCCACATCACAACATTACATCTACATCAACATTAATGCGGTGGGCAGTGCCCACCCTACAAAATTAAAATTTATCGTTAGATACCTTGTCATCACCGGCAATCGTGATCAAGGCGCGACGTACCGAGTCGGGAACGGTCGCTTTCAGGAAGCGGACCGTCCCACTGGCGAAAAGCGCGTTGACTCCCCCATTGTGGTACAAATCGGCCTTTGGCCCCAGGCCCAGCACCAGTCGCTCATCCGCATCGATCGGAGCCATCCAGGGAATAGAACGCCCTTTGTCCACCTCGATAACCATCAAAGTCTGGTCCTGTTCATCCGCGATCTCTTCCAAGCGCCGAGAGACTCCAGGCGAGAACAAGGCGGTCGGTCCCACGACTCCAAGGTAAGTGGTGCCATTGGCGGGCGTTCTCTCCTCCGGACAGGAGTAAGTTTGAACGGTGCTCTGAAACGCCTTGGCGTTGACCGGATCGTTCCATGGACGGGACAGATCAATCGAATCATATAGACATTTTTGTTCGATATAGGGCAAGATCAAGGTGCGCCAGCTATGAAGCGGCTTCCCCGCGGCATCGACCGTGTATACGGGTGGAAAGGTTCCATGCTCAGACTGGTAATTATGCAACGCCAATCCAATATGTTTTAAGTTATTCACGCATTGCATGCGCCGCGCAGCCGGCCTCGAAGTTCGAACCGCAGGCAGTAAAAGCGCGATGAGAACCGCAATGATGGCAAGCACCACAAGGATCTCGACCCATGTGAAGCCTCGCTTTGCCCTTGCCATTCGAGTTGCGTCCACCTGATTCAAACCGGGGCCGCTTGGAGAGCCATGCTCTTTCACGAAAGGCCTCGCTTCCTTGAGTCCATGGTTCATCTCAAGGCGCAAATCATTCTCATCGGGGTTCCATCACTCTAGATCCATCTCGTCCAACTTTTCATTACCGTCGATCGAGATGAATGCTCGAAGCGTATCTGGACGTAAATCCACGTTCAAGAATCGAGTTGAGCCATCCAGAAAAACAGCGTTCCTGCCGGTTGAATGAGCCCGCTTCGTTTGGGGACCGAAGCTCAGTACAACCTGTTCATTCGCGTCGTAGGGCGCCATCCAGGGGACCGCCTGATCCTCGCCCGCCTCAATGACCATTAGCGTATTGCTGGGACCATCGAGGATCTCCTCCCTGCGTCGAGGCCTTCGTGGTGCCAAGCAAGCCGACGGACCCACGAGCGCCTGGTATGTGGTCATATTTCTCGGACTCTTCGAGTCGGGGCAGTGATAGACGCTAATCGGCAGGTTCAGAATCCTGGCATTCACTGGATCATTCCACGGGCGAGAGAGGTCGATCATACTGTACAACTCCTTCTCGTCGAGATAGGGCAAAATCAGCGTGCGCCAGCTATGAAGTGGCCTCCCCTCGGCATCGACCGTGCATGCAGCCGGAAACACCCCATAATCCTTCTCATACATTAATAATGCCAACCCAACACATCGTAGATTATTCGCGCATTGTGCCCGTGTCGTATGCACCCGGACGTTCGTTGGATACAGTAATGGCACCAAGATGAAAAACAGTGCTCCAACACCTACGAGCACAACCAATATCTCGATCGGCGAGAGGTAACCAGATCGCCTGACGTCTTTCATGGGAGGCACCTCCCGATGCTGAAGGCTGGACTTCGTAGGGTGTGTCCAGCGTCAGCGCAGACGCACCAACACACCGACTTGGTCACGAACCCCACTACCGCCGACGAACCGAATTTGTCATGGAACTTCCGTTTTGACGTACCAAGATGCAATCCAGTCCTTCGGGTTTCGTGTTCCTGGAAGCGCGGGACATCATGCCCGCGTTCCCAGAGAAGAGCGCCCTTGGATTAATGCCAACGTCTAGGGGGGGATTGGTGCGTCTGCGCTGACGCTGGACACACCCTACGAATCGCTTGACTTATCAAGCTCCACACCCAAATCATTGACAAGTGACAACGTTTTTACCCATCACTTTTTTTCGTTTGACTGAGAGACTGGCTTGGCAACGGATGCTTTGAGATAGCGGCTCAATGTTTCCAGGTTCTGGCTGAAGACCGCGCTGGAGAGATAGGGCATGTTACGCGCGAACTTTGGCTGCCCGACGAGCCGCTCACCTTGGTATTCGCTCACCCAGCGTCCTTGTTGGTCGAGGTCCGCAATAATCTTACGGACCGACTGTTCCAACTCCCCCTCGGTGGATCCGCAACGGGGGTCGGGCTTGCCGGCTTTGATAGCAAGGTAGCGTGCCTCGATCTCAGCCAGGCGTGACTCCCCCTTCCAGCCATAATGGTCTGGGAGGTTTGTATCATCGTACGTGAGGAAGTAGTCCTTCCCCTTGCGGTTCATGTACAACGGCCGATTCGTCTTCAACTCTTGGTAGCGTGCCAACCTTCCATCGGCCAGCACCGACTTCTTCAGGTAAGGCAAAGCCTTGGTAAAGGGTTCGAGATATTTGGGATCCCGCGTGAATTGATATATGACCAGGAGGGTTTCGAGCACATCCTGCGACTCACTGCCGGCCACGGCGGGGGGCTCGAATCGGCGAGCCCAGATCGGGTGCATCGACTCCCCGTACTGCTGGGCCCAGGCGGGCTGCGGGTCGGGCATCTGGGCCAGAATCAAGAAGTCGCCCAGATGGATCAG
>Ga0182745_1002175_pt1 | contig 17967 bp, 14 predicted proteins | sample eDN3rd30CKraftBY_FD_128523 | JGI IMG/M metagenome (GOLD analysis project Ga0182745, IMG submission 128523) | Enriched backyard soil microbial communities from Emeryville, California, USA - eDNA 3rd pass 30_C Kraft BY (version 2) (version 2) | ecosystem: Environmental > Terrestrial > Soil >...
CGGGCAGGCTGGCGGTCATCAGCAGCACGGGGATTCCGGGCAGGGCTTCGAGGAAGCGCAGCAGGCAGCCGAAGAGCCGCTCATCGTAGGCATGGATTTCGTCGAAGACGACGCAGGCCGCGCAGAGTGCGGGCCAGGCATAGAGCCCCTGCCGCTGACTCTGGACGAGCCCGAGCACCGTGTCGGCCGTGCAGCTCATCGCGTCCACGCCCCAGGAGCGGAGCGCGTCGAGCCGGTCCTGGTCACGCGAGCCCGTCCCCGGCGCCACGCCATCCCGGAGCCCGAAGATGTCGAAGTCCACCTCCGCTCGCGAGTGCTGCAAGCGGGCATCCAGGTCCGCGCCGTGGAGGTAGTCCCGGAAGCCCTCGGTGGCCGTGCCCATCGTGGGATAGGTGAGCCACAGCGGACGGCCGGGGTGCTGAGTCGCGGCCCACAGGTACGCGGCGGCCGTCTTGCCGCTGCCACAGCCCGCGCGGACCAGGGTCAGGGGCGCCGTGCTCCGAGCCACCGCTTCCTGGAAGGGGCGAGGCGCCCGTCCCGCGAGGCGGCGCTCGACCACGGCGCGCAGGGCGTCGGCGGGATGGGGCGCCATGAGCTGGCGGTCCACCCAGTCCTGCTTCTCTCCGCTCCGAGGAAGCGCAGAGCCCGCGACGTCCGCTGCGAGCACCAGCGCCTTGCACACGGCCAGCAGCCGCGCGTCCAGGGCGTCAGCGGGCACGGCGCGCTCGAAGTCGTCCTGCCATGCCTGGAGCTGGTCGCGCGGGTGTTCCTTCCGCGTGGCGCGAAGCACGAGGGGCGCCGTGAACACCGGCGGAGCGGGCAGCTCCAGCTCCTGGGCGATTCGCGCCAGCGTCCGGGCGAAGTCCTCGTAATGGACCAGCAGCTCCAGCGTGAGCCCCGCGCCAGCACCGTCAGGCGCGAAGGCTTCTGTCTGGAACTTCCGATGATGGGACGCCACGCAGACCAGCGCCAGGCACAGGTCCGGCGCACTCACGCCCCCCAGGAGCCATGCGGAGAGGGGCTGGCCGGGCCAGCAGAGCCACAACGAGAGCGCTTCATGGCGGACAAGCTGCGGGGCGCTGCGCGTTCGGCGCAGCATGGCCTGGAAGTGCTCGCTGCACTTGCCCAGGTCGTGGAGCGCGGCGGCGAGCAGGACGATGCGCCGCAGCCGGGGCTCCAGCGCCGGGTCGAGTCCCGCGGCCAGGAGAGATGCGCGGCCCCGGTGCTCCAGGAGCCGCCGCGCGGACGCCAGCACCAGGGCGGTGTGCCCCAGCAGCGTGGCCTCGCCCTCGGGACTGTCGGGCGTGGCGGTGCTCTTCGCCAGCAGCCGCCTCACGCGGCCTCCCCTCGGGACTGGACACGCGCCGCTCGGCCCGGGGGCAGGAAGAGACCGCATCCCATGTGGCGGCGTCCGCCCAGCCCGTGCTCCTGCACGCGAAGCGAGTGCTCGGCCGACAGCCCATGCAGCTCCAGCGCGAAGCCGACGACCTTCTTGCCGGCGATGCGCACGATGCGCCGGCGCCCCACCTTCAACGTGGCCTGGACGCCGAGCACCGCCAACGACTTGGAGGCGGCGGTGATGAAGGAAGCCTCGTCCATCGCGTGCTTGAAGGTGACCAGCCGCGCGGACAGCGAGGGCACGGGCTCCAGCGCATACAGCGAGGGCGCCCCCAGGGACAGCCGCCGCCCCGCGACCTCCAGCGGCGCGCTCACGAGGGGAAGCAGCGCGGCCACGGCCTCGGTGGAGCACCGCAAGCGCAGCGTGCCTCGGCCCAGATAGAGCAGCTCCTGGGTGTTGCTCACGCCCCGGAGCGAGAACACCCCGATGTCCGTGCGCTCGTGCAGTGCGGGGATGTGGCGGGAGAGCGCGGAGAACAGGAGATAGCCGTGGTCGAGCGGCACCGGACCGCCTTGCACGGGAAAGAGCAGGTCAATGACAGGCATTCGCGAAGCCTTTCCGAGGCGAGGTCATGAAACGCGGCAGGTTCTGCTGAACTGGACTCGAATCGACGGAACGACACTCACGCCGCCTGCAACGTGAGCGCTGGGGCATAGCCACCGTCACCGGGGCGCTCTTGGGACACAACCGGCCCCACTGCGTTGAGCCGCTGTCCCAGGAGCAGGCAGCACGCCGTGGGCGCGTAGAGCACGAGGTACGTGACGGCCGTGCGACACTCGTTGCGTGCGCGCCGGAGCTGCTCGCGCACCTGGATGGGGAGCTTCCCTTCCGAGATGGCGCCACCAGCCCGGCCAGGGAGCAGCTCCCCCGATGGTCGACGTGCCACTTCACCTGCATGTAGCGGCTGGCCACGCTGGAACCCGGCCGGGCGTGCAGCGTCACGTCGTCCGCCGAGCCCGCCTCCGGGTGCTCGATGTCGCCATGCTCGAAGGGGCTGCCCTTGCCGAGCAGCCGGAGCAGCTCGTACCCGCTCAAAAGGTGCTGATAGCGGTCGCCCTCCAGGCGAGATGCGCTCTGCTCTCTCATGGCGCTCCCTCATAGCGACGCCACGGAAGGCGGTGGATACCTCCCCAGAGGTATTGATGACGGCGCTCGATGGGAAAGACGCCAACAGCCGGTGCATCCCATCGCGGCCCCGTGCTTTTTCTCCCGTTCCCGTGGATGCGGAATGCCATCCGGCGTTCCGGGTCAATCGTCACTCAGTCAACCTTTGAGGTAGACACAGGGGCTCGGGGGGTGCCACAGCCCCCTCCGCGCCTGCGATGCGCACCGAGGCGGTCCATGTCACTCCCATCGAGTAGGTTAGAACCCTGGAGGTTGCCCCTGCGTGTTCCCCCCTGGCTCGTTGGTGATGGCGACGGTGGTGCTCCTGCTGGGGACGGCGGCCCTGGCCCAGACGCAGGACACGAAGCGATGGCGCCGCATCGAACGAAACGTGGCGTTGAGCGTAGGGCAAGGTGCTCCAGTGCAGCGGCTCCGGCTGGCGCCCGGCGTAGTGACGACGGTGCTGTTCGACTCGGCCATCGAACTGGAGGCCGCGCTCCCCGAGGAACTGGGTGGCCTGTTCACCCGGCTGGACGTGACTCCGAACCACCTCCTGCTCAAGCCCACGGTTCCCATGCCGGAGACAGGTGTTCCACCCCTCGTGCTCCGCTTCATCGACGCCGCGGCGCCCCAGCGCCTCGTCCTGGAGCTGGTGACGGAGACAGGCACCGTCGACGCGGTGGTGGACTTCCGCCGCCAACCCGCCACGGTGGAGCAACTGGAGGCCGAGCTCGCGGCGCTTCGTGAGCGCAACACGCTGCTGGAGACGCGGCTTGCCTCCGCGCGGCGCCCCATCCCCCAGCAGGGCTTCGCGGGTGCCATCCTCTCGGGGGCCATTGACTCTTCGGGCGTCAGCTCACGCTGGTTGACCCCTGATGCCGCCGGGGGCGCCTGGCGAATCGTGCGGCTCGATGCGTACTATACCCATGCATGGGCGGCACTCGCGGTGGAGGTGGAGAACCCGCAAGATGCGGCGTTTTCGCTCCCAAGCGTAGCTCGCCTGACGCCCCTCTCTCCTGAAGGTCAGCCCACAGGAGAGGAATTGGAACTGCCCTTGCTGATGCTGGAGGCAAGGCTACGCCCCGGCCAACGTGCGGTCCTGGTGGCACAGTGGCGCCGGACCTCGAAGAAGTCTCCCGGCCTCTACTCGCTGGAGTTGCTGGACTCGACGCGGCGGCGAAGCGTGCGCTGGGCGCGGCTGAAACTCTGACCCAAGGACAGGAGACCGCATCGTGTCCATGACCGCCGAGGAGCCGACGTATCCTGTCGCCGTCCTGTCACCGCAAGCCCTGCCTCCGGGAACCCGCATTGGACGCTGGTACATCGAGCAACGGCTGGGGAGCGGCGGCAACGGCACGGTGTACGCGGTGCGCGAGCCCCCAGGCCGCCGCCGCTATGCTTTGAAGCTCGCGCACACGCCCCACGACGAGCGATTCCCTCGCGAAGCCCAGGCACTCCAACGCGTGAAACACCCTGGCGTGGTGCGAATGAAAGAGGCAGGGGCGTGGAAGGCCGGCGCCGTCTGCTACCCCTACCTCCTCATGGAGTACGTGCGGGGCGCCACGCTCTATGACTGGTCCCGAGCGCGCAACCCCACGGCGCGGCAGGTCGGCGGGCTGTTGTGGCAGGCGGCCAAGGCGCTGGCCGCCGCGCACCGCCAAGGCGTGCTGCACCGCGACTTCAAGGGAGACAACGTCCGCGTGGACGCGCGTGGACAGCTGGTGCTCCTGGACTGGGGCGCGGGCTGGCATCCCCAGGCGCGGATACTGACCTCCACGACCCGGCTGCCACCCGGGACAGGCCCTTATCGCAGTCCACAAGCGCTCCACTGGAGCATGCAGGCCCATCTGGGAGCCCCCACCGAGCGCTATCACTACACAGTCGCGGACGAGCTGTACGCCGTCGGGGTCACCTTCTATCGGCTACTGGTGGAGCAGTATCCCCGGGCGCGGCTGAGCGAAGATCTGCTGCCCTGTGAGGCCGTGCGTGCGCTCAATCCGCGAGTCCCCGGTCCGCTCGCGGAATGCATCCACCGGCTGCTCGCGTTCTCCCCCGAAGCACGCCCCGGGAGCGCCGCCAGCCTCGCCCGCGAAGTCGAGCGCATGCTGTCGCGAGCAGGCACCGACTGGGACTCGCCGTTGTTCGCGTGGTACGCCGGCCCCAACTCCGACACGCGAACCACCCAGGAAGCCCCCAGCCGGGCAGCGGCGGGAGCAGGCTGGCTCCAACCCGAAGCGCGGCGGCAGGCCCGCGTACAGCAATACCGGGAGCGCCGCTGGCGCCGTCATCGAGTCTTCGCGGAGGTCGTCACCGAGCCGGGCCCCGAAGCGCCCCCATGGCGGCGGCCCCGCCAGCTCGTGGTGGCGACGTGTGGCGCCCTGGTGCTGGCCTTTGGGGGAGCCTGGGCACTGATGGGCACCACCAGCCCGAGCATCGTGCCGGGCGACGTCACGGCACCTCGATGGCTGGAATCCGCGCACGGGAGCGTCGACACTGCGCTCCCCACCACGGCCAGCCCATTCCGCGCCATCTCACCGCCGGGGTGGGAGGACGCCATGCCCACGACCGAGCCTCTCCTCCACTGCGCTCCCCGCCTCCACCGCTACCTGCTGGCCACCACTGCCGCGGGCCTCATGGCCTGCTCGGGAGCACAGGAGAGGTCTTCTCCCGAGAACTGCCCTCCTGAAGCACTGCTGGCCATGAAGGAGCTTGAACTCCAAGCGGGAGCCAATGGCCACCTCCTGTTCGACATTCATCAGCCGTATGACGCCAGACGGGAGGACATCCACATCGTCGTCCGCGATGGCCCCATCATCAGCCAACTCGAAGCGCCCATGCGGTGGTTGCCCGCCGGAACGCTGGTCTACGGACAGGTCTGGACGGAGGGCGAGAACATCACGGGCCGGTACACGCGCGTGCGGACGCCCGACGGGACGGAGTACCCCGTGTGCTTCCTGCTGGGGAACGAGGATGGCATGCCCAAGGCCATCGGCTCGCGGCCCGGCTACACCCGGGCGCGGCCCTGGACCAACGCGCTGGTGGTGGACCGCTTCCCTTGAGCGGGCCCTGACGGCGCGCGGAGCCCCTGTCCCTGGCACGGCCCGCTCGCTCAGGGCGGAGAAGGCGTGGAGGGTCGCTCCAGCACCTTGGCCTCGCTGCGCAGCCGCAGCTCGTTGCCCATCGCGGACAGGACCGCCGCCACGGGGACGGAGAGGAAGGCGCCCGCGATACCGAAGAGGACGCCTCCGGCGGTGATGGCCAGGAGGATGACCACCGGGTGCAGCGGCACCGCCCGGCCCATCACCACCGGCTCCAGGACGTTGCTCTCCAATTGCTGCACGCCGAGCACCACGAGGAATGTGAGCAGCGCATCCAGCGGGCCGCTCGTCACCAGCGCCACCAGCACCGCGATACCGCCCGCCACGGTGGCCCCCACCACGGGGAAGAAGCCTCCCAGGAACGTGAGCGCCGCGAGCGGCAGCACGAGCGGCACGCCAATGAGCGCCAGGCCCACGCCGATGCCCACGGCGTCCACCATGGCGATGATGACGATGCCTCGCAGGTAGCCGCTGAGCGTCTTCCAGGCGCGCTTGCCCACCGCGGACACCGTGTCCCGCCGGGCGGGAGAGACCCGCGCCAGCACCCAGCCCACGAGCTTCTCCGCGTCCTTCACGAAGAAGAACAGCAACGTCAGCGTCAACAGCCCGCCCGCCACCGCCCGCGCGGCGAGGTTGGCCCCTGCCAGGACGCCCGTGGTGATGCGCCCCACGTTCGCCTTCAGGTAGGACAGCGCCTCCCGCCACATGTCGTCGAGCTGCTCATGGGAGACAGGCAGCTCGCGGGTGAGCCAGTCGATGGCGGACTCCACGCCCGCCTGGAGGTTGCCGCCGGCCGCGCTGACCTCGCGGACGATGCGGGGCAGCAGGATGAGCCCGCCCGCGACCAGCACCAAGAGCAGCACCAGCAGGGCCAGCAAGGACGCCAGGGCGCGCGGCACGCGGCGGGCGGACAGCCACCGTACGGGCGGATACAGCAGGGTCGCCAGCAGCAGCGCCACGACCGAAGGCAGCACGATGAGGTACAGCCGCGCCAGCAGCAGCACGGAAGCGACCACCGCCGCCGCGATGACGAGCAGCTTGCCGCTGAACAGCGCGCCGCGCGTGAGCCAGGAAACTGATGGAGTGCCCAGGGTGGCCATGCGTCCGGCGCAAGCTACGCCTCCCCCGTATCCACGCACCGGGGCACGCTGACCTGTGTGGCTTCATGAACGGAACCCGCGATGGAGGCTGCGGGCCTGGAGTCGAAGCTGGTGCGAATCGGACGAACGCGCGCATCTCACCGGTCAGGCGTGGCCGTCAGTGGGGATGCGCCTTCTCATCCAGGCTGAGTCCCATCTTCAGCCGATTGAGCCTCACCCTACGGGTCGCCCGGCGTTCACCACCGATTTCTCCAGGTCGGTATGGTCCTCGATGAGCGCCTGGAAACGCGCGAGGAGGTCGGGGCTCCGCATCGCGACACGGATATCGAAGTGCATCCCCTCTGGAGGGCGGTAGAGCCGAACGGCGCCGTCCTCCCGCTCGAACAACATGCTGTGTCGCGGGTAGGGCAGCCGCTTGAAGCCTGTCTTCTCCAGGATGTGGGCGACATCCTCCCCGGTAGAGGCCTGCTGCCCGGGCCCCCGCTGATACAAGGCCTGGGCGGGAAATCGCGGCATGTGGACATGCTCCATTGCCCAAAGGAACAGCAACTCCCGCAGGCCCACGTAGTCCCGGGACAGCTTCGTCTTCCAGGAGTGCTCGCCCAGAGGCATCCGCACCACCTGGCAGTCATCCCCCTCTGACGGAGCCTCCAGGTCGAGCCAGTGCGGCGTAGGTGCCAGAGGGGAAGGGTCACCGAACAGATAGAGAAACCTTCGAGGCGGCATCTCCATGGGCATGACCCGATAGAGGGCAGCGACGTCCATCAATGGGTCATAGGCCGACACCGTGGACAGCACTGCCCCACCCCTGGCCCCCATGACCTGGGCAAAGCCACGGTAGCTGGCTGGAAGCGCTCGCCCGAAGGTCTCCTCCAGCTCATCCAGGAGCGGATCGGGGTACCCGTCGAGCTGACCACGGTATCCAGGTTCATACCGTTCGAGCAGTTCGAGCAATTCATCCATGACTCAGGCGCACTCCTTGTGATTGTCGCACAACATCTCTGGAAGCAATTCCTGGCAGGTCTCGCAAGAAGGGACGGACTCACCGTGGCCGAGCTCCTCCGTTCGGAACGAGCGTCGAGCCGAACCACCTCATCTTTACGCAAGGCCAGCGCCGGCAGGCTCCCCCGCGAGCCTCACCGCCGCGTCGCCCCTGCTGACGTCATCCCACCTCGCGAGGCCGCCTCCTCCGTCTGCCGCAGGGCGATGCCCCGCGCCACCTCCGCCCGGCCCCATGGCGCGAGCCCCCGGCCGCGTCCTCAATGACGCCGGTGCCCCAACTGCCGCAGCACCGCGCCGCCGACGACTGGCGCGTCGAACGAGAAGCGCAGCATCAGCAGCGGCGCGCGCGGCACATCATGGTATTCCCGCGTCTGCTTGCCCGGCTTCACGCTCGGCCGCCCAGGTGCCGCCACCGCCTCGTCCGGCGCCGCGCACTCCTTGCATGCCACGTCATGCTGTCCGCACGCGCGGCGGGGGGCAGGGCCGCGTCTTGGCTCGACGCCTGGAGGCAAACATGGGTAGAAAGCCGGTCCAATGGAGCCCGTTTCGATGAAGAAAGCCTCGCTGGTGACCGAAATCTCGAAGGAGTTCACCTTCGAGGCCGCGCACCGCCTCCCCAATGTCCCCGCCGGCCACAAGTGCTCGCGCGTCCACGGGCACAGCTACCGCATCGAAATCACCGTGCGGGGGCCGGTGGACCCGCACCTCGGCTGGATTGTCGACTTCGCGGAGCTCAACGCCGCGTGGCAGCCGCTGCATGCGCAGCTGGACCACCGGCTGCTCAACGACGTGCCCGGCCTGGAGAACCCCACCAGCGAGCTGCTCGCCGCCTGGCTATTCGAGCGGCTGAGCTTCGCCACCGCGCGCGTGGTGAAGCTGCGCGTGTCGGAGACGTGCACCTCGCAGTGCACCGTCTACCCGGCCGAGGGCTGAGCCCTCAGGTCTCCACCTGCCCCAGGTTGGCGTGGAGCACCGCGCCATTCACGGTGGGCGTGGTGGCGCAGAAGTAGATGACGTGGGCGATCTCCTCCGGGGTGATGAGGCGCCCGAAGGTCGACTTCGAGGAGATGATGGCGGCGCGCGCCGCGTCGTCCCCCAGGTGCTCACGCAGCATCTCCGTGTCCGTGAAGCCCGGGCACACGCAGGCGGTGTGGATGCGCGTGCCCGCCAGGTCCTGGCAGGTGGAGCGCATCAGCCCCACGAGCGCGTGCTTCGACGTCACATACGACGCGCTGCCGCGCACGGCCCGCTCCGAGAGCGTGGAGCCCACGTAGAGGATGGACGAGCCTTCCCCCAGGTAGGGCCGCGTCAGGCGGTTGAGCACGGCGGGCGCGACGACATTGACCTCCAGCACCCGGCGAAGCTGCCGCGCGGTCAGCGCCAGCGCGTCGTCATGGTCATAGATGGCCGCGTTGTGGACCAGGCTGACGCGCCCCTGGGCCTGCCCCACGGTGTCGCGCAGCGCGGCCTCCACGCGCGGCTCCCAATCCTCCGAGCCCAGGTCCACGCTCAGGTCCACGACACCCGGCACCTGGCTGGGCTGGCGAGCCAGGTTCAGCACGCCCCAGCCCTCCTTGCGAAAGCGCGCGGCCAGGGCTTGTCCGATGCCCCGGCTGGCGCCCGTGACGACGGCCCAGTCCGTCATGGCGCCTCCCACACCCAGGACGACGACTGTCCCGGACCGGAGGCACACTTCACGACCAGCCGCGTGACGCGGTCCTCGCGCAGCGCGGTGCCGTCTCCCACCATCTCCTCGCCGAAGATGCGCGCCAGCTCCTCGAGCGTGACGTTCTCCACCGGTAGCACCGTGATGTCGCGCGCGAGGAAGTGCAGCTCCTCCCCGTTGAAGCGCGCCAGGACATTGCCCTTCGCGTCCCGCTCCAGCGCCAGATGGGGCGAGCGCTCCGGAAGAAAGAACGTCTCGTTCCAGGCGCGGCAGCGGGCGATGATGGCCTGCTTCAGGGGCCCGTAGTCCGAGAGCATGCCGTTGTCGGCGACCTCGCCCGTCAGCGCGACGTAGATGGTGAAGTTGTGGCCGTGCAGGTTCTCGCGGCGTGTCGCGGAGAAGATGGTGAAGTGCCCGGCCGAGAACTTCATCTCTTCCTTGTAGAGCTCGATGGTCGTCGTGCGTGGCATGGGCAGCCGAGGGGTTAGCACCAAGCCCCGTTCACCTTCAACTCCGCGCTTTCCTCTATCGTGAAGTCAAGGGCGCCGGGTGCTCACTCTCGCCGTCGCGTCGAGGCGCTCCCCATCGGCCTCGCGGCGCGGCAGCCGGCGGGGAGACTCAACCCGAGGGACGCGCCTCATGTCCTGCCCGGCGGCCGGTCTATCGCCTCCGCGAACGGCAACCACCGAGCACGTTGCCTCCAAAGGTCAATGGCTCTCACGCATGCGCCGCGAGCGGAGCAGGGAGGGTTTTCCCCATGTCAGCCCTTGCGACTATGCTTTCGGGAATCGAGGGGGGAGAGGGCACCATGTTGTTGGTGGACGTGTTGGAGGAGCATCTCGACGAGGCCGCGTTTCGCTGGCAGCAATGGGAGCGGGCGCTGGAGGCGCCGGACTTCACCCTCGAAGAGACGGCAACGCGCGAGGAACGGCTGCTGGCGCACCTGGAGGGGCTGGAGGACACGTCCGCGCTCGACGCCGTGCTGCGCCCGGCCTTCGACTCGGAAGAGGCGCCGCGCGTTTCGGCAGCACCCCATGCACTGCTGGGATTGGGCGAGGTGGACGAGGTGCTGGTGCGGCTGCGAGGGGCGGAAGCGCCAGCCCGTGCCGCCATTCTCCGGGCGTTCGAGGTGAGTGAGGCGCCAGGGCTGGGCACATCCCTCCTGGAGTTGCTGAAGCGGGAGGACATGGCACTCCAGGCGGGCGTGCTGGAGACGCTGGCCTTCCGCCAGGAAGCCCCCATGGAGGTGCTGACGCGCTTCTTCACCCATGACGAGCCGCGGGCGCGAGTCGCGGCCCTGCGTGGGGCCCTGCCGCTGCCGGAGGAGGTGGCGCGCAGGCACCTACCCGCGCTGCTCGACTCGGCCCACCCCGGCATTCGTGCGGCGGCCATGGAGGCGGGGCTCGCCTCCGGAGTACGGCTGGCCTGGGAAGCCTGTCGTAATGCAGTGCAAGCGCCCGGCGCACATGCCCGGGAAGCCATGGTGTTGCTGGCGCTGGGCGGCGACGAAGCGGAGACCTCCACCTTGGTGGACTTGCTGGAGTCCGCCGAGCTGCGCGCCCACGCGCTCTGGGCCCTGGGCTTCAGTGGCCGCGTGGCGGCCATGGGGGCCTGCGTGAGGTACCTCGCCGTGCCCGAGGTGGCGCGTCTGGCAGGAGAGGCTTTCTCGGCCATGACGGGCCTGCGCCTGGAGGGCGCCTTCGCCCTGCCTCCGGGAGAGAGGCCCGAAGGCGCGCCGGCGCCACCGGACGAGGAGGAGAGTCTCGACGCCGACCTGGTGCCCCGGCCGGAGGACGACTTGCCCTGGCCGGATGTGGCCGCGGTGGAGGGCTGGTGGGGGCAAAACCATGCACGCTTCGAGAAGGGCACGCGCTACCTGCTGGGCCAGCCCTTCAGCGGCCCCGGGCTGGTGGAGGCGCTGGCGTCCAGCCCCATGCGCCGACGCCATGTGCTGGCCAGGGAGTTGGCCCTCCGCACCCGGGGGCAGCACCGCATCCCCACCCGCGCTTTCACCCACCGCCAACGCGACGCGCTCGCCCGGGCCCGCGCCACCGCTGCCCGCGTCCGTGCCACGCCGCTGACCTCTACCCTGCGCTGACACCCATGCCTGCCCTGGAGAATTTCACGCCCTTCGCGGCCACCGACTTCCTCTCACTGACGAAGGAGGGCGAGGAGTGCCTCGTCCTCGTCGTCGCCGGCAGCTTCGTCCTGCCCTCGGCAGGGCGCGCCACGGACGCGCCGCTGGCGGTGTGCGAGGAGCAAGCGCAGCCCGTCACGACGGACACGTACTGGGGCGAGCCGGAGAAATCGAGCCTGCGCTACGAGTCACAGTCGGCCTACGCACGGCCGGGCACCGACGTGCTGCTGCACGGCCAGGCGTGGGCCCCCCGAGGCCGCAAGGTGACGCGCACCCAGGTGACGGTGCGAGTGGGCACGCTGGAGAAGCGGGCCACCGTCTCGGGCACCCGCGTCTGGTACCGCGGCCCCATGGGGCTGAGCGCCTCGGACGCCCTGCCCTTCGAGTCCCTACCGCTGCGCTACGAGTACGCCTTCGGCGGCACCACGGCCTCGGGCTACGAGGCACGCAACCCCGTGGGCCGGGGCTACTACGCCAGCGCGAAGGAGGCGCTGGAGAAGCCCCTCCCCTCCATCGAGGCGCCCGAGGCCCTCGTGCGTGGCTGGGCGGACAGGCCCCCACCTTGCGGCTTCGGCCCGGTGGCGCGGCACTGGCAACCGCGCCTGGGCTGGGCGGGGACCTACGACGCGGACTGGGTGGAGAAGCGCGCTCCGCTCTGGCCTCGGGACTTCGACGCGCGCTTCTTCCACGCCGCCCCTGACGGCCTGCGGGCTTCGACCCACTTCCAGGGCGGGGAGCCGGTGGTGTTGGAGGGCATCTCGCCCGACGGGCCTCTGGCCTTCCACCTCCCCACACACCGGCTCCTGGCTCGCTGCATCTTCGCGGGACGGCGGGAGAAGCGGCGCATGGTGCTGGACACGGTGCTCCTGGAGCCAGACGAAGGCCGCCTCGTCCTCACCTGGCGGGCGACCTTTCCCGCACACCGCCAGCTGGCCCTGCATGAGGTGAGCACCGTGCGGTTGTTGCTACCTGGGGAGGACGCACCATGAGCGGAGCGCAGGTGGTGGGACTGGGACTGTGCACGCCCGTGGGCACCTCGACGCACATGACGCTGGCCTCATTACGCGCCGGCCTCGTGCGCTTCACCCGGACAGAGGTGCTGGACGAGGAGGCAGAGCCCGTGCGGGCCTCGCGGCTGAGCCTCCTCGACGACGCCCTCACGCGCACCGAGCGCATGGTGGCGCTGGCCCGGCAAGCGCTCGCCGGAGTGAGGCCGCTCCTGGACGCGCTCCCTCCCGGGCGCGTGCCGCTCTACCTCGGACTGCCAGCGCCCGGGCTGGGCGCCCGCGTGGAGGAGGCGGCGCTGGTGTCGGCGCTCTTGAGCGAGACGGAGGAACGGCTGGACGTCGTACAGGTACACGCGGCCGGACGAGCCGCCTTCTTCGAGGCGCTGGCCTCGGCCCAGAAGGACTTGCGCGTTGGCAAGGCCTCCTCGCTGGCCCTCGTGGGGGCGGTGGACTCGCTGGCTGACGGCGACTCCCTGAAGGCGCTCGTGGACGCACGACTGAACCTGGGCCGCCGGAATCCGGACGGGAGGCTTCCGGGCGAGGCGGCGGGCTTCGTCGCCCTGGCGCGGCCGGGTGCCCTCAAGTCCCTGAAGCTGGAGACCACGGGCGTCCTGCTGGGCACGGCGCTCGCGGTGGAGCCCAAGCCCTTCACACAGGGCGGCCCCAGCCTGGCCGAGGGGCTGACGGAAGTCCTCCATGCCCTACGGCGGGACTCGGCAACGGGCGCGCGGCGAGTGGACGCAGTCCTGGCCTGCCAGCCTGGGGATTCCTTCTGGGCGACAGAGTTCTCCCGCGCCTACCTGCGCAACGCTGGCCTCATGCCCGAGCCCCTGCGCGTCCACGTCGCGGGCGAAGGGTTGGGAGACGCGGGCGCCGGCGCGGGCCCCGTCATGCTGGGCGTGGCCCTGCACCGGGCGCGCTGGCGTCAGCCCAGCGCGCGCAGGACACTCGTCTATGGCAGTGCCGACAACGGGCGCATCGGCGCCTGCATCGTGGAGATGATTCGCAACGACCAGGGGGAACCGTGAGCAAGGTCTACGCCAATGGCCGCTCCATCCTGCACAAGGGGAGCGGGAACACGCACACCTCCGCGGCACCTGACGTCTGCAAGGTGCCGACGCCGGGCGGGCCGGTGCCTACGCCCTTCGTCAACTCGGCCCAGGACGCCATGCTCACCAAGGGCAGCAAGAGCGTCACCATCGGCGGCCAACCGGTGGCGCTGACGGACTCCGAGCTGAGCGTCAGCTCGGGCGACGAGCCGGGGACGGCGGGTGGCCTCATCTCCTCCAAGTTCAAGGGGAAGATGGCCTGGGGCAGCGGCAGCGTGGACGTGAAGGTGGAGGGTAAGGGCGTCGTGCGCTTCCTCGACGTCACCCTCCACAACGGCAACTCGTTCAACACCACCTTCATGTCGAATGGACATAACGGGACGGGATTCGCCTACGCAGACGACTTCAAGGGCGCGTGTATCATCTGTCAGAAGGATCCGGACAGCCACGCGGTGATTGAGCGGCAAGAAACCGAGGAGGAGCAAAGCCTCGCCATCGCCAAGAAGATTCTCAAGGACCTCAAGGCGCGCGAGGCCGATTGGGCCCAGGTCAATCAGGAAATCATCACGAAGGAAGCCCAACTCAAGCGCCTTCTTACGGGCACGAATCCACCGCCCAAACAGGCGACCTTGGATGCGCGAAGGGCGGAAATTCATGAACTCGAGGCGAAGCGCAAAGAGCTTCAAGGCCATCGACGCGCGAACTCTACCGGGTACATGTTTGGAGTCATGGTGTGCCGCAATGGCGAGAAGTTCGCCGCGGTGTCGGGTGGCGAGGTGCCTCCTGACTTCACCGCCATTGCCAAGGAGCACGGTTGCACTGTTATTGATGAGGCCGCCACGCTAGAGGATTTTTTGGCCATGAACCCACGGTGTGTCGCGGGGGACACCGAGGCCATCAAAAAGCTGAGCAAGCGGTGGGACGATACGGAGACGTTGGCCGCGGAAAAAGAGTCAGGATACAATAACAAGCCTGGAACCTGTGCAGGCGCCAAACTCATCGGCAAGAGCGGCCACGTCGCGAACTCGATGACCGAGATGTTCTTCGCCTTTCCCAGTGCAAGGAAGTTGGCCTACCCGGTATTCTATCGCGGCCCCTCCGAATACTCTCCACCCAAGGGTAACGCGATGGGGTCTGACGGCAAGGGGACGGGGGTCTGGAAACCTCCAAGTGTCGCGGCAGTCGCCGCTGCCCTCAAGGAGGGGAGAGGTGGCGAGCCCGATAAGGAACGCGTTACCATGCGGCGCAAGTCGGATGAGACCGTGCCTTCCTGCCTGTCGTGTCAGGACACACTTTTCATGGCCCGGTGTGACCACGAAAAGCAGAGGTGCGCGAAATGCAAGAAATGAGTATGACTTGGGCAGAGATTCTGAAGGCGCCCCCGCCCTTGACGATGAAGGGGCTGCGCGCGTTCATGGAGCGATGGAAGCCCGGTAGCACCCAAGGCTTCGAACCTGCCACAGCCGACCAGATTGCCGCCCTGGCCAAGCCGCATGGAGGGCTCAACGCACTGCCTCGCGTGTATCGTGAGTTCCTAGAGACGATGGGCGCATCTACGGGCGACTTGCAGTTGACGTATTACGGAACGGCTTCAATTTCGGCATTGCTGGAGGACCGCGAGGGCCCTCAACGGGAGCGACCTGATGCTCGCCGGTATCTCAAGTTCACCATGGGTGAGGAGCGTGAAGATAGCGTCGGCAGGCGCGACACGGACGACTTCTTCGAACTCACCCACCCAACGCCCGACGAACGTGACGCGACAATCATCCGAATTCACGAAGAGGACCTAATCCGTGGGGAGGGTGAGGTAGAGCACCCCTTCCCGACCTTTTCCGACTGGCTCCGCACGATCATCGTATCCAGGGTCGTCTTCGGAGCTGAACCGAGAGAACAAACGGAGTCCTACAGCTTCGGGCGGAAACCCGAGACTCCGGCCAAGACGTACGATTTCCTCATGCGCCTGGGATTCTCGCTCACCGAACTCGGGGCCTCGTCGGCGGTAATTCCTCTCGAGCACGCAGGGCATGGCGCGATTGCCCTTATCCGTTCGCCTACAGCATCAATCCCGCGGACGGGACTGAGATTGCGCGCGCGTGACAAGGCACAGCAGCGGATTCTGGAGGAAGTCATCAGTGACCACGAGGAGGAACTGAGCGGTGGTTGACGAGGCCACCATTCACATCGCCCGGCGAACTTCCATCTGCCCTACCTCGCGACTGAGCGTCACCCGCTTCGGTGCTGTGAGCGCCATGTCGAGAGCGGCGAGGACCCGGTGGCGGTCGATGTCGGTGGTCCGCACGAAGGGAGGGTCCAGTCCCGAAAGTTGTGTAGTTCATCGGGAGGGGGTTCGGGGGAGGGAGGCACCTCGGAGGGATTAGACAGCAGCGGATGCCCCAGCCCCTCTTTCGCCTTACGGTTGGGCCTGGAGCGGTTTCAACAGCCCCGCTCGGTCCAGCAACTCGCGCACCCGCTCAGCCAGCGCCACATGTTCCGGGTTGCTTGCCGTGAAGCGCTCGGGAGTGAGGACGACAAGGGTGCCCTTGCCCTCTACCTGCTCGATGCGCACCGGGGCAGGAAGGGGAGGCACCGGCCCTCGATGCCGCGCGAGGTACGTGACCCACCCCAAGGCGAAGGGGTCGGACTCGGTTTTTCTATGCTCTTGGTAGTAGGCGTATGACGTAGCGAACGCCCAATCCGGCTCCCAAGATGCCACCATGCCACGCACTACCTCTGCAAGCACCTGCGCTGTAAGTAGGCGTTCTGCGTGATTCCCTTTCCGGGGAAGCGTCATCACACAGGAGTTCGACACGGCATCAGAGTAGCTGCCGCAGTGAATGCGTAGCTCCGCGACGTCTCCGTCTGGGCCTCCATTATCGAACCAGAAGCTAAACCCGAGACGTTCGATGATACCGCCTGCATCCGCACGGTTTACACCTGCACGGAACAGCTCGGTGAGTGTTGCTGGATCTGGCGGCATCAGAGGGTGCTTGCGTGCATCCTTGAGCGACTTGGCGGGTTTGTACCACTCAGCCAGGAAGGGGTCGCACCTTTCAAGGAAGCTAAGGAAGCTTGCGGTTCGTCGGGCACACTCCTCGGGTGTTTCCTTGCGAGGCCCCCAATAGGCACCTGCGTAGTACGACTCGACTCTTGCCTTCTTTGTCATGGCATTATTCATCATCATCAAGGCAGTGGCAGAGTGTGGACGACTTCGATCCCCGAGATACTTGCCCCGTCCAACAGCTTTCGGATGGCGTCGGCTGCATCCACCTCGGCCACATGCCACCGGATTGGGATGCTTTTTCCTCGGACGGAATCAAGCTGCCGCCGTGCCTGCTCAATCAGGGCCTTGGCGCCCGAGTGACGAAACCAGCGCTTAGGTTCAAGATCCTCAAAGAACTTCGCATAGCCCGGCCCCTTCGCCTCCAGCAGCACGCCCTTCTCGTACCCATCGAACTTCACGCCTCCGCCGCCCTTGCCGACACCTCCGACCCAGTATGCCTCGTCCGCCGTGCGGCCAGTAACCTGTTCCTGGTAGCGCCGCGCTCGGGGCGACATGGACTCTTTCGCAGGTCCCCATTGTCCAGGCCCCTTCGACGGTCCACCTTGCTGCGCTGCCGTGCTCGCCCGCTGAAGGATGATGGCGGCTCCAGGTCCGCCGCTCAGCACCGCAGCCGCACGCCCCACGGGCGCCGCCACGATTCGCATTGCGGCAGTGCCCTGGGCGGACAACGCGAGCACTGGCACTTCCGCCGTGGCGAGGGCTGCCCCCTCCAACGTGCGCGTCGCGGCCGACACCGTCCCCCATGTAGCGATGAGGTTCGTCACCAGCTTGGACACGGCTTGCATCTGCTCGCCCCGCGTCATGTGCCGGAAGCGCTCCAGGTACTCGGGGGACGACTCCAGCAACGCCACCACAGCTGCGGGCAGCTCCCGGAGTGCCGCGAGGTTGTCCGCTGGCGACGTCGAGAAGAACTTCCCCACGGCGAGGGCGAGCCCGACGAAGGCTTCTTCCGCCCCATCCAGCGTGCGACTGATGACGTCTGCATCGTCGTGGACGTCCGCCAGAGGGAGCCCGCTCGCCTCCCGCAGTTCGTCGTTCAGCAGGCGGAAAACGCCCGTGCGCCCGTCATAGAAGCGGCCCGGCTCGAAGCCATGGGCGCGGAAGGCCCCGTCCTTCCACTCCACGTCACCCACCCGTTGCTGCGTCCTCCCGGTGCGCACCCACGCAAGCCGCCCGTCAGGCCGGAGCACCGCCAGGTGCTTGAAGCGCGCCACCCGGCGCTCCAACTCGGCCCGCGACACCTCGCCCGTGGCCAGCACTTCCCGCAGCATGAAGCCCACCGCGAGTCGCGCCGGGAACTGCCCCAGAGTCACCGGCTTTCCCAACAGCGCATCCAACAACCGC
>Ga0182745_1002179_pt1 | contig 17951 bp, 17 predicted proteins | sample eDN3rd30CKraftBY_FD_128523 | JGI IMG/M metagenome (GOLD analysis project Ga0182745, IMG submission 128523) | Enriched backyard soil microbial communities from Emeryville, California, USA - eDNA 3rd pass 30_C Kraft BY (version 2) (version 2) | ecosystem: Environmental > Terrestrial > Soil >...
AGATGTCGATGAGTCGAGAGTTTCGAAGAGCAATGCCGTTACTCCCTATTAGCATGGTAATGCAATTAACGGAGTTAACTGCGAGACAAATTCGATATTACGAGGAACATAAATTGATTGAACCTGCACGATCAGAGGGCAATCGCAGAATGTTTTCACTTGACGATGTAGATGCATTGTTAGAAATTCGAGAGCTTCTTGACCAGGGTATCAACATGGCAGGAATTAAAAAAGTTTTTGATATGCGAAAAAACAACAGCAATGTAAAATCTTCTAACAAAATGGCTATTTCGGATTCAGAACTTCGTGCAATCTTACGTGAAGAAATGCAGCAGGCACAAATTATGCAAAAGGCTTCATTAAGGCAAGGGGATTTATCTCGCTTCTTCCAAGCGAAGGGTGAGTAGATTTATATTTTAATTTTTTTAATAATTTCAAATATTAGGAGAGTGGAGTAAGTGGCTAAGTACACAAAAGAAGACATTAAACAAATCGTAAAAGATGAAGGCGTTAAATACATTCGTCTACAATTCACTGACATTTTAGGGACAATTAAAAACGTAGAAATCCCTTTAAGCCAGTTAGATAAAGCATTAGATGACAAAATGATGTTCGATGGTTCTTCTATCGAAGGTTTCGTACGTATCGAAGAATCGGACATGTACTTAAAACCAGACTTGGATACATTTGTAATCTTCCCATGGACTGCTGAAAAAGGTAAAGTTGCTCGTCTTATTTGTGACATTACAAATCCAGATGGAACACCATTCGCTGGAGATCCACGAGCAAACTTAAAACGCGTTTTAGCTAACATGGAAGAGTTAGGCTTCACAAGCTTTAACTTAGGACCTGAGCCAGAATTCTTCTTATTTAAATTAGATGAAAAAGGTGAACCAACATTAGAATTAAATGATGATGGCGGTTACTTCGACTTAGCGCCAACAGATCTTGGTGAAAACTGCCGTCGTGATATCGTGTTAGAGCTTGAAGAAATGGGCTTTGAAATCGAAGCATCTCACCATGAGGTTGCTCCAGGCCAACACGAAATCGACTTCAAATATGCAAACGCTATTGAAGCTTGCGACAACATCCAAACATTCAAATTAGTTGTTAAAACAATTGCTCGTAAACATGGTTTACATGCGACATTCATGCCAAAACCATTATTTGGTGTGAACGGTTCAGGTATGCACTCGAACTTATCACTATTCAGCGGCGATAAAAATGCATTCTGGGATCCAGAAGCTGACTTAGAGCTTTCTGAAACAGCTCGCCAATTCATGGCAGGTATTATGAAACACGCAAAAGCATTTACTGCTGTAACAAACCCAGTAGTAAACTCTTATAAGCGCTTGGTTCCTGGTTATGAAGCACCATGTTACATAGCTTGGTCTGCACGTAACCGTTCACCATTAATTCGTATTCCAGCTTCTCGTGGTCTTTCAACTCGTGTTGAAGTTCGTTCTGTAGACCCAGCTGCTAATCCGTATTTAGCAATGGCTGCTCTATTAGAAGCGGGATTAGACGGAATCCGAAACAGCTTAACGCCTCCAGCACCAGTTGACCGTAACATCTATGTGATGAACGCAGCTGAGCTTGAAGAGAACGGAATCAGCAGCTTACCTGGTTCTTTAATGGAAGCTTTAGCAGAGTTAGATAAAGATGAAGTAATCAAAGGTGCACTTGGTGAGCACATCTATTCAAACTACAAAGAAGCAAAAGAGATTGAATACGATATGTTCCGTACAGCTGTTCACCCATGGGAACGCGAACAATATTTAAAAATGTACTAATCTGTAGGACCGTGAAACCGTCTCGAATTTCGAGGCGGTTTTTTGTATTGTCTTTTCGAAGTGAAGAACTTTTCAAACGAACGAGCTCTGAAAAAGTGCTTCATCGACCGAATGAAGAACTTCTCGAGCGAACTTGCCTCTGAAAATGAGCCTCATCAACTAAATAAAGAACTTTTTCAAGTGAACTGGTCAGAGAAGAAGAACCTCACCAACCGAACGAAGAACTTTTCAAGCGAAATGACCATTGAAAAAGTGCTTCAACAACCGAACGAAGAACTTCTCGACTGAACTGATCAGCTAAAAAGAACCTCATCAGCAGAATGAAGAACTTTTCAAACGACCCAAGCCTTGAAAAAGTGCATCGCTCTCTAATTAGAAGTGCTATCCCTCGTAAAACTCCAGCCAAACATTAAATCCAGCTAGGTTCCTAACGTGCTCCAACTTAAAAGTAATATCTTTCCCCAATAGATTTTCATCATTTTACTAGATTTCACTCATATACTTTTAAAAGATGAGTTTGAAAGTTGGGTGGAAGGGTTGTCGAAAAAATTTTTATCGATTTTTTTATGCCTCTTTATTTTGGCTGTGTTAATTTATACGATTGTGACTAATGTATTCAGCGGGAAGGATCGCAAAATGGAATCCGTAGAGGGGACGGATGTAGTAAATTCGTTGCCTGTTGAACAAGTAGAGCCTGAGGTCGAAAGTGAGTCTGTCGATATGGAAGAGGAAGCAGTTGAGTATCGTCAAATTGATGAACCAGAAGCTTATGACTCCCATGAGGAAGCGGAACATGACCACAATCATGAGCAAGAAACGGAAGTGCGTGCTTTGGATATTCCTGCACCAGACTTTAACTTGAAAACCTTAACAGGTGATACTGTAAAGCTGGCGGATTTAAAGGGGAAGAAGGTATTTATTAACTTTTGGGCGACTTGGTGTCCTCCTTGTGTGGAAGAGATGCCCGCGATTCAACAATTTTATGAACAACATGGAAATGATGAAAATCTAGTCATTCTTGCAGTTAATGCAACGGATTTAGAATCAGATATTGAATCCGTACAGCAATTTGTCGATAAAAACGGCATTGGTTTTCCGATTTTACTGGATGAAAAGGGAGATGTTTCTATTAACTATGAAGTCCTCACAATCCCAACGAGTGTCATTCTTAATGAAGAAGGTAAAGTAATTGAACAAATTATTGGGCCGGTTTCGGAGGAAATGCTAGAAGAGAAGTTGATTAACTCTTAAAAACGGACTAGCTTTTGCATCAGTGCAATCGCTAGTCCGTTTTATTGTTAACCTAAAATGTTGTAACCAGAATCTACAAAGATTGTTTCACCTGTCACACCGCGAGAAAGGGCGCTTAACATAACAAGTGTCATATCTGCTACCTCTTCTTGGTTTGTGTTGCGTTTTAATGGTGATGTCTCTTCGATTTTATGAAGGATTGTGTTGAAGCTTGGTACACCTTTTGCAGCTAGGGTACGAATCGCACCTGCTGAAATGGCATTGACGCGAATTCCTTCAGCACCAAGGTCGGCTGCAAGGTAACGCATAGCGGCTTCTAGTGCTGCTTTTGCAACACCCATTACATTATAGCCATCAAGCACACGTTGGCCACCTAAGTAACTCATTGTAACAATCGAGCCGCCTTCAGTCATATATGGACGAGCAGCTTTTGCTACAGCCACTAATGAATAGGCACTTGTATCCTGAGCAAATGCATAGCCTTCGCGAGTTGTTTCTACAAAACGATTTTTTAAGTCTTCTGCATGAGCAAATGCAACTGAGTGAACGATTCCATGAATAACACCGTATTGTTCGCCGATTTGTGAGAATGCTTGTGCAATGCTTTCGTCGCTGTTTACATCACATTCGATGACAGCTGAGTTATAGTCTGTATAATTTTCTAATATTTTTTCAATTTTTCCTTTTGAACGTTCTTTGCGGTAAGTGAAAATAACGTTTGCCCCAACTTCTAGAAGTCTTTTTGCAATTCCCCATGCGATGCTTCGTTCATTGGCAACGCCCATTACAATAACATTCTTATCCTTTAATTGTAATAAATCCATCCAAAAATCCCCTTTGCTTAAATAAAATTTTACATCAGTTATTAGTACCAACTACTAATAATGAGTTTACCAGTTCATCGTGTAAAAATCAATAAGAGAGTAGTAGCTTGCAATACAATATAGTTGACCGCTATTATGCATTGCAATATACTTAAACTAACTAGTTTATATAACAAGGTAGTCCGAGAAGTACTTGCAAAAGAATCGTGGGGTGAATGAATTGTCCATCCGAAGTCAGCTATTAAAAGGGATTTTAGATGGCTGCGTGCTAGCCATCATTGAAAGAGAAGAAGTTTATGGATATGAGTTATCTCAAAAATTACAGCATTTTGGTTTAAAGGATATAAGTGAAGGCACGATTTACCCTGTCTTGTTGCGTTTGCAAAAAAGTAAGTGGGTTGTCGGCACCATGCGTCCATCTGATAGTGGGCCAAATCGAAAGTATTATTCTTTAACAGCAGAAGGCCAAGAGAATTTAGAGCTGATTCGAAGTGAGTGGGAATCACTTAGCTCCCCGATTACGAAGATATTAAGAGGTGATGAAGATGCAGCTAACCGTTAAGGAAATGGTTAAGCAAAATAATGAAAAACGTAAAACTTTAACGAGTGAAAATCAGGAGTACTATGAAAATATGCTTGTTTTCATCCGTACCAATCCATTAAAAAGTGAACGTGCAACAGAGGAAGTCTTGCTTGAAATGTTAGAACATTTAGTAGAAGCGCAAAAAGATGGGAAAAGGGCAGAAGAAGTTTTCGGTATGTCTCCAAAAGAACTGGCAGAAGAAATTAGTGAAAATCTCCCGAAAGAGTCTTTCAAAGATATGTTGGATTTTGGACTTGAAATCGGGTTAACTCTTTTTGGTTGGTATTTAGCTTCAGTAGGATTGGTTCCATTGATTATGAAGCAAGAGCAAACGCTTTATCTTGGTTCGATGCTTATATCGGGAATCCTTTTAATCGCCAGTTGTGTAACAGTGATATTCCTTGTATTTGGTTTGCTTAAAAGAAATGCGTTTGAAGAGAAAAGCAAGAAAAACAAAGTTAATTGGATCCTTGGAATTTTATTTGTTCTACTATTTGCTGGTGGAGTAAGTTCGAATGTGTTGATTGCGCCGTTTGGACCAGCATTTACAATTTCTTACCCACTTGAATTTGGATTGGGCTGCTTCTTTTTGCTCGCAGCTTATCTGTATAAAAAATCTAGAGAGTCGAAGTAATCATCGCTAGGTGAGGATAGGCATTCTTGAAAACTGTTAAATTTATATCCAATAAAAAAGAGGTGGGCGTTAGTGCCAACCTCTTTTGCTTATTCGTATTTTAATGCGTCGCCTTCGAATGACTCGTCTGCTACCTTGATAGAATCAGTTGGGCAGCCTTCAAATGCATCCTGCATGTCCTCTAGTAAATCTTCTGGAACTTCCGCTGTACCCATGTTATCATCAATAATAACGAAGGCAATTCCTTCATCATCATAATCATAAATATCTGGGGCTGCAGCACCACAAGCGCCACAAGCAATACATGTATCTTTATCTACGATCGTATATTTTGGCATGTTTTTCTCTCCTTTTTCACGTGCGCTTCCAATTCAAGCTTCTTATCTATTCTAAATCTGTTTAATTTACTTTTCAACATAATAGTTCGAAATGGAGGATTTGATTTTGCTTTTTCGACAAATTCTTTTACAAATTTTCCACAATTTTAACCAGGATCGCACCATTTCCGCTCCTTTTCATCTTTTAAGAGGAAAACGTTCGGGTCAGACAATGCAGGATGTTGGTATATACCATTTACATAGTTATTTTGGCATTTTACCTAAATTATCAAGAGCGAAGTATGATCAAGCCGTTTCTGAATTAGTGAATGACCAGCTTCTCTTTGTAAAAGAGGATGGATTCTATGAGTTTACGTCAAAAGCAGCTACCGAAATGCAAGAAATCCCAAATCTCAAATTTAATGGCTGGCAGTATCGCGGGAATGAGCATTTATTCTTTTCTCGATTGTCATTAGTTGTCCAATCATTATCCCATCATGCTGCAGGGCAAATGGCCTTTATACCAATTCAAAAAGACGAGCTGGTTCAGCAATGGGTACGAAATTTCTTGATCGTCAATCACTATCAAGATGGGCAGCTGCAACGAAATTTACTAAATGAAATTCGTGATAGCATCGAGCAAGCGAAGATAGATGAGCGGGGGAAGGAAATCCTGATGCTGCGGTTAAGTGGCTTTGAAGTAGCGGGTCTCACTTGGCAGCAAATTAGTATCCAAGAAAAGCTGGAGGAGATGGATCTACAGTTGATTTATATCTCTTCTTTACATAGTTGGATTAATCGTATTTTCCTTCACAGTGAGCAGTACCCAATGTTATTGCAGCTAGTAGAAAATGTGCGCGTGAATAACCCATTAAGTGGATCAGCTTTCCAAACCGCTGAGCTTTTTAATAATGGCCACTCCATTGACCAAATCAGCCAAATACGGAGATTGAAAATGAGTACGATTGAAGATCATATTGTGGAATTAGCCATGAATGAGCCGCTATTTAAAGTAGAACAATTTATTTCGCGTGAGGATGTTACGAAAGTTTTGACAGCTATCGAGGATTATAATACACGGAAGTTAAAAGTTTTACATGAGGTTGTGCCCCATTTGTCCTATTTTCAACTAAGGCTTATCCTAGCAAGAGGTGATCGATTTGACGCTTGATACCATCTTACATAAGCATTTTGGCTACTCGCAGTTTCGTCCTGGCCAGAAGGAAGTGATCGAAGGGGTAATGGCTGGTCGTGATGTCATTGCACTGCTTCCGACCGGAATGGGGAAATCCCTTTGTTATCAGTTGCCGGGCTATATTTTTAATAAACCTGTGTTAATTGTTTCACCTTTACTATCCTTGATGCAGGACCAGGTCGATCAAATGAAGCAACTGAAAGAGAAACGGGTTGTTGCATTGAATTCATTTTTAAATCCTGCTCAAAAAAGGGCAACGATTCATAATTTGCATCACTATCGATTCATTTTTATATCCCCTGAAATGCTTCTTCAAGAGCAGGTTCAAAATAAGTTGAATTCGATGGAGTTGTCTTTAATCGTGGTGGATGAAGCCCATTGTATTTCTCAATGGGGATTTGACTTCAGGCCGGATTATTTGCGTATTGGTGAAGTGATTGGAAAAGAAAATCGACCGCCAATTCTGGCATTGTCTGCAACGGCTACACAAAAAGTACTTGGGGATATCAAAAACTATTTGCAGATGAAAGAACCCTTTACGTTTATTCATTCCGTTGATCGTCCGAATATTCGATTAGGAAAATTGATATTCCAGGCAAGAGAGGACAAGCTGGCGTGGCTACTTGAGCATGCGGCGAAAACAGCAGGTCCAGGCATTATTTATACGCAGTCCAGGTCCAAAACCGAAAGTATTAGTCAGCGATTGCTGCAGTTGGGAATTCCTTGTGCTGCCTATCATGGTGGCATGGACCCGCTCGATCGGCAATTCATTCAACAACAGTTCTTGGATGGCTCTCTTGAATGGATTGTAGCAACAAATGCATTTGGGATGGGTGTTCATAAACAGAATGTTCGTCAGGTAATCCATGAATCGCTTCCGTCCAACATGGCCAACTATATGCAGGAGATTGGTAGAGCCGGGAGAGATGGTCAAGATTCCCTAGCCATTTTGTTATATGCAGAGGGCGATGAGGAGCTGGCGAAATTTGTTGGAATAGATGATTCACCCGTGGACGCCCATGTGGATAGTTATGTAAATTATCGATTGAGAAATGAAGCCCCGAATTTGATGATTCATAATGGCGAAATTTCAGAAACCGCCTATAGAGTATTGGACTATTGGATGCAGCAGCTTCAGCCTGCTGAAGTAAAACAACGACTAGCTTCGATGCGGTTTGAAAAAATGAAGGCTGTTGAAGAAGTGAGGGAATTGATCGACGCGACGGATTGTATGAGGGAACAGCTTGTCCGGTATTTTGGCCAAACACTTGATGCTAAACCAGACGACTGTTGCCAGTGCTGTGGTATTGAATTTGAAAATATTATTCAGCCGCGTGAACTAAAAGAAGTTTCTGCTGTTATTTTCAATTGGAAAGCAAGAATCGAAAAATTACTCTTAGGGAATTCTTAATTCATATCAAATTAATTTCCTAAATCTATTAAATTTATCAAATTATCGACAAAAATCTCTTAAATTTTCCAACACTATCATTTACTTTTTGGTGAATTTTCGTCATAATTAGAGCAAGATAGTGTTGGAGGTGGTACTCATGAGTAATGCAGATTACAGAGAGAAAATTGAAGAGCATCGTCAATCAATTGAATTAGAAGAAAAACAAAGCTCTAGAATGTCACGCTCACGTGGAAAAGTGAAACCAAAAAAGAGAAAAAATCCATTAATAAATATTCTATTATTTGTACTACTAGGAATTCCCTTTAGTCTATTAATTTACGTATCATTCTTCTATTCGCCTGGAGACGCTGAAACAGCAGAGGTAGAGAAGAACGATTCAATCGTAGAGCTGCAAACAAATCATACAGTTTCAGCAAGCGCGAAAGAAAAGAAAGAACCAGTGATTGAAGAAACTGATGATAAAACTGTAGCTACAACAGAAAACACAGTAAGCGAAGAGCAAAAAGCTGAGGAAACTAAAGCAAAAGCAGCTGCAGAAGAGGCGGCGAAAAAAGAAGAACAGGCGAAGCTAGAACAACAAGAGCTTGCAAAACAACAAGCACAAAAAGAAGAGCAAGCGAAACAAGAAGAGCAAGCGAAAAAACAGACGGCTGGCGGTACAACACATACAGTACAGCCAAACGAAAACTTGTTCCGAATCGCTCTTAAGTATTACGGTGATTCAAGTGGTGTAGATAAAATTAGAGCGGCTAATAATTTACCTTCTAACAGTATTTCTGTTGGACAAACTTTAATCATACCGTAGTACAAACCTATGAATTCTAGAGCAGACTAAATGGATGGTTGCCCCATTCCTTTAGTCTTTTTTTATGTTCAAATCACGTGCCAGGTTAAAACAGATTTTAGGTGGAATGTGGTAAAATAGATATTAAAATTTGTTTGGGAACATGTGAACTGGACGCCAATTATAGTTGCGCTCGTAATGCGAATAAATACGCTCGAAACGAAGGTAACCGCTCGAAAAGTAGGGAAAAGCGCTCGTAAAGTTTTGAAAATCGCCCGGTGTAACTTTATAATTAGGTGCACAATGCCCACTTGCAAGCATAAATTTTATTTAACATATGATATTAGTTGTTCTTCCTACTAGAAAGGGGGATTTGGAATGGTTGTATTTGTTATCGGAGTAATTGTATTAATGATTTTGCTTGGCTTTTTGCTTTTTATGGTGAAGGAAGCCTCGGAGAATAATGTGCTTTTTCATGAGGTGCAGTTAGACGGGGAAAAAGAACAGGTCTCGCTCTTTTTCATCTCGGATGTGCATTTAAGAAAAATTGATGAGCAAATGATTCAACAAATTGATAGAAAAATAGAGGCAGTAGTAATTGGCGGTGATTTTGCTGATAAGCGGACACCGATTCAGCGGATTTATGAAAATATCGAATTGTTGAAAACATTAGGACCGGTTTATTTTATATGGGGAAATAATGATCGAGAAGTGGGCGAGGAAAATTTGAGAAAAATTTTCAAGGAAACCGGGGTAACCATTATAGAAAACGATGCGGTGCAGCTTTCATTTCTTCGTAACCGTTGCTGGTTAAGTGCCATTGATGATACATCCATTGAAAATGAACAGTATGAAGAAGCTTTTGAAAAATGTAAAGAAGGCGAAAATGTCATCTTTATTTCGCACAATCCAGAGGTTTTCTCATATGTCCGCGAGTATTTTAAGGCCGATTTGATGATAGGTGGACATTTGCATGGGGGCCAAATTCGTTTTGGACCGTATGGGATTCATCCACATGGCTCCTTTTCCATGCGCGGAGGCGTTGCGACTTTAATCAGTAATGGATATGGAACAACAGCATTTCCATTAAGATTTGGGGCGAAACCGCAATGTCATATTATTGACATGCAATTTGAAAAGAAAAATTACCTAGGAACAAAATAAAAAATAGCAGTATACTAATAGTGGCAGCAAAATATAAAGTTTCGGCTAGTAGTTAAAGAAAATAACTTGCTTTTATCATATGAAAGGCGAGGTTTTCTAAAGGAGATGTAATGAATGCAAATTGTAGATGCCATCATTGTAGGGGGAGGTCCTTGTGGATTATCTGCTGCGATTGAACTAAAAAACATTGGTCTAAAGCCGATTGTTATTGAAAAAGGGAATATAGTGAATGCCATTTATAACTATCCAACTCATCAGACATTCTTTAGCTCAAGTGAGAAATTAGGAATTGGCGATGTTCCATTTCTGATTGAGGAGCGGAAACCACGCCGCAATCAAGCGCTTGTTTATTATCGTGAAGTTGTGAAAATGAAGGATATTCAAGTGAATCGCTTTGAAAAAGTGGAAGCAGTACAAAAGCTGCCAAATGGCCGTTTTACAGTGAAGACTGATAAAGAGGTTTATGAAACGCCTTATGTGATTTTGGCAACAGGCTATTATGATCAGCCAAACTATATGAATATCCCAGGTGAAGATTTGCCGAAAGTCCATCACTATTTTAAAGAAGCCCATCCATACTTTGATACAGATGTATTAGTCATTGGCGGCAAAAACTCTGCAGTAGATGCAGTGCTTGAATTACATAAAGCGAAGGCTCGAATCACGGTAGCTTATCGTGGCAGCGATTATTCGCCAAAGGTTAAGCCGTGGATTTTGCCTGAATTTGTGTCACTTGTAAGAAATGAAGAAATTGACATGCATTTTAATACATCGGTTAAAGAAATAAGAGAAGATGAAGTGGCCTTGGTAGTGGATGGGAAAGAAAAGGTCATCAAAAACGACTTCGTATTCGCAATGACAGGCTATCACCCAGACCATCAATTTATTCGGGCAATGGGGGTAACCATCGACGAAGAAACAGGCCGGCCGAACTATAATCCAGAAACGATGGAAACAAATATCGAAAACCTCTACATCGCAGGCGTATTAGCAGCCGGCAATAACGCAAACGAAATTTTCATCGAAAATGGAAAATTCCACGGCGGCTTCATCGCACAGCATATTTTGACGAAGGAAAATTAAAAACTTTTATAAACAATGAAAACAACGCCGATAGTGTGGCTTTGGTTTCATTGTTTTTTTGTGAGGGTGGGACACTTTGACGTGTGTTTTGCGTGGATTTGTCCCGGTACAGGTTGAATTGCTTGCAACTGTCACATCGTTATCTCTAAAATCATTTTTCCTTTTATCAATTTCATCACTAGAAAATCAGCATCTACTCCAACACCATCGCTTGTACTAAAGGAGCAGTTCTCCACTTTAAAAAGTAAGTAAGCGCTGTTATTCAGAATGAAAAATACGAAACTTGCAAAGTTTGACAAAAAATTTTTGGTTAAAATTTGTTATTTTGAAATATTTATTCTGTACAAAAATATGCCTCTCATTCTACAAATCCCATAAAAAGTACATTATTTTTAATATATTGTTTTAAATTACGTCCATCTTATTGTGACAACAGTTTCCCTTAAAAAGAATTATCCTCTATAAAGTAAATCGAAATTTCTATATACTCGATGGCTCCATTTTCGATGCAATTCTATATAAAATAAATTTGCATACATGTTTATTTGTATATTCGAAAAATTCAAAATCTCAATTGACTTTGGTATAACAATATTATAATATTTCATTAACATCGAAAGCGTTTGCAGAAAGTAGCGTTTTTACAATGCGAAACAGTAAACTCCTTCATTTTCGAGAGATTTTTTTCGGTGCGATTGGAAGGTTTGAGCTGAATAGTTGGATATTTCAAGTTTGTCATAGGACAGATTCAGCTGGCTGGGGCTTCTAAATAATGGTTTTTTTGCAAGGATAGGTAGGAAATTTCAACTGTAAAACTATTAAGATATTCAGTGATAGGAGGTATAACAATGCAAGATCAATTAAAAGAATATAATGCAGGCGTTGCTCTAACCGTTCTGGGACCTGTTCCAGTTCAAGAATTAGGGGTAGTACTTATTCATGAATCACTCCTTTCAGTTTATCCAGGGGCACAGTTCGCTCCGGAAATCGATATGGATAAAAGTGCAATCTTTGTGGTGCTAAAACGACAACTAACGGAATATCGACGAAATGGCGGGAAAACAATTGTTGATCAGGGGGGTATGTTCCACGGACGTGATGTTGAGCTATATCGAACACTTTCAAAAACGACAGGTGTACATATTATCGCGTCTACTGGATTAGGGCCGGAGTCATTGCTAGGCGGCTATTTCATGACACCGCAAAAAAATCCGCCTACGCCTTGGTCAGCAGAGCAATTCTCTGGATTATTTACAAAGGAAGTAACGGAAGGAATTGTTATACCTCGCGTTGAACGCTCATGTTCTGCAGGCTTAGTTACTTCAATTGCAAATAGGAACGGAATTACACAAGTAGAAACGGGTCTTTTCCGTGGGTCTGCACAGACAGCGCTTGCAACAGGAGTTCCTGTATCTGTTCAATATGGGGCAGAGGCAATAAGTGATTTAGAAATTTTACTAGGCGAGGGAATTGCTCCAAACCGTGTAATCATCGGAGGGCTTGACCGAATTGAAGCAGTTGAAAGTAAGGCGGCATTTGAAATTGCTGAGCGCGGTGCCTATGTGGCAATCGACCATGTCGGTTGGTCTACAAGTGAAGGCTATGTAAGTGATGCAGACCGTGCGAAGTTAATTGCTGACTTAGTTGCAGCTGGTTACGGGGACCGTATCTTAATATCTAGTAATAGTGTAGGTGTAGCAAAAGGACATGAAGCAAAAGAGATCGGCTTCGATTATTTATTCGCTTCATTCCTGCCAGTGTTGCGAAAAGCGGGTGTAACAGATGAGCAAATTCATACACTACTTCAGGATAACCCACAAAGAGTACTGACAGTAGATGCATCAGCTGAACTGAAGGTAACTGGCTGGCATTATGACTGGGATAATTTATATCACCCAGTAACGTATTAATTGAAAACGTCACCAATTGAACCAAAAAGATAAAGCCTCCAGCGTACAAGGTTTGTGAGACTTCAAAGAAGCGAAAAGTAAGGAGTGAAAAACATGGGAAAAGTTAATACCGTTTTAGGACCAATTCCAACAGAAGATTTGGGAATCGTTGCAATGCATGAGCATATTGGGTTCGGCTTACCGGGCTGTGATTTAGATACACAATGGTGGAAAAAACCAGAAGAAGCATTCGAGATTACATTACAAAAGCTTCGTCGATTCCGTGAGCACGGAGGGAAAACATTCGTCGATTGTACGGGAATTGGCAATGGTCGTGATGTGGAATATTTCCAAGTGCTTTCTCGCAGAACAGGAGTTCATATTGTAGCCGTTACAGGATTTGTAGCAGCAGACTCCGCATTGCCTTACTTCCGAAACAAAACAATCGAATATTTAACAGATTTATTTGTTCATGAAATTACGGTTGGTATTGATGGTACGGATGCAAAAGCAGGTGCCATTAAAGTAGGGGTTAGCCGTGGCGGAAAATTAAATGAGCTTGATAAAAAAATCTACCGTGCAGCGGCACGCGCTTCTCTAAAAACAGGTGCGCCAATCATTACGCATCTATGCGTGGATGCTGATACTGCGATTAAAATTTTCCAAGAAGAAGGCTTGCCGCTAAAGCGCATTTTATTCGGCCATGCTGATGATGGCGGCTATCTTGATGAAAATCGTGATTCGAAAATCGCTCAGCTAGGTGGCTATGTTGGTTTCGATACAATTGGCTATGACAGTGAAGTAGAAGGTGCACCTTATTGGTCACGTCCACGCCAAGATCGTGTAGAACATTTCCTTCGTTTCCTTGATAAAGGATTTTTAGATCGTGCAGTCATTTCTGCAGATGCAAACTGTTGTGCTCTAGGCTGGCCAGGATTAAAAGGACACTCAGTAAACTACCTGTTTGAAGAATTTATTCCAGATCTTCGCAAAGCCGGAGTTGCAGAAGAAGTGTTTGAGCAGCTATTAATTCACACACCTGCTGATATCTTAACAATGCGCGAGCCAAAGGAAGTTCGTAAAACAGAAGCTGAAACTGTAGCAGCAAGCAAATAAAAGAAATGTAGACTTCTAAATCGAGGAGTCTACAAATTTTCTTTTAGATTGATCGCGTAAAAAATTCGACAAAAAGGGGGTTAGTCTAGATGAGTATCAAAGGAGTAGCCTATATTGCTGGTGCCTATGAGCATCCATTACGAAAAGCTCCAAATACCTCGGTTGCGGCATTGCATGCAGACTGTGCAAGAGGTGCATTGGCTGATGCAGGGTTAACATTTGCAGATGTAGATGGTTATTTCTGTGCAGGAGATGCTCCAGGGGGCGTGTTATCAATGGTGGATTATCTTGGTCTTCATGTCAGGCATTTAGATGGAACAGACATTGGTGGGTCATCTTATATCGCCCACGTATCACATGCTGCTCAGGCAATCGCAGCAGGGAAATGCAAAGTGGCCTTAATTACAATGGCGGGGCGTCCGCGTTCAGAAGGGCGAAGTGGTGTAAAACAGAAAATTGTTGGTGCGAATGTGCCAGATACTCCATTTGAGCTTCCTTATGGACCAACTGCTGTCAATGAATATGCTATGGCAACAATGCGTCATATGCATGAGTTTGGTACAACGAGCGAGCAGTTAGCTTGGGTAAAAGTCGCAGCATCTCACCATGCACAATATAATCCAAATGCAATGCTGCGTGATGTTGTAACCGTAGAAGATGTCCTTTCATCTCCAATGATTGCCGACCCGCTGCATCGCTTAGATTGTTGTGTAGTAAGTGATGGAGGCGGCGCACTTGTTGTTGTGCACCCTGATATTGCGAAAAGCTTAAAGCGTCCTTTAGTTCGTGTGATGGGTGCTGGCGAAGCATCAAAAGGCTTACTGGGCGGAAAAACAAATCTTACATATTCGGGAGCTGTTTGGTCAGGACCGAGAGCATTTGAGGAAGCTGGGGTCAGCCCTCAGGATATTAAATATGCATCTATTTATGATAGCTTTACAATTACTGTGTTGATGCAGCTTGAGGATTTAGGGTTCTGCGAAAAGGGTGAAGGCGGTAAATTCGTGGCGGATGGCAATCTGATTTCAGGAGTTGGCAAATTACCGGTCAATACGGATGGCGGTGGCCTAAATAATAATCACCCAGCAAGCCGAGGCGGCATCGTTAAAGTAATTGAAGCTGTTCGTCAGCTGCGCGCAGAAGCACATCCACAGGTACAGGTGGAAAATTGCGATTTAGCATTAGTTCATGGAACTGGCGGCGGACTTGCAAGCCGTCATGGCAGTGCAACACTTATCTTAGAGAGGGTGTAATTCATGGCAACAATGTATCAACCAAGAACAATGACAATCCCTGAGGTTCATGCAGAGCATCAGGAATACTGGGACGGGGCTCGTGATGGAAAGCTTCTCATTAAAAAATGTGATTCCTGTTCACAAATGCATTATTATCCACGGGTTATTTGCCCGCATTGCATGAGTGACCAGACGAGCTGGATTACAGCAAAAGGAACGGGAACTGTTTACACCTATAGTGTCATGCGTCACGGGACACCTTATGCCATCGCCTTTGTTGAACTAGACGAGGGGCCTAGGATGATGACGAATATTGTGGAGTGTGATTTGGATACTGTCCATATCAGTCAACGCGTAACTGTAGTATTTAAACAAACGGGCGATGAGCAAAATCCAGGCTCATACGTACCGTGCTTCACCCCAATCCAAGGGTAGTCAATCAGTATTTCATTCTGCAAGCTTATTAATATACTGCAAAACTTATAGACTGAAAATTGGATATAATCTAAAATTTACTCTTTATATAATCTTGAAATAGATGAATAATGGAAATGGAACAGGAGTGGAAAGAAATGATCATCACTAAGGATGAACGGATTATAATGCGTGATGGAGTGCAGATCGCAGCAGATATTTACCGGCCGGAAACTACCGAAAAAGTACCAGCATTACTTGCACTTAGCCCATATGGAAAAGAACTGCAGGCACAGGCGCTAACTTTACCTCCACAAGCTCGACCAAGTCACCTCTGGAACGGAGCGATTGAGGCTGGGGATATTAACGAAGTAGTATCCCGCGGCTATGCGCATATTATTGCAGATGTACGTGGAACTGGCGGCTCAGAAGGCCAGATGGTTGGGAATTATAATTCTGGCGGTCATGGGGATGGAAAAGATATTTATGACCTTGTAGAATGGTTAGCCGAACAGGAATGGTGTGACGGCAATATCGGAATGATCGGTATTTCCTATTTTGCCTCGGTACAAATCTTAGGGGCTGCTGAACAACCTCCACATTTAAAAGCAATCTTTGCAAACGGCGGTCACTTCGATCTTTACGAGCTTTGTTATCATGGCGGGATTATGTGGTTAATGCCTCGTGCTTCTCGTGAGGGACGCGGTGGAGATAGCGGTAATGCTTTCAATAATGTAGCGAGTAAAAGCTCGAAAGTATTTTCACCAGAAGAGCTAAAAGAAAGAACACAAGAACGCTTAAATGATCCAGATATCGCCCATTGGTCAGATTTCGTTCACCTTTTGCATTATCAAGATCGTCACGAACTGTGGATGGATTACTTATTAAATCCACTTGATGGCCCGTTTTGGAAAGAAAATAGTGCCATTGAAGTTGCACATAAAGTTCAAATTCCAACATACTTCCAAGCGAAATGGGGCCGCGGTTGGAATGTTGAAGGTACAATTGAATGCTTCCATAAAGTAGCTGGCATCAAAAAGCTTGATATTCAAGCGCTTCCGCCAATGTTAGAGCGTCCTTTCCATGAGAGTCATGATGAAATGTTCCGTTGGTATGATTATTGGTTAAAAGGAATTGACACGGGCATTATGGATGAGCCAGCTGTGCAGTTCTCGGTAGAAGGCTCTTACAAATGGCGGGGAGAAGAGTATTGGCCATTGCCATATGAAGAGAAGAAGGATTTCTATTTGCGTCCTCGCCATAAAATCAGTGAAAAGAGTGAGCCATTAACGGCTGAATACGCCCATCCAGATGGCTTTTACCAAGCACCATTAACCGTCACAACAAAATCAGAAACGATTAAATGGACTTCCGATAAATTCCGTGAGCCTGTAGAAATGACGGGTACGGGTGCACTCCACATTTTCGCTGAAATTGATACAGACGATACAAACTTCATTGCGAAGCTTTATGATATCGCACCAAACGGAAGCCGAACATTAATGACATCAGGCTATTTAAAAGCATCTCATCGTGAATTAGATGATGAAAAATCATCTTATGGAGAGCCATGGCATCCGCATAACCGCACAATTCCAGTAACGCCTGGAGAGATTAACGAGTATGCGATTCGCTTATATCCATTCTCATTCTTAATACAACCAGGTCACCGGATTGAGTTAGAGCTTGCATGTAATGAACCGCTGGATGGAGAAGATGCGAAATTATTGCCGCCAGACAGCTACCATTTGCCAAGTGGACGTGCAACAACACATAAAATCTATCGTGATAAAAATCATCCATCACGCTTAGTGCTGCCAGTCATTCCGAAAGAGCATAATGTTTTAAATAAAAAATAATTGGTTGTTCTAAATAGGGCTGCTTCGCCTCTCCTACCACAACGGCTAACGATGCAGGACGATGTGGCAACCAATGAAGTAGAGGAAGTGGGACAAATGGAAAATTCAGTACGTGTTATCCCGATTGAATGCAAATTTGGTCCAGTATCTGCATTTGCCTATTATATTGATGCACCTGAACCAGTGATTATTGATACTGGTGTGAATCTTTCAGCCATCCAAGATATTGAACCAACTTTGGCTGAACATGGCATCGCTATTAAAGATATACGTTGGATCCTACTCACGCATGGGCATGTGGACCATCTTGGTGGGGCATATGAGGTTTGGAAAAAAACAGGGTACCAGGCGAAAGTGGTCATTCCTCAAAAAGAGGCTAGACTTCTGCGTGATCGA
>Ga0182745_1002180_pt1 | contig 17946 bp, 10 predicted proteins | sample eDN3rd30CKraftBY_FD_128523 | JGI IMG/M metagenome (GOLD analysis project Ga0182745, IMG submission 128523) | Enriched backyard soil microbial communities from Emeryville, California, USA - eDNA 3rd pass 30_C Kraft BY (version 2) (version 2) | ecosystem: Environmental > Terrestrial > Soil >...
AGCTGATAGACCCGGTGCAACGGGAGACGTACCGCGTGTTCGAAAACCTTTCGGCGCACCCTGACCTGCGTGCGCTTGGAAACCAGGGTCGCGCGCCAGCGCCCCCAAAGCCCCAGTAAGGTTGCGAACCCCGAGACGACGAACACCCCCACGACCAGCCAGGTCAGTCGTGCCTTCGGATCGGTTGGGATCGGTATCCATGTGGAATTTCGGAGGAGCTCGGGTGGATCATTTCCCAGCAGGACCCAGTCGATCACCAGCTTGGTGGCGGCCGGTGGGACCAGCTTCAGCAGGGTGGCCAGCGAGAGGGTGATCAGGGCCAGGGCCACCGTCAAACGCTGTCCTTCGAGCAGTTGAAAGAGCTCGCGGTAGAGCTGGAACAACGAGCGGCTCCGGCCGACCGGCCCTTCCGCGCCCGGCGATCCGCCCGGTTGCTTTCGTTCGGTCCAGCCGCGGCGATACTCCAGGAATCGAAGCCGACTCGAGATTCGTGGGTGCAATGCCAAGAGCTTGATTCCTTCTTGATCCTTCGAGTCGAGCGAAGCCCAAGCGACGGAACGATCACCTGACGGCTTTGGTGGCTCGATACCCCTTTATTCTACAAGGGAACGCAACATCGGTCGTCATTGGTGGGAACGGTTGGCGGCTCGATGTAACTCGTTTCGAGGATCAAGAAATGCAAAGAGATGGATTGGTGGAAATCAGGGGAAAGGGCAGGGCCCTCTAATGAGCTTGTGACCAGGCCAGCTTTCGTTCCAGCGCCGAAAGCTACGTCCAAGGCCTGGCTCAAACTCATTGAGGCCAGAGACTGACGGATTCGAGACGCGAGGCGAGCCCATTCACGGAGCTCGCTTGCATCCTCCAGAAAAGGCGAACTCTCCCAAAGTGCTTTGAGCGTACTTCCTGGACCAAGATCGAGCTGGTGATCGATGCGGAAACAGGAGAGAAATCGACGTCGATGTTGAACTTCCCATCGAGTACGTCGTCTCAAGAGAGACCTTGGACGTTCGGTGGAGAAGGTTCAACGGGCCTGACTTCATTCCATTCAGGCCAAGATCCGTTAGGCCTTGGCCGACTTGGAAGCGGCCGACTTCTTAGGAGCGGCGGCTTTCTTGGCCGCGGGCTTCTTCGCCACGGCGGTCTTGGCGTCGGCGAGTTTGGGGGCGGCGGCCTTCTTGGGCGCGGGCTTGGCCTTCTTGGGTGCCGCGGCCTTGGGGGCGGCCGCTTCGACCTTGGGAGCTTCTTTCTTGACGGCCGGCTTCTTGGGAGCGGGCTTGGCCTTCTTTGCCTTGGTCGCGGGGGCTTCCGCGGGAGCCGCGGCGGCGGGCGCGACTTCCACTTCCACGGCCGGAGCAGGGGCGGGGGCGGGCTTCGCGGATTTCTTCGCGGCGGGCTTCGCTGACTTCTTGGGGACGGCCGCGGCCTTGGTGGTCGACTTCGAGTTCTTGGCGACGCTCATCGGGAGGTCCTTAAAGTAGGGGCAACAGCTCTGGACGCCTGCTGTGGAACCTCACCCTTCCGAGGCCGAATTCGACTTTGGGACGCAACGTCGACCAGTGCCGGGAGGAGTGGGGCTTCGCCTTCGCAACAAAACGGATCTGGCAGGTTGAGTTCCACTGTCACGCTTTGCTCCGCGCTGCCGGACGAATCGCGAGAGACGATGGATCTGGGCCCGACAACGTGAACTCTGATTTGTTGATCGACGAATGACAGCGAGGACATAAAAAATTTATGGCGAATCTCGCATTGATTCAAGAGGACTTCATCTCTATGGCACCTCCACCGCCCCATTTATTCGATTCGTTCCACGCCGCGCCGAGTTTGGACCCTTGATTTAGAGCGGCTAACAGGTGCTTTGCGCCCCAGTTGCATCGATTCGTAGGGTGGGCATTGCCCACCGCACCAAGGCCGATGCCAGGAGGGGAGCGGCATTTCTCAGAAACCAGCGAATCCTCGGAAGTGAGGGCCCTGAATTCCTGCCGGTGGGCAGTGCCCACTCTGCAAAGCTGGGTGTCACGCAAAGCTGAACCGCTCTAGGCGTTTGGAGAGGGGGAAGCGAGGAAGTGGAGTGAGGACCAAGGGTCGTGTTGCGATCGGTCCGTGCGTGCTGTTTCGCGCTGCCCGCGCGGCGGGGAGGATGAGCGGGCTCAATGGCTTGCAATGTGTGTTAGAGCAACCGGGTGATCGGGGTTCCTTCGGCGAGTGTGAACGGCCGATTCTGATGGTCGTGGATCAGCGCGTCAGGGGCGAGACCGAGGCAGTGGTAGAGCGTGGCGAGCAGGTCGGCGGGCAGGACGGGATCGGTCGCCGGGTAGGCACCGATCTTGTCCGATGCGCCGAAGACCCTCCCCCCTTGGATGCCGCCTCCCGCCATGACCACGCTGAAGCAGTGGGGCCAATGGTCGCGTCCCGCGTCCTTGTTGAACTTGGGGGTTCGGCCGAACTCGCCCATCATGATCACGAGCGTTTCGTCCAGCAGGCCGCGCGTGTCGAGGTCTTCCACCAGAGAGGAGAAGGCGGCGTCGGTGGGCGGGAGGAGTTGGTTCTGAGCGGCCTCGAGATGATGGCGGTGCGTATCATAGCCCGCGCCTCCGATGCCCCCATCGTGACGCACCCAGTTCACATGAACCAGGCGCACGCCAGCCTCCACCATCCTGCGTGCGAGCAAGACCGACTGCCCGAAGACATGGCGGCCGTACCGGTCGCGAACGGTGTCGGGCTCGTCGTCGAGGTTGAACGCCTTCTGCGCGAGGGGCGAACTGACCAGGTCGAAGGCCCTGGCATACTGGTCGTCCACGACCCCCATTTCGGTCGAGCGATCGAAGACGGTGGCATTGGCCTCGACCACCTGGCGCAAAGCCCGACGATCGAGGAGTCGGTCGTGGGTGAGGTCGACGGGAAGGGCGAGCACGCCGGGAGTGAAGTCCGGTTGATTCGGGTCGCTGTTGATCCGGTAAGGGTCGAACGACCCACCGAGGAAGCCCGCGTGCTGACCGGCCCGTTCGGGGCCGTTGGGAGCCATCGCTTCGGGAAGCATGACGAACGGCGGAACCTTGGTTCGCGAGCCGAGGAGCTTGGCCACGACCGAGCCGGGGTGGGGTCGGTCGACTCGGCTCATGAACGACGCATTCGGGGCGGGGCGAGCGATGGGGCTTCCCACCATCATCCAGTACGCGGCCGCCGGGTGCCCTGACTGCTTATGGTGGACCGAGCGGACGATCGTGTACTTGTCAGCCAGGCGGGCCATGCGCGGCATGTGCTCGCTGATCTCGATGCCACTAACGTTGGTGGCGATCGGTCGGAACGTGCCTCGGATTTCTTCGGGGGCCTCGGGCTTCAGGTCCCACATATCATGGTGCGAGGGACCGCCCGAGAGGAAGAGGATGATGACCGACTTGGCCCGCGCTTTGGGTTGGTCCGGGCCTGCTTGCGCCTGCCGTTCCAGTCGAAGCAAGTTGGGAAGGGTCAATCCACCCAGGCCGATTCCGCCCAGCCGGATCGCCGTGCGTCGATTGATCGCGCGGGGGTCGAGGTTTTCGCTCGGTTCGGTACGCCGTTCTCGTCCCACGGATGGCCCTCCCTACCTCGAGGCATCAATGGACTGAGCTCCTTGCTTGAGCTCACGAATCAGGCTGGCTGGATTGGATCGCACGCAAGCTATTCTCCACCCCGCTGGGGAAAGTGCAAGCTGGAACTTTCAAGCGGTTGGGTCGTTGCACGCCGCTCATGGGTTGCCCTTTACTTCTGAATTTCCGTCTAAGCCAGGTGTGCGCGGAGAGACCTGGCTCGGCCTGGCTCAAAGGGGAGGGAGCGACCACTTGCCAAGGATCGCGGGGTGACGAATCCCGGTGATATTGGGCATGGAGGTAGGTCGGCCCATCAGCGCTTCGTCGGCGAAGAGGGCAAACGCCATCGACTCCCGAGCGAGCGAGGGAATTCCAAAATCCGCGGAGTCACGAATCGGAATAGATAACGTAGATTTCCTGATTCGTTCGATGAGGAACGGATTACGGGCGCCTCCTCCGGCCACGATGATCAGGTGGACCGGGGGATTCAACACAAAACGTACGATCGCCTGGGCGATGGAACGAGCGGTGAACTCCGTCAGGGTGGCCATGAGGTCCGCGTCGCTTCCGCCGTGCTCGTCCTCCGCTTGGTCGAGGAACGCGTCGCCATACATCTCGAAACCGGTCGATTTGGGCGGGGGGGCTGAGAGGTAAGGGTCGGTCTCGAGCATTCTCTTCAGCAAGGGTTCGTTGACGAGTCCTTGCCGGGCGATCTCACCATCTCGGTCGTAGGTGAGCCGGCCTCCGGTGATTCGAACCGCGAGCCGATCGAGCAACGCGTTGGCGGGCCCTGTATCGAAGCCGAAGTCGTGCGCGGGGTTGGGCTCCAGGACGGTGATGTTGGCGATGCCGCCCAAATTCAGGACGATCCGTCGCGTGCCGACCCCTTCCGGTTCCGAAGGGAAGAACTGGCGATCCGCCAGTGGGGTGAGGGGAGCCCCTTCGCCTCCCGCGGCGATGTCCCGGCTCCGGAAGTCGGAGATCACCAGCGCCCCGGTCCATTCGGCGATCACGTCGCCGTCACCGACCTGCAACGTCGCGCGTGTCGTTCCGGGAACCGAGCTGTGATGGTAGACCGTCTGCCCGTGCGAACCGACCAGGTCCAGATCGGCGCGGGACATCCCGGCCCCCTCGATCGCGCGCAAGCAGGCTTCCGCGAACAGTTCGCCGACCGTGACGTTCAACTCGGCGATCGACCTCACGTCGAGTTGGTTGACCTCAATAATCGTTTGTCGGACCGCCGCGGGAAACGCAAACTCCTGGTAGTGGAGCAAATTCAACCTTGGACCTGGGAGAGTGACTCGCTCGCCTGCTCCGGGTGATGCGCTCCCCCGCGCGCGACAGACGGCGGTCGCGATCGAGTCGGCGCTGGTCCCCGACATCAACCCCACCACGATCCGCTCGGGTTTCTCACTCAGCTCAAGTATCTTTCGAAGGGGCGACATCATCACTCAACGCCTCGCTGGAAACTTGATCGTTTGAGCGGCCCGCTCGCCTCGCTCTGAAGCATTGACCTGGGAAGGGTCAGTTCGCTCGGGAACTTGAAATTGGATGGATTGAGTAATCATGTTTTTATCATGAAATTCGACCATTCATGCGTGCGTTCAATGATTGTCGCGAGTCTCCGGCCTGTTGCAAGGCCCATTTTGGGGATCAGGCGGTTTCCGGCCGATGTTTTTGACTGGTTTGCGAGAGATCCTGGCACTTCTATCTTCTACAAGCCCGAAGCGCAAGCGAGTGAATGAATTTATTGTCTTTGGAGTTATTTTTGTTGGTTGCAAATGAATAAATGTGTTGTTTTGTTTGGATTTTTAATTAATTAATCGCAAGCGAGCAAATGAGTTTATTGTCTTTGATGGATCGTTTCAATGGCGAAGAGAAGAGATTCACTCGCTTGCGCTTCGGGCTTGTAAAGAACGAGCCTAGGATGGCTCAACCGAGGAAGCCGAGCGGATTCCCTTGGCTCGATTGGGTTCCCCATCAGTTTTCGTTGACCGGAAGTAACTTTCGGATCGCCAGGCCAAGGCCGATCCAGTTCACACCTCGGAAGATCAGGTTGATTCCCACGAACATGCCGATGACCCAGAGGGCCGCCTCGGGCCACTGAGCCCAGATGAGAACTCCCATGACCAGGTCGAGCAGACCACTTAACAGGAGCGGACCTCGCGTGGGAACCCGGTAGCTCAGGGCCGCGGCAATCTTGAAGCTGCCGCCAACCGTCAGGAGGCAGGCCACGAGCAACGTGAGGGCGAGAAGAGCGTTGATGGGGGCCGAGAGAAAGAGAAGGCCCACCACCACCGAGAGGAGCCCGGAGAGCATGTGCAGGAAGAAACCGCTCCAATCCCGGGTCCACCAGAACGATCCAAGGACCTCGGTTGCGCCTCCAGCGACCAGCAATCCGCCGATCACCAGAGCCGTCGCCAGCGAGGCCACGACGACCGCCCCCAGCGCCGCGAAGCCGAGGACGATCAGCAAGACCCCAAGTAACACGAACCAGAACCAGTTACCCCGAAGCGCGGCCAGATCATGCCGCAAGCCCCCGGTCATTTGACTCTCTGAAGACGTAACCATGTGCGTTGCTCCGCTGGGTGCCCATCCTGTCATGGAATTTGCATTCAAGTCCGATGGTTGGTCCACGGCGCGAGAGTCGCCCAGGTGATCAGACAAGCAGGCGACCGAGCTTCTCCCCGCCTCGTCGCTCCAACGATTCAACGAGCTCCAGAGGCCCTTTCTTGTGGATTTCACTCTCACTAGCCAAACCCGACCACGCGTACAAGTCAAGCTGGCTGCTCGCAAAGAACCTGCCATCCCCAGGCAAAGCTAGAATCCTTTTCCGGTCCAGCGGGACGAATTCTTAACGAAACACCCAAGACAATGAGATTGGACCGGACGCGATCGGAAGGACAGTGAGTCAATGCGGAGAAGGATTAATAATGTGGATAAGCCATTATGCTTCGTCGTGAGCTCGTGGCGATGTTTTTTGGGTGTCTGGGCGAGAAAGGCGAACTGTGGCCTCCGGTTTCACGTTGGCTGGAAAAACTCGGGTTGACGTATCGGCGGAGCAATGCGAATTCTACGCAAGCACGGGCACTTGATCTTGGTGTGGGCTTGTGCGAACTGAGCGGGTTTTGGCTGAAGTTTTCTACCTCATCGCGAGTGAGTTCCACAGATTCTTGGCGGCTCCAAGGCTCTATCCGCGACTTTTCTTTCAGAACAACACGTCTTCGCACGCTTTTTTTTATGTCGCCATGTTGAACGTGACCTAGGATTCTCGGTTCACCCTGGTTGGTCGCCGGTGTTCCGGAGCGGGTATCCGCCGTCTGGGTTCGCCGGGCCATCAACTCCATGAGAGACCGATGAATCGCACCAAGAAGAATCACTTCCGGCCCCAACTGGATTACCTCGATCGTCGAGACGTGCCCGCCTCGTTCGGCGGCCTGAGTGCAACGCTTGTCAATGGCGTTCTGAGCATTAGCGACACGAACCCTCAGGGGGTCATCCGGATTACCTTGGCTGGCCGGCGGGGCCGTGGTGGTCTGCAGGGAGCCGTTATCGTCAAGGGTGTGGGCAGGTTTCAGGCCTCCCAGATCCAGGCGATCGACGTGGAGAAAGCGACAGCCAGCGAGCCCGTGGTCATCCGACGCCAAGGGCGTTGGTCTCCTCCCACCACGATCCGAGTCGCTCCCGACCCACTGTTTAACGCAACAGTGAATCCGCCTGTTTTCACGCCTACGCCGACTCCCACTCCCACGCCGACTCCAACCCCGACCCCGACTCCTGGTACGCCCGTACCCGTGGGAGTCGTCCTGGGCGCGATTGAGCAGGAGATCGTGAATCTGACCAACCAGCAGCGCGCGGCGAACGGCCAGGCGCCCCTGACCGTGAACGCTCAGTTGGTGAACATGGCCCAGATTCAGGCGAATAACATGGGGACTTACGGGGTCATGGCCCACACGATCCCCCAGGCGGCCCAGCCCGATCTGAGCTCCAGGGCAAAGTATGTGGGCTATCGCTTCTCCTGGTTGTCGGAGAACATCGCCTACAACTATTACGATGCCCCGTCCGTTGTGAATGGCTGGATGGGATCAACCGGGCATCGAACCAATATCCTCGACCCCAAGGTGAGCCAGATCGGCGTGGCGATCGGGTACGATAGTCGGGGCTCGATCTACTACTGTCAGGTTTTCGGCTCGCCCGCCTGAAACGGACGTGGTTCCTTCACCGGCTTGAACCTGTTGGTTGGCTTGTTCATCACGCGGGAAGACCGATCTTCGCAGGCAAGGCCAGCGAACCACTTGTCCCCATTGGCCATATCGTGTGAAGCGTCGACGAGTGAAGGGTTCTCCTGTTGTGGAGAACCCTTCACTCGCTTGCTTACTTGCGCATCGGGCGGGGTTCTCGTGGGAAGTTCCGCGGTTCGAGCGGTGTCAGACGCGCAGGAAGATCTTGTTGCGATAGAGCCAGTACAGGAAGAGCCACTTGGCCATGAGCACGCCCAACGCGGTGACGATCAAGCGAGCATCGACCGACCCCCATTCTTCCGCGAGGCGATAGGTTCCGCCGAGGAAGAAGCGGGCGAAATGATCAAAGTCGATAAAGCGAGGGGCGACGAAGATCGTGATGGCATTCGCCCCGATCACCACGAAGAAAAATGCCCAGCGCCGAAACTTGAGCACGTCGATCACCGCGTAAAATAGGCTGAGCAAGAGTAAGCTCAGGCCTCCCGCCACGAGCACGAACGAGCTGGTCCAGAGGATCTTGTTGACCGGGAACCAGGAGTTCCACAGGGTCCCGGCCACCAGGCTGGCGATTCCAGCCCCGACAAGGCTCGCCACCTTGGTCCAGGGAGCCTGCGTCGAGCGGAGCAGGTATCCCGCCAGAACGCCCAGCAAGGTCGTGGCTACCGCGGGAATGGTCGAGAGGATCCCTTCGTTATCACCATCGCCGTAATACGCGGGCTTGATGTCCCCGGGCAAGTAGTGCCGGTCGACCCATCCCGCTAGATTTCCCTTCTTGGAGTAATCTCCCGCGCGTCCTCCAGGAGCGCCGACGTTCGCCAGCAAGGCCCAGTAGCCGATCAGGATTGAGACGAGGATCAAGGCGATCCCCTTGGGGCTGGCCCAGACCGAGATCAAGGCGGCGATCGCGTAGCAGATCGCGATGCGTTGGAGTACGCCCGCGACTCGTAAGCTGTCCCACTGGAATTGAAGCACGTTGTTGCAGAGCAATCCCAGGGCGAACAAGAGCACTCCGCGCCGGGCAATTCGGCGCAGCTCTCCCCAGCGCCCCTGGCCTTGCGCCCGCACCTTCCCCAGCGAGAATGGGAGGACCGTGCCCACCAGGAACAGAAAGAGCGGGAAGATCAGGTCGTTCAGCCGGAAGCCATGCCACTCGGCATGCTCAAGCTGTTCCTGAACCACCTTGCCCGTGGGCGAGTCGGAGGCCTTGGCGATCGCCTTCGCCACGCGCTCGCCACCGATGATCCAGAACATGTCGAACCCACGCAGGGCGTCGATCGAGAGGAGCCGCTCAGAGACGCGCGGCGTACGCTCGGGTTCCATCACGAAATACTCGATTCCAAGGGAGAAGTGTGGGTTTGCGGAATGAAAGGTGGCCCCATTGGCTCATGCGCCGAGGTGGGGGAGGGAGAGGGGTTGGTTAGTGTGTTTTGGTTTTAACGGATCGGGCGCATGGCCTGGAACAAGGGCGTTTGATTCCAGGTCACGCGCCGGGGGAGTACGTGCGGGATGAGGACGGAGCCTTCACCCACGGTTTACCTTTTACTTCGGGCGCACCTCAAAGCGCCAGCGGGTCTTCCCTACCTGGTCAATCCCCTCTGCCTTGCGGTCCCAGATCATCCCCGCCAGGGCGGCCCAGGGGGCCTTGGGCGGTTCGGTCGCGTCGAGCATCAAGGTGTTGAGGTTAACTCCCTTGGCGAGAGCCTGAGCGCTTGTCGTTCCCAGGATCACCCCTTCGCAGGCCACGTCGTACTGTCCTTCGGGGAGTCCGGTCACTGTCAGGAGGTAACGCGAGCGCTCCTCGAGCGGGACGGCCTGCCTTGGGGGCAAGAGTCCGGGAGGAAGAATCGGCAGGACTTTATCGAGCCGAGTGAACGCGAGCGTTCCGTTCGGCTGGCTCGACACGTCCTCGATCGTGCAACCCGAGGTCTTCGTGACCTGCCCCTTGGCGTCGAGTATCGCGGCGCTTTCCACCGCGCCGGGAGAGACGAGGTCGTAGAAGTAATACCCCCAGCCGATGTAACCTGGGTTGGTCAGGTGGATCTTGTCCTTGAGCATGGTGTAGGCAGGGTCGACCTTTTCTCCCGCGGCCTGCATGGCGGCCAGGGGGTGGTGGGTGTCGATCACCGTCCAGTCCTTTTTTCGCCCATGTTCGATCATGATATTGGCGTACTTCTCTCGCTTCGCGGCCGGCTCCTCGCCCGACTTGCGCACGTCGGCCGCCTGCGGGGTGACGATCACCACGCGGGCACCGCTTTTCTCGGCACGCTCCACGCACTTCTCCATGTTGGAGAGGAACGCCTCGATTCCCTTATCCCCCGCCCCGGCGTCGTTGCCGCCGTAGTTGTAGACGACCAGGGTGGGGCGAAACTCCTCGAGCCACTTGTCGAGGTTCTGGAGTCCGGTCGCGAATGTCCCGCCCCCCGTCGTGAACCGTTGGGCCTCGAACGAGAGTTCGGGGTGCCTCGTGCGGAGCAGGAACTCCACGGTTTGCGGCCAGACGCCGATTCGCGTTGAGGAGCTCCCGATCCATGCCACCCGGTCCCCCGCGTGGAATGGGAAATCGCCTTTCGACGTGGGGGACTCCGCCTGGGCCAGGCCACTGAGCGAGACGAACAATAGGGCGACCAGGCTGAGGCGGCCCATCGCACTCGGCCGATTCACTCGGCCCTGTCGCCGGGTCCTTAATTCTGACATCGGGAACCACTCCAATTGAATTGGTTAGCGGGATGCATCTGGGAAGCCGGCCGATTGATTCGATTCCAAAGGTGGCGGGATCCCGCTCTCCGGCCCAGCGCAACGCGGACGAGTGGCCTGGACCGAGTGAGCGAGACTTTCAAGAGGGTAACCGCTTCGGCGCGTTCGGGAAATGCCCCAGCGTCGCGCACCCCTCGCAAGGCTTGACGAAGTCCGGCGAACGCCCCGGTCCCTTGTGACGCCTAGTTCCATCGGGCTACGATGGCGCAAAGATTCGCGATGCTCCGACAATGCCGTCAAGTCAGTAATGAGCCGATCTCTTCGGTCCATTTCACGATGATTTATTGATTCGAGGCCATCCACATGAAGCGATTTGGGCTGTTCGTTGTTGCGCTGGCACTTGCTCAAGGGGGCTTTGGGCGAGTGATTGCGGAGGAGGCGAAGCTGACTCGCTACCCGCATTACCACGAAGGCCGGGTTGCGTTCAGCTACCTTGGCGATATCTGGACCGCCAAGGAGGACGGCACCGAGATCGTTCGGCTTACCGCGAATAAGGCCCGCGATATCTTTCCGCGGTTTTCACCTGACGGGAAATGGATTGCCTTCTCCAGCGACCGCGAAGGGGGGCTCGACGTCTACGTGATTCCCGTGGCCGGTGGAGCGGCCCGGCAGCTCACGGTCCATTCGGCCGACGACCTCGTGCTCAACTGGCACCCGGACGGCAAGTCGATCCTCTTCGCCAGCCAGCGCGGCGAGGATTTCATGGGCAAGCTCTACACCGTGCCGCTCGAGGGAGGGATGGCCCGCAACGCCGGACCCGACATGGGCGTGGCCGGCTCGTACTCCCCCGACGGATCCAAGCTCGCCGTCAATCGCAAGGCCCAGTCGTACTGGCGCAAGTTTTATCGCGGCTCTTATCAAAGCGACGTGACCGTCATGGATCTCGAGGCCAAGACCTTCCGCGACCTGACCGATCACGACGGGCTCGACTCCTGGCCCATGTGGAGCAAGGACGGCTCCATCTACTTTGTCTCCGACCGCGACGAGGATGCCCACGCGAACCTCTGGCGCGTTCCCGAAGCGGGAGGCAAGGCCGAGGCCGTCACGCGGTTCAAGCAAGGGGACGTTCGGTTCCCCGCCCTCTCCAGTGACGGCAAGACCATTGTGTTCGAACGCGACTTCGGGATCGCCAAGCTCGACCTCGAGACCAGGGAAGTCAAGCCACTCACCTTCCAGATCGCCACGGAAACCCAGGAGAACCTGACCGAGTTCCGGACCATCAACTCGACCGTGGGGGACTACGACCTGGCCCCCGACGGCGACCGGATCATCTTCGCGATTCGCGGCGAGGTGTTTACCGCCCCGACCGGCGAAGGGGGAGAGCTGCGGCAGATCACCGAAGGGGCCGCGCGCGATCAGAATGTGACCTATTCGCCCGACGGCAAGCTGTTGGCCTATGTGTCCGACCAGAGTGGCCGCGAAGAAATCTTCGTGCTCCCAGCCGATGGCGCGGGAGAGCCGAGCAAGGTTACCGACCTCGATGCCTTGAAGGTGACCTATACCTGGTCGCCCGACTCCAAGGCGATCGCCTTTACCACCGGCGACGGCAAGCTCTACACGGTCAAGGTCGAGGATAAGGAGCTCAAGGAGCTTCTTACCTCCAAGTACGGTCGGATTGGGCGGCCCGCCTGGTCGCCGGACGGAAGCTGGATCACCTATTCACGCCCCGACGTCACGCGCTCGAGCGATATCTACCTCCTCCCGGCCTCGGGAGGCGAGGAGCACAAGGTGTCATTTGACTCGTCCAACGAGTCGAACCCGCGCTTCTCCTCCAACGGCAAGTCGCTCTACTTCACACGCACCGAGGGGGACTTCGACGCCAACGATCGGCCCTCCTCGCAGATTTTCCGCGTCCCGCTCGAACGCATCGAGAAGGATCCCGAGGAGGTCGCCGCTCTGAAGAGTTCCTCCTCTTCCACTTCCTCCTCCTCCAATGGCAACAACGAGGGGCGCGCGACGACCACCTCGCGCCGAGAACCTCCCAAGGCGCCGAAGATCGACTGGGATGGGTTGAAGCGGCGCACGAAGCAGGTGACCCGAGCCGGCTCGGTCTCGAGCTTTCTGCCGGCCAACGACGGCAAGACCCTCCTGTTCGTGGCTTCCGACGGACCGTCCGGGCGAGGGGGTGGTCGGGCGATTTACTCGATTCAAGACGATGGCAAGCGGTTGAGTCGGCTCTCTTCGAGCTCGGGCAGCCCGGGCGGAGGTTCCGGCGATGACAACGAACCACGAGAGTCGAGAGGCGGCACCCCCTCCAACCTGAACCTGACCCGGGACGGACGGACCCTCTATTTCCAGGAAGGGGAATCGGTCTATAGCATTCCCGTTTCACTTGCCTCCGGCGGTTCGGGGCGAGGCTCCAGCGCATCGAGTGGAGGCCCGCGCAAGAAGGTGAGCTTCTCGGTCACCCTTCGGATCGACAAGACCAAGGAGTGGGACGAGATGTTCGACGACGCCTGGCGCACCATGAAGTACCGGTTTTACGACCCGAAGATGCACAGCATGGACTGGGACGCCATGCGGGCGAAGTACAAGCCGATGGTGCGTCACGTGGGAGAACGGCACGAGCTCATGAACCTGATCAACGAGATGATCGGCGAGCTCAACGCGTCTCACACCGGGGCCTCGGTGGGAGGAGGAGGGGGTGGAGTCGCCACCCGTCATCTCGGCCTGGAGCTCGACTTCGACGATGAGCACGGGCGCTACGTTGTGAGCCACGTCTACGAGGAGGGGCCCGCCGACAAGGACTGGATCAAGATTGCCAAGGGGAACTATGTGATCGCCCTCGACGGTAAGCCGTTGAAGGCGGGAGACAACTACTGGAAGGAGCTGGGCCGTCGTCTCAACCCCAAGATCGAGCTGAAGTTGAATGACAAGCCGGAAGAGGAGGGGGCCTGGACGGTTCGCTACGAGCCGATCTCGCTGGATACCTACAACCGGCTCCGCTACGAGCGCTGGGTGAAGGGACGCAGAGACCTGGTCGATCGGCTGTCCGACGGCAAGGTGGGATATTTGCACATCAAAGCAATGGATCAGACGTCGCTGGCCCGGTTCAAGAAAGAGCTGGCGGAGTTCAGGCACAAGGAAGGGCTCGTGATTGACGAGCGCTGGAATGGTGGGGGCAATATCGAACAAGAGCTCCTGGCCATCCTGGTTCAGCGCCCGTACGAGGTCTGGCACCCGCGTGCGACCGAGCCCACTCCTCGGCCGTTTTCGGGCTATTACGGTCCCAAGGTGGTCCTGCAAAACTGGCGAAGCGCCTCGAACGCCGAGATGTTTCCAGCCGGCTTCCGCACCCTCGGTCTTGGCAAGCTGGTGGGCACCCAAACGATGGGGGCCGTGATCGGCACCGGTAGCTACCAGCTCATTGACGGCTCGCGCATTCGGACTCCCGGTGTTGGGGTTTTCCTGAACGACGAAGGCCGGACCAACATGGAGAACACCGGAGTCAAGCCCGACATCACGGTGGACAATACCCCCGAGGACAACCTCGCGGGCTTCGACCGCCAGCTTGAGACCGCGGTTAAACAGGTCCTGAAAGACCTTGAGAAAAAGCCCGAAGCCGAGAAACAGTGATCGAGACCCTGGTGCTCAGTCCATTCACTCGCTTCACCGCTTACTCTCTCTTCTTTACAAGCCCGAAGCGCAAGCGAGTGAATGGATTTAAATTATTAATGTGACAGTGTGTGGCGCTGTGTTGCGCTCAGACCTCTAATACAATTCACTCGCTTGCGCTTCGGGCTTGTAAAGAGTTTGCTCGCACGCAGCGCTGTGGAGTGATCGGGGGGATTGGTGCGGTTTGGGCAGTTGGCCCTTGTGATACTCCCTACCATGTCAATGATAGCGCAGGAGACAGTCGTTTTACACCGACGAGAATCCCATACCGGTCTAGTCCGTCTTGTGTGAGGATGGGACCCGTGCCCCAGCCTGACTTCACTCAACCCTGGTTCACCGGCCGTGTGCTAGACCTCGGCAAGGGACAGCTCGTTATTATCGTTCGCGAGGCGTCGTCATGAGGCCGGTGTCGTGAAATATTTTGGATACATCTGGCGCAACGCACGCCGCAATCCTATCCGATCGGCACTGACGATCGCCTCGGTCGCCATCAGCATGTTCCTGATGATGATCCTGCTGTCGTTTCTGGCGATCAACAGCGAGACGGTTAACGACCTCAAGATGCATAACCGCCTGATCACGATCAGCTCTCAAGGCTTTTCCCAACCGGTGCCCATTGCGCTCGTGCGCCAGGCCGTCGCGATGGATGGAGTCGTCGCCGCGTCCCCGATGAACTATTTCGGCGGGATGTACCAGGAAGAGTCACTCCCGTTCGCCCAGTATGGGGTGGACGCCGACGTGATCTTCTCGATCTACGAGGAGTTTCCGGTCGCCACCGAACAGCTCGAGTCGTTTCGGCAGGATCGTTCCGGCTGCATCATCGGTCGAAAGCTTGCGGATGAGCGAAAGATCGAGGTGGGGGATCGCTTGCCGTTGAAAGGGACGATCTACCCCTGCAACCTGGACCTGACCGTGCGTGGAATCTTCGACGGACCTTCGGGCCGCGACCTCCGCGCTTGCTGGTTCCACTGGGACTACCTGGAGGAGAGTCGGAAGCAAAGCTCCGAGGGGCGCGGGCGGTCTGGCAACGCCGGAGCGATCGTGGTGAAGTGCCGGACCACCGACGACCTGACGCGCGTGGCCGAGGCAATCGATGGGAGCACGCGCAACAGCGACGCGGCGACTCGCACGCAAACCGAGGAGTCGTTCGTCCGGATCTTCCTGGAGATGTATGGCGACGTCCGAGGCCTGATTCGCAACGTGGGGCTCGCCGTGGTCTTCTCGCTCTTTTGCGTCGCGGGCAATGCGATGGCGATGTCGATCCGCGAACGCGTGACCGAGATCGCCGTGCTCAAGGCGATCGGCTTCACCGCGCCTCGCGTTCTTTTCTTTGTACTCGCCGAGGCCGTGCTCCTGAGCGTTCTCGGCGGCTTGATCGGTGCTTTGGGTGCGAAGTTGATCTTTGACGTGATCGATGTCTCCCGCTATGGCGGTGGTATGGTCCCCATCTTCTACGTCCCCTGGAGTACCGCTCTCCTGGGCTTGGGGGCGGCGGTGCTCATCGGCTTGGCGAGCGGGTTTCTTCCCGCGATCAACGCCGCTCGGTTGTCGGTGGTCGAAGGATTGAGAAAGGTGGGCTAACCCGATGATCCCGCTCAAGTACAACCTCCGCAACCTTCGGGTCCGCTGGACAAGCACCGTCATGACCGTGCTCGGCACCGGCATGGTCGTCTGGTCGTCGTGCATCTCTTTCGGGTTGGCGGATGGGCTTCGGCATAGCCTACGGGTCTCGGGCGATCCGCTCGACCTCATCGTGCTACGTAAAGGGGCCACCAATGAGATCAACGGTGGTTTTTATCTCGAAATCGCTGAAGAGTTACGCACGCTTGAAGGGGTGGCGCGGGACAAGGAGGGGAGGCCTCTCGTTTCGTTGGAACTGCTCAACACCCCCTTGATCTCGCGCCGGGATGGAAGCCGGGCGACGGTGATGGTACGTGGCGTCGAAGCCGTCTCGGCCGGTTTGCGCCCTTCGTTTCAGATCGAGTCGGGGAGGATGCTCGAAGCTGGGCGGGGCGAATGCCTCGTCAGCCGCGCGATGACGGGTCGATTCCTTGGGAGTCGGCTCGGCGAGACCTTGAAAGTCGGGGAGAACGAGTCGTACCGCGTGGTCGGCGTGTTTTCGGCGGGGGGAAGCGCGGCCGAAAGCGAGATCTGGGTCGATCGCAAGGATCTCGAGCGGAACACTGGCCGCGAAGGTTCGGTCTCCTGCGTGCAAATTCGCGCTGGGTCGGTGGGCGGCCGCGAAAAACTGGTCGCTGCGATCGAAGGTGAGACCCGGTTCAAGCTCCAGGCGATTCGCGAAGTCGACTACTACGCCAGCCAGGCCCGTTCGGGGGGATTCCTGACCTTCTCGGGAATCTTGATCGCTGGCCTACTGACTTTGGGGGCCATGTTCGCCGCGGCTAATACGATGTACGCGGCCGTGAGCGCCAGGGGCCGCGAGATCGGCACGCTGAGAGCGATCGGGTTTTCACGGTCGTCGATTCTCCTCTCCTTCCTCTTCGAGTCGATCCTGATCTGCTCCGTCGGAGGATTTCTGGGCCTACTCGCCACGCTTCCGCTCGGCTCTTTGGCCTTCGGTACGATTAACTCGGCGACTCTCTCGGAGGTGACGATCGGATTCCGCTTCGGCCCGCCGGTCATGGTCGTCGCCTTCCTGACAACCCTGGCCATGGGCACCTTCGGAGGGCTCTTCCCCGCGCTCCGGGCCATCCGGCTCGACGTGGTCCGAGCGTTGCGTGCCTTGTAGCAAGAAATCGCCTCGGCCGAATGTGTGGATTCGGAAGAGTGGTGAAATCTATAAACAAAGATCTTTGGTTTTGTTAATTAAAATCACCTTGAGTGGGTAACGGAAGCAAGGCAGAGGCCGCGACCAGATTCATTTCAAGGTGATCCCTCCCGTTGGGTCTGGTTCGGTCACGCGCTGCTCTTGAGCCCGCGGCGGAGCGTTCGCGAACTTCATCTAGAGCGTCTAACCTTGCGTACGCTTTTACTGTGGATCAGGGTGGTGGCTATTGAACGATTTGGATCGGTACGGGACGCGTTGACAAAAATAGGTGTTATAGACGTGAAGATGTGGTGTGTGACAAAAAAACGATACGAATTACTGAAAATCGTTCGGTCGAGGTTCGATGTGGTCTGAAGTAAGGCGGATTCTTGCTTCTATTGAATATTCGGCGGACATGCAGCGTCTGGTAGACGTGCCGTGCATTCCGCACGATCGTCATCTTCGAAGTCGATCGACCTTGGCGCCAGAACGAGGCGGCCGGGTCGGGAAGGAGTCTTGTCCTTGCCAAGCCGAAGGAGAACTTGGGAATGGCTGATGCTTCTCTTGCTGGCCACCGGCTCGGGTCGAGCCGCCTTGGCCGCCGACCGGCCCGTGCCGAAGCGGATGGTCCTCGTCGAACTCTACACCTCGCAGGGATGCAACATGTGCCCGACCGCCGAAAAGGTCCTCGGCACGCTCGCCGAGGGCGATCGGCGGATCGTGCCGATCGCCTTCCATGTCGATTATTTCAATAAGCCTTGGAAAGACGTATTCTCTGATCCGTTATACAGCCAGCGGCAGATGGCGTATAACCGGCTCTACACTCGGCCCAAGAATCCCGACTATGGGCTCTACTACACGCCGATGATGATGATCGACGGAGAAGAGTCCGTCAATGGGAGAGACCCCGCGTCGGCACGGGCGGCGATCCGCCAGGCCCTGGCCAAAAAACCGGGTGTGGAGTTGGATGTGGCCCTGGATATCAAGGGCGACGGGCTCTCGG
>Ga0182745_1002182_pt1 | contig 17928 bp, 15 predicted proteins | sample eDN3rd30CKraftBY_FD_128523 | JGI IMG/M metagenome (GOLD analysis project Ga0182745, IMG submission 128523) | Enriched backyard soil microbial communities from Emeryville, California, USA - eDNA 3rd pass 30_C Kraft BY (version 2) (version 2) | ecosystem: Environmental > Terrestrial > Soil >...
GAGGGCCTCCTTAAGGACCTGCAGACCTATCTGACCGAGCCGCGCTGGTACCAGACGCTCCAGCACGCGCCCGCTTCGATCGGCTACTTCTCGCCCGAGTTCGGCATCGCCGCCGCCCTCCCGCAGTACTCGGGCGGCCTCGGGATCCTCGCCGGCGACCACCTCAAGGCGGCGAGTGACCTCGGGCTGCCGCTCATCGGCGTCGGCCTGTTCTACGCCGCCGGCTACTTCCGGCAGTCGGTCTCCCGCGATGGCTGGCAGCAGGAGAGCTACCCCGTCCTCGATCCGGACGGCATGCCGCTGACGCTGCTGCGGGACGCGGACGGCAGCGCCGTGCGCATCGTCCTCGCGCTGCCCGACGACGCGGTGCTGCGCGCCCGGGTGTGGGTCGCCGATGTCGGCCGCGTCAAGCTGCTGCTGCTGGACACCAACGTCCCGGAGAACGACGAGGGGCTGCGCGGCGTCACGGACCGCCTCTACGGCGGGGGAGGCGAGCACCGGCTGCTGCAGGAGCTCCTGCTCGGCGTCGGCGGCGTGCGCGCGCTCAAGGCCTACTGCGCGCTGACCGGCACGGCGTTCCCCGAGGTGTTCCACACGAACGAGGGCCACGCGGGGTTCCTCGGCCTCGAGCGGATCGCCGACCTCATCGGCGACGGGCTGACGTTCCAGGCCGCGCTCCAGGTCACCCGCGCCGCGACGGTCTTCACGACGCACACGCCCGTGCCGGCGGGCATCGACCGCTTCGAGGCGAGCCTCGTGCGCCGCTACTGCTCGACCGGCCTGCTGCCGGGCGTGGCCGTCGAGGACGTCCTCGCGCTCGGAGCGGAGGACTACGACGGCGGCGACGCGGCGACGTTCAACATGGCCGTCATGGGGCTGCGACTCGCGCAGCGCGCGAACGGCGTCTCGAAGCTCCACGGCGAGGTCTCGCGACGGATGTTCGGTGCGCTGTGGCCGGGATTCGACGCCGAGGACGTGCCGATCACCTCGATCACCAACGGCGTGCACGCCGGGACCTGGACCGACCCGCTCATCGTCGACCTCGCGCGCGCGGCGTTCGGCAGCACGGACACGTCGACGGCCGACTGGCGCTCGCCCGCGCTGACCGACGAGGCGCTCTGGCGGGTCCGCGGCGAGTTGCGCGCCGAGCTCGTCGGCGACGCCCGCGCGCGCCTGCGCCAGCAGTGGTTCGAGCAGTACGGCGCGACGCCGACCCCGGACTGGGTCGACGGCGTGCTCGATCCCGAGATCCTGACGATCGGCTTCGCGAGGCGCGTGCCGACCTACAAGCGACTCACGCTCATGCTCACCGACAAGGAGCGGCTGCGCGCGATCCTGACCCACCCCGAGCGTCCCGTGCAGATCGTCGTCGCCGGTAAGTCGCACCCTGCGGATGACGCGGGCAAGCGCCTCATCCAGGAGCTCCTCGAGTTCGCCGCGGACCCGGACGTGCGTCGCCGGATCGCGTTCCTGCCGAACTACGACATCGGCATGGCCCGTCAGCTGAATCCCGGCACCGACGTGTGGCTCAACAACCCGCTGCGCCCTTTCGAGGCGTGCGGCACCTCGGGCATGAAGGCCGCGATCAACGGCTCGCTCAACCTCTCCATCCTCGACGGCTGGTGGGCAGAGTCCTACGACGGCGAGAACGGCTGGGCGATCCCGTCGGCCGACTCGGCGGGCGACGCGGCAGAACGCGATGCGCTCGAGGCGGCGAGCATGTACGACCTGATCGAGCATCAGATCGCGCCCGCGTTCTACGAGCGGGACGAGTCCGACGTGCCCCGGCGCTGGGTCCGCACCATCCGGCACAGCCTCGCAGGGCTCTCCGGGGTGCTGTCGGCCGAGCGGATGGTCCGGGAGTACGTCGAGCGGCTCTACGCGCCCGCGGCGGCGGCGTTCCGCGAGATCACCGCGGACGACGCTCAGCCGGCCAGAGCGCTCGCGGACTGGCGATCGAGGGTCGTCGCGGCGTGGCCGGACGTCGCGGTCCTGCATGTCGAGTCGGGCGGGGTCGACGCCGTGCCGACCGTCGGCGAGACGCTCGGGGTGCGCGCCCGCGTCGCCCTCGGCGGGCTCAAGCCGGCCGAGGTCAAGGTCGAGGTCGTCTACGGGCGAGCCGGCGACGGCGACCGGATCACGGACGTCGTGCGGCAGGTGCTCGCGCTCGAGTCGGTCTCCGATGGCGTCGGCGTCTACGGCGGGACGATCGCGCTCGAGCGCCCGGGTCCGTTCGGCTACACGGTCCGCGTGACCCCGCACCACGCCCGGCTGGCGACCCCGGCGGAGCTCGGCCTGATCGCGGTCGCGAACTGAGCCGTCGACGCCTCAGGCGAGGAAACGGGCCAGGAAGTCGCGGGTGCGCGCCTCGCGCGGGGCGCCGAACACCTGCGATGCCGGGCCCTCCTCGCGCACCTCGCCGTCGTCGAGGAACACGATGCGGTGGGCCACCTCGCGGGCGAACGCCATCTCGTGCGTCGCCATCAGGATGGTCGCGCCATCGGCGGCGAGCTGGCTGACGAGCTCGAGCACCTCGCCGACGAGCTCGGGGTCGAGGGCGGAGGTGATCTCATCGAGGAGGAGCACCTCGGGCTGGGTCGCGATCGCCCGGACGATGGCGGCCCGCTGCTGCTGACCGCCGGAGAGCCGATCGGGATGGCTCTTCGCCAGATCCGCGAGGCCCACCCGGTCGAGCAGTTCCAGCGCGCGCTGCTCGGCCTCGCGCCTCGGCACCTTGTGCACGATCCGCGACGCCAGCGTCACGTTCTCCAGCACGGACAGGTGCGGGAACAGGTTGTAGCTCTGGAACACGGCGCCGAACCGCGCTCGGAGGCGGTTGGCGTCGACCCGCGGGTCGGAGATGTCCTGATCGGCCAGGAGGATCTGCCCGTCGTCGATCGTCTCCAGGAGCCCCAGGCACCGGAGCAGCGTCGACTTGCCGGAGCCGCTCGCGCCGATGAGCGCGACGACCTCGTGCTTCGCGACCTCGACGTCGACGCCGCGGAGCACCTCGCGCTCGCCGAACGCCTTCCACAGCCCGGTGGCTCGCAGCAGCGCCGTCACAGGATCGATCCTGACTGCTCGCGGGCCCGCAACCGCGCCGTGTACCAGTCGGTGACGCGAATCGTGGGGATCGCGAGCAGGACGAAGAGCAGTCCGGCGACGACGTACGGCGTGAAGTTGTAGGTCTGACCCTGGAAGATCTGCGCCGCGCGGACCGCGTCGACCGCGCCGAGGATCGAGATCAGGCCGACGTCCTTCTGCATCGAGATGAAGTCGTTCATGAGCGGCGGCGTCATCTTGCGCAGCGCCTGCGGCAGCACGATGTGGCGCATGGCCTGTCCGTGCCGCAGCCCGAGGGCGCGCGCGGCGAGCCGCTGCGAGGGGTGCACGGCCTCGATCCCCGCTCGGATCACCTCGGACACGTAGGCCGAGTAGGTGAGCGTCACCGCGATGACGCCGAGCACGATCGGCGGGATGCGCGTGTCGGCGATGGTCGGGATGCCGAAGCCGACGATGTACAGCACGATGATGAACGGGATGCCCCGGAACAGGTCGGTGTAGGCCGCGGCGAGCACTCGGAGCGGGAAGAACACGGCACCGCGAAGCGTGCGCAGCAGCGCGATGAGCAGGGCGCACGCGCCGACGGTGATGACGGACAGGCCCATCACCTGCAGGTTGAGCAGGAACCCGTCCCAGACCTTCGGCAGCGCGGCCCAGGCGACCTCCGGGTTGAAGAAGGCGCGCTGCACCTCCGACCAACCGGGCGTGTTGATGATCGTCAGCCAGACGATCGCCGCGAACGCGAGCGTCGAGCCGATCGCCACGAGCACCGAACGCCGTTCCCGGCTGCGACGGTACCCGCGGCGATCGAGCTCGAGCTCGCTCGGCTGATGCGCGGTCATGGGGTGACGCTAGCGGAGCGTCACTTGAGCAGCTTCACGCCCTGCCCGGAACCGAGCCACTCGTCGGTGATCTTCTGCAGCTGGCCGTTCGCCCGGATCGCGTCGACCGCGGCGGTCACCGCGGCGGTCAGCGGCGAGTCCTTCGCGAGCAGCAGGCCCCACTGGTCCGGCACGCCGGCGGCCGGCAGCTCGCCGACGATGAACGAGTCCTCGATGTAGACGCCGGTCGCGTAGTACGCGGTCGGCAGGTCGAGGACGATCGCGTCGATCTGTCCGGCCTGCAGCGCCGCGACGGCGTCCTCGTTCGAGTTGTAGAGCTGGGGCGCGACGTTCGGGTCGATCGCCTCCGCGATCGTGGTCGCGCTCGTCGAGCCCGCCATGGCGCCGAGGAGAAGGTCCTTGAGGCCGGCGATGGAGTCGACGCCGTCCGCGGCGCTGCCCTCGATCGCGACGACCGCCTGGCTCGCCTGGTAGTACGGCGAGGAGAAGTCGACCGCCTGCTTGCGCTCGTCGGTGATCGTGTACTGCTGGATGTTGAAGTCGAACGACTTCGGGCCAGGCGCGATGGCGGCGTCGAAGCTCGTGCGCACCCACTCGACGTCCTCGGGCGCGTAGCCGAGCTCTCCGGCGACGGCGTAGGCGACGGCCGCCTCGAAGCCCTCGCCGGACGACGGGTCGTCGTCGATGACGTACGGGAAGTAGGCGATGTCGCCGGTCGCGATCGTGAGCTTGCCGGGCGTGACGGTCTCGAGGCCGGAGCTCGGCGCGGGAGCCGGGCTGGACGAGCAGGCGGCGAGGCCGACGGCGACGGTCGCTGCGGCGAGGACTGCCGCGGCGCGCTTGAGCAGGAGATTCTTGGGCATGCGTCCATTCTCCCGAATCGGGCCGGTGGCTGCCGGAGTGCGACGGTCCGTTACGCCGCTACCCGCTCGCGATGTCGGCGTACGCCCCCGAGGTGACGACGAGCAGGTCGGCCGGGGCGAGCTCGATGTCGAAGCCGCGGCGTCCACCGCTCACGTAGACGGTGTCCCAGAGCTGCGCGGTCTCGTCGACGAAGGTCGGCAGGGCGAGCTTCTGACCGATGGGGGAGATGCCGCCGACGACGTAGCCCGTCCTGCGCTCGGCGACCGCCGGCGGCGCCATGACGGCGCGCTTGCCGCCCGCGGCCGCGGCGATCGCCTTGAGATCGAGCATGCCGGACACGGGCACGACGCCGACGACGAGCCCGACGCCCTCGACATCGGCGAGGAGCGTCTTGAAGACCCGGTCCGGATCGACGCCGATCGCCTCCGCGGCTTCGAGGCCGTAGCCGGAAGCTCGACCCTTCGACTCGTTCCGCTCGCTCAGGGGCCGGGCGAGGTACTCGTGCGGGACGAACGCGATGCCCGCGCGGGCGAGCGCGATCGTCGCGGGCGTCCCGGTCGCCACTACAGGTCGGTCGGCGACGTCGCGTCGTTGCCGATCAGGATCCCGTCCTGGATCGCCTGCATCCGCAGCGCGACCTTCGTCCCGACGTCGATGCCGTAGGCGCGGTACTTCTCCCGGATCCGCTTGAGATAGCTCTTCGCCGTCTCCTCGGAGATCTGCAGCTGGTAGGCGACCGACTTCACGGGCTCACCGGTCGCATAGAGCGCCATGACCCGGCGCTCCTGCGCCGACAGTCGCGGCGACGACGTGTCGGGGCCGCCGTTGACGGCGAGGTCGAGCTCGGCGGAGATGAACACGTCGCCCTGCGCGGCCGCGCGCAGCGCCTCGATGATCATCTCGGCGTCCTCGGTCTTCACGAGGTAGCCGAGCGCTCCGGCCGCGAGGGCCTCGCGGATGATCGAGGGCTCGGAGTAGGTGCTCATCAGGACGGCGGTGACGCCCGCCGACTTGAGGATCGAGATCTTGACGCTGACCGGGATGTTGTCCTTGAGGTCGACGTCGAGCAGCACGATGTCCATGGGGAACGCCGGGTGCGACACGAGCTCGGGCCACGTCGGCACGGCGGCGACGAGCTCGATGTCGCTGGCGGCGTTGCGGAGCCACTCGGTGAGCGCACCGAGCAGCATGCGGTGATCGTCGACGATCGCGAGCTTGATGGTCATCGGGTCCCTTCAGTAGTCCGTTCTACCACGCGTGGACCCGCGGGGGGCGGGGACGAGGCAGTGGATGTCGATTCGCATGCCGAGTCCGTCGAGCGCCTCCCGGTAGCGGCCGACCCGTGCGAAGTGCTCCCAGACACCGGGGTCGATCATCATCCGCGTCGATCCTGGCACGTCGACGCGGATCGAGATCGCCTCGAAGTGGTCGGTCTCGATCGCCCGGGTCGGTGCGCCGAACGTGAGGGCGATCGGCTCATGCGGAGAGCGGCTGGACACGCCGTGCTCGTCATGGAGGAGCCAGAGCGCCGAGAGGAGGGCGGCGCGCTGGCGCGTGTTGAGCAGCCCGGCCGATGAGGTCGGGTCATCCACTCGGACGTGCTCGCCGAGGAGCGTCGACTCCTCGATCGCGAGGCCGAGCCAGGTCTTGCTCCGGCTCGCGAGCAGGTGCAGGCGCAGCTCGGTCGCGAGGCTGCCGGCGCGCTTGGCGACCTCCTCCGAGAGCGGCAGGCGCATCCGTCCGTCGGCGACCGCGCTGAGCAGGCTCTCGGCCGCGAGGTCGAGTCGGGCGAGCTGCTCGGACGCCTCGATGCCGACGGTGAGGCGCGGAGCGGCGATCGCCGAGTGCGAGAGCAGCTCCTCCGTCTCGCGGCGCATCAGCCGGCGGAAGCTGCCGGTGATGAGCGCCGCGACGAGGACGGGGAAGAGCATCTGGCAGAGCGTGTAGACGGTCTCGTGGATGAACGGCGCCGCGTACCCCCCGGTGAAGATCCAGGCGACACCGGTGGCGAGCGCGAGGCCCACCGCCGCCGTGAAGATCTCGACCGTCGGTCGGGTGACGACGGCGAGGACGAGCGAGATGCTCGCGGACAACCCGACCGTGAACGAGTCGCCCGGATTCGGCATGCCCCACGAGGAAGTGAGATCGAGCGCGATCACGAGGACGAGCGCCGCGTACCAGAGCACGAACAGCCAGTTCGGGAGATGCTCGCCGAGGACGCGCGTGACGATGACGATGGCGGCGTCCGCCACGATGAGCACGGCCCAGCCCGTGAAGACCGGCACGATGTCCCGGTAGTCGTCGAGACGGTCGAGCGTGCCGGCGAAGTCGAACGCGAGCTGGAACGCGAGGATGATCGCGGTGCCGACCCAGAGGCGTCGCATCCCGATGGCCGCGTGCCGTCGGCCCCTCGACCGATCGGCGAGCACCGCGGCGCTCATCGCGGGACCTCGAGCAGCACGGTCGTGCCGGCGCCGGGCGAGGAGAAGAGTCGGGCACTGCCGCCGAGCTCGGCGAGCCGCGCGACGACCGAGTCCTTGATGCCGAGACGCTCGATTCCGACGGCGTCGACCTCGAAGCCCCGTCCCGCATCCGTGACCATGGCGCGCACGAAGCGCTCGTCCTCGGTGATGGTGACGTGCGCGAGCGCGACGCCGCTGTGGCGGCGGACGTTCTCCAGGCACTCGCTGATCGCGAAGAGGAAGCCGTCGAGGACCCCGGGCGGCAGCATGATCCGCCCCGCCCCGTGCCAGTTGACGTCGAGCCCGAGCTGGTCGAAGCGCTGCTTGACCGAATCGAGCGTCGTGCCGAGGGTGGTCTCCTCGACGAGCTCCGGCCGGTAGCCGGCCTCCGGGAGCGTGAAGAGCGGCTCGCCGAGCCGGAGCTGGCGCAGCAGATGCGCATCGTTGCGCGCCTGCTCCCGCAGCGCCTCCTCGGAGACGCCGCGACCGGAGTGCGCGAGCAGGGTCAGCGTCGCGAGGACCGTGTCGTGCAGGAGTCTGGCGTTCTGCCGTCGGTGCGCCTCGAGCTCGCTCGCCTGACGTTCTGCCCGGTGGGCGCGGCCGACCTCCGCAACCTGGCGGAGTGCCGGCGGGATCGAGGACGAGAGCAGGTAGCCGACCGCGTGGGCGAGGACGCAGCCGAGCAGCAGGACGGTCAGGACGATGGGCCGATTGGCCGGCGTGACGGCGATGATGCCGGCGCCGGTCCCGGCGAGACAGCCGATCCAGAACCAGAACCAGCCGAGCCGGTAGGCGAGCAGTGCCATGAGCGCGCCGGGGACCGCGGCGCCGAGCAGGGGGATGAGGGCGAGACCGGTCGACGCGGTCGGCGCCGGGCTGACGAGCATGATGACGAACGTGATCGCGATCGCGCAGGCGAGCAGACCGCCGGCCCAGCGCAGCGTGCGGCGGCTCTGGAGCATCCAGACGCAGACGGTCGCGAGCACATAGAGCGGGATCGCGGTCCAGAACGCGAGGAGACCCCACGATCCGGGCGTCGCGAGGACCGCGAATGACGCGATGAGACCCGCGAGGCCGTACACCCTCGCACCCTGCCGAAGCAGGCGGTCGCGCTTCACCTGGATCTGGTCCATGACGCACTCATCTTGCTACAGAAGGCGAGGAAGGCTCGCTGTCCCCCTAACTGGGTCGGTGCCGATCGAGAGCACCCCAACTAATCTCCCTATCCAGAGGGGCATTGCACCCAGGGGGAAACAGCCGGGGGCCGCGGCGCGGCCCCCGGCATCCCGGGTCTCGATACACCGCTTTGCGGCACTCGACCCGCGTTCCGCGGTCAGGCCGCGAGGAGCCGACGCAGCTGTGCGCCGACCACGTCGGACTCGATCAGGAACGCGTCGTGGCCGAACTCGCTCTCGATGAGCAGCGGACGCGTCCCGTCGATGTTGCCCGGAGCCGCCGCCGCGATGCGCTCCTGATCCGCGACGGGGAAGAGCCGGTCCGAGTCGATCGCGAGGACGAGGGTCGGCATCGCGACCCGCGCGAGCGCGGCCTCGACCCCGCCCCGGTCGCGTCCGACGTCGTGCGAGCTCATGGCCGTCGCGACGGTGATGTAGCTGTTCGCGTCGAAGCGGCGCGGGAACTTGTTGCCCTGGAAGTCGAGATAGGACTCGACCGCGTAGCGGCCGCCCTCGCCGAGCGGCGACCTCGTCGACTGCCAGCTGCGGTCGAAGCGCTGGTTCAGCTCGTGCGGCGATCGGTAGTCCAGGAGCGCGATCCGGCGGGCGAGCGCGAGCCCGCGGTGCGGCCCGTCGCCGTCGGCGGCCTCGTAGTAGTCGCCGTCGTTGAAGGCGGGGTCGGTGTGGATCGCCTCGACCTGGAGCGCGTTGTGGGCGATCTGGTCCGCCGTCGTGATCGCTGGCGAGGCGAGGATCGCGAGCCGCTCCACGCGATCCGGCGCTCCGACGCCCCACTCGAGCGCCTGCATGCCGCCCATCGACCCGCCGACGACGAGCGCCCAGCGCTCGATGCCGAGATGATCGGCGAGCGCGATCTGCGCCGAGACCTGATCGCGGATCGTCGTGAACGGGAATCGCGCGCCCCATTCGCGGCCGTCGGGGGCGAAGCTCACCGGCCCGGTCGTGCCCTGGCAGCCGCCGAGCATGTTCGGTGCGACGACGAACCAGCGGTCGGTGTCCAGCGCGAGTCCGGGGCCGACGACGTCCGCCCACCAGCCGCCCGTCGGATGGCCCGGCCCGGCCTCGCCCGTGAGGTGCGAGTCGCCGGTCAGCGCGTGGCAGACGAGGACGGCGTTCGTCCGGGACGCATTGAGCGTCCCGAAGGTCTCGTACGCGACCCGCAGGTTCGCGAGCCGACCCCCGCGCTCGAACTCGAACGCGCCGAGGTTCGCGAAGATCCGCGAACCCGGATGGTCGCCCTCGCGCCACCCGCCGGTCGCCGGCGGCTTGCCGACGAGCTCACGGACGTTCGCGTCCGTGATGAATGCCGAGGGGAACGAGTCCTCCGGTGTCTGCCAGTCCATATGTCCGCAGGCTACTCGACCCGCGATGCCGGGTTACGACGCGGCGGTCGCAGCCGACTTGGCGCGCGCCGCCGCGAACCCGAGCTCCAGATCCGCCTTGAGATCCTCGACGTCCTCGATGCCGACCGAGAGGCGCACGAGGCCCGGCGTGACGCCGGCCGTGAGCTGCTGCTCGGGGGACAGCTGCGAGTGCGTCGTCGAGGCCGGGTGGATGATGAGGCTGCGGACGTCGCCGATGTTCGCGAGGTGGCTGAAGAGCACGACGTTCTCGACGAGCGCCTTGCCCGCGTCGACGCCGCCCTTGAGCTCGAAGGACAGGACCGCGCCGACGCCCTTGGGGGCGTAGCGGTTCGCGGTCTCGTACCACGGGCTCGAGGGCAGGCCCGAGTAGTTGACGCTCGCGACGTCCTCGTGGCGCTCGAGCCACTCGGCGATCTCCTGGGCGTTCTTCGTGTGCCGCTCGATGCGAAGGCTCAGCGTCTCGATGCCCTGGATGACCGAGAACGAGGAGTCGGGCGAGAGGGCCGCGCCGGTGTCGCGCAGCAGCTGGACGCGGATCTTGATGATGTAGGCGATCGCGTCGCCGAGCACGGTGGTGTAGCTCGCCCCGTGGTACGACGGGTCCGGCTCGGTGAGACCGGGGAACTTGTCGGCGTGCTCGGACCACTTGAAGCGGCCGCCGTCGACGATGAGGCCCGCGATCACGGTGCCGTGCCCGCCGAGGAACTTCGTCGCCGAGTGGACGACGATGTCGGCGCCGTGCTCGAACGGCCGGATGAGGTACGGGGTCGCGATCGTGTTGTCGACGATGAGCGGCAGATCGTGGGCGTGGGCGATGTCCGCGATCTTCGTGATGTCGAGGACGTTGATCCGCGGGTTGCCGATCGTCTCGGCGAACAGCGCCTTGGTGTTCGGCCGGATCGCGGCCTCCCACTCCGCCGCGTCGTCCTGGTCCTCGACGAAGGTGACCTCGATGCCGAGCTTCGCGAGCGTGTACTTGAAGAGGTTGTAGGTGCCGCCGTAGATGCTCGACGAGGAGACGATGTGGTCGCCGCTGCTCGCGATGTTGAGGATGGCGTACGTGATCGCGGAGGAGCCGGACGCGACGGCGAGCGCCGCGGTGCCGCCCTCGAGCGCGGCGATGCGCTGCTCGAGCACGTCGGTCGTCGGGTTCATCAGGCGGGTGTAGATGTTGCCGAACTCGGCGAGCGCGAAGAGCTTCGCGGCGTGCTCCGTGGAGTCGAAGACGTAGGAGGTCGTCTTGTAGATCGGCGTCGCCCGCGAGTGCGTCGTGGGGTCCGGCGCGGCGCCGGAGTGAACCTGCTTGGTCTCGAAGCGCCAGTCGGACATGGCTTCCTCTTTCGTCTCGGGAGAACGCCGGCGCGCGCCGACCCTCAGCAGAGCCTACGAACCGGCGATCCGCCCGGCAAACCTGCGCGACACCCGGTGTAACACTCCGGTTATGGGATCTGGGGTGCGAGACTACGCCGGTCCGCCCGCGATCCGCACCGGCGATGTGTCAGAACGAAGGGGCCGAGACATGACCGAGACGAAGTCGCCGATTCGCAGCCGCGTCGCGCTCGTCGCGCTCATCCTCGGCGCCGCGATGATGATGCTCGACGTGACGATCGTCAACGTCGCGCTCCCGACGCTGCGCGAGTCGATCGGAGCGGACGAGTCGACGCTCGCCTGGATCGTCTCGGGCTACTCGCTCGCCGGCGGGCTCACGCTCATCCCCGCCGGCCGGCTCGGCGACCGCATCGGCCACAAGCCGGTATTCGTCACCGGCATCATCATCTTCACGCTCGCGAGCCTGTGGTGCGGCCTCGCGGTCGACGGGACCCAGCTCGTCATCGCGCGGGTCGTCCAGGGCCTCGGCGGCGGCCTCTTCTTCCCCGCGATCGGCGCGTTCATCCAGCTGCTCTTCGACGGCCGGGCCCGTGGCCGGGCATTCGCCGTCCTCGGCGCATCGATCGGCGTCTTCACCGCCCTCGGCCCGCTCGTCGGCGGGCTCATCATCCAGGCCTTCGGCGACGAGGACGGCTGGCGCTGGATCTTCTTCGTCAACCTGCCCATCGGGGTCCTCGCGCTGGTCGGCGCGCTCGTGCTCCTGCCGCGCGGCGTCGAGGCTCGCGCGGAGCGCGGCTTCGACGGCTTCGGCCTCGCGCTCGTCGCCGCGGGCCTCGTCGCGATCCTCGTCCCGCTCATCCAGGGCGAGGAGGCGGGCTGGCCGTGGTGGACGTGGGCGTCGATGGTCGCCGGGATCCTGCTGCTCGTCTGCTTCGGCTGGTGGGAGGTCGGCCGCGCGCGGCGCGAGCGGACCCAGATGGTCCCGCCGCGGCTCTTCTCGCACGCGTCGTTCACCGGCGGGGTCATCCTCGGCTTTGTCTACTTCGCGTCCTTCACGAGCATCTTCTTCGTCATCGCGCTCTACTGGCAGTCGGGTCTCGGCTTCAGCGCCCTGGAGTCGGGCCTCGCGGTGCTGCCGTTCTCGATCGGCGCGGTCGTCGGCGCGGCGCTCAGCGAGCGGCTCTCGCGCCGCCTCGGTCGCGGCGTGCTCGTGCTCGGGACCGCGAGCGTCGCGATCGGCTTCCTCGCGCTGTGGCTCGTCGTCCTGCTCGTCGATCCGTCCGCGATGACGATGTGGATCATCCTGCTGCCGCTCATCGTCGCGGGGTTCGGCAACGGCTGCTTCATCGCGCCGAACATCCAGTTCATCGTCGCGACGGTCGAACGCCACGAGGCGGGTGCCGCGCAGGGCGTCATCAACACGATCCAGCGCGTCGGCGCGGCGGCCGGCGTCGCGATCGTCGCGGCGATCTTCTTCGGCGCCCTCGACACGAGTGCGGTCGCCGAAGTCGCCCCGCAGGGGCAGGACGCGGTCCAGGCGGCGCTCGCGGCGGCGTTCACAGCCAGCGCACGCTGGGCGCTGCTCGCGTCCGCCATCGGCGCGGTCCTCGCGTTCTGCCTCGTCTGGACGCTGCCGAAGCGGGTGGCCGAGCGGCCCACGGACATCGTCACGGGCGGATGAGCCCGTCCGTCCGCGTGTGAAGGGTCAGTGAACGCGAGCGGATAGGCTGCCGTGATGACCAACGGGGGTGCGAGGCGACGCGGCCTCGCACTCGCGATCGTCATCGTCGGCATCTGCATGGTCATGCTCGACACGACCGTCGTCAACGTCGCGCTGCCGGCCTTCGAGTGGTCCCTCGGCGCCAATGACGCGCAGCTGTCCTGGATCGTCACGGGCTACACCCTCGCGAGCGGGATCTCGCTCATCCCGGCCGGTCGGCTCGGCGACCGGATCGGGCACAAGCCGGTCTTCCTCGTCGGGCTCGCCGTCTTCACGCTCGCGAGCCTGTGGTGCGGGCTCGCGCAGACCGCGGACGAGCTCGTGGTCGCCCGGATCGTCCAGGGCCTCGGCGGCGGCATCTACTACCCGACCGTGACCTCGTTCATCCAGGTCCTCTACTCGGGCCGCGCCCGGGGGAGGGCGTTCGGCCTGATGGGCTCCGTCATCGGCATGACGACGGCGCTCGGGCCGCTCGTCGGGGGCATCTTCATCGAGACCCTCGGGATGCAGGACGGCTGGCGCTGGATCTTCTTCGTCAACATCCCGATCGGCGTCATCCTGTTCGCCGCGGGGCTCGCGCTCCTGCCGCGCGGGCGCGTGCCGGGACGCCAGCGATCGGGGATCGACCCCTTCGGCATCCTGCTCGTCACGGTCGGGCTCGTCGCGATCATCCTCCCGCTCGTGCAGTCGTCCGAGGGCGGCTGGCCGGCCTGGACCTGGAGCCTCGTCGCGGTCGGGGCGTTCGTCCTCGCGGGCTTCTACCTCTGGGAGAAGCGAGTGGAGCGACGTGGGCGGGCGCCGCTCGTGCCGCCGCACCTCTTCGCGCATCGCTCGTTCACCGGCGGCGTCATCAACGGCACCGCGTTCTTCGCGGCGTTCACGACGATCTTCTTCGTCCTCTCGATCTACTGGCAGAACTCGCTCGGCCACTCCGCGCTCGAGACGGGGCTCATGATGGTGCCGAACTCGCTCGCGAGCGTGATCGGCGCCTTCCTCAGCGAGCGGGCGACGCACCGCTTCGGCCGCGGCGTGCTCGTCGTCGGCGCGGGCGCCGTCTCGATCGGCCTCATCTGGCTCGCGCTCGTCGTGCTGCTGGTACCGCCGGCACAGACCGACTGGGTCACGGTGCTCATCCCGACCGTCCTCGTCGGCTTCGGCACCGGCTACTTCATCGCGCCGAACACGCAGTTCATCGTCGCGACCGTCGATCCGGCCGAGGCGGGCGCCGCCTCCGGGGTCGTCTCGACCGTGCAGCGCCTCGGCGCGGCGATCGGCATCGCGATCGTCGCCGCGGTGTTCTTCGGCGTGAGCAGCGCCGCGGGCCCGGCGCTCGGCGTCCCCGTCGCGATCGGCGTGAGCGCCGTGCTCTCGCTCATCGCGTTCGCGCTCGTGTACACGCTGCCGAAGCGCCTCCCGGAGTTCCACGGATAGGCACGGACAGGCATGGAAAGGTGGTTCGCATGACGAGACGAGCGGTGATCACGGGCGCGTCGAGCGGCATCGGGGCGGCGACGGTCCGGCGCTTCCGCGCCGCGGGCTGGGAGGTCCTCGGAGTCGCCCGGCGCACGGATCGGCTCGAGGCGCTCGCGGCCGAGACGGGCGCCGAGGTGCTCACGGCGGACGTCACGGTCGAGGCGGATGTCGCCCGGATCGCGGCGCGGGTCGAAGAGCTGGGCGGCGCGCACGTCCTCGTGAACAACGCGGGCGGCGCCTTCGGCCTGGCCTCGGTCGAGCACTCGTCGGCCGACGAATGGCGGCGGATGTACGAGGTGAACGTCATCGGCCTCAAGCTCGTGACCTCAGCCCTGCTGCCGATCCTGCGCCGCTCGGTCGCGCCGTCGGCGGGCCTCGCGGTCGAGGACGTCGCGAGCATCGTCAACATCACGTCCGTCGCCGCGTACACCCCGTACGAGAACGGCGGGGGATACAACGCGGCGAAGTTCGCGGCCCGGGCGGTCAATGCCGTGCTGCGCCTCGAGCTGTCCGGCGAGCCCATCCGCGTCATCGAGGTCAGCCCCGGGATGGTCAGCACCGAGTTCTCCCTCGTGCGCTTCGAGGGCGACCAGGCCCGAGCCGACGCCGTGTACGAGAACGTGCACGAGCTGTCCGCGGACGACGTCGCCGCCGAGATCCTGCACGCCTGCGAGCGTCCCCCGCACATCGACCTCGACCTGATCACCGTCAAGCCCGTCGCGCAGTCGGCCCAGTACAAGATCCATCGCGGGCCGCTGCGCGTACGGGACTGAACAGGCTCAGCTCCTCGCGGTCGCGCGGCGCAGCGCGAGGTAGCCGAGCAGCGTCCCGATCGCGACGGGGATCAGCAGCAGCGGGTAGGAGCCTGCGAACCCGAGCGTGCCGAAGAACGAGCCGACCGCCGCCCACGAGTCCGTCAGCGCGATCCACGCGATCCCGCCGATCAGCAGGAACCCGAGCACGATGAAGAAGCCGATCAGCCCGAACGTGCGCCAGCGGACGAAGAGCGCGCCGGCGACGAGCCCGAGCGCCGTGAAGAACAGCATGAGCAGGAAGACGTACCAGACGCGCGCGAACGGACCGTCGTCGCCGAAGTAGACCGAGGCGAACATGTGGCCGCCGAGGCCCCAGCCGTCCGTCGCATCCTCGATCACGCCGAGGATCCCGAACAGGATCGCCCAGCCGGCGGCGGAGACGACGAGCGCCGCGAGTGTGCCGAGGTAGTAGTCGCGCCGCGTCGCGCCGAAGCCGAGCGCGAAGTGGAACGTCCGGTTCATCGCCTGCACCGCGATGACGAGCAGCCAGACGAAGATGAACATGCTCGCACCGCTCCAGGTGGTGCCCCGGCTCATCCCCTCCCCGCCGTCGCTCGCCGAAAGGCTCACGATGAGCCAGATGAGCCAGTTCATCAGGAAGATGAACCCGTAGATGCCGAGCGGCATCCAGGCGACCGTCACGGGGTTCACGAAGTGGAGCTTGAAGACCGCGAGCACGCGGTTCGGGTGGCCGGTCGCGGGGAGCGCGACGGCGGTGGCTGCGGCGTTCATCGGTTGACGACCTCCGACTCGGTGGCGCCCGTCAGTCGTACGACGAGCTGCTGAAGGGAAACGGGTGCGAGCTCGAGGCCGGCTCCGACCGCCTCGGCGCGCTCGGCCTCGCTGAGGCGGTGGACGGTCGCGGTCGCGAGCCCGCCGATCCCGTCGCGGTGCAGGACCTCGCGGCCGGCGACGAACGCGTCGACCGCGGCCCGCGGACCGACGACCGCGGCGGCGGTGCCCCGCAGCTCTTCGGCGTCGGCGTCGACGATGAGCCGACCCCGGTCGATGACGAGGACGTGCTCGAGCAGGTCGGCGACCTCGTCGATCAGGTGCGTCGATAGCACGACGGTGCGCGGGCGCTCGGCGATGTCGGCGAGCAGCCGGTCGTAGAAGAGCTGCCGCGCGGAGGCGTCGAGCCCCAGGTAGGGCTCGTCGAAGAACGTCAGGGGCGCGCGCGAGGCGAGCCCGACGATGACGCCGACGGCGGAGAGCTGACCCCGGGAGAGCTTCTTGATCTTGCGCTTGAGCGGCAGCCGGAACTCCTCGACGAGCTGCCGCGCGAACGCCGCATCCCAGTCGGGGAAGAACCACTCGGCCGAGCGCAGCACGTGCCGCGGCTCGAAGTCGTCGGGGTAGCGCTGGCTCTCGCGGATGAAGCACAGCTGGTCGAGGACCGCGGCGTGCTCGATCGGCGACTTGCCGAACACCTCGATGCGGCCCTCGGTCGCGAACTCCTGGCCGGTCAGCAGCGACATGAGCGTCGTCTTGCCGGCGCCGTTGCGACCGAGCAGGCCGTAGACCCTGCCCGCCTCGAGCTGGAAGCTGACGTCGTCGACGGCGGCGAGGGAGCCGTAGCGCTTCGTGAGGCCCTGGACCTCGACGATCGCGTTCATCGTGCGGCCCTCCCGTCGGTCGTCCGGATCATCGCGGCGACCTGGTCGGCGGGAATGCCGAGCTTCGCGGCCTCCGCGAGGAGCGGGGTGACGTACTGGTTGCGGAAGCGATCGCGTCGCGCGGCGATGAGCCGCTCCCGCGCGCCCGGACTCACGAACATGCCGATGCCTCGTTTCTTGTAGAGAATGCCGTCGTCGACGAGCAGGTTCACGCCTTTGCCGGCCGTGGCCGGGTTGATCCGCAGAAACGCGGCGAACTCGTTCGTCGAGGGGACCTGGGTGTCCTCGGGCAGCGCACCGGAGATGATGTCGTTCTCGATCTGCTCAGCCACCTGGCTGTAGATCGGACGGCCCTCATCCATCGGTCGCACTCCTTCGGTGGTTCATTACTCAACTAATGAACCACCGAAGGTGCGGGATGTCAAGTCCTAGTCGGAGAGCGGCTCCCCGAACGCGTCCTTCGGCACCAGGAAGAGGAGGATCGCCGCGACGAGGGCACCGGCCCCGCAGATCGCCCAGACGGCGATGTAGCCGGAGAGGCTGGCCGCGGTCGTCGCCGCGGAGGAGATCCCCGTCGCGAGCACGATGCCGAAGACCGTCGAAGCGAAGGAGCCGCCGATCGTCTTCGTCGTGTTCGTCAGGGCGGCGGCGATGCCGGTCTGGCCCGGGGGAGCGGCGGCCGCAGCGGTCGCCGGCAGCGCCGCGACGAGCGCGCCGCAGCCGAGGCCCGCGAGGATGAGCGGCGGGAGGAAGACGCCGAGCGAGTCGTGCAGCGGGATGAGCGCGAAATAGCCGAACGCGACGAGGAAGGTCGCGAAGATGAGGACGATGCGCGGCGAGATCCGCTTGGAGAAGATCGCGAAGAGCAGCGCGCCGATCGCGAGCGAGAGGATGTAGCCGCCGATCACGAGCGACGTGTCGTCGAGCCCGAGGCCGTAGCCGAGCGGCCGGCCGTCGACGATCTCCTCCGGATTCGTCGCCGCATACGTCGCGAGCGGCACCTGCGCGCCGAGCAGCGAGATGCCGACGAGACCAGCGGTGAGCTGGACCGGCCACATGCTCTTGCGCCGCAGCACCCTCAGATCGATCGCCGGATCCTTCTGTCGCAGCTCCCACCAGCCGAACGGCAGCAGCAGGAGGATGCCGAGCGCGACGATGGCCCACGTCCACCAGGTCTCCGGGCC
>Ga0182745_1002184_pt1 | contig 17890 bp, 11 predicted proteins | sample eDN3rd30CKraftBY_FD_128523 | JGI IMG/M metagenome (GOLD analysis project Ga0182745, IMG submission 128523) | Enriched backyard soil microbial communities from Emeryville, California, USA - eDNA 3rd pass 30_C Kraft BY (version 2) (version 2) | ecosystem: Environmental > Terrestrial > Soil >...
AAACCGGAAAATTTTCGGTAACAGAAATTTTTTTAGATCTCGCCAAAACCTCTCAGGTTAAGGGTTTTGAACATAATGGTGATAAAGTTCTGGATGTTGGCAAGCCTGAAAGTATTGCTATTGCCGAACAATTGTTTTTATAGTTTTATTTTTTATCAAACACCTTTTCTTTATCAGTAACTTTCACCTCGGTACCATCTTTCAATGTTTTACTAACAACATCGTAAGGCCCTGTTACAACCATTTCCCCGCCCTTTAAACCATCAGTTATTTCAATATAGTTTATGTCTTGAATTGATGTTTTAACAGGAACTTTCTTTACTTTATTGTCTTTTTCAATAATGAACACTACGATTTCGGGTTCATCATTTCCTTTTTCTGTTTTAGTTTTTTCTCGTGTTGTAACAGCATTTATCGGAACACTAATTACATCTTTATGAGTTTCTGTTTGAATGTCAGCACTTGCATTCATTCCGGGACGGAAAGGAAAGGAGCCTTTAGATAAAAGGTCTTTATAGCTTTCAGCAAGAATACGAACATACACTTTGTATTGTGTAACATCGGTACTTGTAGAAGTAAGTGAAGATTGAGTTGCTGCACCGGTATTACTACTTGCAACCTGCGTAACAATACCATCAAACTTTCTGTCGTTGTAAGCATCAACAGTAACAATAGCTTTATCGCCAACTTTTATTTTGGGAACATCATTTTCACCAACATCAACTCTAACTTCAATTCCCGACATATCCGCAACACGTAAAATTTCAGTTCCTGCCATCATGTTACTACCTACAACTCTTTCACCTTTTTTTACATTTAAGAGGCTTACCACACCATCCATAGGAGCAATAATAGCGGTTCTGCTTAAATCTTTATTTGCTCTTTCCAGGTTAGACCGTGCGCTGGTAGCGGATGCCTGAGCGCTTTTAACCGAAGCTTCAGAACCTTTGATACCTTGCAATGCTGCATTATAATTTGCCTGACTTGATTTTAAATTTGATTCTGCAACATTAAATTCGCTACGGCTGATAACTTTTTCATCATACAGTTTTTTTTGCATGTCGAAATTTTTCTGGGCTTGGTCGAGCGCAGCCTTTAGTGCACCCAGGCTAGCCTGTGAATTTGCAACCTGTGCTTGTGATGATGCAATCTGAGCTTCGCTTTGAGCAACACCACTTGCAGCCTGGTCACGCTGAATGCTATAAATATCAGCATATATCCTTCCTAATAATTGTCCTTTTTTAACTGTATCGCCTTCCTGAACATTTAGCTCAGTAATTTCACCGCTAATATCCGGACTTACCTTAACTTCAATTTCAGGAAATATTTTACCGCTGGCACTTACAATTTCTGTGATGGTACGTTTCTCAGCCTTTTCGGCTGTAACCTTTACCCCTTCAGCCTTTCCGAAAACACCGGCTTTTGATAAAACAATAAGTAATACAACTAAAGCTCCGGTTCCAATCAAGATCCATTTAGTATTTTTAGACATAAATTTTCTATTATAATTTTAATCCTTCTCCTTTATAAAATTCAAGGACTTTCATTTTAAATACGTAGTCGAATAAATTTATTGTGCTTTCAAGCTTCGCTCTCAGTAAATTATTCTGAGTTGTTATCAAATCAAAAGTATTCAACATTCCTACATCAAATCTCTTTGTAGCGAAATTGTATGTTTTTTCATTTATCTCAACATTTTTTTTAGAAGCATTGTATTTTTCAAGAGAGATAAGGGCTGCATTATATGCCTCATAAATATCTTGTTTAAGTTTTTGGTCATCCGCCAGTTTATTTAACTCTAAAGATTTTATATTCAACCGGCTCCTTAAATAAGATGTTTTTAAACTTCTGCCGTTAAGTAAAGGAACTGATAAATTTAAACCAATTGTTTGCCTGAAGTTATCAGAAAGCTGCGATCCGAAAGGGGTTTTGGAATAGGAATAATTGTTAAAAGGTGTTGAAGGAAAAACATTGTAAGATACTCCGCCAACATCAACAACCCCAAGAGGAGCCATTATTGGTGTAACTCCTGTTATTTCCATCGCTTGATTATTATACCCGGTACCTAACGAGCCAAATGCACTAAGAGTGGGGAACATAGCACCATGAGCAGCTTTTACAAATTTTTGAGCTGCATACAATTTATACTCATTATATTTTTGCTGAGGTTGATTTTTAAGAGCTAACCGGTAAACATATTCCGGTTGCAAGTCAGCAATAGGATCTAAAGGAATGCTTGTAACCGGCGGCGCCTCAATATCAAATGAATCGGCAGCATCAATGTTAAGGTAAGATTTTAATAAAAGTTTAGATTGAATAACATTTCCCACGGCAGTGAAGTAACTAACACTGTCAGACGCCAACTGAGCCTGAAGTTGCGATGCGTTTAATTCAGGTAGGGTGCCGGCTTCAACCATTTTTGTGGTTGTTGCCAACTGATCTGTAGTTTGCTTTATTTGAACTTCGGTAATTTTAACTTGCTCCATTGCAAGAAGAATCTGAAGGAATACATTTGCGGCAGTTAATGCAATATCATTTTTTGATTTATCAACACTTGCACGTGCGGCTTTAAGCTCCCATTCATTTGCTAAAACAGAATTTCTCTTGCTGAAAAAATTAAAAATATCTGCGCTTGATTGCAGCTGGAAATTTCCGGCAACATAAGTTTGCGTTATTCGACCAAAACTTGTAGGATCTTGGTTACTGCCTGAATTCAAACTTCCACCGGTACTGAAATTTAAACCGGGCAAAACAGAAGCCTTTGATTGTTTATAATTTTCATTTGCAATTAGCGACTGCACTTCCATCTGCCTAACACCAAGGTTGTTTTGCATTGCATACTCTACAACACTTTTTAAGTCCCATTTTTTTTGTGCTTCAACAGGAGTTGAAAGTATATAAAACACGGCTAAAAGAACAGGTAATTTAAAATTCATCGAACAAAAATAATAGATAGAATTATTATTGCTTTACCGTTTATCTAAAAACATTTTAAATTTTTATGCTTTAAACCTACATTTGCCACGCATTTGGTCTCGAAAGAGTTAATAGGGAAGTCCGGTTTATTCCGGCGCTATCCCCGTAGCTGTAAAAGTGAACGAATTTTTCGGCTGAAAAAATCTGCAACCACTGTTTTAAAAAACGGGAAGGTGTTTTTCAGTACTTAGCCAGAAGACCTGCCATTTGTAATTTATTCATCGCACGCTTTCGGGAGAAAAGTTTTAGCGAATGTAATTCCGTTTTGCTTCGGCAGATGAATAAGCTTTTATAACTAAATATACCACATCGGTTGAAATGTGTTAATTACATAATAGCAATGGTTTTTGTATTCGTTTGCAGTAAAACCGCATGCGCACAAAGTGATTCTCTTGAAGAAGTAAAGGTTATAAGCACTCTTAAATTATCATCAACCAGAGAAACTGTTCCTGCCTTTCAACTTTCTAAAAAGCAAATTGAAAATCTTAGTTCTAATTCAATAGCTGAAGCGTTACAATATATTCCGGGAATTTTAGTAAAGGATTATGGTGGAATAGGTGGGTTAAAAACTATATCAGTCCGGAGCCTCGGAGCTGCTCACAATACTATATTTTATAATGGACTTCCCTTAATGAATTCTCAAAACAGTAGCATTGATTTGGGAAAAATTTCAATAGAAAATATTGATAAGATAAATTTCTATCAGTCGCAACCCGTAAATATTTTATTGCCTGCAAAAGCATTTTCTTCAGGTTCAATAACTGAAATAAAAACTGCAGGATTTGATTCAACAATTAAAACAAAATCGGTGTTTGGTTTTACGGCAGGTTCATTCAACACATTAGGTTTTATGGTGGCCGGAAAATATTTAATCACAAAAAAGCTTCAATTAAATGTTCTTGCTCAAACAATAAATTCAAGGGGCAATTATTATTTCGATTCTTACGAAGTTGGTGGTAAAAAACAGCGGCGAATAAATTCAGATGTAAAATCGCAGCAGTTAGAAATAGATTTGTCAACTGCAAATGAAATGAATTTCAAATTATTTTTTTATCATTCCGAACGTGGCATACCCGGTTCTGTAATTCTTTACAATTCAATAAGCAGGCAACGTTCAGACGATATAATTTTTTTTATTCAAGGATTTAAAAAATTAAATATTTCCACAAAAGATCAGATATTATTAAGCGGAAAATTAGGTTATGATATTACGGACTACACTGATCCTGATTATCCAAATTCTGCCGGAGGTTTAAGAAATACATTTCATCAGCAGCAAGGGTATTTTTCAATTGCTTATACAAGAAAGGTTTCGTCAAAATTAAAATTCGCTTATGCATCTGATTTAGGAATAGAGAAATTATTCAGGACGGATGTATTCGATGCTAATTTTAAAGATCCATTAAGATTCACTTATCTGAACAATTTAACTACGGTATTAAATTTAAAAAATTTTGAATTCAGGGGAAATTTACTTTCTTCTATTTATAAAGATAATTTAAAGGGTTCACAAGGTGGGCCTTCGGTGAGCCGCATCACACCTGCATTTTCGGCGATTTATAATATAGGGCGTGCAAGCATCAGATTTTTTTATAAAGATATTTTCAGGGTTCCAAATTTTAATGACCTTTATTTCACTAACGTTGGAAATGCCAATCTGAAACCTGAAAATGTAAAGTCTTATAATTTAGGATTTACACTAAACCATACTTCATCAGGTATAATAAATAATGTAGAATTTTCAGCGGATGCTTTTATAAATAATGTTACTGATAAAATAGTTGCGGTTCCACGTCAGAACTTATTTCAGTGGACCATGCTTAATATCGGCAAAGCCGAAATAAAAGGGATTGATAATGGTTTAAGATTACGTTTTAAAAGGATAAATTCTCTCGATATTAACTTAATGGCTTCATATTCTTTCCAGCAAGCAATTGACAAAAGCGATAAGTCTTCGAGCCTTTATAATACACAACTTCCTTATGTACCCATACATTCCGGAAGTGCCGGCATTTTATTAACTATGAAGAAATTATCTGTAGGATATAATTTACTTTTTTCCGGAAACCGCTACAGACTTGGAACTCCATCCAGGGAAAATCTTGTAGAAGGTTTTGGAATGCAGGATATTTTTTTAGGATATAGTTTAACAGTTAAAAGAGCCGAATCAAAAATTCAGTTTTCAATAAATAATATCGCAAATAAAAATTATGAAGTTGTAAGGTATTATCCTATGCCGGGAATTAATTTTCGTTTGCGCCTAACAGTTAGTATTTAATTAAATAAAAAATATAAAATGAAAAAAGTTTTAAAATTTATTCTTCCGGTTGCAATTATATTCACAGCATGCAAAAAGGAAGATGTCGAGCCACAGGTTCCCCAAAATCAACCTGCGAAAGGAATTTATATTTTAAGTGAAGGAAGTTTTGGAGGAAACAATTCTAAGCTTGCTTATTATAATTTATCCACAGGTAATTTTAATGATGATTTTTACAGGCAACAAAATGGGAAGGATCTTGGAGATACAGGGAATGATGCAATAATTTATGGCAGTAAAATGTATATAGTTGTTAACGCTTCCGGTTATGTTGCTGTTACAAAGGCATCTACTGCAACATTAATTGATTCTATAAGTTTTATAGTTGGCGGAGTAAATAAGGGTCCCCGATTTGTTACTGCAACAAACGGTAAAGTTTTCGTAAGCAGCAGCGATGGCACTGTTAGTGTAATAGATACAACAACACTTAATATTTCACGGTCTATAACTGTAGGGTCAAACCCTGAAGGGATAGCAGTTTTAGGGAATTACTTATACGTGGCAAACTCAGGTGGTTTCAATTATCCAAATGTTGACAGCACTGTTTCGGTTGTTGACCTTACATCATATTCAGAGATTAAGAAAATTAAAGTTGGGAAAAATCCCGGCCAAATAGCAGTTAGCAACCGCGGCGATGTGTATGTAGCTTCTTATGGTGTTGGAAGTAGCATTCCTCCGGTAATAACCGTTATCAATGGATCCACAAACGAGGTCCGTACTACATTAGCTTCTTCTATACAATTTACTCATATAAGAATCAATAAAAATGTAGCGTACCTCTATAATCAGTATGGGTTACCAAAAATTCTAATGCTTAATACAGACGATAATAGTATTATTAGGAATGATTTTATTACTGATGGAACATCAATTCAGGCTGTTTATAATATTAGCTTCGATTCTGAAAATGATGATGTGTATGTGTGTGATGCTAAGAATTATTTTTCTTATGGCCAGGTTTACTGTTTTGATAAAAACGGAGTCAATAAATTTTTTGTGAATTTAAATCCCGGAGTAAATCCTAATAAAGTTTTATTTATAAGGTAATATGAATTTCTGTTTCAATGAATATAAAGTGAATGATTATTAATGGGAGATATGAAAGTTCCTGTTTTATTTTGTATGTACTTTATCTTTGCAAAAAAAATTAATGGATATTGGAAATTTCTCGGTAAAGCAGATGATCGCAGTAACATTTACGTTATTTGCGGTAATTGATATGGTGGGAAGTGTGCCTATTTTACTTTCGCTGAAAGCGAAGATGGGTGGCCAGATCCGAAGTTTTCAGGCAACTCTTGCATCGGGTGCATTGATGATATTGTTTTTATTTGCGGGGCAGGAGTTTTTAAATCTTTTGGGTTTAGATGTAAAATCTTTCGCTGTAGCGGGAAGTATTGTAATATTTATTATTGGCCTTGAAATGATTTTGGGATTGGAATTTTTTAAAGCAGATAATAATGCAAAAAGCGGAAGTGTTGTACCGATAGCATTTCCGTTAATTGCAGGCTCAGGAACACTTACAACAGTTATGTCGTTGAAAGCAAACTATGCGACCATTAATATTTTTATTGGCATTTTTATAAATCTTATTGTAGTGTATTTGGTTCTAGGATCACTTAAATGGATAGAAAAGGCGTTGGGGCCAAGCGGGTTAATTGTTGTAAGAAAATTTTTTGGTGTTATTTTGCTCGCCATAGCTGTAAAAATTTTTGGAACAAATATTCAAAATTTTGGCAGGTAATAATGGCCTCGTAGTACAATGGATAGTATAAGAGTTTCCGAAGCTCCAGATCCAGGTTCGATTCCTGGCGAGGCCACTTCAGTTTTTTTGAAGATTGATATTTTTTGTTATACCTGATAAATTGAAGTTATCATTTCTTTTGCAGGATTATTCTGATTTCGAAACGAACTATATTTTGTGTTTTTATACTTGGCGAAGATTTTTATATTGCTCCCGGCAAGGGGGATGGTAAGTTAACCTACAAAATTTATTTCACATTAGCCGTTTATAATCATTTAAGTTTTTGGGATTTTAGGTAATTTTTGGGGGCGTATTTTTGAGGCGAATTAGTAGGATTGCAAATTCACTTACTTTTTTTTGGATCAAGGATGAGGCAAATTGAGCAGATGGCCAATGAATAGTTTTATTTTCTATTCATCATCTAAACAAATAATTTAAGAACATAGATTATGCAGGTTAAGCTGGCAGTCACTGAATAGCCTTAGAATTCTTTTACTCATTACACATTTAAGTATTGAACACGGGTAATGCGAATTTATCGGATGGTCGCTGAATAATTTTTATGATCAGCACTTTTTAATACTTATACTTTTTTGCAATTTTCGAAGAAAAAACATTTTTTCCCATCCCCCAAAGTAAACGTTTATAAACAGGTAGTGTGGCGGGGATTTTTTAAATTGCTCCCGGGAAGGGGGCTGGGAAGCTTCCCAAGTTTTTGGGATTTTAGGTAATTTTTGGGGTATCTGTTTCGGTACTTAAATTAAGCTGTTGTCCAATTTTATTTAGTTGTCAAATTTTACATTCATTCATCCTTTTATTATTTCTTTTCAGAATCCACACTAAAATAACATTGAAAAGGAACAGTAGAAAATTTCCTATCCACCAAAATGGTATGTATCTGCCATTTCTTTAAGCTCCAGCAGATTTGTAACATTTAATTTTTCAAAAATCCTTGCCTTATGGGTTCCTACGGTTGAAACACCTAAGTTTAGATCTTTACTAATTTGACTAATTGTATTGCCGGCCAACAACAATGTGGTTATTTCGAACTCACGTGGAGATAATAAATTAAAACGGTTTTCCATTTGGCTTTTGCTCACATTAGATGCGAGTAACTCAACAAGCGTTTCACTTATATATTTCTTTCCGCTTAAAATTATTTCAATCGCTCTTTGAATTTCATCCATAGAAGAATCTTTGCTTACAAACCCGCGGGCGCCGGCCTTTAAATATCGCTGAGCATAAAGATTTTCAGGGCTCATACTGAAAATTAAAACCTTCATTTCCGGAAAATCATTTCTAATAGTTTCCATTAAGGCAAGCGTATCTGTATTTGGCATCTTAATATCCAGCATTGCCAAATCGTAATTATGTTGTTTCAAGTGTTCAAGTGCTGTAAAACCATCACGGGCCTCATCTACAATTATTCCTTTATAAATATCAGATAATAACGTTTTTATGCCCGATCGCACTACTTCATGGTCATCTATAATCAAAAACCTTTTCAAAATCAAATTATGAAATTCAAAAATATTAATTATTGTAAAAATAGTATTTGATTATCTTTATAAACAAATATTTTTCGCCCTTTTAATCTGCCGCATGTGCTTAAAATCAATCCTGGCAATTATACAAAAACAGGAAACTTTAAAATTATTGCGCCAAATTTTTATTTCTAACCATTCGCTTGCCTTATTTAAAATAAAATTTGTAAAATCTTTACCTGAAAAAATAAATTGCGATTTCATAATTGCTGAATGCAATAATCGTAAGGAGGCAACTTTACTATTAAAAAATCTTCCTCCTCAGTTTCCTGTTATTATCATATCCGAAAAAATAAAAACATCATTTACAAATCAAACTGATTTTATAAATCTTGACGATTTAAATGGTCATCTTTTAATAAAAATATTTTCTGCTTACGCAGGAAAGGAACATATACGTAAATGGAAATTAATTGGAACATTAGAAAACGATTTGATTTGGGATTGGGATATTAAAAGTGGTATGATTGAATACAATTCATCTGCCTGGAATCAAATTTTTGGAGTAGATGAATTTAACGGCAAAATGCCTATTGAAAACTGGATGGCATTGGTTAGTGATATTGATAACAGAAAACCTTTCTCTTTTTTTAAATCAAAAATTTTAAATACCGAAACTGATGTGTTTGAAGTTGAATACCAAATGTGTTTCAACAACAGAACTGTGTATATGCTTGAAAAGGGTTTTATTATTAGATATCCCTCAGGCAAAGCAAAAAATATAATTGGTATTACAAAAAACATTTCACAGCAAATTGAAAGAGCTATTGAAATAGAACGTATATATCGCGATGCTCATGAAAAGATAAAAGAGAACGAGTTTAAATATCGTAACCTGATTAAATACAGTAAAATGGGATTGTCTGTAATTTATCCCCAAACTCAAGTCGTTGATATTTTGGCCGGAAAGGAAATTCTTGGTTATTCAAATGAAGAATACAATAAAGATATTAATAACAGGTATATTCATCCTGCAGACATACAAAAAGTTAGAGAGGCTTATTTTGCAATAGTAAATGATCCGGAGAAAACCGAATCATTACAATACCGTGCTTACAAAAAAAATGTAGGATATATTTGGATTGAGTCAACTTTTCTGAATATGCTCAATATACCTTCCGTAAACGGGATTGTTGCTCACTTTCGCGATATTAATGATAGAAAAATTGCTGAAGAACTCACTCGCTTGTCTGAAGAAAAATACCGGGTCCTTTTTAATAAAAATCCTTTAGGATTAGTTGTTTGGGATCCGCATACATTCCGCGTTTTAGAAGCGAATGAAAAAGCTTGTTCTGAATATGGTTACAAACTTGAAGAGTTCATTGGCTTTGATACTCGAAAATTAATTCAACCACAATTTCTAGACAGGTTTTTGAAATATACCCGAGCTTTACTTGCAGGAAATAATGAGCCTATTAATTATCAAAGTGTAAATAAATCAAAATCGGGTTCCGATTTGTTCATTGATATCACATTCAGGCCTTTTAATTATTTTGGGAAAAGTGTCAGCCTTGCTATGATTCGCAACATTACTGAGCAAGTTAAACTTGAAGAAGCATTGAATGCTGAAAAAAGCGCAAAACAAAGGGAAATAACAGAAGCTGTTTTGCAAGCTCAGGAATTGGAAAGAGGCCATATAGGCAGAGAACTTCATGATAATATAAATCAAATTCTTGCAACTAGCAGGCTCTATATTGAATATGCTCAGAGAAATGCTGAAATGCACGATAATCTTTTATTTAAAGCAAAAGAATTCATCCTTACCGCCATCCGTGAAGTTAGAAATTTAAGCAAATCCATTCTTACCCCTTCTGTTATTGAAGTTGGTTTGGTTGGTAGTTTACAGGATCTTTTAAACTCTGTTAAAGATATCAGCAATTTAAAATTCTCTGAAGTTTATAAGGTGCAGGAAAATCTGCTTTCAGCAGAATTGAAAATCAGTATTTTCAGAATTGTTCAGGAACAACTTAATAACATTATTAAGCATGCAAAAGCATCAAAAGTAATGATAAGTATTTCGCAGGATAACAATTCACTTTTAATAAAAGTAAAAGATAATGGCATAGGATTTTCAAAACATAATTCAAATTCAGGTTTGGGATTAAAAAATATTGGTAGCAGGGCAGCGTTATTTAACGGAACAATGGAAATAATTTCAAAACCTCAAAAAGGAACACTTTTAAAAGTGGAATTTAAATTAAATAAAACCGTATGAGTTTAACAAGAGAAAGATCCCGGACTATACTTGCTATTGTTCTTGTTAGCCTTATAGTGGTTATATTTTTATTAAGATTAAAAAATAATGTAAAGACTGCTAATCTTGCATTAAATCATGGTAGCCAATATACTCATCAGATAATTCAACTTGGAAATATTTTAAGCGAAATAACATCAATTGATGCTGCCGCAAATGCTTATGTTTTAACCGGTAAAACTTTCCATCTTATTTCCTACAGGGAAAATCTTGATAGCCTTGCACGGCATAAAAAGGAACTATTTAATGGTAGCAAAAACGGCAATTCAAATAAGCTGAACGATTTACTTAATCAAAAGGTTGCAAATACGAAATCGCTTATTGAAATTAGAGATCAATTTGGAAGGGATTCAGCTGTTGAAACATTAAACAAACTTAATGATGCTTTGCTTATGAGTAGTATAAGCATAAAAGCAGACTTCTTGCTGAAAAGCCTTCAAAACAAAATTTCTGATTCTAACAAAATAAGGCGCCGTCTTGTTACTGTTGTTGCAACAGAATTTATTTTATTTGCCTCTTTGCTTATTCTAATAATTTTTTTCACTTATAAAACACTTCTAAAGGAATATCGTATCCGAAAAAAACATGAAGATGTTCTTGAATTTAATGGCGCTCTAATACGAAGTATTAAAGATCCGATAGTTACTTTCACTGATAAATTTATTATCACTAACTGGAATGAGTATGCTGAAAAACTTTATGGGTTCAGAGAATCGGAAGTTTTAGGTAAATCAATAATTGAAGTTTTAGCAATTGAAATAGTGAATGGTGAAATTAAGCCTATGGCCGAACAACTATTTACTATCGGCTCCTGGCGGGGCGAAATGTATCAGCGCACAAAAAAAAATCAACCTATTCATGCTAGCGCAGCAATATCAAGAATTTCAACTTCTGAATTTAAAAAAGCAGGATTTGTTGCCATGTTTAACAACATCAGCAGTAAAAAAGAAATGGAGAAAAAACTGCGCCTTTTAACAACTAATCTTGAAAGAGAAGTAGAACGTAAGGCTGCTGAACTTAATACAGTTTACGACAGAATTACTGATGCCTTTTTTGCTCTCGACCTTGATTGGAATTATACTTACCTTAATAAAAAGGCTGAGGAATTGCACGGAAAAACTGAAGCTCAGTTGAAAGGAAAAAATATTTTTAATGTTTTTAAAGGTGTTGTTGATCCGAATTTCTTTAATTCACTTCGCGAAGTGAGAAGAACTATGCAACCGATCAAAAATCAAATTCAACTTTCTAAAGATGGCCGTTGGTTTGAAAATTACATTTATCCTTCTGCTGATGGTATCTCAATTTATTACCACGATATTACTCAGGAAAAAAATGCAGAACTTAAATTAATTTATGCTCTTGAAAAATTAAATTCCCATATTAATAATACTCCTTTAGCCGTAGTTGAATTTAATTCTGCCTTCGAAATTATTAACTGGTCTAAAAAAGCTGAACAAATTTTTGGCTGGACCGAAGATGAAGTTTGTAATACAAATTTTACATTTTTTGATCTGTTGTATGAAGAAGAGGCAAATGATTTAAAAAGTAATTTTCATTCACTCCTCGAAACCAAAAGCAGCGGTGTGCTTCAATTAAAAAATATAAACAAATGGGGCGATATTGTTTATTGTGAATGGTATAACTCTATTTTAAGCAAGAATGAAGAAACACTTGGGGTTTTATCTCTTGTGCAGGATGTATCCGCCAGAAAGCGCATGGAGGTTAAACTTCAGCAAAGCGAAGGAAAATTTAAAAGCCTTGTTGAAGAATCTCTTGTTGGTGTTTATATTGCTCAAAATAATAAGTTTACTTACGTTAATCCTCGCTTTTGCGAGATATATGGCTTCAATTCATTTGAAGAAATTGAAGGAAAATTTATTGTTGATTTTTTAGGCGACGAAGTGTCAATTGCAGCAGCTCGTGACTTTGAAATTGACCACCATAAAAAAAGTATTCATTATGAACATGAACTTCTTAATAATGCTCAACAAAAAATTATAGTTGAGGTTTTTGGTACATACCTGAAATATAATAATGACGATTCTGTAATAGGTACTGTTATTGATGTTACCGACAAAAGCAAAATTGCCTCTCAACTGAAAAAGGTTAATGAGCGCTTTACTCTTGTTGCTAAGGCAACAAATGATGCAATCTGGGATTGGGATATTGAAAATGATTCTCTTACCGGTAATGAAAGGTTTTATTATTTATTTGGATTAGAAAATAATTCAAAACTTTCTTTTAAAGAGTTCCATTCCAAAATTCATCCGGAAGATAAACAACGGATTCTTATAAATCTTGAAAATGCTTTTAATGAAAAAATTCCGTTTATTTCAGAGTTGTTTCGTTTCAGGTATTTAGATGATTCCTACCGCTATATTAATGACAGAGCTTACATTATCTATGATTCTGCCGGCAAGGCAGTGAGGATGTTGGGAGCAATGCAGGATGTTACTGAAAGGATGCAAATTGAAGAGAGTTTAAAAAGCAGCCATGATCAGTTGCGCGAACTTGCCATACATCTGCAAACAGTTCGTGAGTCTGAGAGAATGCACATATCTAGAGAAATTCACGATGAGCTTGGCCAACAATTAACCGGTTTAAAAATGGACATTGCATGGATCAACAAAAAAATTGGTTCTACTGATGCAGAAATAAAAGAGAAGTTTAATGAATTGTTTCACCTTGTTGACAGGTCTGTAAAAACTGTAAGAAGATTGTCATCTCAATTAAGGCCAAGTATATTAGATGATTTAGGCCTTGTAGCAGCAATGGAATGGCAGAGTGAAGAGTTTCAAAAGCGTACACGCATTAAAACCACTTTCATTTCTGATGTTGACAGCGCCGATATCCCGCCAGAAATCTCTATTAACATTTTTAGGATTTATCAGGAAAGTTTAACTAATGTAATGCGCCATGCAAATGCCTCATCAGTTGTATCAACATTTTTTTTCAGAGATAATGAAATTACTTTAATCATACGTGATAATGGCGCAGGATTTGACCAGAGTAAATTAGGCACTACAAAAACTTTGGGAATTCTTGGAATGAATGAAAGAACATTAATGATGAATGGAAAATATGATATTAAGAGTGAACCGGGAGAGGGAACAACCGTTGTATTGACAGTTCCTGTAAATAACTAATTTTGAAAAATGAAGATTCTAATTGCCGATGATCATTATGTTGTAAGAAAAGGTTTAAGGCAAATTTTACTTGAAGGATTTCCTGCTGCTGATATTGATGAGGTGGCTGATGCAGAGGAAATGGTCGGGAAAGTTCTTCATACAAACTTTGATATTATAATTAGCGATTTGTCTATGCCCGGCAGAAGCGGCCTTGAAGCATTACAGCAAATAAAGCAGATTAACCCCAAAATACCTGTACTTATTTTAAGCATTCATCCTGAAGAACAGTATGCTATACGTGCTCTTAAATCAGGCGCAGCGGGTTACTTGAGTAAAGATATGGCTCCGGAAGAATTAGTGAAAGCAGTTGAAAAAGTACTATTGGGTAAAAAATATATTACTGCATCAATTGCTGAAAAACTTGCCTCAATTTTCGATCAGAATAAAGATGAAAGCCCGCATGAAAGCCTCTCTGATAGAGAGTTTATTGTTTTAAAAATGCTTGCCAAAGGAAAATCTGTCTCAGAAATTGCTGAATCACTTTTTTTAAGTGTTACTACAGTTAGCACTTACAGATCCAGAATAATGAGTAAAATGAATCTTCGAAATAATGCAGACCTTACCTTATACTGCATTGAGCATAAATTGATTTAGGGTAGTTTTATTTCTACATTTCATAATTTATAACTGTACTTTTTAAACTTTTGTTTAACTACATTTATAAATATCGTGCAAAGGTAATTTTGCTAAATGATAAACAACCGTTGTCATGTTTTAGTTGTTGAAGATTCCTTGCCGGTATTACAAAGAATTGAGGCAAGTTTATTTAATATTAATTGTGTTTACCGTGTTTCAGTGGCTACTACTTATGATGAGGCAATTGAAGTTTTATCATTAAATAATGTTGATGTTGCAACTCTTGATATAAATCTTTCATCATCACAAAAGAGCGGAATTGATGTGCTGAAGGTTATCAAAAAATCATATCCTTTTATAAAAACAATTATGCTTACTAATAGCAGTACTCGAAAATATCGGGAAGTATGCAGTAAAATTGGCGCAGATTATTTTATAGATAAAACCGAGGATTTCGAATGTGTACCTGGTTTAATTAATAACATTTACTCACCTTCCGGAATATTGTAAATTCTCTTTATTTTATTGTTGTATTTTTCCAAAATTACTTTACGTTTCAGCTTCAACGTTGGTGTTAGTTCTCCATTTTCAATCGTCCATTCGTGAGGTAACAATTCAAATTTTTTGATCTGTTCTACATGGTTAAAATTTTTATTTAGGTCATCAATTGTTGTCCTGAATAAATTTAAAACTTCAGGCATTTTTAAAACATCGCCTGCCGGTAGAATGTTATTGTCTTTTAGCCACTCTTGAATATTATTGACAGAAGGAACAATAAGAGCAGCTACAAATTTTTTATCCTCACCAACAACCATAATTTGTTCTATAAATCTGCTTTCACGCATTTTGTTTTCAATTGGCTGAGGTGCAACATATTTACCGCCGCTTGTTTTAAAAAGTTCTTTTTTCCTGTCAGTAATTTTTAAAAATTTACCATCTTCAAACACTCCAATATCTCCTGTGTGCAGCCAGCCATCTATAACAGTTTCTTCGGTAAGATCAGAACGCTTATAATATCCCAGCATTACGCTTGGCCCTTTTACGCATATCTCACCATCGCTTTCAATCTTTACTTCCTGGCCTTCTAATACAGGCCCTACCGTTCCAAATTTCATTCCTCCGGGCGTCTGCCTGTTTACACTAATTACAGGACTGTTTTCTGTTGGGCCGTAACCCTCATAAATCGGAATTTTAGCAGCATTAAATATTCTTAAAAGCCTTACCTGACATGCTGCGCTGCCTGTAATAATATATTCAATATTTCCTCCTGTGGCTTCTCGCCATTTACTGAAAACAAGTTTATTTGCAATTGATAATTTCAAATTATATAGCCAGCCGCCATCAATGTTGTTATCATATTTTTTAGCAAGGTTAACCGACCAAAAAAACAATTGCTTTTTTATTCCTGTAAGTTCTGAACCTTTGGCCATTATTTTCTCATAAATCTTTTCAAGTAATCGCGGTACAGTGCAAAATACATTTGGCTTTACTTCTTTTAAATTATCACCTATTTTTTCAAGGCTTTCAGCGAAGTAAATTGAAATGCCGCTGTACATAAAAATGTAAGAGGCCAATCTTTCAAAAATATGGTTGAGAGGTAAAAAACTTAATGCTCTCCCTTTTATATTTCTTTCAAATGGAAAACTCACAACACTGTTTATCACATTACTTACAATATTTTTATGGCTTAGCATAACTCCTTTTGGAGTTCCGGTAGTACCGCTTGTATAAATTATTGTTGCGCAGTTATCAGGCTTTATTTTTTTCCTCTCGCTTTCCAGTATTGCATTATTCGGTTCAACAAGCAAGTCTTTCCAATAGGGTACATTTTGAATTTGGTCGAAACTGTATATATTTTTTAAAGATGGGACTGTTTTAAGTGTAGGCTGCATTTTTTCATAAAGTTCATTGCTTCCTGTAAACAGAAATTTAATTTCTGCATCCTTAAAAATGAATTCCAATTCCTGAATATTTGATGTAGGATATACAGGGCAAAGTATAACTCCTATCTGCTGGCAAGCAAGGTCAAGCAGCAGCCATTCAGGGCGGTTTGGAGAAATCAGTGCTACTTTATCCTGATTAGTAACTTCCATATCATTGCCTGAAAGGCCCAGAGATAATAACCCTGCCGATAAACGGTTTACAATATCTGCAACATCATTTGTACTGTATTTTTTCCATTCTCCCGATTCTTTTGCGGCAAACATATCATCCTTTGGAAATTCATTTTGTTGCCTGTATAAAAAATCAAAAAGCCTGTGATTATAATCCACAATAATTTTTTTTATGAAAAACTAAGTTAACCAAAATAATAATTGAAGAATTGTGAAGTAAAATTTGTTGTGATTTTTCCCAATCTCACAATCTCACAATCCAAAATCTAAAATCTAAAATCTAAAATCGTCAATTTAAAAATCGTCAATCGTGCTATTTTTGATTTCTTGATTTCTTAATTTTTGATTTGTCATCATTCTAAAAATCGTAAATCTAAAAATCGTAAATCCAAAAATCGTAAATCTAAAATCTAAAAATCGTAAATCGCAAAAAATGCATCCCTGTTGTGGAACCCGAACCAATAAAAATAACTACTTATAAAACTGCCCTGCCGGCATTTTAAACAATTTTGATTTATGGAATTTTATAAAATCTGAATATTGAGTACTGTTATTACTCACCCATTTTTGAAATTCAGCAAGATTTGCCGCAGCCCCGAAAACCCAGTAATTATAAGCCTCATAAAGCCCGGATGCCAGTAACTGTTGTTCATATTCAAAAAGATAGAAAGGGAATTTTGTGTTGTAGTTCTCAAACCAGTTAATAATAAAGCGTGACCTTATCATTGTAAGTGCATCTACAGTTAAACCAAATGCAGCTAATTCTTTTTGTTTATCTAATGTTTCAAGAATTGCTTTTTCAAATGGAGATGATGGTTTACTGTCTGCAACTATATCATTTAAGGTAAATATCTTTTTGTAACTCTCTAAAAGCATTTCTTTTATTTCAGGAGTCTTACTGTTAAGTGGATCTATATTTATAAATATTTCTCCATAAATAAGTGTTCTTGTAAAATTGCCGGTTAAATAATAAAATCTGCTGCTGTTGTAATAATTTTTTGCAAAAGAAGGGTCTGCAGCCATACCATTTTCCCATTGATTAATTGCTGAATTATCTTGCAGTCCCCACAACAACTCGCCGTAATCATTATATAGACCGCCTGAAGCCGGGAATTTTTTTAAACCTGTTTTGTAAGTGTTTTCAGCTTCTTTAAAGTTTTGCAATGATAAATATATATTC
>Ga0182745_1002186_pt1 | contig 17882 bp, 16 predicted proteins | sample eDN3rd30CKraftBY_FD_128523 | JGI IMG/M metagenome (GOLD analysis project Ga0182745, IMG submission 128523) | Enriched backyard soil microbial communities from Emeryville, California, USA - eDNA 3rd pass 30_C Kraft BY (version 2) (version 2) | ecosystem: Environmental > Terrestrial > Soil >...
ACGCTCAAGCAGGCGGCCGGCACGCTCAATCCGCAGGACGTGGTCGATCTCAACGATTGGCTGATTCCCTAAGGCATTACCGCACACGCATCCGGCTCATTTCGCAGAGGTGAGCCGGGATGTTTTCCCCTATAATTCCCCCGGTTCGATCCGACCGCCTGGCCGGACCCCTCCTTTTCCTTCCAGCTTGCGTTCCGGATCGAAGATTGGCTTCCCTCCGGCTGCCCAGTGGCACGGCGGCTGGCCATTCAAAATAAAAAGGTATCAGCATGATTTCAGCGCTAGAAGCACTAGAGCGTTTGCGGCAGGGCAACCGGGAATTCGCCGAGGGCAAGATCAAGGCGGAGCGATTCGAGAATCTGGTGGGGCTTGCCACCGCGGCGGCGGACAAGGTGCAGGAACCCTTCGCCGTGATCCTGGGCTGCTCCGATTCGCGCGTGCCGGTGGAGCTGTTGTTCAACCAGGGCTTCGGCGATCTGTTCGTGATCCGCGTGGCGGGCAACATCGTGGCGCCTTCGCAGATCGGCAGTATCGAGTTTGCCGCCGAAAAATTCGGCACGCCATTGGTGGTGGTATTGGGGCATACCCGCTGTGGCGCCGTCACTACCACGCTCGAGGTGCTGCAGAAGGATGAACAGCCGAGCCGCAACCTGCGTTCCATCGTGGACCGCATTCGCCCTTCGGTGCAGGGGTTGCTGAATACCGACCTGAAACACAAACCCGATCAACTGATCCGCGCCGCCACGCGCACCAACGTCAGCATGGTGGCCAATTTCCTGCGCCATGGCTCGCAGTCGCTCGAACAACTGATTGGTTCCGAGGGCCTGTTGGTAGTGGGCGCGGAATATTCGGTGGAAACCGGCCGCGTCGAATTCTTCGACGGCGTGCCCGACGGTTTCCAGTGAACCTGCCGCCGGGATGAGTGAAGTCCTCCCGCCCGTCGCCCCCGGCCTGGGCATCGGTGTCGACTATGGCACCAGCAACACGGCTGCCGCGCTGTATGACGGTAGCCGTGTGATCCTGATTCAACTCGAAGCGGACAGTCCGCTCATGCCTTCCGCCACGTACATGGATCGCGATTTCCAGGTCAGTACGGGGCGCCAGGCCATCGCCGATTACGTCACCGCCAACCAGGGCCGCAAGGTCGAACTCAGTGCCGAGATTCTCGGCGAAGAGCGGCGCGGCACCGGCCAGATCGATACCGAGACCCTCCTGCCCACCGAGGCGCCCACGCAGCTGGTGCTGGGCAAGCCTTTGATCGACGCCAGTATGCCGGGGCGGCTGTTCCGCGGCATCAAACGCCTGCTTGGCCAGGTGGATTTGGAACGCTTGAACGTCTTCGAACGCTCGTTCCGCCTGGTGGCGCTGGTCACGCCCGTATTGCTGCGCGTGCGCCAGGCGATCGAACGCGCATTGCCGGCCGGCACCACCGCCGATCACGCGCACATCGGCCATCCCGTCAATTTCGAAGGCGCGGGCCTCGACCACAACCGCGTGGCGCTGGCGCGCCTGCAGGAAGCCTATCGCCATGCCGGCATTGGCCAGCAGCAACCTTTCCCGGAACCAAACGCTGCCGCGCTGAGCTATCTCGCCGCCCATCCCGAGCAGCGTCCCGCGCGCATCCTCACCGTGGATTTTGGCGGCGGCACGCTCGATTTCTGCCTGTTGCAGCGCGAGGGCCGCGACTACGCCGTGCGCGCCATCCATGGCGTGCCACTGGGTGGCGATCACATCGACCAGAGCCTCTATCGCCAGCTGCTGTTTCCCCTGCTCGGCAAGGGCGAGCGCTGGGTGCGCGAAGTCGAAGGCTACAACCTCGATTCCCAGTTTCCTTTCGAAGTCTACGAGGATTACCTGCTCAACTGGACCGTCAGCTACATGCTGAACCAGAACGACTACCTGACGCCGGTGATCGACATGAAACGGCGGGGCGGGGAGGCGGCGATAAAGTTCGAGCGCCTTTACGAACTCATCACCCAGAACTACAGCTATCGGGTGTTCCAGGCCTTGCGGGACTGCAAGGAGGCGTTGTCCATGCAGGAGGAAACCGAACTGGACATTCCTGAACTCGACCTCAACCTCACGCTTTCCCGTCGCCGCTTCGAGGCGCTGATCCAGGATCGTCTGCGGGAATTCGAGCAGGGTACGCGCGATGCCCTGCAGCGGGCAGGTTTACAGCCGGACGATGTGAACCTGGTGCTGCGCACCGGTGGTTCCTGCCTGATTCCGGCTGTCAGCGCGATACTTGAAAAACTATTCCCGCAGCGCGTGGTCGAGCACGATCCTTTCACTGGCGTGGCCGCAGGATTGGCTATTGCAGATTACAAAGCCAGAATGCACCACTGATGTACGGGCATGCCTAGGCCAGGCCGTGCCACTGTGGCAAATCTTTAACATGCCAGCTCTTGCAATAACGCCGGCATATCCTCCTGATTACAGCTAAGCCCCTGTAACGAAGGACTCTGCCGCCAGGCATCGGCATCGATGCCCGGCGCAGTCAATTGCAGGTGCGCGAATATGTAACGGTTGGTCGGCAGCGCCGCCAGATGGCCGCCATCGCCCACAGCAGCGGGAAACAGCTTCATCCGCACCGACGCGCGCACGTTGCCGCCGATGGTCAGTATCCAGCCCGTCTCGGTATCCACCCCCACCACGATGTCGCAATGGGTGCGCGCGCCTTCGCCGAGCTGCGCCTTGCGCTGTGCCAGCGAACGGTAGACCGGCCGCAGGCCGCTGCAAATCATGTCGCCCGGCGCCAGCTCGGCCGTGCCCGGCTCGAAGGCATGGAACAGCGCGCCGCCGGCCTGCCCCTCGCTGGCGCGGATGGCCTGGTCGATATAGCTGTGGTGGGCGATCGCGCGCTGGAATTGCGTGGTTTCGCCGATGCCGCTTTCGCACATCACCCAGGAAATGAAAGCGGCCGACCAGGGATCGCGCCAGCGTGTGGCCAGCCCGCCGGGCTGTTGCCAGACGTCGTTCTGCCGCGCCAGTATCCAGTCGCTGTTGGGAATGGCGCTCCAATAGCCGCTGACCGTGGCCGCCACCTGCTGCACTTCTTCCGGATTCAACGGCAAGGGCCGAAAGCGCCGCGGTGCCGTGCTGCCCTCGGCTGGCGGCTGCAGGCCGCGCAGATCGTCCACCTGCAGGCCGAACCAGGCCCATTCCTGCACCGCGATGTCCACGATGCGGCGGCGCAGCTGTGTGTCGGACAGGGGGTTATGGCAGGTGCGTTCCGTAATGGCGAAACTGCCCGGGGCGCCACTGACGCGCGCGGCGGGATCGCCCACGTCGAGCACGCTGGAATCGAGCCGCGGTAAACGGTTGGGCTCGAGAATCGACTGCGCGATGGTGCCTTGCTGCGCCGCCACCATGGCCGACAGCGCCAGGATGCAGCACCCGAGGGTTCCCTGCAGCCAGGCGCGGTGCATGTCAGGGCGCCGGCTTGAAGGCCAGCAGCACGTTGCCCGGTACGCCCATCAGGCCATAGCCGGACTGGACGAACAGGGTGCCGTTGGCGGCCCAGATGGAAAAGTTGTCGATGGCGCCGCCGTGGCCTTCGACGCCATTGAGGGTGTCGAACGAGCGTGCGGTGTCGAAGGTGAACAGCGGTTCGCCGCGTTGGGCGTCGAACACCTTGACGAAGCCATCGTTGCTGCCTTGCACCACCGCGCCGTCCACCAGCAGGGTGGCGGCGCTCATGCCGTAGTTGCTGTCGCAACTGCGCAGTTCCTGGCGGCGGTTGCCGGAACAGTCGGGCTGGTGCAGGTACGACCACAGCATGCTGCCGCTGTTCACGTCGAGCGCGTGCAGGCCCGGTGCCGCGCCGTCGGCGGTGGGACCGGTGGACATGTTGTTGGCGGCGAACACGCGCTGTCCGTCGAAGGCCATGCCCCAGTGCACGCCGCCCATGGCACCGCCCGGGCCGATCTTGGTGTTCCACACCAGTTCGCCATCGTCGGGATCCAGCGCCCACACCACACCGTTCTTCTGGCCGGCAAGCACGAGATCCGAACCGTCGCTGCGCTGCGCCAGCATCAGCGCGGCGCCGAAGTCCCAATCCTTGTTGATGCTGTAGGCGGGCGGGCAGTTGGGGCCGTCGGGATCGTTCATGCAGCCGGTCAGGAAGATGTCGTTCGGCGTGGCCTGGAACTTCCAGGCCAGGCCGCCGTCTTCCAGGCGCAATGCCAGTATCGCGTCGCTGGTGTCTGTGGCAGGGGCGGAGGTGTTTTCGCCGGTGCCCACGTACAGCAGGCCGCGGCGTTCGTCGATGGCGGGCGCGGTCCAGATTGGGGCGCCGGAAGGGCCCCATTGCTGGGTACCCACCCGGCTCATGCCCGTGGGCTGGGCGTCTTCCATGGTGTGGTACACCCACACGCGGGCACCGGTGGCTGCATCCAATGCCACCACCGCGCCGTGGCTGGTGCAGCATTCATAGTCGGGTGCGGCGCCCATGTTCAGTTCGCCCGAGGAAATCGGCACGAACACCTTGTCGCCGTACAGCACCGGCATGGCGGTGACGTTGGACACGCTGGTCACCTTGACGCTTGCGTCCCACAGCACCTCGGCGCTCACCGCATCGAGCAGCAGCACGTGTGCGGCGGCATCGGCCAGCACCAGCACTGGCGTGCCGTCGTCCATGGTGTGATAGCCGATGGTGGTGCGCAGCGGCACGTCGTGTTCGTACACCCACTTGACGCAAGGCGCGTCTCCCCCGATGTCGAGCGCGAACAGCTGCCCTGAATCGACGATGGGGTAATACATGGTGTTGCCCACGACGGCCGGTTGCGAACGCATGTTAGCGGTGGACGGGAACGCCATGCTCCAGGCCAGTTGCAGCTTGCCCATCTGCGCCGTGGTCAGTCCCGCCTGCTCCGCGCTCAGGCGCCGGTGGTTGCGCAGGTCGAAGCCCTGCGTCCAGATGGTGGGCTTGCCGGTATCCACCGCGCTGCGCCCGGCGGGGCAGGTGTGTGAGGCGATCCAACTGTTGTCGATGTTGGTGGTGGCGGACAGGTAGGACACCACGTTGTCGATGTCGTCTTCGCTCAAACCCGCCGCCTGTACTTTCATCTTGCCGTGGGTGAGCGCGTAGGACACCGCGCGCGGCCCCATGCGCCGCAGCGTGTCGATCGGCGGCGACTTGGTGGCTTCAGGCATTTCGTGGCAGGTGGCGCAGGTTTGTTCGTAGACGGCGGCCCCGGCGCTGTTCGCCGGTGTGGTGACCACCGGGGCCTGGGCAAGGGCCGTGCTGCAGGCAAGTACGGCCGCAAACAAGGTGGTAGCGGAGCTGTGCATGTGTATTTCCCCCATCGGTGCTCCGATTTAGCCAGTGTGCGGGGTGCTCTGCAAGCGCGCGCTGGTGTCGCCCATAAAAAGGAATGGTTCCAATAAGCCTGCAAACATGGATTTAGGGGACAAGAGTGTTTTATTCTCCCCGCGCCGCGACTTTTTGCCGTACCCGAGCCGCGGTGCCATTTGCGCGGAGGTGTGAATGGAACACGAGAGGAGCCCACTCGATGAAAACGACAAGTCTGCGTGCCTTGACCACGCTGGCGCTTTGCGCCGCCTGCCTGCCCGCTGCCCTGGCGCAGCAAGCATCCACGATACGCATCTATACCAGCTGGCCCCTGCAGGGTTCCATGCAGCCTGAAGGCGAGAGCATGCTGGCTGCAGCGCGCCTGGCGCTGGATCACTACCGGGCGGACCATAATGGCGCCGGCCCCGCGGGCTTCAACGTGGAGATCGTGGCCACCGACGACGCCTCGCCCACCACCGGTTCCTGGGACGGCACCATCGAGGCCGGCAACGCCCAGCGCTGCGTCAACGATCCGCTGTGCATGGTGTATTTCGGCACGTACAACAGCGGCGCCGCGATGGTCAGCTCGCCCATCACCAACCAGGCCGGCGTGGCGCAAATCACGCCCGCCAACACCTACCCGGGCCTCACCAAGGCCTGGGCGCCGGGCGAACCCGGTATCTACCGTCCAAGCGGCCAACCCACTTTTTTCCGCACCAACGCGTCCGACGACCTGCAGGGCTGGGCCGGCGCCGCCTGGGCCTATTGTGAAGGCTTCAAACGCGTCTACGTGCTCGACGATCGCCAGCTGTACGGCAAAGGCATCGCCGATGCGTTCGTGCAGCACGCCGAGAAGATCGGCCTGCAGGTGGTGGGGCGTTCCGGCGTGGAAGCGGGCGACATCGATTTCCGTACGCTGCTGACCAACGTGCGCGCCGCCAATGCCGACCTGGTCTATGGCGGTTTCGTGATCGACTCCGGCGGGCCGCAGGTAATCCAGCAGATGAGTGCGCTTGGACTGTTCCGCCGCGGCGTGAAGTTCATGGGTCCCGACGGCCTGGTGAACCCGGCGCTGGTGGAGCAGGTGGGTGGGGCCGACGTCATCGACGGCAACGTGCTGCTGACCTTTCCCGGCCTTACCCCGCGCCAGCTCACCACCGATACCGGCAAGCGCTTCGTCGGCGATTTCGTTTCCCGTTTTTCCTATGAGCCATCGCCCTGGTCCACTTATGCCTACCAATCGATCCAGGTGGTGCTGGATGCGATCGAACGCGCCGGGGCGGCGGACCGCGCGGCGATCGTGCAGGCCATGCGCGATACCCGCGATTTCACCGGCATCACCGGTTCCTTCAGTTTCGATGAGAACGGCGATCCCACCATCACCGCTTTGGGCGGCAATGAAGTCAGCGACGGTGTCTTCGTCTTCGCCGGCGAAATTTCCCCCACCATGAACGCCACCTGCACGCCGGGTGCCTAGGGCGGTGCGGTACGAAAAGGGCGGTTCGACTCTGCAGGCACCGGTGGCGTCCGCGCAGGACGCAGGGGTGATGATGCCGGGTGCCCGGCTCCCATGAGCATCGCGCTGGAAATCTTCATACAACAGGCCATCATCGGCCTCACCATCGGCAGTTACCTGGCGCTGATCGCGCTCGGCTACACCATGGTGTACGGCATCATCGGGCTGATCAATTTCGCGCATGGCGACATCTTCGCCTTCGGCTTTTTCGCGTCGCTGACCATCTTCGGCTTCTTTGCGCCCTCGCAACCGTTCGGGGCGGTGGGCTTGCTGGTGCTGCTGCCGTTGGTGCTGTTGCTGACGATGTTGCTGGCGGGCGGGTTGAACACCGCCATCTATCGCATCGCCTACCGGCCGCTGCGCCATGCACCGCGCCTGGCGCCGCTGATCACCGCGGTGGGCGTGTCCTTTGCGCTGGAAGCCCTGTTTGCGGTGTGGCAGGGGCCCAGCCAGATCAATTACCCGCGCTATTTCCCCGACGTCAACATCCTCAGCGATTGGCTGGGGCTGGATACCTTCATCATCCTCAGCACCAAGGACCTGTTCCTGTTCGCGGTGACCATCCCGCTGATGATCGGCCTCACGGTGTTCGTGGAGCGCACGCGTCTCGGCAAGGCCATGCGTGCCTGCGCGCAGGATCGGGAAGCGGCGGCGCTGGTGGGCATCAACGTGGATAAGGTGATCACCACCACCTTCTTCATCGGCGGTGCGCTGGCCGGGGCGGCGGGACTGGTGTGGGGTTTGTACATCAACTCCGGGCGCTTCCTGATGGGTTTCGAAGCGGGCCTGTTGGCCTTCACCGCCGCGGTGGTGGGCGGCATCGGCAACATCCGCGGCGCGGTGCTTGGCGCCTTCATCATCGGCATGCTCAAGGCCATGAGCGATCTGTACATCAGCGGCGAATGGACCCGCATCGTGATCTTCGGCGCCCTGATCCTGCTGTTGGTGTTCAAGCCAAGCGGCATCCTGGGCGCGAGCGAGGCCCCGGAGAAGCTATGAGCATGGCGCGGCTTGGCACATTCTGGAACGCACTGCCGGCCTGGGGCCGGATTCTGCTGATCGGTGCCTTGATCTTCCTGGTGCCGCTGATCATCGCGCCGATCGAGGCGCGCACCAGCTTCGGCATTCTCACCTCGCTCAACCGGGCGCTGATCTTCGTGGTGCTGGCGTTGGGCCTGAACATCGTGGTGGGCTTCGCCGGCCTGCTGGATCTCGGCTACGCGGCGTTCTTCGCCATCGGCGCCTACACCTTCGGCATCCTCACCTGGCCGCGCCACGGTCTGGAACTGGGCTTTTTCATGGCGATCTGGGTGTGCGCGCTGGTGGCCGCCGTGTTCGGGTTGATCATCGGCAGCCCCACGTTGCGGCTGCGTGGCGATTATCTGGCCATCGTTACATTGGCCTTCGGCGAGATCGTGCCGATTCTGGTGCGCAACCTGGACGACGTCACGCTGCGCATCGGCGACTGGGTGCTGGTGGAACACTTCAACTTGACCAATGGCACCCAGGGCATGAGCCCGCTCGGCAAGCCGGACCTGAGCTTTATCGAAGCGCTGTTGCCTGTCGAACCCGGCACGCTGTCGGTGGGCTTCGATCCACGCGCCTGGTATTTCATCATCGTGCTGCTGGCGGTGATCGTGGTATTCGCCTCGCGGCGCTTGGAAGCCTCGCGGCTCGGGCGCGCCTGGAAGGCCATGCGCGACGATGAAACCGCGGCCAACTTCATGGGTGTGGACCCGATACGCACCAAGCTGCTGGCCTTCGCCATCGGCGCATCGTTTTCCGGCCTGGCGGGCGCCATCTTTGCCTCGATGATCCAGGTGATCTCCTATGAAATGTTCCGCTTCCAGGTCTCGATCTTCCTGTTGATCATCGTGATCCTCAGCGGCGCCGGCAGCATCTACGGCGTGCTGATCGGCGGCGTGATCATTTCCACCTTCGACACCATTCTGCTGGCCCAGGTACTGCCCTCCATGCTGCCGAACGTGGACATCCAGCAATGGCGCTGGGTGTTCTTCGGCGCCGGGCTGGTGCTGATCATGCTGTTCCGGCCGCAAGGCCTCTTCGGCGGCGACCGCCATGGCGCGGCGCGAGGGACACCCACTGTCACAGGAGTGCATGGGACGCCAGCGCATGGGACACCCACTGTCACAGGAGCGGGCGCGCATGGGACACCCACTGCCGGGACGTCGGGCGCGCATGGGACACCCACTGCCAGGACGTCGCAAGGGCCGGGCGCGGAGGCGGAACCATGACGGTGCTGCTGGAGGCGCGCGGCCTCAGCAAACGCTTCGACGGCCTGGTGGCGGTGGACACGCTGGACTATCAGATCGAGCGCGGGACTATCGCCAGCATCATCGGCCCCAACGGCGCCGGCAAGACCACGTTCTTCAACCTGATCACCGGCTTCTACAAGCCCACCACCGGCCAGATACTGCTGGAAGGCAAGTCCATCGGTGGGTTGCCGCCCAACCGTCTCACCCGCAGCGGGTTGGCGCGCACCTTCCAGACCATCCGCCTGTTCAACAATATGACGGTGCTGGAAAACGTGCTGGTGGGCATGAACCACCGGCTCAAGTCGAGCTGGCTCGCCGCCATCGTGCGCCCGCCTTCCACACGGCGCGAGGAAGAAAAAGCGCATGAGGAAGCGCGGGAACATCTGGCCTACGTAGGCCTGGCGGGCTACGAGAATGCCTTGGCCGGCAGCCTGCCGTATGGGTTGCAGCGGCGTCTGGAAATCGCCCGCGCGCTGGCCACCGCGCCCAAGCTGTTGCTGCTGGACGAACCCACTGCCGGCATGAACCCAAGCGAAAGTGCTGAAATGCGTGATTTCATCCGCCGTCTGCGCGACGAGCGCGGCCTGAGCATTCTCCTGATCGAACACGACATGCAGGTGGTAATGGCGATTTCCGACAAAGTGACGGTGCTCGACTACGGCAGGAAGATCACCGAAGGCCTGCCGCACCAGATTCAGCATGACGAGCGCGTGATCGAGGCCTACCTGGGCCGCCGCGCCCTGGAGTTGTTGCGTGCCGACCGCTGATACCGATCGTTCCCCTTCTGAACCATTGCGGCACCTGGAGCAGGGGCACAGTCACGCTGCTGTTACCGCACCCGCACCGCTGCTGCGCCTGGAACAGGTACACAGCTACTACGGCAACATCCACGCCCTGCAGGGCATCAGCCTGGACGTGGCTGCCGGTGAAATCGTGACGCTGATCGGCGCCAACGGCGCCGGCAAATCCACCACCATCCGCACCATCAGCGGCATCATGCATCCGCGCGCGGGCAGCATCAGCTTTGATGGCGAACGCATCGACATGGTGGAGTCGCACGTGCTGGTGGCGCGCGGCATCGCGCAGTCGCCGGAAGGGCGGCGCATCTTTCCGCGCCTGAGCGTGGAAGACAACCTGCGGATGGGCGCCTTCACCCGCCACGATCGTGCCGGTATCGAAGAGGATCTGGAACAGGTTTACGTGCAGTTTCCCCGCCTCAAGGAACGCCGCCGGCAATTCGGGGGCACCCTGTCGGGTGGTGAACAGCAGATGCTGGCGATCGGCCGCGCCCTGATGGCGCGCCCACGCTTGCTGCTGCTGGACGAACCCTCCATGGGGCTGGCGCCGGTACTGGTGGAAGCAATCTTCGAAGCCATCGTGCGCCTCAACCGGGCCGGCATGACCATCCTGCTGGTGGAACAGAACGCGCTGATGGCGCTGGAAGTGGCCAACCGCGCCTACGTGCTGCAAAGCGGCCAGGTGGTGTTGCATGGCCCGGCCAGCGAATTGCTGCACGACGAAAACGTGCGCAAGGTGTATCTGGGCGAGTTGTGATCTGCTGCGCCAGGCGCCGCCTTGCTCCATTTCAAGCAAGTCTTGGGTATTTCCTTCGCAGGGCCGCCGTGGTCTTCATGACCACGGGACTTCCGTGTCCGTGATTCACAACCTCGTGTTTGCTCGCTGTGGTTCAGCGTGGCAGTGGCGGATTTTCCATGCTCGACAGGGAGAGGAAGGGCTTCTCCCGCCTAGGCCAGAGCCGTTTCGAACAACGTTAACAGCCGCGACCAGGCACGTTCGGCAGCGGGTTCGTTGTAGACGGCGGAGTCGATCACACACCAGCCGTGCAGGGTGTCTTCATACACTTCGATTTCCGCGTTCAGGTTGTTGGCGGCGAACGTTTCGCGCAGCGTTTCCTTGGCCTCCGGCTCGCGCTCGTCGTCGTTGGCGGCAATGGCGATCAGAAAGCTGGCTTCCATGGTGGGGATGAGCAGGTGCGGGCTGTTGTCCTGGTCGGTGGCCAGGCCGCCGCCGTGGAAGGTGCCGCCGGCACCCACGCGGGAGGGGACAGCCGCGGCGGTGCGCATCACCATGGGGCCGCCCATGCAGTAACCGATGGTGCCGATGCGGCGCGAGGTATCCACCGCGGCCTGCTGGTCCAGCCAGGCGATAAAGGCCTTGGCATCGGTAAAGTGGGTGTCCGCGTTGAGCGCCTGCGCCATCGGCATGACGATGTTGCGGGTGTCCTCGTCCTGGAAGTTGGCGCCTTCGGGTACCACGGGCGACCTTGCGTTGCGGTAAAAGGGGTTCACCACCAGCACGGCATAGCCGGATTCGGCCAGGCGCTTGCCCATGGCGCGGAAGCCCGGGCGCAGGCCCAGGATGTCGGGCCAGACAAGCACCGCGGCGGAGGCGCCGGCGGCGGGATGCACGAAGTAGCAGTCCGCGGTGCCGTCAGGCGTGGTGATTTCCACGTCCTGCTCCACCACGGCCTGCGCGTTGGCCACCGGCGGCAGCATCATGGCCACGCCGGCCCCGGCGGTAAGCGTGCCGAAGCGGCGGCGGCTGAGCTTGCCTTGCTGCTGCAGTAGATAGCGGGTCGAGTCCTGCAGGGTGTCGAAATCGCACATGGTTCCTCCTCCGGGCGCAGGGCGCCAATAGACAATGAGTTGCCCCAGCAGGAACTGCCTGCGTGGGTGTCCCCGGATTATAGGGGTGAAACGTCCATAGTCGACCTTGGGACAGCCGCTTTCACGAATTTGGGGCCGAACTTGGGACAGCCACTTTGGCAGGTGTAAAAAAAACCTACATATTGAAGCACTTAGCCAAAGTGCCTAAAGTGCAGGGCTGTGTAGTGTAAAGAACCGGTCTTGCGCCCGCCGTGGGCGCGCAGCAGCCGGCACCGATTCATCAAACCAAGGGTAACGTTATGAACGACATGACAACCATCAAACGTTGCAGGGAGCGCGGCTTTACCCTGATCGAAATCGCCATCGTGCTGGTGATCATCGGGCTGTTGCTCGGGGGAGTGCTGCAGGGGCAGCAACTGATCGAGAATTCGCGGGTGAAATCGGCGACCAACGATTTCAATGGGATCGCGGCGGCAATGTTTTCTTATCAGGATAGGTATGGGCGGTTGCCGGGGGATGATCCGAATGCGGGGAAGGATAGGGGGGACTCCTGGAGTGGTGATGCTGATACCTCAGCGGAAGGTGAATCAAGTAGCAAAGGGAATGGCAGGTTGGATGCGCTTAGCGGCGAGGCCTTTGATGGAAAAGGTGAAGCGGGGGAGTTCTTTCAGAATTTGCGTTCTGCAGGCTTTATCTCTGGATCCCCCACAGAGAAAGACGCAAGAGCATTACCCCAAAACCCTTTTGGCGGGCTGACTACAGTGGTTAGTGATGAAGTACTAAAGGGGAGTGGTACGTCAGGTTTAAATGGCACAAAAATTTGTATGACCAATGTGCCTGGGACGTCTGCCATTGCTTTAGATACGCAGTTAGATGATGGCAAGATCGATGCCGGGCGCTTTAGGGCGGCTTCTGAATCTGCTGAGACGGTGAACATAGATAGTGCCGGTACTGACTCGTATAATGAAGATACAAATTATATTGTTTGTTATCGTATCTAAAGGAAGTTCAGGGGAACTTCAGGGGACACCCACTCCCGGGTGCCCCTGATGGATCCTCCCTCTCCCCTCCCTAGGGACAGCCACAAAAATTTGCCAACTTTTCACCCTGGACTAGAGTGAGGCTTAAAGAAGCAACGGATTGCTTGCCAATGACCCGTCCCCGATCCGCGCTGGTTTCACTGGAAACCACATCGTCCCATCACGGCATTTTCTGTCACGTGCACCACGTTTTTCTCGCGACGCACGCATGGGCAAATTCTTTGATTCCTACCTGCTGGGCGTCGGCAGTATTGCCGCTACTGCTTCGCCACAATCGGCACCACAAAGCTAGGCGCATACTTCCGATGCTTGTCGGTAATCGCATCCGTGATACCGAAGTCGATGAACACCGCGCTGGCCACAATCTCTGCCCCCATTTCGCTGGCAATCGAGCTGACTGCCTCGCGGCCATCTTCCGTCTGACAGCGCAGTCGCAGTGTGTCGTCGGAGCGGCGTACCGACACAGTGGCTGGCACATTGGTTGACCAGATACCGCGTTTGTTTTCCAGCGTGCAGGTGCCGGAGGAGCCATCAGAAAAAGACAGTGCGATCGGCGTCATGGGGTCATTCACGATGGTGGCGCACCCGGCGAGCAGGCAGATGGGGAACAGGGCAAGAACGTTCTTCATGGAGTCTCCATTTGTTGTTGAGTTTATTTCCTTATGCGTGCCTCAGTGGGGCCACGCGGCCGGCATATTAACCCATTACGACAATCGGGCGAGAAGATTGAGGCTTATGCGCGGGTTGTAATTCCATCTATAAAAAGTTGCCAGTGATACTTTTCGGACTAGAGTGGGAAAGCCAGTAATCCCGTTGTTTGTTTTATATACCTGAACAGATATAATCATGGACGAAAAACGCAAACTTCTCTACTGGGAGAGTTCGTCGAAGAAGGATTTCAAGGCGTTCCCCCTTTCCGTGCAAAAGGACATGGGGGTGGCGTTGTTCATTGTTCAGTTGGGAGGCGTGCCCAACTCAGCCAAACCTTGGAAAGGGCTTGGTTCTGGAGTGTACGAACTGGTGGCAGATTACCGAGGCGATACTTTTCGAGCTGTTTACATGGTGCGGCTGAGTGATGCAGTGCATATGTTGCATGCATTTCAGAAGAAATCGAAGACTGGCATTGCAACACCGCAACCGGACGTGGAATTGGTAGAGGCGCGGTTGAAAGCAGTACTCGCTCGCCATGCGACGAACAGGAGAAGACGATGAGCTACAAAGACAGCTCTCGAGGTACCAATAATGTACTGCGAGACCTGGGGTTCGATGATGCGGAAGAACTGACGGCGAAAGCGGCGCTCGCGCTCAAGCTGAATAACTTGATCGATCAACGCAACCTGAGCCAGACAGAAGCCGCCCGCCTCACCGGTATGACTCAGCCCAAAATATCGCAAGTCCGCCGTTACAAGCTCCAGAATATTTCCCTGGAAAGGTTGATGCAGGCGCTGGTGTCCCTGGATCAGCATGTCGAGATTGTAGTGCGCCCAGCGCGGCGGACACATGCGCCGGGTATTACGGTCGCCGCCTGACCGGACTTGGGCTTCGCAGGTCCCTGCGGCTGTAAAAGCACCCTTAAGAAAAGCACCTTGAAGCTTCCTTCCCAAAACTGTTCTGGCACAGGACAGGATTCGGCGCGCCTGCAATTCAAGAACCCCAATGCCCATGTGGTATGTCGACGGTAGTAAACCCGCGACATACCTGTTTCGTTTGCAGAGTGATGAATTCCCATATATTCCCTATTATTCCCAATTGACAGGGAATAATAGGGAATATAAAGTGCGCTCCCAGTACTTTTCGCATCTAGGGGAAAACCATGACCGACTCCCAGGACCTTCTCTCCATCTTCGACATCGCGAAGCGCCTCGGTCTGCACGTCAAGACCGTGCGTAACTACGTCCGCGAAGGCCGGCTCAAGGCGGTGCGGATCGGCAAGCAGTATCGCGTCGCGCGGGCGGATCTCGAAGCATTCACCGGTTTTCCGCTGCCACTGACGAACAGCGAGCGCGCCAGGCGGCAGCGCCGTGTCGATGCCGCCTGCGTCGTCGAAATCGATGCGATCAGCCCGGAGTCGGCGGGTGATATCGAAAGTGCGCTCAAGGCGCTTGCGCACCGCGCGGAGACCGGCGACGACCTCCGTATCGACACCCTCTACGACCGCGAAATCGGGCATTTGAAAGTGATGCTGTTCGGCGGTGCGGCCGGCGCTGCTTCGGCCCTCATGCTCATCACCGCATTGCTCAAGAGATAGCCAAGGATGAAAACGATGAACACGCCGTGGCTGGAGATCGTTCCCCTGGAGTATCGTGAAGCGGCGTGTGCCGGGCTTGCGGGCGCCTTCGGCGCTTCTGCCACCCCTGTGCTGCAAGTTGTCACGGGAGGCGCGTCCGGCGCGTTGACCTATCGCGCCGAGGCCTCCGGCAAGGCCTACCTGTTGCGGATCGAAACCAGGCGTACGCCGATGCGCAATCCGCATCAGTATGCGTGCATGCAGATCGCAGCCGACGCCGGCATCGCCCCCGCTTTGCACTATGTCGAGCCCGATGCCGGTGTCGCGGTCATGGATTTCATTGCGCAGCGGCCGCTGACTGACTATCCGGGCGGGCCGCAAGCGCTCGTGGAAGCGCTCGGTGGTCTTGCGGCGCGCTTGCAGCGAACACCGGCATTCCCACCGCTCCATGAGTTTCCCAAGGCAGTCGAACGGATCTTCGGCTTCGTGCGTAACTCGCGCCTGTTCGTCCCCGGCCTGCTCGATCCGCACGCCGCGGCGTTCGAGCGGATACGTGCAGCCTATCGCTGGGACGAATCGTCGCTCGTGTCCAGCCACAACGACTCGAATGCGCAGAACGTGCTCTTCGACGGGGAGCGGCTCTGGCTCGTCGACTGGGAAACTTCGTATCGGAACGACCCGCTGACCGACGTCGCAATCATGCTCGAAAACTTCGCGCCAACGCCCGAACTCGAGCGCTCGCTTGTTACGGCATGGCTCTGCGATGAACCGGACGATGTTTTGCTTGCCCGCCTCGCACTGATGCGCCAGTTCACGCGGCTCTACTATGCGAGCCTGTTGCTGAGCTTGGCTGCGATGCAGCCATGCAACGTACCCGAGGCAATCCTGGACGCGCCGACTCCGGAGGAATTTGGAGCCGCGGCATTGCGTGGCGAGCATTCGCCCGGCTCGCCAGCGACGTTGTTCACGTTGGGGAAAATATGTCTTGCCCGGTTCATGGCGGGCATGACGGCGCCTGGGTTTGACGAAGCGCTGGCTATGAGCAGGGGTGTCCCAAGCCGACCTTAAAGGGCAACTAGTCCATCAGAGACTGGCGGGGAAATGTGTGTCTCCCTCCCTCCCTCCTTCCAGGGGACACCCACCCCTGCGCGCGCCCTGTGCGGCGAATGCATGCACCGGGCATTACCGTCGCGGTCTAAGGCCAACGCTGTCCAGGTAGCGCCCCAGCACTTCGAGCTCGCCATCGCTGGACCCGATGATTGCGCCCACGTAACCATCCGGGCGCACCAGCACCCAATCGCCGGCCATCACCGCGTAGGCTTCGCGGAAATGGTTCTCCTCATCCCGTAAATCTCCGCGCGTACCGAAGGTATGGATGTGCAGGCCTGCACGCGGTGCCATCACATGGCGTTGCACCTCATAGCCAAGCAGCGTCCAGTGGGGGCCGCTGAACAACCCGAAAAGACGCTGAGCCTGGCCGGCGGCGCCGCGGACGGGCGCATCCGGCGCGCGATCACCAGCGCGCAGGGATCCGGGGCGTTCGGGTTGTGCCAGCGCGAGCGGCGATTCCCGGTAGCCGATATCCAGCTGATGAACCTCGCGCCCACGCTGCATCCCGCCGTGCTTCGCGGCATCGAGCAATTTGCTGGCAAGGCCGAGCATGTCCGCCGCGATCGGGCGGCGTTCCAGCTCATAGCTGTCGAGTAATGTTTCGGGTGCGCCCCCGGCTACCGCAGCCAACTTCCAGCCCAGGTTGTAGGCATCCTGGACACTGGTGTTGAGGCCCTGGCCGCCCGTGGGCGGATGAATGTGCGCGGCGTCGCCGATCAGCAGTGCGCGGCCGATCCGGTAGCGATCGGCCAACCGTTCGTTCATGGTATAGGCCGATGTCCAGGAGGCCGAGAGTATCTGAATGTCGTCGCGGCCGGTGCGCTCGGCCACCATCGCGGTCAGCCCCGCGGGCGAAAGATCAACATCACCCTCCAGTGGAATCGGCGCTTGCAACTGGAACAGTTCGGTACCGAGCAGCGGGCACAGGGACATCTGCATGCCCATCTCGCCCCCCTTGAAAACGTGCCAGGCTTCGCGTCCCAGTCCGGTCAGGACTACGTCGGCCACCACGGCGCGCACGCCCAGCGTCTTGCCCGCAAAGCCGATGCCCAGTTCGTGCCGCACGCGGCTGCGGCCGCCGTCGGCACCAACCAGATAGCGCGCGCGAAGGGTTTGTTCGCCCGAACCACTCGCCAGCCGGGCGGTTATCCCGTGCTCATCCTGTTCGAAGCCGGTCAGCTCGCAGCCGAACACCGGCTGGTGCCCAAGCTCGGCCAGGCGCTCGCGCATCACGGCCTCGGTCAAGAACTGCGGCACCAGCAGCGGCAGGTGATAGGGCTCCGCAGGCGTCGGGTGCTGGCACGCCATCGCGCGCAATTCGCTGTGGCTGCCATCGCTGCGGTATTCCCGCAGGGGCGGATACAGGCCGCCGGCGGCGACCACCCGATCGAGAATGCCCAGGTCCTCGAAGACCTCCTGCGTGCGCGGTTGGATGCCCTTGCCACGCGAGCCGGGAAAGGGCTCGTTCATTTTCTCCACGAGGCGGAAGGGTACGCCCCGGCGCGCCAGCTCGATCGCCAGGGTCAGGCCGGCTGCGCCGGCACCGCAGATCAATACGTCCGTGGAAAAGTGTGGGTTCATCGCAGACTCCAATATGTGTAATATGCACTTAACTGGAGTGAATCCTATGCGATCGAAAAAGAATGTGCAAGATGCACATATTTCTACGCAGCTACGCGCGCTGCACGACGCGCTGATCAGCATCGTCAGCGACATGAACCGCCCGCAGCGCGACGAGGCGATGGTGCGGGAAGCCGGCATATCGCTCGACCGCGCCCTGTTTCCGCTGTTGG
>Ga0182745_1002190_pt1 | contig 17868 bp, 11 predicted proteins | sample eDN3rd30CKraftBY_FD_128523 | JGI IMG/M metagenome (GOLD analysis project Ga0182745, IMG submission 128523) | Enriched backyard soil microbial communities from Emeryville, California, USA - eDNA 3rd pass 30_C Kraft BY (version 2) (version 2) | ecosystem: Environmental > Terrestrial > Soil >...
CGGCCGCGAAGTCGCATGCCGACGCGAACGCCTTGAGCGTGGCCTCGATATCCGAGACCTGCTCAGGGGTTGGCGACAACTTGCAGACGACGGTTCGCACGATATCCATGTCCACTATGCTATGACGGGGGAAAATCACATGCAAGATCGGACCCACGGCATTCCTCCCACCCCTGAAGGGGTGGGCTTCCTGCCTGGTGCTTCTGTGAAGAAAGGGGACCCACGCAGCCCCAATGGAGCGAGCTTTGAGAGCGCAAGGCCCAGAAATTCCATTTTTCAATCCATGTCCCGAGGTCCTTTTTGATTTTTTGATTTCAAGGGAATTCAGGATTTGACGTCGCCTGGAATCGGACCAGTCCGAATCACGCTGAAGCAGATTCGGACGTCAGCGAGATAGGAATGGCCCGGTTCGGCCCCAAGAGGGTTTCTCCACGAATCAGTCAATCCAAGATGTTCGCCAATTTATGACGTAGGTGAAAGCCGGTTGTGGCGGACGATCCGGTTCGATGCGAGGTTGCGCCACGATTCAGGGCGGGGCAGGTGAAGTCGGCGGCCTTAAGGTGTCGAAGAAAAACCAAATCCGAAGGCCTTCCTCGTCAACATGGAAATCAGCGTCTCCTTTGACCTGCTACTTGACAATCGTAAATTGAGTCATCACTCTAGTTTTGTTTGGTTGAGTGCGTGAATGCCGATGGTCATTGTGAATTCTGAGGAGATGGGGAAAGAGTTCCGCTTTAGAGGCTTGATTTGCAACAATCTCCTGTTATAACAGAGTGGGTTTGGTGGGATTAGGCAACGTTGGATAAGTTGCGGGAATTCTGCCTTAGCTCCGTTAGACGATTCCGAGTTGCGAATCGTCTGCCCGTGTGTCAAACCTTCCAATGAATATCCGCCTTTTTCAGCCAATTGAGCCAGCTGGCTGTTGAGTGTTGTATTGAATTAGGCCAAACCAGCCGACGACGACGATGTCTAGTCCCGCCATGAAGGGCGTAGTGGTTGCGAGGTTCGCGACGGAATCGATACCGATTGGTTCACTTCGACGCAGAGTGAAAAGGAACAATCATAAGCCTTCTGCCAAAGCCTCATCTTAGGTGGCACATCGCTGAAGGACCGATTGCGTCCTGGTTGAATTGAATGATTGTGTTAGTTGTTCGCGTGTTTTGAAGTTTGCCATCGCATGATTCGTTCTTTGTCTACTATGAACTTCGATCGCCTGGCGATGATGAGCCAGACCGTCGGGTCATGTGGCGTCCCCAAACGGGAGAACATCTGGTGGAAGATAGTAGGGTCGGTACAGAACAAGAGAAGAGCCAGCGGCAATGGGGAGAAGCGTTCCTGGTGAGGTCTCTGTGTCGCTACCGACTGCCGCTCCTGCTGCTCTTTCATGTTGTAGCGTTTTCGCTGACGTACCTTCTTAGCTACTGGATGCGTTACGACGGGGCGGTCCCTCCGGCGACGGTTCAGTTCGCAATTCAGACGCTTCCCTGGATCGTCGGGATCAAATTGGCGGCCTTTGTGCTGATGGGAAGCCACCGGGGTTGGTGGCAGTATGCGTCATTCGCCGACCTGATCGTCCTGTTCGAGGCGGCCACGTTCGGGATGATCGTCATTCTGATTGCTGACGCGGTCGTCTGGACGGAATTTCAGGTCCCTCGCTCCATACTGATGATGGACTGGGCCGCGACGCTCTTATTTGTTGGGGGAGTACGTGGGAGTACGCGTTTGTTTCGGGAACGCTACTACCCCATGCTCTCCACCCAGCGAAAGCAACGTGTGTTGGTGGTCGGGGCGAGTGAGGCTGGGGTTGTATTGGTTCGTGCGATCCAAGGGCAAGGGAGCCTGGGGATGCACGTGGTTGGGTTTGTCGACGCTGAAACCAAGTTAGTGGGCCGAAACCTTGCCGGAATCAAGGTTCTGGGTCGGACCGCCAACGTGGCGTCGCTGGCAACCCGTTACAAGGTGGATACCGTTCTCGTCCAGACTTCGACGGTTTCCATTCCGGATCTCCGGGCGATTCTGTCGGACTGCTCGGCGGTGGGAGTCAAGGTGCAGGTTGTTCCCGCGATCCACGCTTTGCTGGCGGGCAGCGTTTCGATTCGGCCTCGAGACGTGGATATTCATGACCTGCTGTGTCGCGAGCCGGTCCAACTCGACGGCGAGTCGATTGGTCATTTGATCCGGGACCGAGTTGTCCTTGTCACAGGCGCGGCCGGATCGATCGGCTCGGAACTCTGTCGGCAAGCCCTGGTCTTTCGGCCTCAGCGGCTCGTTCTGGTTGACCACAATGAGAATGGCCTTTTCTTCCTTGAACGCGAGCTCAAGGCTCTGGTGGGAGATTCCGGCACCGAGATCAGTATTCGTGTGGCCAGCATTACGGACGCCGCCAGAATTCGATCGGTGTTCGACCGATTCCGCCCCTCGATCGTATTTCATGCGGCCGCCCACAAGCACGTGCCGATGATGGAAGGGAATCCGGGCGAGGCTGTCAAAAACAACGTCTTTGGGACGCGGATTCTCGCCGATGAATCGGTCAGGGCGAAGGTTGAGGCCTTTGTCATGATTTCGACCGATAAGGCGGTTAACCCAACCAGCGTGATGGGAGCCACCAAACGCCTGGCCGAGATGTATGTGCAATCGTTGTCAAAGTCCTCGTCCACCCGGTTGGTCACCGTCCGGTTCGGTAACGTGCTGGGCTCCAATGGCAGCGTGATCCCGGTGTTCAAGGAACAAATCGCCAAGGGGGGACCCTTGACGGTGACCGACCCGAACATCACGCGTTATTTCATGACGATCAGTGAGGCCACTCAGCTTGTCTTGCAGGCGGCCGCCCTGGGGCGGGGGGGAGAAATCTTCGTGCTCGACATGGGCGAGCCCGTGCGGGTCTATGACCTCGCCCGAGACTTAATTCGCCTGTCTGGGCTCAGGGAAGGTCAGGACATCGAAATTGTTCTCACCGGGTTGCGCCCGGGTGAAAAACTTTATGAGGAGCTATACGAAGACCAGGAGAAACGGCTGGCGACGCCTCACCCCAAAATCTTCTCCGCCCAGCATCGCCCCTGTACCTCGGATCATCTCAAGGTCGAGTTCGAGATGCTCGCTCGTACCGTGATCAGCGATGTTGAGGGTGTCGTTCCCATGCTTCGCCGACTGGTGCCTGGATATGGAACGGCGGCTTCAACCTCGGCGAAGGAGAGCCCACTCGTGCTCGAGAGCTTGCCGAAAGTCAACGGACATCAGTCAAGTCATGGAACCGCGTCGGTCGTGGCCTAAACGACGCCGACTTTTGACTGGCTTTTCAGAATGCCCTTGAATTGAGTTCACCACCCTGTGGTCCGACACCTGATTTCACCCTTCTCCCTTGCAATGGATTGGGATTGCGGGGAGTCGGGTTTGTTGTTTTCCACCCCTGATTACGTGCCTTCCTCAAAACACGGTCCTTGACCAAAATTATTTATTTTGGCTAGGATTCGCATTATTGAGATCGACCAATTTTGGCTATGGGCGAATCAGATTGAACGATTAACTTCAGATCGATGCAGGCCGGAGGATTATCCATTGGATGACCCTGGAATGAAACCTGTATCTCGCCCATCAGTACATTTGTTTACTTATTAGTTGAGAATTCTAAATCGATTTGGAATTCTCGTGTGCATATAATCTGCCGCATGGATGTGAGCCTTGGTCCGCGATCGATCGCGGATCGTACGGTAGTGGGGAAGATTCATGGCAGCCCAGCATTCGATCACCGGAACCACCGCGGAAGCAAAACCGAGCCGAACTCTCCTTGGTGATTTGTTGGCTACGCTGGATCTACTCAAGCGTGGTTGGAAGCTCGTCGTACTCGGTTTGCTTCTCTGCCTAACTCTGGCAACCATTTATTTGGCAAAAACCAAGCGAGCCTACCAGGCCTCGACGCGGTTGCTGGTGATCCAGCACGGCGGCCGTCCGCTTCAATTCGCGAATTACGCGGATTCACCCCGGATCAACGAGGGGACTGAGGATGTCATTCCCACTCACATTGCTTTGATCCGTAGCCCATTGGTGGTGGGACAGGCGATCCAGGATCTCGATCCCAAGAAGTGTCCGACCGTGGCGCTCGCGGGCGACCCGGTCGGGTATGTGGTTGGGAATTTGAAAGTCACCCGTCCCGATCGGCTCACCAAAATTCTGACTCTCGAGTTCAAGTCTCCCTCGCCGGCCGAGTCTTTGGAAGTGATCAAGGCCTTGGTGAGTAGTTATAAGAAATTACTTGAGACGAATTATCAGAAAAACAACCAAGAAGTCATCTCGCTCGTTACCAAGGCCCGCGACGAGCTTCTTGAAGAGCTGAACCAGATTGAGAAAGAGTATCAGAGGTTTCGCCTGGATAATCCGGACCTGGCGCTTGGGACGGGAGGCCAGGCCCTGATGATGCGCAGCCTGGATGAATTGAGCGCACGCGTTAATCAGTTCTCAGACACCATCATTCAACTCAAGGGCCGACGAGAACTGATCAAGCAGATGGAGACCGAAGGCGCCTCCGGAAACGCGATCACTCAGGCCATGCGAGAGCTATCAAACGCGGGCGTGACCCAGTCGATCGGCGCACTCGGCAATTCCCCCTCGGGAGGAACCATTGAGACGCTTGAGACCGAACTCAATAACGTCAAGCTGAAACGTGCCATGGCTGAACGTCTGGTGGAGAACTTGAGGTCCGCCCATCCCGAGGCCGAAACGGTTGTGACGGAGGAGCATCTCAAGGGCGCCTTCATGAGCGATCCTCAGGTCACCGAGCTCTATCGTGAGCTTCAGCGCGTTAAGGTTCGGTTCAATATCGCGAACGGAGCTTCGCGAAACGCGAGTGACCCCGCCGTGCGCGTCGCAATGCAGCAGAAGGACCAACTCGAGCAGGAGATCGAGAACCTGTGGCGAGGACGTCGCCCGGTCCTCGAAAAGCAACTTGCTCGGGAACTGGAGTCGGATGGAGGCCTCTCGCTCAAGAAGGCCATCGCGGAACTCGAGAGTCTCGAGGCTGAAGAACGGGCGATCTACGACACCTTGAAAGAGGCGAACGAGCAGACTCTGGACGGACTTCGCGAGCAGTACCGCGAACTAGTGAAAGCCGATGGTGCCAATGCTCCCAAGGCCTTGGAGATGAAGGCCAAGATCGACCACGCGGCCGAGAAAATCAAAGGGCTAGGTAAGGAGGGGCTGCAAAGCCAGCTTCACGACTCCGTCGTTTCCATCGAACACAGCCTCAAGACGTTCAATGAAATGCAACAGGAGTATGAACGAAAGCTCAAGGCCGGCCTTGAATCCGCCAAAAAGACGGAAATCGACCGTGTGGAAGAAGAACGGCTACGTTCGATGCGAGACCGCAAGAATTCGCTGTACCTGACCGTTCTGGACCAGCTCAAACAGGCCCAGCTCGTCAATAATTACAGTAGTATTAGTTGTCAGGTGGTCGACCCACCCGCCAGCTCATCCAGCCCTGTCGAACCACGCGTCAAGATGACCGTTTTGCTGGCGTTGATGGGTGGCTTGATGATGGGAGCGGGGTTTGCACTTCTCGCCGACTGGCTCGACCCTCGTATCCGCACTCTCGACGAAGTGCGCAAGGTTCTGAATTTCCCATTGCTTGGAACGATTCCCAAGCTTCGCACCGATCAGCTCTCGCTGATTGGTGAGGTTGGCCTGGTCAGTCATTCCAAGCCTCGCTCGGTCTGGGCGGAAGCTTACCGATCGGTCCGAACGAGCCTTGAGTTCCTCCGTCGGAGCCGGCAGATTCAGGTTTTCTTGGTGTCCAGCTCTCACGGAGGTGATGGCAAGACGACGACCACAAGCAACCTGGGAATCAGTTTCGCCATGGCTGGGCGGAAGGTTCTACTGGTGGATGCCGACCTGCGCAAGCCTTCCCAGCATAAGGTTTTTGGCCTGAAAGCGGACTACGGTTTGAGCCAGGTTTTGGGTCAGGTTCTTCCGCTCTCTCGGGTGGTCCAGCAGACGCAAGTCGAGAACCTGGACTTCATTGCCGCGGGGCCAATCGTCGAAAACCCGGCCGAGTTACTGGCTTCGTCGCAGTTGCTCGATTTTGTTTCAGAAGCCCGGAACATCTACGACATCGTTGTGTTTGACTCCTCGCCTCTTCTCTTCGTGACCGACCCGTCAATCCTGAGCGCCGTGGTTGATGGAGTTGTTCTTGTGATCCGCCCTGAAGCGATCAAGCGGCACGACGCGGAACGCACCGTTGAATTGCTCAGGACGATGGATACGCCCGTCCTCGGCTTTATCGTCAACGGTATGGATCGTCAGCACGCGGGCTCTAGTTATGGGTACGGTTATGGATATGGTTACGGCTATGGTTACGGAACGTACGAAGGGATCACCGATGGTACCGTTCCGAGCAAGCCAGGAGCCAAGGAACTTGTGAACTCCGCGGTGACCTCCCAGCCGACGAACGGGGTTTCCTCTGGAATTCATTCGGATTGAGTTGCACTGGATTTGATCGGCGCCTGCCGATTCCATGCCGCCCTGTCCTGCTCCGATCGGCTCCTTCGAGACATCAAGATTATTTTCCTGGGAGCGCGAGCGTTCCGCCCGCGATGGAATTGGATGATGTGAAGAGCGGGCATGATGCCTGCGCTCCCAGGAAAAGCGAGGTTTCGCCTGAATCTTCCCGTGGATCGATGCGGGTATCCCAATCGGTGAGGCGAACCTTTCCTCAGGGAGCTTACCTGGCCCGAATCTTCATTTGCTTGGGGATTCCGTTCCCCTCGGACCTTGGACGTTGTGGTCCTCGCGATTGCGAAATCACTCGAAGCTGAGAAGCGAGTCGCTTGTCAACAATGCATATTTGTATTTTGTATCAGCATTATCTTAGGCCGGGTGATGCCGGGCACAATCGTTTCAATGATTATGCAAGAATTTGGTCAAGCCTGGGCCACAAGGTCAGTGTGATTACTGGCCAGGCGTCCTACATGACCGGGCGGAAAGACGCGGCCTACCGGGGCCGGCTTTGCGTTCATGAGAAAGATGGGGACGTCGATGTCTATCGCATGTACGTTCCCGACCGGGCCAACGAGTCCTTTTCTCGCCGTGCCTTTTCTTACCTCTCCTTCGCGAGTTCAAGCGCACTGGGATATCGCCGCCTGGAGCGGCCCTCCGTTCTGCTCTGCTCCTCCCCTCCGCTGTTCATTGGCCTGGGAATGCTCCTGATCCATCGGTTCAGCCGAGTGCCGATGGTCTTCGAGGTGCGCGACCTCTGGCCCGAGAGTGCCATTACAACAGGCGTTGTGAAGAGCCAGCGAATGATCCGGCTCATGTACGGGATCGAAAAACGCTGCTATGCCGCGGCTACACGTTTAAATGTAGTAACGGAGGCGTTCCGGGCGAACATCCTGGAGCGTGGCCTCGCCGATGAATCCAAGATCTGGTACATCCCCAATGGGGTCGATGTCGAAACCCAGCATCCCAGCTTGCGAAGCGAACAAATTCGCGAGCAACTCGACTGGAAAGGACGCTACGTTGTTTTCTACAGCGGCGCCCACGGCTTGATGAATCGGGTTGGGCAGTTGATTGAGGCCGCGAAACTCCTGCGCAAGCATCCAGAAATCCTGATTGCGACAATGGGAGGAGGAATGGAACTCGCGTCGCTTCAGCAGCGGGTTGAGGATGAAGGATTGACGAATATCAAATTGCTCGGCCCCAGACCTAGAGAGGCGATGCCCGCGATTACCGCCTCGGCTGATGCCTGTGTCGCGGTTCTTCAGCGAAACGACACGTTTAAAACGGTTTATCCAAACAAAGTATTTGACTACATGGCCTGCGGTCGTCCTTTCATCGTGGCCATTGATGGAACCGCCCGTAGTTTGGCAGAACGCTCAGCGGGCGGTCTCTATTCACCCGCGGAAGATCCAGAGTCAATGGCCAGCGCGATTCTCCGTCTCTACAACGATCGCGGTGAAGCCGAGGCCATGGGCAGACGAGGTCGCGAATTCGTGGTTCAAAACTACGATCGGAATCAACTCGCGATTCATTATCTCGACCAACTGGCGGATATCGCTCGAACTTGAAACTCAGGAGCGTTTCTTTCGATCATGGCTAATGTATTGGTCACCGGTGCAACCGGTTTTACTGGTAAGTACGTTGTTCAGGAACTCGCATCCGCGGGACATCAAGTAACCGCGTTTGTGCGTTTGGGCAGCCCGCGCGAGTTGATTAGTGGTTGGGTTTCGCGGTTCGAGGTAGGTGACCTGGGCGATCCACTCTCCCTGCGCAAAGCCATGGAGGGGCAAGACGTTCTGGTTAACGTCGCGTCGATAGGGTTCGGTCACGCCAAAAACATCGTTGATGCTGCCCGCGAGAGTGGAGTGCGCCGATCGATTTACTTCTCCACGACATCGTTGTTCACAACCTTGCCTGCCTCCTCAAAGGCGACTCGGCTGAAAGCCGAGGAAGCTATCCAGACCTCCGGTGGAGATTGGACGATTCTACGTCCGACGATGATCTACGGAGATCCGGGAGATCGGAATCTCATCCGATTGATACGTTGGGTTGACCGTTGGGGAATGATTCCCGTCTTCGGTCCAGGCACCTTCAAGCTTCAACCAGTCAATGCCGCTGACCTGGGCAGATCGGTCGCGAAGATTCTCGATCATCAGGCGACGTTTAAGCAAGCCTATAACCTGAGCGGTGGGTCCGTGGTGACCTACAACGAACTCGTCGAACTCGTTGCTGGTCTCCTTGAGCGACGAGTCAAGTTAATCCACCTGCCGGTCAAATTGTCGATTGCCGCGGTCGGTCTCACCCGTTGGTTGCCCCGGTCATTTCGGATTTCACGCGAGCAGGTATTACGCTTGAATGAAGACAAGGCCTTCTCTCATGAAGAGGCCACGCGCGACTTCAGCTATACTCCAATGTCACTAGGCGACGGCTTGGCCAAGGAAGTTAGCATGTACCGCGCCCTTGGCAAGTATCCAAGCCGATCGACTGAAACCGACGGCAAATCCACTGGGCCTTCGGCAAGTTCATTGTGAAATCCCAGCCCTTTACCTCGCTCGATGTACTATCTTTGAGGGCAAGCGGTGCCCAGGCGCAATGGCTGAATTCGCTGGCGAGTGGGTTCGGAACACCGCCGCGCCAAGCCAGAGGTTAACTTGAATCACCTGGTTTTGACTTGAGTAACAAGATGTCCATCCTGATCGTTGTGTCACATCCAGACGATGAAGTGCTGGGTTGTGGAGCCATGGCAGCCGAGCTCGCCGCTCGGGGTCATGAGGTTCGTAGCTGCATACTCTCGGGCCAGGTTGGTGCTCGCCAACATCGGCCGAGCGTGTTGGATTTGCATTCCGACCTCCGTGAGTCGCATCGGATTCTTGGTATTGGTGAAGCGATCTTGGGGGACTTCCCGAATATTGCTTTCAACACGGTTCCCCACCTGGAACTCGTGCAATTTATTGAGAAAGCCATGGTTCAGACGGATGCGGATATCCTCTTAACCCACCATCCGCAAGATCTGAACAACGACCATCTTCATACGTCCATCGCGTGTCAAGCCGCGGCCCGGCTGGCCCAGCGGAGCAATCGGGGGCCTCGTCTCAAAGCTCTGTATTTTATGGAGATCCTTTCATCGACAGACTGGGCCTTTCCTGGACCCGCTAATCTGTTTACACCTGACACCTACTTCGAGTTGGGAGAGCAGAGACTCAGCCAGAAGTGCGACGCTCTTCAAGCTTACCGTAACGTCATGCGGGACTATCCTCATCCCCGAAGCTTGGAAAACGTTCGGGCGCTGGCGACCTTGCGAGGAGGCCAGGCCGGCATGCGATATGCCGAGTCGTTTCAGACTGCATTCCACGCCTGGGGTTTTGCGGAGCGAAGCCATTGAAAATCTATCGCGATTATCTCAAGCGCCTTGTCGATATCGCATTCTCCGCGGTGGCCCTGGTCGTTCTCTCGCCCATCATGCTCATGACGGCATTGGCGATCTGGTTGGAAGATCGGGGCCCAGCTCTCTTTGTGCAACAACGGGTCGGTCGAGGCTTCGCGCCTTTGAATCTCATGAAGTTCCGGAGTATGCCCGTGAATACTCCCAACCTTCCGCGTACTGAGGCCGGAGCGGTCAAGGTCAACAAAGTTGGCAAATTCATCAGACGGACCAATCTCGACGAACTTCCTCAATTAATCCATATCTTTCGAGGTGAAATGAGTCTGATCGGCCCACGGCCGGCTCTGTTCTCGCAGACAGAGCTGAACGCCATGCGCCAGTCCAACGGCGCGCTGACCTGCCGGCCGGGTCTGACCGGATTGGCCCAGGTGAACGCCTACGATGGGATGACCGATCGAGAGAAGGCCGATTGGGATGGCCGATATGCCTCTCGGATTAGCTTGATTGGAGATGTGTCAATTGTTTTGAGAACATTTCTCTATCTTACCAGGCGTCCTCCCGTCTACTAATCCGAGACGATCATGAAATTCGCTTTTGTGACGTGCGTTGAGCTTGGTTTGGCATGCATGAAGGAAATCGATCAGGCCGGGGGAACCCTCGACCTCGTGATCACGCTCAAGGATCGGCTTGCTTCGGAGAAGTCGGGTCGGATCTATGTGGACGACTTTTGCAAAGCTCGAAATATTGATGTCTTGAAAATTAGAAGCATTAATGATGACGTTGTAGTTCAAGAACTCAAACGTCGAAGAATCGACTGGCTATTTATCATCGGGTGGTCGCAGATCGCCAGTACGGCGGTCCTTCGCGCGCCCAGCCGGGGAGTGCTCGGAATGCACCCGACTCTTCTACCCAATGGGCGAGGTCGGGCTTCAATACCCTGGGCGATTCTTAAGGGCTTGCCCGAGACCGGAGTCACCTTGTTTCAGCTTGACGAAGGCGTGGACACCGGTCCCATTCTCGCCCAGGAGCGCCTGCTCATCACGTCCGAGGAAACCGCGACAACGCTCTACCGCCGAATTGCCGAGGCGCATCAAAAGCTCATGAGATATGTTTGGCAAGACCTTGCCGAGGACCGGCTAACCCCCGTGGCTCAGGACGAGTCGTTGGCGACTGTATGGCCTGGGCGGACTCCGGCAGACGGTCGAATCCAAGCCTCGATGACCGTCTCCATGGTTGATCGTCTTGTACGGGCCACGACTCGTCCCTATCCAGGTGCATTTTGGGACGATGGCGACCGCAGGGTCCGAATCTGGGCAGGCAGAATCGTTGAGCCGGAGTCAAAGTCCACAGGGCAGGTCTCCTCGACCAATGCCACGTCTCTACGAATTACCCTCGCGGATGGAGTCTACGAGGCGCAAGATTTCGACCTGATTGATCTAGCGACCCAAGCTGGGGCGAACGAATGAGTTCTCCCACGGAGCTTTTGAAAGAAGTTCCGGTCGCGATGACTTCCGGCCGATTCAAGCGATATGTACAGACGGTCTCCTCACTCCTTCCATCGCAGATCGCTCGTCTGGCTTACAAGAGGGTAGTGGTTAAGCCCCTCGAACAGTCGCTTCCGGCGCTGCCTGAGGTCGATCCGAGTTTGCGTGAACCCTGGAGTCCCCGAGCTCCCTTTCTCGATGGACCAGCCGTCTCCGGGTTCCAGCCCGAGCACCAGCGGATCCGCCTGATCGGCCTTGAGCAGCCCTTTTCCGCCCCCGTGGACTGGGCTCCCGCCACGCAACCCTTGCTCTGGCAGCTCGAGCTGAACTACTTCCACTGGCTCCCAATCTCCTGCCCCTGGTCGGTTGCGCGCCCCTGGGTGGCGAGCTGGCTCGAGAACGTCTCGCGCAATCCCCGGTCCATCAGTTGGAACCCGTTTGGCGTGGCGCAACGGGTCCTCATGTGGACTCGGCTGATGCGCGGACCCTGGAGCGCAGCCTTGCTCTCCGACCCGCTTCGTTCCCCATTGCTGCGCGACCTGTACTCGCAATGCCGGCACCTCGCGCGGCATCAGGAGAAGGAACTGCTTGGCAACCATCTGATCAAGACGGCTGTTGGGCTCTACGCGGGGGGGCGCTGCTTCGCGGGGGCCGAGGCGGATCGCTGGTTGCGCCGGTCGGAATCGATTCTCCGCGAACAGCTCCCCGAGCAAATCCTGGAGGATGGAGGCCACTACGAACGCAGCCCGATGTATCACTTGCTGGTCCTGATGGACCTGCTCGACACGCTCAACATCACGCCCGAGGAATCCCCGTTCGCTGGCCTGCTCAAGTCGCGAATCGAAGCGATGGCGAGGTTCGCGACGGCCTGCACACATGGCGATGAAGAGATTCCTTTATTTAATGACTCGGTGCTGGACCAGGCCCCTCCTCGCCTCGAGGTACTCGCCTATGCGAAACGTGTCGCGGGTATTGAGCCAGGCCGCAAGCCCGCTCGTTTCGTCCCACTCCCGCGATTCGGCCTGTTTCGACTCGGTGACGAGCAGGCTTCACTCTGGATCGACGCAGGCGAGACAGGGCCTCGGTTTCTGCAGGCGCATGCCCATGCCGACACGGGGAGCGTGGAGCTTTCGGTCGGGGCCTGGAGAGTGATCTGCGATCGAGGCGTGTTCAGCTACCAGGATCTTCAACAGAGAAAGTGGGATCGCTCGACCCCCGCGCATAATACGGTCGCGGTCGGAGGGGCCAGCTCCAGTGACTGCTGGGGCCAGTTCCGGGTCGCTCGGCGCGCTCGGATCCAAGACCTTTCCTGGTCCGACGATCAAGGGAAGCAGTCGGTCCGTCTCTCGCACAATGGTTTCAGCCATCTTCCCGGATCCCCAACCCACCAGCGGACCGCTACCTTTCAAGCAAGGTGTTATACCATCACCGACGAGGTGGAAAGCCGTGCCGATGGGCTCCGCTGCGATGGCTTTCTCTATTTCGGTCCCGACGTGATCGTTCAACAACTCACCATGGACGATTCAAACGAAGAGGCCGACTTGGGCGCTTCCGCCAGGTTCGAGCTGACTCACCGCCACAACCCGAGGGCTCGGGTTCATCTCGTGGTTCGCTGCTTTGGGCGGGAGAACGCTGCGAAGGTTTTCCTGGAACCCGCGACTCTCGTCCCTCGCTTCCATGAGCAGATTCCCAGCCAAAGGCTACGGGCGGCTTGCAGTACAACGGGGCGGTCCGTTCGCTTTGAATGGATATTGGAAATCGCTGATGTAAGTGAGTGAAGAATTGTGAGAATTGGATTCTGTAAGTGTTGGGGCGTTTACGTGGGGTGGGTGGTTTTGGGCGTGTGTGTCATTCCGCGGTTGAGATGAGCGCGAGGAATGCGCGGAGTCATGTCGAATCCCGCTAGATTGATGAGGAGAGCGGTCCTTTCCATGACGATCCGGTTGGACCAGGCGGCCTATCAATTCTCTCCGGACCATCAGAAATAAAGAGTTGGATCAGCCATGAGACAAGTGATTCAGTCGTTCAAGACCGGAGAGTTGATCGTTGAGGACGTGCCGTCTCCGGTACTCCGATCTCGAGGCGTGCTGGTGCGGACCGCGGCGAGCCTGGTTTCGGCCGGAACCGAGCGGATGATCATCGACTTCGCCGGGAAGGACCTGATCGGCAAGGCGAGGGCTCGTCCCGACCTGGTGCGCCAGGTGGTGGACAAGGCCAGGCGAGAAGGGGTGCTGAACACGCTTGATAGTGTCAGGAACCGGCTCGATCAGCCCCTCCCCCTGGGATACAGCTCGGCCGGGACCGTGGTAGGGGTCGGAGCGGACGTCGAGAGCTTTCAGGTTGGCGACCGGGTCGCTTGCGCGGGGGCGGGGTATGCCTCGCATGCCGAGGAAGTGTTTGTCCCCCGCAACCTCGTGGTCAAGCTGGCCGATGCCGTTGCGTTCGAGGCCGGGGCGTTCGTCACCGTGGGCGCGATTGCCTTGCAAGGGATCCGTCAAGCGGACGTGATGCTCGGACATAAGGTCGCGGTGATTGGGCTCGGCCTACTCGGCCAACTCACGGTCCAGATGCTCAAGGCGGCCGGCTGCCAGGTCGTTGGGATCGACCTCGATCCCGCCCGTGTTGAACTGGCCCGGACACTGGGGGCCGACGCCGTGGGGGCGACCAGCGACGCCTTGGGGCTGTGCCGGATGTTGACCGGGGGCAGGGGAGTCGACTCGGTCTTAATCACCGCCGACACGAAGGAAAACGGACCCATCGAGCTGGCGGGCGAACTTTCCAGAGACCGAGGGGTCGTTGTCGCCGTGGGAGCCGTCGGCCTGAACGTTCCGCGCAAGCCCTTCTTCGAGAAGGAGATCGACCTTCGTCTCAGCCGGTCGTATGGCCCTGGACGCTACGATCCCCAGTACGAAGAGGAAGGCCGAGACTACCCCTACGGCTATGTTCGCTGGACCGAGCAGCGCAACATGGAAGCCTTCGCCGAGATGCTCGCCTCGGGAGCGGTCCGCATCGCCCCCCTGGTCACTCATCGCTTTCCGATCAGCGATGCCCTTCGGGCCTACGACGTGATCACCCGGAAGATCAACGAGCCCTTCCTCGGAGTCGTTCTCGAGTATGACCAGGAGCGCGAGCTTCCCACCCGGATCGAGATCCCCCTCCCCTCGGATTCCTCCGCGCGCTCCAAGCGCGAAGCCGAGGAGCGACGCGAGCCCGCTCCGGTTCGCCTGGGTGTGCTCGGGGCCGGCCTGTTCGCCAACGCAACGTTGCTCCCCGCGATCCGCAAGGTGGCTGGCATCGAACCGATCGCCATCGCCTCGGGCGCGGGCCTGAGCGCCCGAAAGGCGGGGGGCCGGTTCGGGTTTCGATACTGCGCCTCGAATGAATCGTCACTGCTGGAAGACGAGCAGATTAACTGGCTCGCCATTCTCACCCGGCATGACTTGCACGCGAAGCAGGTGATCGCGGGGATGAAGGCGGGCAAGGATGTCTTCGTTGAGAAACCACTGGCGCTCAACAGGGACGAGCTGATCTCGGTCATGGAGGTCTGGCAGGAAACGAAGCGCAGGCTGATGGTGGGCTTCAACCGTCGCTTCGCCCCCATGGTCCAGGAGATGCATCGGTTTCTCACCGATCGCCGACGCCCGTTGATGATCAACTGCCGGGTGAACGCCGGGTTCATTCCAGCCAACCACTGGACCCAGGACCCCGCGATCGGCGGCGGGCGAATCATCGGCGAAGGGTGCCACTGGATTGACCTCCTCCAGTTCTTGATCGGCTCCCCTCCCGTCGAAGTCTACGCGCGTGCCTTGAAAGCCGGTTCCACACCCGTTGCCGATGAAGTGGTCATCACGCTGAGTTATGAAGATGGCTCCGTCGGGACCATCCATTACACCGCGGGCGGGCACCGGGCGTTCAGCAAGGAGCGGTTCGAGGCGTTTGGCGACGAGAAGGTCGCCGTGCTCGACGACTACCGGAGCCTTCAACTCCAATCGGGCCGCAAGCGGGTCCATCGGCGCGCGCGGCTACGGACCGATAAAGGGCATCAAGGGGAATGGGAGGCCATTGAAAAGGCGGCCCAATCCGGATCGCCTTCGCCGATCACCGCGACCGACCTGGTCGCAACCCATCTGGCTGCCTATGCCGCGGTGGAAAGCTTGCGAAGTCAGCAGCCCGTTCCGCTGAAGATCGCGGAATTCTGGGGTGAGCTCGCCAAAACCGAGAACGCCGAGATGACCGAGTCGGCCTGATACCGTCTTAGTGGGCGGCCCAGCTTGATGTGCTGGGCAAGTCAGGCCAAAGGTCCTCTTCCCTGGGAGCGCGGGCGTCTCGCCCGCATTTCCATTGGGAACAATAATGATTTTGGGGAATTATGAGTTATTAAAGTAGATGTGTGATAAATGATATAAAAATGAAAGTGGTAAAATGTTATGAGGATAGTGTGGGGTCATGAGGCTTGAGGTCCGTAGCCGTCCGGATGGAGTCGAATTTCGGAGAGGGGAAGGGTTGTACGCCCTATCCTGGGGAGAACGGCCCGAGTATTCTGCTCAAAGGTCGGCGGGAGAACGGCCTTGGGCGTTCGTACAGCGACCTCGACGTAAGATTGGAAAAGCGAAGGGGGACATCGACCTTGTTCCCCTACGTGGCTTGGGCGGGCGTTGACGTTGGATCCTGCGTCGAGCCTACCGACCTGCGCCGCGGGATCTGGCATTCGCGAGGTTTGCTCGTGTCCGTTTGTTCTCGACGACGGCTAGAAGCCGCGTCGATCGAGCTCCTCCCGTCTTTGTTTACCCCACCTCAACTCCACCCCGAGGTACTCATGCCCGGAAGTGTTCGTCTGCGAATCCTGAGGACGTTCAACGTGCTTGTGGCTCTGGCCGTTAGCCTGGGCGCTGGGTTGGGAACGTCTACGGCTCAGGCCGGGCCCGCATCGCCTGCGTGGAAGGCCGGAGCCGCCAGCGCGAAGATCACTCCGGAAACCATGATGTGGATGGCGGGCTATGCCGCGCGCACGAAACCGGCCGAGGGGGTCGAGCTCGACCTCTTCGCCAAGGCCCTCGCGGTTGAGGACGAGTCGGGGGGGCGCTGGGTTTTACTGACAATGGACCTGATTGGGGTGCCTCGTAGCGTGCGGATCCAGGTAGCCGAGGCCACGAGCAAGCAGTTTGGGCTGGCCCCGGAACGCCTGGTTTTGAATGCTTCGCATACGCATAGTGGTCCTGAGCTTCGGACTGAACGCGGCTTCGCCACGGCCGATCCCGCCAAGCACGAAAGGGAGGCGGCGGCCTACTCCGACAAGTTGCAAGAAACGCTGGTCCGGCTTGTTGGTGAGGCCATCGGCCAGCTCGAGCCGGTCACGCTCGACTATGCCCACGCACGTTGCGGTTTCTCGATGAATCGGCGAACTCCCAACGGGGCAGGGGGGTACGATAACTTTCCCAACCCCGATGGGCCGGTTGACCAGACCGTTCCCGTTCTACGCGTGGCTCGCGTGGAAGGGGGTAAGGAGGTGGCGATCGTCTTTGGGTACAACTGCCACTGCACCACCCTGGGGCACCAGAAGTTCAGCGGCGACTATGCCGGGTACGCCCAGCAATATCTTGAGTCCGCGCATCCCGGGTCGGTGGCCCTATTCATGAACGGGTGCAGCGGCGACCAAAATCCCTATCCCCGACGCACCATGGAACTGGCCCAGGCGCATGGGCGCTCGCTCTCGACCGCGGTGGAAGCGGCCCTGACCACCAAGCTTAAACCTTTGTCCGGCAAGATCCGCTCCTCCTATCGCGAGATTCCACTCGCCTACCACGCGGTGCCGACGCGCGAACAGCTCAGCGAGCAGGCGAACTCGCGCGTCAAGCTCGAAGCCGACCATGCAAAGCGCCTGCTTGGCTGGCTCGACACGAAGGGTTCGCTTCCGGCCGACTACCCCTATCCCGTGCAGGTCACCCGCCTGGGAGATGACCTGACCTGGGTCATGCTCGGCGGCGAGGTGGTGATCGACTACGCGATCCGCCTGAAACGGGAGCTCAAAGACCCGGTCGTCTGGGCCTCGGGCTATTCCAACGACGTCATGGCCTACATCCCCAGCCAACGCGTCTGGAAGGAAGGGGGCTATGAGGCGGGAGACGCCATGAGGTGGGGAACTCATCCTTCGCGCTGGAGCGAACGAGCAGAGGAGCAGATCATCTCGACCGTGTTGGAACTGCGGAAGACACTCGATTAATTAATCAGCGAACCTGAATCTGGATCTGATCGACCCTTTCCCGCTCGCCTCTCCGGGCCCGTTCCGCCTGGGGAGAGCGAGCGTTGGTGTTATTGGCTTCGCCATCGAAATTTCCCGAATCGTTTTTTTCGTTTTTCCGTTGATTGAGGTCGGGTTGGATTTGCCGGGAAGTTGGGGTTGACACTCCCACCCCTGAAGGGTGTGGGATTCTCAGTTCAACGAGGACTGCTCTCAAAGCGAGAGTCTGACACCCTCTCCCTGGGCGTTCAGAAACCGAAGTTTCCACGTTCGGGCGTGCC